>Ga0136611_10000184_pt1 | contig 37859 bp, 34 predicted proteins | sample AntDrymUQ2232306_2_FD_106645 | JGI IMG/M metagenome (GOLD analysis project Ga0136611, IMG submission 106645) | Polar desert sand microbial communities from Dry Valleys, Antarctica - metaG UQ223 (23.06) | ecosystem: Environmental > Terrestrial > Soil > Desert | place: Antarctica: Dry Valley...
CCGCTCTACGAGCACGCCGACCCGCAGCGCGGCGAGCAGATGGACTGGGGCACGCTCGTCTTCGACTTCGGACGTCGCGAGGTGCGCAACTTCCTCGTGGCCAACGCGTCGTACTGGCTCGAGGAGTTCCACATCGACGCGCTGCGCGTCGACGCGGTCGCCTCGATGCTCTACCTCGACTACTCCCGCGAGGAGGGGCAGTGGTCGCCGAACGTCTTCGGCGGTCGCGAGAACCTCGAGGCGGTGGCCTTCCTGCAGGAGATGAACTCCGTCGTCTACCGCCGCTCACCCGGCGCCATCACGATCGCGGAGGAGTCGACCGCCTGGCCGGGCGTCTCCCGTCCGGTCCACCTGGGCGGCCTCGGCTTCGGCTTCAAGTGGAACATGGGCTGGATGCACGACTCACTCGACTACGTCGCGCGCGAGTCGGTCTACCGCGGCTTCCACCACCACCAGATGACGTTCTCGATGGTCTACGCCTACTCCGAGAACTACCTGCTGCCGATCAGCCACGACGAGGTCGTGCACGGCAAGGGCTCCCTGCTGCGCAAGATGCCGGGCGACCGGTGGCAGCAGCTGGCCAACGTCCGCGCCTACCTCGCCTTCATGTGGGCGCACCCGGGCAAGCAGCTGCTGTTCATGGGCAGCGAGTTCGCGCAGGAGTCGGAGTGGAGCGAGCAGCGCTCGCTGGACTGGTGGCTGCTGGACCTGCCCGACCACCGCGGCGTCGCCCTGCTCGTCAAGGAGCTCAACACCGTCTACAAGGACACCCCCGCGCTGTGGTCGCAGGACGTCGACGCGGCCGGGTTCTCCTGGATCGACGCCAATGACGCCTCGGGCAACGTTTTCTCGTTCCTGCGCTTCGCCACGGACGGCTCCGCCCTCGCCTGCGTCTCCAACTTCGCGGGCATGCCCCACGAGGGCTACCGGCTCGGCCTGCCGTGGGCCGGTACGTGGGAGGAGGTGCTCAATACCGACGCCGAGGCCTACCTCGGCAGCGGTGTGGGCAACCTCGGCGCGGCGACGGCCACCGACGACGGGTGGCACGGCCAGCCGGCGAGCACCGTCCTGCAGCTCCCACCGCTCGGCACCGTATGGCTGCGCAGCCCGGCACCGGCCGCGACGTAGCCTTCGGCGCCTGCCCCTGACCCTGACGCCCTGGAGGCCCCTGTGCTCACCGTCGACTCCGACCCGGGATCGGTGGGCGTCGACGCCAACCGGCTCGCGCGCATCGACACCCACCTCGCGAGCTACGTCGACGACGGCCGCCTCGCCGGGTGGCAGGTGCTCGTCACCCGCCGCGGCCAGACCGTGCACTCCTCGGTCGGCGGCTCGCGCGACCTCGAGGCCGGGCTGCCGGTGGAGCCCGACACGATCTGGCGCATCTACTCCATGACCAAGCCGATCACTGCCGTCGTCGCGATGTCGCTGTTCGAGCAGGGGCGGTTCCTGCTCAACGACGAGCTTGCGACCTACCTTCCGGAGTTCGCCGACATGCGGGTGCTCGTGGGCGGCAACGCCGAGCAGCCCAAGACGGTCCCGGCGACCGAGCCGATCCGGGTCTGGCACCTGCTCAGCCACACGGCTGGCCTCACGTACGCCTTCACCCGCTCCAGCGTGCTCGACGACATGTACCGCCTGGCGGGCGCGGACCCGATCACGGACACGACCGCCGACCTGGAGACCCTGTGCTCGCGGTGGGCGTCGCTCCCCCTGCTCTTCGAGCCGGGGACGGCGTGGAACTACTCCGTCGCGACCGACGTGCTCGGCCGGCTCATCGAAGTGCTTACCGGTCAGACGCTGGCCGAGGCGTTCTCCGAGCGGGTGCTCGATCCGCTCGGCATGACCGAGACCGGGTGGTCAGTCGGTGAGCAGGACCGACGCCGCCTCGCCGCCCTCTACGTGCCCAACCCCGAGACCGGCAAGGCGCTGCGCTACGACGCGATGGGCGACATGGCGCTGACGTCTCCGGCGATGCTGTCAGGTGGCGGTGGCCTCGTGTCCACCGCGGCCGACTACGCGCGTTTCTCACAGATGCTGGTGCGGGGCGGGGAGCTCGACGGCGTCCGCGTGCTCGGGCCTCGCACGCTCGGCCTCATGACCCGCAACCACCTGCCCGGTGGCGCGTTCCTGTCCTCGGTCGGCCGCGGCATGTTCTCCGAGAGCGCCTTCGACGGCGTCGGCTTCGGGCTGGGCTTCGGCGTGACCGTCGACCCGGTCGCCGCCAAGGTGCCGACCTCGCCCGGCGAGTTCACCTGGGGCGGCTACGCCAGCACCGCCTTCTGGGTGGACCCGCTGGAGCAGGTCACCGCGCACTTCTACACTCAGCTCGTGCCGTCCAGCACCTACCCGATCCGCACCGAGCTGCGGGCGCTCGTCATGGCCTCACTGGTCGACTGAGGAGGTCGGCAGACCGCTAGAACAGCGCGTTGGCCAGCGAGCGTCGACCGGCGACGACGCGAGGGTCCTGCGGGTCCAGTGCGTCGAGCAGGCCGAGCAGGTGGACCCGCGCGGCGTTGCGCTCGTCGCCCGAGCTGCGGCGGACCAGACCGACGAGCCGGGCGATGGCGTCGTCGATGCGCTCCGACAGGATCTCGACGTCGGCAGCGGCGGTCTGGGCCGCGACGTCCTCCGGCGCCGACGCCGCAGCGGCCAGCGTGGCGTCCGGGTCGAGGTCGACGGCACGGGCGAGGAGGGCAGCCCACGCCCGGCCCGCCACGGCCTCGGCGTCGCCCGGCTTGCGGGCCAGCAGCGCGTCGTACGCCGTCTGCGCAGCGGCGTAGTCGCCACTGGCCATGGCGTCCTCGGCAGCCAGCACCTCGGGGTCGGCCGGCACGGGTGGGACCTCGCCGGGCGTCGCAGCGGCGCCCGCGCCCGGCAGGCCGGCCTGCGCCGCGGCGGCCAGCACCTGCTCCAGGAAGGCCCTCAGGTCGCGCTCCGGGAGCGCGCCGGTGAAGCCCTGGACCAGCCGGCCGCCGATCGCCAGCAGGACGGTGGGGATGCTCTGGATCTGCAGCTGCCCGGCGATGGCCTGGTTGGCGTCGACGTCGACCTTGGCGAGGACCCAGGCTCCGTCGCCCTCGGCGGCCAGCTTCTCGAGGACGGGCGACAGCTGCTTGCACGGGCCGCACCAGTCCGCCCAGAAGTCGATGAGCACCGGCACCGACATCGACCGCTGCAGGACCTGCGCCTCGAAGGTCGCCTCCGTGACGTCGATCACGAAGGCGGACGCAGCGGCGGCGGGTTCTTCCGTGGCCGGCGGCGTGGCAGGGGCGCGCAGCGCCGACAGGTCGATGGCGCCGGCGATGTTGATGTCCGTGGGACGCATGCTCATGGCCACCATCTTGCCCGCTGGCCCGCCCGGCAGACCGGGCGGCCAAGATGTGTCAGAAGCGCGGCGGCTCGGTGTAGCTGCCCCAGAGGTCGCGCAGCACCCCGCAGACCTCGCCGAGCGTGGCCTCCGCGCGGATGGCCGCCATCATCGGCTCGATGGTGTTGCCCTCGCCGCCGGCGACCTCGACGAGCTCGGCGAGCCGTGCCTGCACCTCGCCCTCGTCCCGCTTCGACCTGCGGCTGCTGAGCTCGCTGACCTGCACTGTCTCGACGTCGTGGCTGACCCGCAGGATCTCGAGCGGAGCGTCGAGGCCGCTGGTGAGCGTGTTGACGCCGACGACCTTCTTCTCGCCCTTCTCCACCGCCACCTGGTAGGTGAACGCGGCCTCGGCGATCTCGGCCATGAACCAGCCGTCCTCGATGCCACGCAGGATCCCGGACGTCATGGTGCCGTCGGTGCCCATGGCGCGGACCTTCTCGAAGATCGCCTCCGCTTGGGCCTCGAGCTCGTCGGTGAGCTGCTCGACGTACCAGCTGCCGCCCAGCGGGTCGGCCACGTTGGCGACGCCGGTCTCCTCGGCGATGACCTGCTGGGTGCGTAGGGCGATCTGGGCCGCCTTCTCGCTCGGCAGCGCGAGCACCTCGTCGAGGGCGTTGGTGTGCAGGCTGTTCGTGCCGCCGAGCACGGCCGCGAGGGCCTCGACAGCCGTGCGCACGATGTTGTTGTCGGGCTGCTGAGCGGTCAGTGACACGCCCGCCGTCTGGGTGTGGAAGCGCATCCACTGCGCCTTCTCCGTCTTCGCGCCGTACACGTCGCGCAGCCAGCGTGCCCAGATGCGCCGCGCCGCCCGGAACTTGGCGATCTCCTCGAAGAAGTCGATGTGGGCGTCGAAGAAGAACGACAGCCCGGGCGCGAAGTCGTCGACGTCCATCCCCCGGGACAACCCGAGCTCCACGTAGGCGAAGCCGTCGGCGAGGGTGTAGGCGAGCTCCTGCGCAGCGGTCGACCCCGCCTCTCGGATGTGGTAGCCGGAGACCGAGATCGGCTTGTAAGCAGGGATCTCCCGGGCGCAGTGCTCCATGAGGTCGCCGATGAGGCGAAGGTGGGGCTCGGGCGGGAACAGCCACTCCTTCTGCGCGATGTACTCCTTGAAGATGTCGGTCTGCAGCGTCCCGTTGAGGGTGCCGACGTCGACGCCCTGCCGCTCGGCGGCGACGAGGTACATGCAGAAGACCGGGACCGCAGGCCCGCTGATCGTCATGGAGGTGGTCACCTGGTCGAGGGGGATGTCGGCGAACAGCAGCTCCATGTCGGCGGCGCTGTCGATCGCCACGCCGCAGTGGCCGACCTCGCCGAGCGCGCGCGGGTCGTCGGAGTCGCGGCCCATCAGCGTCGGCATGTCGAAGGCCACCGACAGGCCGCCACCGCCCTCGGCCAGGAGCATCTTGTAGCGCTCGTTGGTCTGCACGGCGTTGCCGAAGCCGGCGAACTGCCGGATCGTCCACAGCCGCCCGCGGTTGCCCGTCGAGTGCAGGCCACGGGTGAAGGGGAACTCCCCCGGCCACCCGATGCGCTCGAAGCCGGGGTAGCTCTCGCCCTCGCGGGGGCCGTAGACCGGGTCGACCTCGACGCCGGAGAGCGTCGTGAAGTCCGCGTCCCGTCGGCGCGCGGCGTCGAAGCGCTCCTGCCACCGCGTGCGCCCCGCAGCGATCTCCTCAGGCGTCACGCCGCACTCCCGTCGTCGGTCCCGTCGTGCTCCGGATCGGCTGTGACACTTCCGGCCGATCCAGACGCTGGTGTGTCACACCTCACCCCACCGTACGCGCCGGTGGCGGGGTCCGCCGACGCCTGCCTACGCTGCGCCATGGATGCGCCCCGATACTGCTGCTCGTGCGCGGCCCCGCTCGAGGTCGAGGGCCGGCACCCCGTCTGCACCGGCTGCGGCCGGGTCCACTACCGCGACCCCAAGGTCGGGGTGGGGGTGGTCGTCCTCGACGTCGACGGGCGGCTGCTGCTGGTGCGCCGCGGGGTGCACCCCGGAAAGGGGCTCTGGGCCCTGCCGGCCGGCTTCGTCGACGCCGGCGAGGACCCGCGCACGGCGGCCGCACGGGAGGCGCTCGAGGAGACGGGCCTCGCCGTGGAGGTGGGCGCTGTCGTGGACGTTTACGCGTCGGGGACCGGCGGACGGGGTGGGGCGTCGTTCTTCCTGGCCTTCGCAGCCCGGGTGGTGGGGGGGGACCCTCCAGGCGGCCGACGACGCGCTCGACGCCCGCTTCTTCGGCGCCGACGAGCTGCCCGAGCTCGCCTTCCCGTCGACGGAGGACGCCGCCCGGCGGGTGCGGGCCACAGCGGGCTGACCGGCACCCGACATCGGGTCGGGTGCCGGCCGGCGGATCAGCTGTCGTGCGCAGCGGTCCTGTCGTGCGCACCGGTCCTGTCGTGCGCACCGGTCACAGGGTGCACTCGTTGATCGATGCGGGGCCGGTCAGCGGCTCGACGACCCCGCTCGGCGGCGGCGCCACTCCGTCCTCGACCCAGGCGACCAGGGCGTCGAAGGCGTCGCGGTAGCAGGGCAGGATCGGCCGCACAGCGTCCCCGAAGATCGCGGAGAAGCCGTCGACGTGCTGGCCGCGCTCCACGACGTAGTAGCGGTGCAAGCGCGACCGGTGCTGCTCGGCCACGAGCTCGGCGTAGCGGTCGCCGTGCAGACTGATCGGGAGCAGGGTGTCGAGGGTCCCGTGCAGGCTGAGCATCGGCCGCTTGAGCTTGCCGGTGAGCGTGATGCCGCGCAGTGCCGGCGCCACGACGGCCTGACGGGACGCGTAGTCGTACTGGATGTCGCTCTCCGCGCAGCCGGTCATGCCCAGCGGGCAGCCGGGGTAGGCGCCGGCCTCGAGCGCCCCGTCGTAGGCCGGGTCGAGCTCCTCGCGGTAGATGCGCTGCGTCAGGTCCCAGTAGATCGAGTAGTGCAGCGGCCACAGGAACTCCGAGCCCTCGGCGAAGCCGGCGGCGAGGATCTGCTGGCGCGCCGCCTCCTTCTCCGGCGAGCCCTCCGCGGCGTCGCGGTAGGTCGGGTAGGCCTGGAGCGCCGGCGGCAGGAAGCTGAGCACGTTGTTGTCACTCTCGAACAGCGTCCCCTCCCAGTCGACGCCGCCGTCGAAGACGTCGGGCCGGTTCTCGAGCTGCCACCGGGTGAGGTAGCCGCCGTTCGAGATCCCGGTCATGTACGTGTGGCGCGCGGGCTTGCCGTACGTCTGGCGCACGACCGCCTGCGCTGCCTGCGCGACCTGGGTGACGCGCTCGTGCCACTCGCGGATCGCGTCACCGGGTGCGTCGCCGTCCTGGAAGAACAGCGCGCCCGTGTTCCCCTTGTCGATGCTGGCGTACGCGAAGCCCTGCGCGGTGACCTGGTCGCTGATGAGGAAGTCGCTGGAGTACTGCTTGCGGACCCCGGGTGCACCGGCGACGACGAGACCGCCGTTCCACTGCTCGGGCAGCCGGATCACGAACTGCGAGTCGTGGTCCCAGCCGTGCAGGGCGTTGGTCGTCGAGGTGTCCGGGAAGTAGCCGTCGACCTGCACCCCCGGCACGCCGGCCGGGTTGACCGTCCCGGGCGCGTGGAGCGACGCGAAGTCCGCCGCGTCGGTGTACGTCCAGCCGGGCTCGGCGAGCAGCCCCGTGGTGCTGAGGTCGTCGAGGCACGGCGACACCCGCTGCACCTCCGCTCCCGGGACCGAGATGCGGTCGGTCGAGGCGCAGGCCGACGCCGGCTGCTTGCCCGTCTTGGCGGGCTGTTCGGCGGAGGCGGCGGAGGCAGGGAGGATGCCGCCGAGCAGGGCGGCGGTGGTGAGCAGGAGCAGGGTGCGGCGCACGGAGACCTCACGGTTGCTGGACGAACCCCCGGACGTGGGTCGTCGAGGGTGGCGGGCTCAGGAGACACCTCAGGCGTCGGTGCCAGCAATGGAGGAGACCTCCACTCCAGGGCGTCCTGCGGTGTGGCCGGCGTCACACGGCGGACTCACGCGCCCCCGGGGTGCAACCGGGGCGAGCCGGCCTTCCTCATGCCGTCACCAGCCCCGCGCCGGGGTGGCCGGTCTGGGGCGTGTACCCCGCGGTGGCCGCACAGTTCGCCTACGAGGACGGGGGCCTCGCCGAGGCGCAGCGCCAGTCGGACGCAACCGGCTACGAGGCGGGTCCGGTCGAGCACCGACTGAGCCCGCTTGACCTCAAGTGCGGTTGATCTCTTTCACTTCTGCCATGCAGCTGACGAGCGGATCCCTGGACGAGGCGTACGAGCGGTTGCACCGCACCGGACCCGAGCTGGTGGGCGGGTTGACCAACCACGGCCCGATGGTGGTGGAGTGCCTCAGCCACCTGGGCCACGAGCGGATGGTGCACCGGTGGCTAGACGGCTACGCAGGCGAGCTGGACGACCTGCCGCGCGGTCGCGGCATCACGTCCTGGCAGGAGGCCCTCGGCGACAGCCGGCGGCTCGGCGACTGGCTCGAGCACTTCGCCCGCGACGACCGGCCCTGGCAGGAGCTGCTGGCGCTGTGGTGGCCGAGGCTCGCCCCGGGGATGGCCGCCGCCGCGACCCACGGCGTCATTCGGACCGGTCACGCCGTACGCGCGCTCCGCGCGGCGGAGGCCGCCCCCCGGCGGGCCGAGCTGGGCCAGGCCCTCGCCTACTGGGCCGCCCTGTGGCACCCGGTCCCGCGGATCCGCCCCGTCGGGCAGCGGTCGGCGCGGGACGCCCTTCCCTCCGTACCGCTGCTCGACGTCCAGCTCGGCCGGGCCGGTGAGCGCCTCGCTCGGCTGGCGACGACCACCGGGTGGGCGGAGTCCGTCGCCGCACTCCGGCCGGTGGACGACCCGGTCGGCGCGCTCGACGCGGTCGTCGACGCCGCGCTGCGCACCTACGGCGGCCGGGCCGCCGGCAACCCCGTGATGCTCGTGCACGCCGTCACCGCGCCGGCCGCCGTCGCGCTCGTCCTGCCGTCCCTGCCCCCGGCGCTGCACCTGGCGTCCGTCGAGACGGCGTGGACCACGGCCGCGGCGCTGGTCGCGGCCTACGCCGTGCGCAAGCCCCGGCCGGCCCGCACTCCGGCCGGCTCCGTCGAGGACGCCGTCGAGCAGGCCGTGCACCACGGCGACGCCCACGTACTGAAGCTGACGGAGGTCGCCGTACGGGCGAACGACCGACGGGCGGGGCTGCAGGCCGCGGCGGCGGCCGTCGGGCTCGTACCCCTCGCCTAGAGGTCGAGCTCGGGCGGGAAGCCGCCCGTCGCGACCGGTCCCCACCGCTCGATCGTCACGCGCAGCAGCACTTTGCCCTGCCGGACCATCGCCGCGCGGTAGTCCTCCCAGTCGGGGTGCTCCCCCGCGATACTGCGGTAGTAGTCGACGAAGGCGTCCAGCGACGCCGGCCCCTCGAGGACCTCGGCCCGCCCGTCGACCTGCACCCAGGGGCCGTCCCACTCCTCCGACACGAAGCACAGCGACACCCGCGGGTCACGTCGGGCGTTGACGACCTTGGCGCGCTGGGGGTAGATCGCGACGACCACCCGCCCCTCGGCGTCCACGCCGGCCGACACGGGTGAGAGCTGTGCCGCGCCATCGCGCCGACGGGTGAGCAGCAGGGTCCTGGACCGCGGTCGCAGGAAGGCCAGCAGGTCGTCGAAGGTCACGGTCTCAGCGGTCGCAGTGCGGGGCATGCCGCCGAGTCTGCCCCGTCGACTCGCTGCGGTCGTACTGTCGGCTGGTGACTCCCGACTGGCGCGGCCGCGTGCTCGACGAGGTCGACGCGGGCGAGGACGCCATGGTGGGCCTGCTGTGCTCGATGGTGCGGGAGCCGAGCGTCAGCGGGAGCGACGAGGAGAACTCCTCGCAGGCTGCGCTGTCACGGGTCCTCGACCGGTCCGGCTTCGAGATCGACCACTGGCGAGTCCCCCTGGAGGACGTGCTGGCGTCGCCGGACTTCCCGGGCATCGAGGTGCCGCGCACGGAGGCCTGGGGGCTCGTCGGGCGGTTGCCCGGTCGGGGCGACGGGCCGTCGCTGATGCTCAACGGCCACATCGACGTCGTGCCCGCAGGACCCGCCGACGCCTGGCGGACGGGCGACCCCTACGCCGGCACCGTCCTCGGCGACGCGGTGCACGGACGGGGCGCGTGCGACATGAAGGGCGGGCTCGTCTCGGCGCTGTGGGCGATGACGGCGCTGCGGCGCAGCGGCGCAACGCTGCGCGGAGACGTGATGCTCGCCAGCGTGCAGGGCGAGGAGGACGGCGGGCTCGGAACCTTCGCGACCCTGGCGCGAGGATGGCGCGCCGACGCCTGCGTGATCCCCGAGCCCACCAGCCTCGACATCGTCCCGGCCAACGCGGGGGCGCTCACCTTCCAGTTGCGGATCCCGGGCATGGCCACGCACGCCTCCCGCCACCTCGAGGGGATCAGCGCGATCGGCAAGCTGTGGCCGATCTGGACCGCCTTGCAAGAGCTCGAGGCTGTCCGCAACGCCGACGTCGACCCGCTGTTCAGCCGCTGGGAGCTGCCGTACCCCATCTGCATCGGCACGGTGTCGAGTGGTGTCTGGGCCTCGTCGGTGCCTGACCTGCTGGTCGCGGACGGGCGCATGGGCGTCGCGCTCGGTGAGCCGGTCGAGGTGGCGCGCGCGGTCTTCGAGCAGGCAGTGGCGCAGGCATGCTCCCGTGACGCCTGGCTGCGCAACCACCCCGTCGAGGTCGAGTGGTGGGGCGGTCAGTTCGCCTCGGGTCAGATCACCGAGGGCTCACCGCTGCTCGGCCAGATGCAGGCCGCCCACGCCGCCGTCGCGGGTGGCCGGCGGCAGGAGGTCTGGGGTGCGTCCTACGGTAGCGACCTGCGGCTGATGGAGGGCGCGGGAGTGCCGACGCTGCAGTACGGCCCGGGTGACGCCGCACTCGCGCACAGCACCGACGAGCTCGTGCCGACGTCCGAGGTCCGCACCGCCGCGCGGGCGCTCGCGCTGCTGGCGATGGAGGTGTGCGGGACCGGGTGAGGGGCGTGGTTGCGCACCGAAGTGCGTGTGGACAAGCGAGTTCCGGCCTGCCGATGTGTTCGAACACATGTCCGATCAGGCATGCCATCGACCGGGGACGCGAGCTCGCCTGAGCCGCGCGACGAGCCGTCGGCGCAGTGCCCGGGGACGCGAACGCGATAGGCCCCGACGCGCCTGTCGTCTTCCGAGGCGGCCACGAGCCGGCCACCGAGTTCCCGGCCGAACCGGTCACCGACCTCCCGCTCCAGGAACCGCCGCTCACCCGGCTCGCCCGGGTCCGCCGACAGCAGGCCTGACCGGCCAACGCTCCGGCGCTACCCTGCCCGCATGAGCCTCCCCGGCGGTGTGGAACTGATCATCACCTTCCTTGTGATGGTGGCGCTTGCCTCCTGGCTGATCTGGCGAGTCACGGCACGGCGGTAGCCGCTGACCTTCGACGGCCAGCACGGATCGCCGCGGGGCTCCTGCACGGGTGGCGGCAGTGATGTGGCGCGACGGCCAGGTCCGGCCTTGCGGAGATCCTTCCGTTGACCTCAGGCCTTTTCCACGGTGCGATGACCCGCACCCGTCCGCCGCCACGGAGGAAGTCGCCCCATGAGCCGTCACATCCAGATCACCTTCGACGCACGTGATCCGCGGTCGCTGTCCTCCTTCTGGCGTGACGTCCTCGGCTACGTCCACCCCGGTCCGCCAGGGGTCGACGTGCTCGAGGGCGCCGACCCGCTCGCGGCCTGGGACGACTTCCTCGCACGCGTCGGCGTGCCGGAGGCGGAGCGCGGCAGCAGGTCGGCGATCGAGGACCCGGACGGGCAGGGTCCTCGGCTGTTCTTCCAGCAGGTGCCCGAGGACAAGGTCGTCAAGAACCGCGTCCACCTCGACGTCCGGGTGGCTCCAGGGCTGCAGGGCGACGAGCGGATGGCCGTGCTGGAGGCAGAGGCCGACCGGCTCGTGGCGCTGGGAGCCGCCCGCGTGCGCCGCCACGAGCCCGCTCCGCCGATGGAGACGGGCTTCCTCGTGATGGCCGACCCTGAGGGAAACGAGTTCTGCTTGGATTGACGGCAGTTCGCCGGTGTGAGACGCAGCCGGCGCCGCTTGGGTCCTGCCCAGACTGGCGGAGCCGGTCGTACGGTCCGCGTAGCAGCTCTCGACTGAGGAAGCCCGAGTTGTAGCATGTGCTTGACACATCGCCTGCATGCCAGCAAAGTCCCCTTGTCGCATTTCCTTGGTACAAAGGACGTCCGCCGTGACCGCCGGCCTGCTGCTCGTGCTGCTCCCCTTGCTTCTGCTCGGCGTGGTCGCGGCCGGCGCGCGACCGCGTCCGGCGGCGTCGCTCCCGCCGCGCCTGGCCGACGTGCAGCGGGCCACGGCGCGCTGGCGCATCGGCGGGCTGGTGGTCGGCGTGGCCCTGGCCATCGTCTCGGCGCAGGTGGACAACCTCGGACGCGGACTGATGCTCGCCGGGTCCCTACTCGCCCTGTGCGTCCTCCTGGGAGTCGTGCTCGGGGAGCTCCGCGTCACCGCGCCGCCCGAGGGCGAGCGAACAGCCCTGCTCGAGGTGCGCCGGGTGGGGGACTACGTGCCCCGACGGCTTGCGCTCGTGGTCCTCACCGCGACAGCGCTGCTCGCTGCCCTGCTGCTGATGACCGCGGCCTGGGGTTCGCCCGACGACCTCGGTCGCGACGGGCGCTGGCTGCTGCGCCAGTGCAGCGACATGATGAGCGAGTCGCGTGGACCGTGGCCCGGGTCCTTCTACAGCGTTCCGCTCGCCGGAGTCGTCGGTCTCGGGCTGCTCGTCGCCGCCGGCGCACTGCGGCAGGTCGTGCGACGGCCACGGCAGGGGAGCGACCTCGCGGCCGACGACGTCCTGCGCCGCCGGGCGGCCGAGACCGTCACCGCCGCAGCGGGGTTGCTCGTCGTCGTGCCCTTCGCCGGCGTCGCGGCGATCGCGGGCCTGGCCCTCGGGGGGATCTCCTGTGCCCCTGCCGGGTGGACGTTACTCTCGATCGCCCTCCTGCTGCTCGTCCCGCCGCTGCTCGGCGTGGCCGCCTGGTGCGTCGGACTGCTGGTCGGTCGGGACCGTATCCCGGCGGCCATGGCGTGAACGGGGGCAGAGCCGCCCTGCAGATCGCCACCGCCGACCCGACGCCACCGTACGAGCAGCTGCGACGCCAGCTGGCAGACCTGATCGGGGCTGGGGTCCTCGGCCCCGGTGAGCGACTCCCCCCGCTGCGCCAGCTCGCCGCCGACCTGGGGCTGGCTGCAGGGACCGTCGCGCGGACCTACCGGGAGCTCGAGGCCGCCGGGCTGGTCGTGTCCCGTCGCGGCGGCGGGACCCGCGTCGCTGTCGGCACTCGGCTCCCCCGCGCGCAGGTGCGGACCGCTCTGCGCGGCGCCGCCGGGGCCTATGTCCAGCAGGCGCAGCTGCTCGGCGCGAGCGAGCGCGAGATCCGGGACGCCGTCGCGGACGCGCTGCAGGCAGCGCCGTAGCGCGGCACTCCCGCAGCTCCGCAACCCGGCGCGGCCGGCGTCAGCGGCGCAGCCGGCGCACGACGAGGAGCAGGACCAGCAGCCCGGCCAGCACCGGAGCGAGCCGCTTCAGGACCGGCGCACCGGCCGTGCCCAGCAGGTCGATCGCCTCGGCCGCCGGGCGGGGGGCAGCCGCCTCGCGCACCGGAGACAGCGGGGGCTCGACGCCCTCCGGAGCACCGAGATCAGCAGCGGTCGCGGCGAAGACCGGCTCAGGGTTTCCGGCGGTGATCTCGTCCGACAGGCAGGCGGCGAACTGGTCGACGAGCTTGCTGCTCACGTCGGCCAGCACGCCCCGGCCGAACTGCGCGGGCTTGCCGGTGACGTTGAGGTCGGTGTCGACCTCGACGTCGGTGCTGCTGCCCTTGTCGACCAGACGACAGGTGATGAGCGCCTTCGCCGTGCCGGTGCCGCGGGTCTCCTTGCCGCTGCCGTCGATGACCGCGACGTGGGTGGACTCGTCCTTCGAGACAAATGACGCCTTGCCTCCGTAGGTGAGGTTGATCGGGCCGACCTTGACCTTGACGGTCCCCTCGAAGTGGTCGCCCTCGATGCTCGTCAGCGTCGCGCCGGGCATGCACGGCGCGACGCGCTCCACGTCGAGCAGCACCCGCCAGGCCTCGTCGACGGGGACGGGGACGGTGAACCGGTTCTCGAGCTTCATCAGGATCCTTCGCGTCGGAGGTGCGTGTCCATCAGGGCGTGCAGGTCCTCGGGTGTGTCCACGTCGTCGGGCGAGCCGACGTCGCTGCAGTCCACCTCGACCACGAGGTGCGGGTGGTCCCGCAACCACGCTCGTGCCCCAGCATCCCCGACGGCTGCCGTCGCGACACCGGGCCAGACCGACCGGTCGAGCAGGACAGGGTTGCGCTGTCGGCCGTCGTACGTCGCGACCGCCGCCACGGCACCGGCGGCGGAAGAAGCCACCAGCCGCTCGACAGCCTCCCCGGTGACGAGGGGCTGGTCGACCAGGGCCACCACGCACGCCGTGCTCGGTGTGCGTGCGAGGGCGGTGAGGCCGGCCCGCAGCGAGGCGCCCATGCCGAGGTGCCAGTCCGGAGCCAGGACGACCTGCGCCCCCTCGCACAGCGGCACGACCTCCGACGCGGCCGCCCCCACGACGACCACGACGGGGTCGCACCCGGCGCCGGCCAGCAGGGCGATCCCACGGCGGACGAGCGGTTCGCCCTCGAGCTCGACCAACGCCTTCGGCCCGCCCATCCGGCGACCGGCACCTGCCGCCAGCAGCAGCCCGGCGACCGTCGGGTGGCCAGGACGACTCACGCCCGGACGCCGTCTCCGGACCGCTCCGCATCGAGGGGTCCCCCATCGACCTGTCCGGCGCCCAGTGGAGCTGCCTCGACTGGTCCGGGATGGCCTGTCCCGCGGTGGATCTCGCCTTCCGTCACCGCTAGGGGCCGGCCAGAGCCGCCCCACCGGTCCTGGACGATCTCCGCCGCGATGGACACCGCCGTCTCCTCTGCGGTCCTCGCGCCGAGGTCCAGGCCGACCGGCGAGTGCAGCCGGGCGAGCTCGTCGTCGGTGAGGCCCACCTCGCGCAGCCGGCGCAACCGGTCGTCGTGGGTGCGGCGACTCCCCATCGCCCCGATGTAGCCGGCCGGCGTGCGCAGGGCGACCTCGAGCAGCGGCACGTCGAACTTCGGGTCGTGGGTGAGTACGCAGATCACGGTGCGCTCGTCGACCTCGGTCGAGCCGAGGTAGCGGTGCGGCCAGTCGCAGACGACCTCGTACGCCTCCGGGAAGCGCCGCGCCGTCGCGAACACCGGACGGGCGTCGCAGACGGTCACCCGGTAGCCGAGGAAGGTCCCGATGCGGCTCACCGCACCGGCGAAGTCCGTCGCGCCGAAGACGAGCATCCGGGGCGGCGGAGTGAACGACTGCACGAACACCGTCACGTCGTCGATCCGCCGCTGACCGCGCGGACCGTAGTGGCGGGCACCGGTCTGCCCCGCGGCCAGCATGCCGCGGGCGTCGTCGGTGACGGCGAGGTCCAGCCCTTCCGTGCCGAGCGAGCCCTGCGCGTGTGACGCCCCGACGAGCAGCGACGCACCGAGCGGCGCGGGACCGCCGACCACGGTCGCGAGCGCCACCGGCCGCTGCGCCTCCACCTCGTCGGCCCACGTCGCCAGCAGCGCCCGGTCGGCGGGCGCCACCAGCACCTCGAGGGTGCCGCCGCAGGTCAGCCCGACCGCGAAGGCGTCGTCGTCGCTGTAGCCGTAGGTCTCGACGACCGCGCCCTCGCCGCCGAGCACCCGCTCGGCCGTGTCGTAGACGGCTCCCTCGACGCAGCCGCCCGAGATGCTGCCGAGCGCCTCGCCGTCGGCCGCGACCGCCATGGCGGCGCCGGCCGGCCGCGGCGAGCTTCCCTTGGCGCTGATCACCGTGGCGAGCGCGAAGTCCTCGCCGCTCTCGACCAGGCCGCGCAGTCCGGCCGCGATGTCACGCACGGGACACCACCCGGCCGAGCACGACGTCGGCGAGGTGCTCGAGCGCACCCAGGCTGTGCCCCTCGACGAAGTCGTCAACGTGCGGCAGCGCGGCAGCCATGCCGGCCGCGAGCGGCGCGTAGCCGGGCGCGGCCTTGCGCGGGTTGGACCAGACGACGCGGTGCGCGAGGCGCTGGAGGCGCGCGACCTGCTCGCCGAGCAGCGCGGCGTCGCCCCGCTCCCAACCGTCCGACAGGATCACCACGACCGCGCCGCGAGCGGTGCCCCGCTGCCCCCACGCATCGAGGAACTGCTTGAGCAGCTCGCCGAGGCGCGTCCCCCCGCCGGCGTCCACGAGGGCCTCGGCCACCGCAGCCATCGCCGTGTCCGGGTCCCGCAGCGCCATCTCGCGGGTGACGCGGGTGAGCCGGGTGCCGAGCGCGAACACCTCGGTGGTGTCGCGCCCGCGCGCCCGGCCGCCCGGCCTGGACGCGGCGTGTGCGAACCTCAGCAGCGCGTCCGCGTAGCCCTCCATCGACCCGCTGACGTCGACCAGCAGCACCACCCGGCGTGGCCGCGACACCGGCGCTCGGTGGCGGAGCCGCGCCGGCTCGCCTCCCGCGGACAGCCAGGCGCGCAGCGTCCGCCCGCCGTCGACGTGACCCCGGTGCGCGGGGCGGAGCCGCCGGCTCGTGCGCCGCTCACCCGGCAGGCTCAGCCGAGCGAGCAGCCGGCGCAGCTCCTCCCGCTCGGCGGCGGTCAGCGTGCTGACGTCCCGGTGGCGCAGCTGCTCGACGCTGCTGGCCGCTGCGGTGACCGACTCCCGCGGCAGCTCCTCGCCCCCGTCCCCACCCGGGTCGCCCGCCGGGTCGGCGACCAGCTGCAGCTGGCGTCGTCGAACCTGCTGGCGGCGCACGACCGAACCCGGCCGGTCCCCGAAGTAGGCCTCGAAGGCGGTGTCGTAGCGCGCCAGGTCGTCGGCGCTGCCGCACAGGGTGAGCCTCCCGGCCCAGTAGACGTCGGCCCGCCGCCCCGGGTCGAGCGCCGCCATCGCGCTGGTCGCCGCCTGCACCCGCTCGGCGGACGCCGCGACCCCCATCGCCCGCAGCGTCGCCGCCAGGCCGACGAGCGAGTCCACGGCGTCGTAGCGGAGCTCCTGCGGACCGGTGGTCTCAGCCACCGAGCACCGCCGTGGTGATCATCTGCTGCACGTCGAGCCGCTTGGCGTGCTGCTGGTCCTCGCGGTACTTCAGCACCGCGCCGAGCGTGGCGGTGGCCGTTGCGGCGTCGAGCCGCTCGGCACCGAGGGCCACCAGCGCCTGCGTCCAGTCGATCGACTCGGCAACACCGGGGGGTTTGAGCAGGCCCTCGCCCCGCAGCACCGCCACCGCGCGGGCCACCTGCTCGGCGAGCGCGGCCGACGCCTCCGGCACCCGTTGCCGCACGATCGCGACCTCGCGGTCGAACTCAGGGTGCTCGACCCAGTGGTAGAGGCAGCGTCGCTTGAGCGCGTCGTGCACCTCCCGCGTGCGGTTGCTGGTGACCACGACGATCGGCGGCACCTCCGCCCGGATCGTGCCGAGCTCGGGCACCGTCACCGTGTAGTCCGAGAGCACCTCGAGCAGGAACGCCTCGAACTCGTCGTCGGCGCGGTCCACCTCGTCGACGAGCAGCACCGCCGGGGTCGTCTCGAGGGCGGCGAGCAGCGGGCGCGCGAGCAGGAAGCGCCGGCTGTAGACCTCCGACTCCAGCCGCTCCGCGTCGGCCGGTCCTGCCGCGGTGCCGGCGGACTCGGCCGCGCGCAGGTGCAGCAGCTGGCGCGGGAAGTCCCAGTCGTAGAGCGCCTGACTGGCGTCGATGCCCTCGTAGCACTGCAGCCGCAGCAGGTCAGCCCCGACGACCCGCGCGAGGGCAGCGGCCAGCGACGTCTTGCCGACACCGGCCTCCCCCTCGAGGAACAACGGGCGCGGCAGTGACAGCGCGAGGTAAGCCGCCGTGGCAACGCCCTCGTCGGCGAAGTAACCGGCCGCGGCCAGCATCCCGGCCAGACCGGCGGGGTCCTGCACCCCCTCGGGCAGCAGGCCCCGCCGGGGCGGGACGGGACCGGCCGGCTCGGACAGGCTCAGCTCAGGCCTGCCGCCCCGGCTACCGCGCGGGCCGTGAGGACGCGGGCGAGGTGCTGCCGGTAGTCGGACTGGGCACCGAGGTCGGACGGCGGGCTGGTGCCGTCCGCAGCCTCGGCTGCGGCAGCCTTCACCGAGGCGACGTCGGAGGCCCCGACCAGGGCGCTCTCCACCGAGGAGGGCCGGACCGGCGTGGAGCCCATGTTGGTCAGGCCGATGCGGGCCTCGGCGATCTGACCCCCCTCGGTGCGCACCGCCGCGGCGACGCCGACGATCGCCCAGGCCTGCGCCACCCGGTTGAACTTCTCGTAGCGCACCCCCCACGACCCCTCCAGCTTGGGAACCCTTACACCGGTAAGGATCTCGTCGGGCGACAGCGCTGTCTCGAGGTAGTCGAGGAAGAAGTCTCGGGCGGCGATGGTGCGTGTGCCGCCCGGTCCCTCCGCGACGAGCTCCGCGTCCAGCGCGAGCGCGACCGCGGCGAGGTCGCCCGCCGGGTCGGCGTGCGCCAGCGCTCCGCCGAAAGTGCCGCGGTGGCGCACCGCCGGGTCGGCCACCGTCGCGGTCGCCTCGGCGAGCAGACCGCAGTACTGCTTCACCATCGGGTCGGCCAGTACGTCGCTGTGCCGGGTCATCGCGCCGATGAGCAGCGCGTCACCGTCGTCGCGGACACCCCGCAGCTCGTCGACCTTGCCGAGGTCGACGAGGACGGTCGGGAAGGCGAGGCGCAGTCGCAGCACCGGGATGAGGCTCTGACCGCCGGCGAGGAGCTTCGCGTCCTCGCCGGCCTCGCCGAGCGCCGTGACGGCGTCGGCCACGGACGTCGGTGCCACGTAGTCGAACTGGGCGGGGATCACAGGGTGCCTCCGTTGGAGCCGGCGGTGCTGGACGTGGACGCGCCGCCGTAGGCGACGGTGCCGGACGGGTCGCGGAGCGTCCCGTCGTCATGCAGGGCCCGCCAGACGCGCTCCGGGGTGGCCGGCATGTCGAGGTCCTGCACGCCGTACGGCCGCAGCGCGTCGTGCACGGCATTCATGACGGCGGGCGTGGAGGCGATGGTGCCGGCCTCGCCGACCCCCTTGACGCCGAGCGGGTTGCTCGTCGCCGGGGTCTCCGTCCGACCGGTGTCGAAGTGCGGCAGGTCAGGAGCGGCCGGCACGAGGTAGTCGACGAGCGAGCCGGTCGTGAGGTTGCCCTCGGCGTCGTAGACGGCCTCCTCGTAGAGCGCCTGCGCGATGCCCTGCGCGAGTCCACCGTGGATCTGCCCCTCGACGATCACGGGGTTGACGATCTTGCCGACGTCGTCGACGCAGACGTACTTGCGGATCTTCGTGAACCCGGTCTCGCTGTCGATCTCGACGGCGCACAGGTGGGTGCCGTGCGGGTAGGAGAAGTTCTCCGGGTCGTAGACGCAGTCGCTGTCGAGCGTGGGCTCCATGCCGTCGGGCAGGTTGTGCGCCGCGAACGTCGCGAGCGCCACCTCCTGGATCGACAGGCTCGCCTCGGGAGAGCCCTTGACGCTGAACGTGCCGCCCGAGAAGTCGACGTCGCCCTCCGCCGCCTCCAGCAGGTGGGCGGCGATCCGCTTGGCCTTCTCGATCACCTTGCCGGTCGCCTTGTGGATCGCGACGCCGCCGACCACCAGGGAGCGGGAGCCGTAGGTGTCCATCCCCTTGGGGCTCGAGTCGGTGTCACCGGTGATGACCTCGACGTCCTCGAACGGCACGCCGAGCGCGTCCGCCACGATCTGGCTCCAGGCGGTGTGGTGGCCCTGGCCGTGCGGGGTCGCGCCGCTCGTGACCTCGACCTTGCCGGTGGGCAGCATGCGGATCTGCGCCGCCTCCCAGCCTCCCGCGCCGTACGACAGCGAGCCGAGCACCCGCGACGGGGCGAGCCCGCACATCTCGGTGAAGGTCGAGATGCCGATGCCCAGCAGGATCGGGTCCTTGCGCGCCCGTCGCTCCTCCTGCTCCCGACGCAGCCCGGCCATGTCGAACATCTGCTCCGCCTTCTCGGTGGCGGCCTCGTAGTTGCCCGAGTCGTAGGTGAGCCCCGCGATCATGTCGTACGGGAACTCCTCGTGCTTGATCCAGTTCTGCTTGCGCAGGTCCATCGGGTCGCGCCCGAGCTCGGCCGCGAGCTCGTCCATGATCCGCTCGATGGCGAACGTCGCCTCCGGCCGCCCAGCGCCCCGGTAGGCGTCGGTCGGCGTCTTGGTGGTGAACACGCCCGTGCAGCTGAAGTCGTAGGCGTCCATCTTGTAGATCGCCGGGAACATGAACGCACCGAGGATCGGCACGCCCGGCGTGACGAGCTGCAGGTAGGCGCCCATGTCGGCGAGCAGCCGGACCTTGAGCCCGAGGAGCTTGCCCTCCTTCGTGGCGGCGATCTCGATGTCCTGCACCTGGTCGCGGCCATGGACCGTCGCCTGGTAGTTCTCGCTGCGCGACTCGGTCCACTTGATCGGCCGACCGAGCTTCTTGGCCACGACCAGGGCGAGGACCTCCTCGGCGTAGACGTTGAGCTTGCTGCCGAAGCCGCCGCCCACGTCGGGCGCGATCACCCGGATCTTGTGCTCGCCGATGCCGGTGACCAGCGCCAGCATCACCCGCAGGATGTGCGGGATCTGGGTGGAGGAGTAGACGGTGTACTCGTCGGCCGCCGCGATCGGGGCCACGACCACGCCCCGCGGCTCCATCGGGGTGGGCAGCAGCCGCTGCTGGCGGAACCGGCGCTTCACCACCACGACGTCGTCACCCGCAGCGGCGACGGTCTCGTCGTAGCCCGCGCCGCTGGCGAACGGCCAGGTGAAGCAGGAGTTGGTCCCCTTGTCGGAGTGGACGAGGTCGGCGCCGTCGGCGAGCGCGGCCTCCATGTCGACCACCGCGGGCAGCCGCTCGTACTCGACCGCGATCGCCTCGAGCGCGTCGGCCGCGGCGTAGCGGTCGCGGGCCACGACGACGGCGACGCCGTCCCCGACGTAACGCACCTCGTCCACGGCCAGCGGCGGATGGTCCGGGTGCACCATCTCGGGCGTCACCGGCCAGGCGCACGGCAGCGAGCCCTGCACCTCGGCGAGGTCCGCGCCGCTCAACGCCGCGACCACGCCGGGCAGCTCGAGCGCTGCCGAGACGTCCACCGAGAGCACCTTGGCGTGGGCCATCGGGCTGCGCAGCACGGCCATGTGCAGCATCCCGGGCAGCGTGATGTTGTCGGTCCAGTTGGTCTGCCCCGTGACGAGCTTGGCGTCCTCCTTGCGGCGTCGGCCGCGGCCGAGCTCTCCCCCGGCGTACGGGGCGGACAGCGCATCGGGGTGCTCGGCGATCTCGCCGGCGACCAGGCCGGCGTCCAGCTGCTCGGTCATGACGACGCTCCGGCGGTCTGCGCCTCGGCGGTCTCGTCGGCGGCCGGGTCCTGGAACGAGCCGGCGATCGGGCCCTCGCCGCGGATCTCGGCGGCCGCGGACAGCACCGCCTTCACGATGTTCTGGTAGCCGGTGCAGCGGCACAGGTTGCCCTCGAGGCCGTGCCGCACCTCCTGCTCGCTGGGACTCGGGTTGGCCTTGAGCAGGTCGACCGTCGCCATGACCATCCCCGGCGTGCAGTAGCCGCACTGCAGGCCGTGGTGCTCCTGGAAGGCCTTCTGGACGGGGTGCCACGCACCGTCGCCGACGGTGTCCGCGAGGCCCTGGATCGTCGTGATCTCCGCCCCGTCGGCCTGCACCGTCAGGACGGAGCAGGACTTCACGCTCTCGCCGTCGACGAGCACGGTGCAGGCGCCGCAGTTCGACGTGTCGCAGCCGATCGGGGTGCCGACCCGGCCGAGCCCGTCGCGCAGGTGGTGGGTGAGCAGGGTGCGGGGCTCGACCTCGTCCTCGTACAGGACGCCGTCGACCTTCATGCGTACGCGCATCTGGTTGCCTCTCCAAGGCTCGCGGGACTGGGCACTGCTGCGGTGGGGCGAGCGCTGTCGAGCAGCGGGAGAGACGGCGTGGGGTGGTGCTGGTCGAGGGACAGGTCAGGGCCCCACGCAGTCCTTCGACGGGGTCGGCAGACGCGTCGTGCGAACGGACGACGCCGGTGTGATCGGCGTCACTGCGGACCCTAACCCGCGGGAGTGGGACCGCAACAGGGGCAGTCCTCGCCCTGCTGCAGCCGGCACCTCACGAGCGCCGACCGGCCTCCGCGAGGACCGCGGCGCGCATCCGGCCGTCCTGGTCCCACAGGTGCACGAGCGCCGTGTTGGCCGCGGCTCCGACGGCGACGGACCACCCGGCCACCGCGGTCGTGAGGTCGGCCAGCGCGAGGGCGGCCACGCCGAAGAACGCCGCCTCGACGACGAGCCGGCCCGGGCGGGGCAGGTGCCGGCGGGCCCGCGGCGCGACGAAGGCGCCCCAGACCGCCGCGGCCGTCGCCGGCAGCGCCACGGCCAGCAGGAGCCGCCCCGGGAGGAACAGCCCGTGCCGCCAGCCCCACACCACGAGCACCGCAAGAGCGGCCAGCTCGAGGGCGAACCGCACCCCGAGGTTGACCGCCTGGACCTGCCTCATCCCCCGCCCCTCCCGACGCACCGCGCAGCATGGCAGAGACCTCAGCCGAGCCCGATGACGGCTCCCGGCGGGCCCACCCGTCGACGGGTGCGACGGCGGACGTACGCCACGGTCGTCGCGGCCATGAGCACCGACCAGCCGGAGCCGGGACGGGGCACTGAGCCCGAGGACGTACGCCGTCCCGAGCCGGGGATGCTCTGCATCTCGAGCTGGGCGTCGCTCCACCCGAGCGGCACGCCGAGGCCGACCGCGGTGCGCCACAGCGCAGCCGGCACGACGCAGCCGACTGCTCCCCAGGCCGAGGCGACAGCCCATGCCGGAGTGCCCGGTACGGCGCGCTCACGCGCCCGCTGCCACGCCCGTCGGTCCACGCCGGACAGTTTCCCCCAGGCACCACCGCACACGCGGGTCAGGTCGTGTGCGGTCGTACCTCGGTGTGGGCGCTTGCCGACACAACGACATTCTCTCACCGAGGACAGGCTGGCAACAGCACCGAACCTGTGCAAAGCGCGGGCGGACGCTCTAGCGTGCCGAGCGTGACCCGATCCTCGGGACTGACCATCGGGCAGGTCTCGGAGCTGCTCTGCGTGCCCGTGCCCACGCTGCGGTCCTGGCACCGCCGCTACGGCGTGGCCCTGCCCGAGCGGACACCGGGCGGTCACCGCCGCTACGCACCGGCGGACGTCGCGGCGCTGCAGGCGCTCACCACGGCCGTGTCTCGCGGCATCGCCCCGAGCACCGCGGCCGTCACGATGCGCGACTCGCCCGTCGACCCGCGGCTCCCGCTCGAGTTCCTGGCCGAGCTGCTCGAGTTGGCTCGGGCCTGCGACCAGGCCGGGGTGCTGCGGCTGCTCGAGCAGGGGCAGCGGGAGCTGGGCGTGGAGGGCACCGTCGAGCGCCTGCTGCTGCCGTCGCTGCGCGAGATCGGGCGTCGTTGGGAGCTCGGCCAGCTCGACGAGGGCGTCGAGCACCTGGCGACGACGGCAGCCCGTCGCTGGGTCGCCCTCCAGGTGGCGGGTGCGCCCGAGCCGCGCGGCGTCGCACCCGTCCTGCTGGCCGGAGCCCCCGGCAACGAGCACGTTGTCGCGCTGGAGGCGTTCGAGGCCGTGCTGCGCTGCCGGGGCTGGGCGACGAGGCAGCTCGGGGCCAACGCGCCGGTGCCCTCGATGCTGGCTGTCCAGCGGGCCACCGGTGCGCAGGCGGCCGTCATCACGGCCCACCAGGTCAGCCGTCGCCGCGCGGCCGTCGATGCGCTGCGCGCCCTGCGGGAGGTCCTGCCCTCGACGGTGTTCTTCGCGGGAGCGGCGTTCGACGCAGCGCGCCAGCGCAACGGCGTCCCCGGCACCTACCTCGGCACGGTGCTGTCCGAGGCGGCGGACGTGGTCGAGCAGCGCCTCACCGGATGACGGTGTGGCGCTCCGGCTCCGAGCGCCCGTCGTCGGTCCGCGTGGCCCGCACCGCGAAGTGGGCTCCCGGCGACCCGACGGTCAGCATGACCAGCGCGAACCACCACGACCACCGCAGCTGGGACAGGCACGACAGGACCAGCACGACCAGGGCGACGTAGAGCGCTCCGTGCAGCGGGCCGAGCACGGGGACCAGATCGAGGTCGGTGGTGCGCTTGAGCAGCGACCCCACCAGCAGCACCGCGAACGACAGCGACTCCAGCAGCGCGACGACGCGCAGCGCACGCATCACGCGGTCACCGCGGCCACCAGCTCGTCGGCGGCGGCGTAGGGGTCGAGCTCCCCCGCGACGACGCGCGCCGCCAGCGCGTCGAGGGCGTCGGAGCCGCCGAGGTCACCGAGCCGGGAGCGCAGCGCCGTGAGCGCGATGGCCTCCACCTCACCGGCGGCCCGGCGCCGGCGCCGGGCCTCGAGCTGGCCGTTGCCGGCGAGCCACTCGCCGTGGCGCTCGATCTCGCTCACCACGTCGTCGGCGCCCTCGCCCTTGGCGGCGACCGTCTTGACGATGGGGACCCGCCAGCCGTCGTCGGTGCGGCGGTCGCCGAGCGACAGCATGTAACGCAGGTCCCGCACGACCGTGTCGGCGCCGTCGCGGTCGGCCTTGTTGACCACGAAGACGTCGGCGACCTCGAGGATCCCCGCCTTGGCCGCCTGGATCCCGTCGCCCATGCCCGGCGCGAGCAGCACGAGCGTGGTGTCGGCCAGCGAGGCCACCTCCACCTCGGCCTGTCCCACGCCGACCGTCTCGATGAGCACGACGTCGCACCCCGCCGCGGACAGCACGCGCAGGGCCTGCGGCGTCGCCCAGGACAGGCCGCCGAGGTGCCCGCGCGAGGCCATGGAGCGGATGAAGACGCCGTCGTCGGTCGCGTGGTCCTGCATGCGCACCCGGTCACCGAGCAGCGCACCGCCGGAGAACGGCGAGCTCGGGTCGATGGCCAGGACCCCCACGTTCATGCCCCGGCGCCGGTAGGCGGCGACCAGCGCGTTGGTGGAGGTCGACTTCCCCACCCCGGGAGAGCCGGTCAGGCCGACCACCCGGGCGTGGCCGGCATGAGGCGCCAGCAGCGCCATCACCTCGCGCAGCGCAGGACTGGCGTCCTCGACCAGGCTGATGAGGCGCGCGACAGCCCGCGCGCGGTGGGCCGGATCACCCCCGGCAGCCTGCTCGACGAGCAGCGGCACGTCGAGGACGCGCCGGGACCGGGCGCTGCCGCTGGTGGCCCGCGCCGCTGCCTCTGGAGCCACGCCTAGGAGCTGCTGGCGGGCACGCGCAGGATCAGCGCGTCGCCCTGGCCGCCGCCGCCGCAGAGCGCCGCAGCGCCCGTGCCGCCGCCGCGCCGCTTGAGCTCGAGCGCCAGGTGCAGCGCCACGCGGGCGCCGGACATGCCGATCGGGTGGCCGAGCGAGATGGCGCCGCCGTTGACGTTGACCTTGTCCTCGTCGATGCCCAGCTCCCGGCGGGACTGGATGCCCACCTGCGCGAAGGCCTCGTTGAGCTCGACCAGGTCGAGGTCGTCGACGGTCAGCCCCTCCTTCTCGAGGGCCTTGGCGATGGCCCGCGCCGGCTGCGACTGCAGGCTGGCGTCGGGTCCCGCGACGACGCCGTGGGCGCCGATCTCCGCCAGCACCTCGAGCCCGAGTGCCTCGGCCTTGGCAGCGCTCATGACGACGACCGCACAGGCCCCGTCGGAGATCTGCGAGGCGTTGCCGGCGGTGACGCTGCCGTCTGCGGCGAAGGCCGGGCGCAGCTTCGCGAGCGACTCGGCGGTCGTCTCCGGCCGGACGCCCTCGTCGGTGGTCACGAGGATCGGGTCGCCCTTGCGCTGCGGGATCGACACCGGGACGATCTCGGCGTCGAAGTGGCCCTCCTTCTGCGCGGCGGTGGCGCGCTCGTGGGAGCGCGCAGCGAAGGCGTCCTGCTCCTCGCGCGAGATGTCGAGCTTCTTGCCGTACTCCTCTGTGCCGGCACCCATCGCGACCTGGTCGATGGCGCAGAACAGGCCGTCGTGCAGGGTCGCGTCGACGACCTCGGCGTTGCCGTAGCGATAGCCGGCGCGGGCACCGGGCAGCAGGTGGGGCGCGTTGGTCATCGACTCCATGCCGCCGGCGACGATGATCTCGAACTCACCGGCGCGGATGAGCTGGTCGGCCAGCGCGATCGCGTCGAGCCCGGACAGGCACACCTTGTTGATCGTCAGCGACGGGACGGTCATCGGGATGCCGCCCTTGATCGCCGCCTGGCGCGCCGTCATCTGACCCTGGCCCGCCTGGAGGACGTGCCCCATGATCACGTAGTCCACCTGGTCGCCGGAGATGCCGGCGCGCTCCAGCGCCGCCTCGATGGCGATGCCGCCCAGGTCCATTGCGGTGAAGCCCTTGAGAGCGCCGGACAGCTTGCCGATGGGCGTGCGGGCTCCGGCGACGAGGACGGTGCGGTCTGCGGCCACGAGGGACTCCTGGGGTTGGCGGTGCGGTGGGGCGAGAGGCCTTGCTGCGACGATACTCAGCAGCCGACCACCCATCAGAGGAGCCTCCCCGTGCAGCTTCCCCCGTCCAGCGTCCTGGCCATCGACCACGTCGGCATCGCCGTGACCGACCTCGACGCCGCGATCGAGATGTACGAGACCGGCTTCGGGATGCGGTGCGTCCACACCGAGGTCAACGAGGAGCAGGGGGTCAAGGAGGCCATGCTCGCCGTCGGGGACTCCGGCAGCTTCCTGCAGCTGCTGTCGCCACTGTCCGACGACAGCCCGATCGGCAGGTTCCTGGACAAGAACGGCCCCGGCATCCAGCAGATGGCCTACCGCGTGTCCTCGATCGACGACGTCAGCGCCCACCTGCGGTCGCAGGGCATGCGGCTGCTCTACGACGAGCCGAAGCGGGGCACGGCGGGAAGCCGGGTCAACTTCGTGCACCCGAAGAGCGCCGGCGGTGTGCTCGTCGAGCTCGTCGAGCCCGGCCCCGAGGGCATGGGCCACGAGGACCCCACTCCCGACGCGGTCAGGGCGGGTTGAGCACCCGGGGTCGCGGCGTCCGTGACCTCGTGCCGGGGGGCCTTCCCGACCGGGCCGGGGGGCTCGGTAGCCTCCCGTGGCCACCCGCCGACGACCCACCGCCGACGACCCTCAGGAGCTCTCCCCCGTGAAGCAGATCCTCGACGCCATCACCAGCGGCGACGCCGCCGCGCTGCAGGGCCTGGCCGTCCCGGAGAGCTACCGGGGCGTGGTCGTCCGCAAGGACGAGCAGGGGATGTTCGAGGGCATGGCGTCCCGCGACAAGGACCCCCGGAAGAGCCTGCACCTCGACGAGGTCCCGACCCCGGAGCTGGGTCCCGGCGAGGCGATCGTGGCCGTCATGGCCTCGTCGGTGAACTTCAACACCGTGTGGACGTCGATCTTCGAGCCGGTGTCCACCTTCGGCTTCCTGGAGCGGTACGGCCGGCTGTCCGAGCTCACCAAGCGGCACGATCTCCCCTACCACGTCGTGGGGTCCGACCTGTCGGGTGTCGTGCTCGCCGTCGGTCCCGGCGTCACCAAGTGGAAGGCCGGCGACAAGGTCGTCGCGCACTGCCTGTCCGTCGAGCTCGAGGACCCCCAGGGCCACGACGACTCGATGATGGACCCGCAGCAGCGCATCTGGGGCTTCGAGACCAACTTCGGCGGGCTCGCCGAGCTGGCGCTGGTGAAGTCCAACCAGCTGATGCCCAAGCCCAACCACCTGACCTGGGAAGAGGCCGCGGCACCCGGCCTGGTCAACTCCACCGCCTACCGCCAGCTGGTGAGCAAGAACGGCGCCGCCATGAAGCAGGGCGACACCGTCCTCGTGTGGGGCGCGAGCGGCGGTCTCGGCTCCTACGCCACGCAGTACGCCCTCAACGGCGGTGCGATCCCGGTCTGCGTCGTGAGCTCGCCGGAGAAGGCCGCAATCGTCCGTCGCATGGGGGCCGAGCTCGTCATCGACCGCAGCGCCGAGGACTACAGGTTCTGGAAGGACGAGCACAACCAGGACCCCAAGGAGTGGCAGCGCTTCGGCAAGAAGATCCGCGAGCTGACCGGCGGCGAGGACATCGACATCGTCTTCGAGCACCCGGGCCGCGAGACCTTCGGCGCCTCGGTCTACGTGACCAAGAAGGGCGGCACGATCACGACCTGCGCCTCGACCAGCGGCTACATGCACCAGTACGACAATCGCTACTTCTGGATGAACCTCAAGCGGATCGTGGGCTCGCACTTCGCCAACTACCGCGAGAGCTGGGAGGCCAACCGGCTCATCGCCAAAGGCCTGATCCACCCGACCCTGTCGAAGACCTACGCCCTCGACCAGACCGGCCAGGCGGCCTACGACGTCCACAAGAACCTGCACCAGGGCAAGATCGGGGTGCTCTGCCTCGCCCCCGAGGAGGGCCTCGGCGTCGAGCAGTCCGCGCAGGAGTTCCGGGCACAGCACCTGACGGCGATCAACCGCTTCCGGGACGTGTGACCACACCGCCCGCGCGTCGCGGGCTGCCCTACCGTGGCGACCCGCTCCCGGGTGGTATCCACGTGGCATGAGCGATACAGGCCACGGCACGGACACCCCTGACGACGTCGTCCCGCTGGACGGCGACGAGGGAGTGGGCTTCGACGTCGTCCGCTTCGGCGGCTACGACCGCCGCCAGGTCGACGACTACCTCGACCGGGTCGAGGTGGCCCTCAACGAAGCGGACCAGCGTCACGCCGACGACCGGTCCCGGATCACCGCGGTGCAGGCGGAGCTCGCTGCGGTCCAGGAGCGCCTCGCGGAGGCCGAGCGCCGCGCGGCCGGTCGGCCCGAGCCCGCCTCCCTCGTGACCGGGCGCATGGCGCAGATGCTGGCGCTGGCCGAGCAGGAGGCGGAGGAGCTGCGCACCCGGTCCCGGACCGGGGCCGAGCGCCTGGTGGCCGCCGCCAAGGAGCAGGCGGCGCAGGAGAGCAGCGCGCTGCTGGAGGACCTGCAGCGCCGCGAGCGCGAGCTCGCCACATCTGCCGAGGCAGCCCAGGTGCTCACCGTCAAGGCCGAGCGGGACGCCGACGCCCTGCGGGCCCAGGCCAAGCGCGACGGCGACAACCAGCTCGCCACCGCCAAACGGGAAGCCGAGGCCGCCCGCGTCGCCGGGCGGCGCGACGGCGACAAGCTGCTCGAGCAGGCCCGTCAGGACGTCCAGGGGCTGCACGAGCAGGCCCGCCGCGAGGCCGCCGAGATGACGGCCGAGGCCCGCCGGCAGGTGGAGCAGCTCTCCCGCCAGCGCGACGCGATCGCCGCCCAGATGCAGCAGCTGCGCGACGCCGTGTCGGCGGCCGTGGCGCCGCTCAGCGTGGCGAGCGCCGACGCCGCGGGACGCGCCCCCGGAGCGCCGCCGGGGTCAGCCCGCATCTGACGACGCGCTCCCGCACGAGCGGCGTGGCCGGACCGGCCAGCTGCGTTGCTAGGGGCGGTCCGACGGCAGTGCCGCCCGACGAGCCCGCTTGTCGTCGTACATCGCCTCGTCGGCCCGGGCGATCAGCGTCTCGAGCGGGTCGGCGCCGCCCCGGCTGACCGCGCAGCCCACGCTTGCCTCGTGCGACGCTCGGCGCAACGACGCCCGGCAGCGCTGCGTCAGCTGCTCGGGATCGAGCGCGTGACCGGACACCAGCACGACGAACTCGTCCCCTCCGATGCGGGCCACGACGTCGGCACCGCGGAAGTCGGAGTCCAGCTGCCGGGCGACGGACCGGAGCAGCTCGTCGCCGGCCTGGTGACCCTGCTCGTCGTTGACCGCCTTGACCCCGTCGAGGTCGACGAACAGCACCCCGACGTCCTGGCCGAGGCGCTGCGCGGCCGCCATGGCGAGGCCGCTGAGCAGCTCGAGGCCGTGGCGGTTGGCCAGGCCGGTCAGCCGGTCGTGGTGGGCCTGCCGGCGCAGTCGCGCGCTGAGCTGGTCGATCTGCTCCTCGCGCCGCTTGCGGGCGACGTGCACGACCGTCCCGAGCGCCGTGGCCGTGGCCAGCACGAGCGCGCCGTTCCACCACAGGATGCCGGAGTCGGTCACGAGCGCCCCGACCACCGGGACCCAGGCCACGGTGAACCCGGCCACGAGCCACGGGGTCACCGACACCCGGGCCCCGATGCCGGACACCACGACGAGCAGGAACTGCACCTGGAACGGGTCGCCGGACAGCCACACGTGGGTCGCCGCCGCCACGGACAGCACGAGGGCGTTGACCCCGACCAGGTGCGGGGCGGCCGCGAGGCTGGGCGGTCGCAGCAGGGCCTTGAGGGCGAAGGCGATGAGCACCAGAGTGGCCACGATGAACACCGGCGCCGAGTCCTGGAGCTGTGACTGCGGCCAGTAGGCCGCGAACAGCGCCACGACGAACGACAGCGCCGCGAACGACGTCGTCGACTGGATGATGAAGCCGGCAGCCTCCTGCTGGGCGATCGGCGCGGAGCAACCCTCGAGGTCGCCGAAGGAGTCGTCGTCGGCGTGCGCGGTCCGCACCCGTGACTCCTCCCCGGCCCGCGAGCCGTCAGCCGTACCGAGGCGCGTTCTTGCTGCGATGGACCTTGACCCCGCGCCGCCCGCGGGCCGTCCAACAGGCAGTGTGCCAGTGACGGCGGTCGTCCGGGTGGCCTTCGGGCCAGACCACCACATGGGGGGTCCCCGCAGCGAGCTCCTGGTCGCAACCGGGGCACCGGTAGGGACGCGCGCTGGCCGTGCCGGCCACCGAGCGGACGACGTGCCCGTCCTCGACCCGCTCCCCTGCCGGCACCCGCGCCCCGTCGCCCTCGTCGCCGGACCTCAGTGCGTCGAGCGCCGCGGCCCGCATGGCCGATCGGCGCGAGCCGCGCGCCACTGCCGCTCGCTCCTCTACCGCTTGCTGTAGTCGCGGAAGCCGCGACCGGTCTTGCGGCCGAGGTAGCCGGCGCGCACGAGGTGCTCGAGCATCGGGGCCGGGACGTCGCCGGGCTCGCGGAACTCCTCGAACAGCGTGCGCTGGATGGCCAGGGTGACGTCGAGGCCGACGACGTCCATGAGGGCGAACGGGCCCATCGGGTGGCCGCAGCCCTTGGTCATCGCGAAGTCGATGTCGTCGATGGTCGCGTAGTGGGCCTCGAGCATCTTGACCGCGTCGTTGAGGTAGGGGAACAGCAGCGCGTTGACGATGAAGCCGGCGCGGTCGCCGCAGCGGACCGGGTGCTTGCCGACCGTGCCGCAGACCTCGAGCACGGTGGCGACGACGTCGTCCGCGGTGGTCACCGTCGGCACGACCTCGACCAGCTTCATCATCGTGGCCGGGTTGAACCAGTGCATGCCGACGACGTCGGAGGGACGTGAGGTCGCCTGCGCGCACTCGATGACCGGCAGCGACGAGGTGGTCGTCGCGAGGATGCAGCCCGGCTTGACGATCTCGTCGAGCGCGGAGAACAGCGCCTTCTTGATCGCAAGGTCCTCGACGACCGCCTCGATGACCAGGTCGCAGTCGGCGAGGTCGTCGAGCTCGGTCGTGCCGGTAATCCGGGCGAGGGTGCTCGCCTTGTCGTCCTCGCTGAGCTTGCCGCGCTGCAGGGCCTTGTCCAGCGACGCCTCGATCTTCTTCTGCACCGCGGCGACCTTGTCGTCGCCGCGGGCGCGGAAGACGACGTCGTACCCGCTCTTGGCGCAGACCTCGACGACGCCGCTGGCCATGGTGCCCGTCCCGATGACGCCGACGCGCTGCACCGGCCGCGGCGCCGCGCCGCTCGCGCCGGAGGGGCTGGAGTCGTCGGCTACCACCTCGGGCGAGTCGGGGGCGGCGTAGGTGTAGAGCCCGCGTCCGGTCTTGCGCCCGAGCAAGCCGGCGGTGACGTACTGCTTGAGCAGCGGAGCCGGGGCATGGCGGTGGTCGCGCGACTGCTCGTACATCGTCTCGAGGATCTCGTAGGCCGAGTCGAGCCCGATGAGGTCGAGCAGGGCGAGCGGGCCCATCGGGTGACCGGTGCCGAAGCGCATCGCGGCGTCGATGTCCTCGCGGGAGGCGTACCTGCTCTCGTACATGCGCAGCGCGTTGTTGAGGTAGCCGAACAGCAGCGCGTTGGCGATGAAGCCGGCGCGGTCACCGGCGGTGGCGCCCGTCTTGCCGACCCGCTCCACCAGGCCCTGCACGTCCTCGACGACCGACGGATCGGTGACGACCGTGCGCACCACCTCGACCAGGCCCATCACGGGAGCCGGGTTGAACCAGTGGAGGCCGACGAGCTTGCTCGGGCGGCTCGTGCCGGTGGCGAGCTCGGTGACCGACAGCGCGGAGGTGTTGGTCGCCAGCAGCGCCTCGGCCGGCAGCAGCGCATCGAGCTGGGCGAACAGCTCGCGCTTGAGCTCCATGCGCTCCGGGATGGCCTCGATGACCAGCTCGCAGTCGGCGACGGCGGACAGCTCGGTGCCCAGCGAGATGCGGCCGAGCAGCTCGCGGACCTCGTCCTCGGTGAGCTTGCCCTTGCCGAGCGCCCGCGTGGTGGAGGAGTCGAGGTGGCCACGGGCCCGCTCGACACCCTGCTCGTCGTGCTCGACGCCCACGACGTCGAGGCCCGATCGGGCGAGCACCTCGGCGATCCCGGCCCCCATCGTGCCCAGCCCGACGACGCCGACCTTCGAGAACTCGCGCACCACTGTGGATCTCCTGTCTCGTGAGCCGCACTGCACGCGGCGCTCGCGGCTGAGCGTCCCATGCCTAGAACAGCGTGGGTGTCCCGGCCTCCATGCCGCGCAGCTCGTCGTAGTCGAGCTGCACGCACGAGATGCCGCGATCAGCGGCCAGCACGCGCGCCTGGGGCTTGAAGCTCTGCGCGGCGAGCACGCCCCGGACCGGCCCGAGGACGGTGGACAGCCGCTGGAGGTAGCGGGTCAGCTGCTCGACCCCGTCGATCTCGGCGTGGCGCTTGATCTCGACCGCGACGTGGGCGCCGGCGTCGTCCCGGCAGAGCAGGTCGACCGGGCCGATGTCGGTCGGGTACTCCCGGCGCACGAGCGTCCACCCCGCGCCGAGGACCTCGCAGCGGTCGGCCAGCAGCTCCTGCAGGTGCTTCTCCACGCCGTCCTTGACGAGGCCGGGGTCGCGGCCGAGCTCGTGGCTCGTGTCGGACCGGACCTCCTCGACGGAGATGACCAGCTGCTCGCCGGCCTTGTTGGTCACGGTCCAGACGCCGCCGGACTCGACGGTCGTGCACGGCGGGCTCATCCACATCAACGGCTTGTAGGCGCGGTCGTCGGCGTGGATCGACACCGATCCGTCGGCCTTCACCAGCAGCAGCCTCGTCGCGGACGGCAGGTGCGCCGTCAGCCGCCCGACGTAGTCGACCGAGCAGGTCGCGAGGACGAGGCGCACGCGACGAGCCTAACGGGGGACAGAGCCTGGTCGGACGGGCGCGCGCGCCGTGCCGCCCGTACCGTGCGAGCGGTGCCGCAGCCGCTGTCGGAGACGCCGCCGGTCCGGGTCGACCGGGCCGTCTTCTCCCAGCGCTGGTCCGACCTGACGATGCTCCACTGGCCGGTCGACCCCGACCTCGTCGCGCCGCTGCTGCCGGCCGGCACCGTCCCCGACCTGCACGAGGGCCGGACGTACGTCGGGCTGGTGCCGTTCGTCATGGGAGGTGTGCGGGTGCTGGGCACCCCGCCGCTGCCGTGGCTGTCCGGCTTCCCGGAGACCAACGTCCGGCTGTACGCGGTGGACGCGGCTGGGCGGCGCGGCGTCGTCTTCTGCTCGCTCGAGGCCTCCCGGCTGCTCCCGGTGCTCGTCGCGCGGGGGGCCTACCGCCTGCCGTACTGCTGGGCGCGCATGTCGGTCCGCCACGGCGACCAGACGGTGGCGTACGAGACGGCGCGCCGCTGGCCGGGGCCGCGGCGGGCGGGCGGCCTCGTGCGGGTGCGGGTCGGCCCGCCGGCAGCGGCTGACCCGCTGTCGCTGTTCCTCACGGCCCGGTGGGGGCTGTTCTCCCGCTTCCCCGGCGGCCGGACGGCGTGGGCACCGGTCGACCACGCCGCCTGGTCGCTCCACGAGGCGGAGCTGCTCGACCTGTCGGACGACCTCGTGCGCGCCGCCGGGCTGCCCGAGCGGGAGGGCCAGCCGTCCGTGCTGTGGTCCCCCGGCGTGACGGTCCGGATCGGACGGCCGATGCTGCTGCCGCGCGCATGACGTCCTGCGAGCAGGCGCATGACACGGTCCCCGAGGGGGCACTCCGGTCGGGTGATCATGGCCTTCCTGTCCTCGCGGGTGCGCACCTGGGTGCTGTTCGCGGTCCTGCTGCCGACGGTCGGGCGCGTGCTCGAGCGGATCGGCCTGCGCGTCGGCGCGAAGAACCCCCGTGCCGGCAACGCGCTGACCACCGCCGGTGGTCTGGCGCGCCGCCCCACCGGCCGGTCGCGGCGCCGCCGGCGCTGAACCCTGCTTGCCCCCGCAGGCGGGCGCTGCAGCGCGTCGTCAGCTTTGGTCGAGCGCCCCGACCGCGACCTCGGTGTCGGCCGGGACGGGCGGCACAGCGCTGAAGCACTCCTGCTCGACGACGGCGAGCGCCCCCTGGAGCGACGGCGCAGCGTCGAGCCGCCGCCGCAGCTCCCCCAGCGTGGCGCTCGGCGCTCGACCGGCGGCGCCCTGCCGGGCGTCCCAGGCGAGGAAGGCGGTCAGCGCCGGACGTCCCGCCACCTCCGGCGGACCAGCCCCCAGCGACGGACCGGCGCGGTCGGCTGCGTCCCGCCGGCTCGCGACCTGCCGGCGCACCACGATGCCCGCACCGAGCGCGGCCAGCACGGCGAGCCCGGCCGCGGCCCGGCCACCGGGGAACCGGTTGACGACCGCGAGGGCCGAGGTGACCTTGGCCGCGAGGGCCGAGCGCAGGGACGGCTGCACGCGGGCGCGGGCTGCACCGGCGGTCGGGTCGGACGCGGCCCAGCCGACACCGGCGTACGACACCTCGGCCCACGCGTGCAGCATGCTCCCGCGGAAGACCCGCCGGCCGGCGCCGACCGGCTCGCCGTAGGCCAGCCCGACCGCCAGTCGCGCCGGGATGCCTACGGCCCGCGGTCCAGCTGGCCCTCGGGCAACGGGTAGGTGCCGTAACGAGCACCACGTGACCGAACAAAGGACCGGGCACGAAGGAGAACTCCCGCCGCTCGGGGTCCCAGACGCCGCTGCCGATGATGTCGCCCGGCAGCAGGTCGGCCGTCCCCTGGACCCGACGGAAGTCCCCGCCGACGCTGCAGTACACCGCGCGCGAGCGTGGTCCTGCCGCTGCCCGGCAGGTCCTCGACCAGGACGTGACCGCCGGCGAGCAGGGCGCACACCACCGTCTCGACAGCGGTGCGGCGACCGAGCACCACGCGCTCGACGCTCTCGACGAGCCGGCTCGCGACCGCCGCCGCGGCAGCCGCCGGGCCGGCCGCGCCCGGGTCGGTCCGCTGGCCGGGCGGGAGCAGGGTGAGCGGCGTGCTGGTCACAAGACCTCCGGGACGAGGGATGTCCCGGAGTGCTTCGGCTGGAGCGGGGCCGGACTAGAGCGGGGCCGGCTGGAGCGGGGCCCCCGTGAGCGGGGCCAGCCCGTTGGCCGCTCGCACGACCTCGACCACCGAGCGCATGATCTCCGTGAGCTCGAAGTCCTTGGGGGTGTACACGGCTGCGACGCCCTTCGCCCGCAGCCGTTGGGCGTCGGAGTCGGGGATGATCCCGCCGACGACCACCGGGACGTCGGCGATGCCGGCGGCCTCGAGCCCGGCGAGCACGGCCGGCACGGCCTCCATGTGGGAGCCGGACAGGATCGAGAGCCCGATGACGTGTACGTCCTCCTCCACCGCCGCTGCCACGATCTGCGCAGCGGTCAACCGGATGCCCTGGTAGACGACCTCGAAGCCGCAGTCGCGGGCCCGCACGGCGATCTGCTCGGCGCCGTTGCTGTGGCCGTCGAGCCCGGGCTTGCCCACGAGGAAGCGCAGCCGCACGCCCATCTGCTCGCCGGTGCTCCTCACCGCGGCGCGCACGGCGGAGATCGCCTCCCCCGCCTCACCCACCGCTGCCGCGCCGGAGACCCCGGTGGGTGCGCGGTACTCGCCGAACACCTCGCGCAGCGCCCCGGCCCACTCCCCTGTCGTCACGCCGGCCCTGGCGCAGGCGACCGTGGCAGCCATGAGGTTGGCGTCGGTCTTGCAGGCGTCGCGCAGCCCCTGCAGCGCCTCGTCGACGGCCGCCGCGTCGCGCGAGGCGCGCCATTCCCGGACGGCGTCGATGGCGTGCTGCTCCACGGCGTGGTCGACGGTCATGATCGCCCCGTCGACGTCGGCCAGCAACGGGTTGGGCTCGGTCGTCGTGAAGCGGTTGACGCCCACGACGACGTCCTCACCGGCCTCGATGCGGCGGCGCCGCTCGGCGTGCGACGCGACCAGCGCGCTCTTCATGTAGCCGCTCTCGACGGCCGCGACGGCGCCGCCCATGCCCTGCACCCGGTCGATCTCGGCACGCACCTGCTCGATCAGCCCGGCGACCTTGCGCTCGACGACGACCGACCCCTCGAACAGGTCGTCGTACTCCAGCAGGTCGGTCTCGAAGGCGAGCACCTGCTGCAGCCGCAGCGACCACTGCTGGTCCCAGGGGCGGGGCAGGCCGAGCGCCTCGTTCCACGCCGGGAGCTGCACGGCACGGGCGCGGGCGTCCTTGGACAGGGTCACGCCGAGCATCTCGAGCACGATCCGCTGGACGTTGTTCTCGGGCTGCGCCTCGGTCAGGCCGAGGGAGTTGACCTGCACGCCGTAGCGGAACCGGCGGTGCTTGGGGTCCTGCACGCCGTAGCGCTCGAGCAGCAGCGCGTCCCAGAGGCGGGTGAAGGCGCGCATCTTGCACATCTCCTCGACGAAGCGCACCCCGGCGTTGACGAAGAAGGAGATGCGGGCGCAGACCTCGCCGAAGCGCTCCTCCGGCACCTGACCGGCGGCCTTCACCGCGTCGAGGACGGCGATCGCGGTGCACAGGGCGTACGAGATCTCCTGGACCGGCGTCGCCCCGGCCTCCTGCAGGTGGTAGCTGCAGATGTTGATCGGGTTCCACTTCGGGACCTCGGTGACCGTGTAGGCCACCATGTCGGTGATGAGCCGCAGCGACGGCCCGGGCGGGAACACGTAGGTCCCTCGGGAGAGGTACTCCTTGATGATGTCGTTCTGCGTCGTGCCGGCGAGCTGCGAGGCGTCCGCGCCCTGCTCCTCGGCGACGGCCTGGTAGAGCGCGAGCAGCCACATGGCGGTCGCGTTGATCGTCATCGACGTGTTCATCTCCGACAGCGGGATGCCGTCGAACAGCGCGCGCATGTCGCCGAGGTGGGTGACCGGCACCCCGACCTTGCCGACCTCGCCGCGGGCGAGCTCGTCGTCGGGGTCGTAGCCGGTCTGCGTCGGCAGGTCGAAGGCGACCGAGAGGCCGGTCTGGCCCTTGCTGAGGTTGTTGCGGTAGAGCGCGTTGCTGGCCGCCGGTGTCGAGTGCCCGGCGTAGGTGCGCATCACCCACGGCTTGTCGCGGTGCGGGCGGTCCACCTCCTGCGGCGGAGCGACGCCCTCGGCGGCTGGAACCTCGGCACCCATCGACTGCACCTGCTCGGTCATGGTCACGAGGGTACGGCGCGCCGGTCAGCCGCCCGACGCGAGGCGCAGCGGTCGGGCCCTCGGCGGCGGGTGACAGCCGGCCGCGGCCCCCACGGCAGCGAGCCCGGCGCGGTCGCCCGCCCCGAACTGGGACTCGCTGTTGGTGGTGCGCGGGTACATCACCTGCGTCGCGTCGAGCACGTGGCCGAGGCCCACCGCGTGCGCCAGCTCGTGCAGCAGCACCTCACCGTCGGTGGTCCCCGGACCGAAGCCGCCCGCGAGGGGGTTGTCCGCGTCGAGCACCACCTGGCCGCTCACCAGGTGCGGGCCTGCCCGGCCGGGCACGGCGACCGACAGCGACAGCCCCTGCGCCCCCGACCCGAGTCCGAGGTCCGTGCTGGCGGGCGGCACCCAGCCGATGAGCAGCGGCGCCCAGCGCTCCCCGTAGCGGTCCGGCTGGTAGGGGCTGCGGCCCTGCGCCGGCAGCTCGTCGGTGTCCCCCTCGTCGACGAACGTCAGGCCGCTCGCCGCGGACAGCCGGGCGAGCGCCTCCGCCAGGTCCTGCCGCCCGGTCTCGGGGATCCAGTCGGCCTGCACGACGTACGGGATCGGGCGGCACGGGTCCCAGCGCGCCGGGCGCCCCTGGTCGTCGACGTAGATGGGTCCCCAGCCGTCCTCCGCGGGGGCGTCGGTGGTGACCCGGTGGACGTCCCCGACCGCCGTGCCCCGCACGCGGTCCACCGCCGTGACCCCGCCGACGGCCACGCCCGCCAGCAGCAGCAGGCAC
>Ga0136611_10000185_pt1 | contig 37788 bp, 46 predicted proteins | sample AntDrymUQ2232306_2_FD_106645 | JGI IMG/M metagenome (GOLD analysis project Ga0136611, IMG submission 106645) | Polar desert sand microbial communities from Dry Valleys, Antarctica - metaG UQ223 (23.06) | ecosystem: Environmental > Terrestrial > Soil > Desert | place: Antarctica: Dry Valley...
CGCTGTGAGTCCTTCGGGCTGGGGAACCCCGAAGGGCTTCGCCGTCACGTTCCGGCAGATCTTCAAGAAGCCTGTCACCGAGCAGTACCCGGAGTACAAGCGCCCGATCTACCCGCGCTTCCGCGGCCGGCATCGGCTGAACGTGCACGAGAACGGCCTGGAGAAGTGCGTCGGCTGCTCGCTCTGCGCCGCCGCCTGCCCGGCCGACTGCATTCGCGTCGTCCCGGCGGAGAACACTCCGGAGAATCGCGTCTCGGCAGGGGAGCGCTACGCCCGGATCTACGAGATCAATCTCAGCCGCTGCATCTTCTGCGGCTACTGCGAGCTGGCGTGCCCCTTCGACGCGATCACGCTTGGGAACGAGTTCGAGATCTCCGAGTACTCGCGCGACGACCTGATCTACACGAAGGACATGCTGCTCGCGCCGCCGATGAAGCGTGTCCCGGTCGCCGACCCTGTCCTCTACGACACCCCGATCCCCGCCTACAAGACCTCCAGCTGATGGGCGACATCCTCGTCTGGGCGATCTGGATCCTGGCCGCCGGCGCCTGCCTCGGCTCGGGGATCGCGGTCGTCTCGTTCGGCAACCCGTTCTTCTCGGCGCTCGCGCTGATCGGGAACCTCGCCTCGCTCGCCGTCCTCTTCCTGCTCGCCTCGGCCGAGTTCCTCGCCGCGGCGCAGGTGCTCGTCTACGCGGGTGCCGTGATGGTGATGTTCCTCTTCGTGATCGCCTACCTCGGCGGCCGCGCCGACACGCCCTTCGAAGGTGGGCCGTCCTGGGTCTCGGCCGGTGCGGTCGTCGCCGCGACCGCGCTCCTCGTCGAGATCGTCGTCGTGATCGGGCTCAAGGCCGGCGACGCGCTCTCCCGGGAGGCCGACATCGAGCGCTCGTTCGGCAGCCCCGCCGAGATCGGTCGCCTCTTCCTGACCGATCACCTGCTCGCGTTCGAGATCACCTCGATCGTGCTCCTGGTCGCGGCGATCGGCGGGGTCATCCTCGGAACCAAGACGCGGGACGAAGACGAGCTCGACCGCCTGGGGGAGTCGGCATGAGAGGCCCCGACGTCTCCTGGTACCTGATCGTCAGCGCGATCCTCTTCTCGATCGGTGTGCTCGGCGTGATCCTGCGCCGGAGTCCCCTGATCGTGCTGCTCTCGCTCGAGATCATGCTCAACGCCGCGAACCTCGCCCTGATCTCGTTCGCGCGCCTGCACGGCGACCACGACGGCCAGATCTTCGCGCTCGCCGTGATGGCCGTCGCCGCCTCCGAGGTCGTGGTCGGGCTCGGCCTGATCGTCGCGGTCGCTCGCCGGAAGCTCGTTCTCGACGTCGACCGGTTCCGGGTGCTGCGCGGATGAGGTGGGGATGACCCAGGGAGCCTGGCTCTGCCTGCTCGCCCCGCTCGGGGGCGCCTGGGCGATCACCGTCATGGGCGACTCGATCTCGCGGCGCACGGCCGCGTGGATCTCCACGATCTCCGTGTTCACGGCCTTCGCCGGTGCCCTCGTCTCATTCGTGGCCCTGCTCCGCAAGGGTGCGGAGGAGCGCGAGACGATGACGACCGCCTGGACGTGGCTCTCCACGGGCAGCTTCGACGTCGGGCTCTCGCTCCTCATCGACCCGCTCTCGGTGACGATGATGCTGATCGTCTCGGGAGTCGGCGGGCTGATCGTCCTCTACTCGGTCGGGTACATGGAGGGCGACCCCGAGGAGCGGCGCTACTTCGCCTACATGTCGTTCTTCGTCTTCTCGATGCTCCTGCTCGTGCAGGCCGGGAACTTCCTGATCCTGCTCGTCGGCTGGGGCCTCGTCGGGCTCGCGTCCTACCTCCTGATCGGCTTCTGGCACAACCGGCCCGAAGCAGTCGCGGCCGCCAAGAAGGCGTTCATCATGAACGCGTTCGGCGACGCGACGATGGCGCTCGCCTTTTTCGTCCTGATCTGGCAGACCGGGACGCTCGAGTTCGCGCCGGCCTTCGCAGGCGCGGCCGACCTCTCCTCGACGGCGCTCAATCTCGTCGCGCTCGGCCTCCTCGGCGGTGCGGTCGCGAAATCCGCTCAGATCCCGCTCCACACCTGGCTTCCGGACGCGATGGAAGGGCCGACCCCCGTCTCGGCGCTGATCCACGCGGCCACGATGGTCACCGCCGGGGTCTACCTGATCGTCCGGGCACACCCGATCTTCGAGCTGGCGCCGTCGATCCAGGATCTCGCAGCCGGACTCGGCGCGATCACGCTCCTCGTGGCCGGGCTCGTCGCGCTCGTCCAGACGGACATCAAGCGGGTGATCGCCTACTCGACGATGTCGCAGATCGGCTACATGTTCCTGGCCGTCGGGCTGGGCGCGTACTCGAACGGGATGTTCCACCTGATGACGCACGCCTTCTTCAAGGCGCTGCTCTTCATGGCGGCCGGGCTCGTGATCCACCACCTCGCCGGGGAGCAGGACATCCGGAAGATGGGCGGGGTGCGCCGGATCATGCCGCGCACATACATCGCCTTCCTGATCGGCTCGCTCGCGCTCGTCGGGATCCCGCCGCTCTCCGGCTTCTTCTCGAAGGACTCGATCCTCGCGGCCGCACTCGCGAGCGGCGGCTACGGGCAAGTCCTCTTCGCGTTCGGCCTCGTCGGAGCCCTGCTCACCGGGCTCTACACCTTCCGGCTCTTCTTCATCGTCTTCCGCGGTGAGCCCTCGCCGCTCGTCGAGGAGCACGCGCACGGCCACCACGGGGAGGGGCCGTGGACGATGACCGTCCCCGTTGCGGTGCTGACGCTCCTCGCCGTGATCGGCGGCTGGATCCAGATCGCCGGCCTCTGGCACTACTTCGGCGATTGGCTCCACGACGTGGCCGAGCCCCTCGTCGAGCCGACTGTGACCCAGGACTACATCGCAAGCGCGCTCGCCGTCGGGCTCGGGCTCGCCGGGATGGCGATCGCCTGGATCTTCTACGCAGCGCCGCGGCGGCGCCCGCTGCCGCGGCTGGCCGCGGCGCGCGACATCCTGGAGCACAAGTTCTACTTCGACGAGCTCTACGACGCGGTCTTCTACAAGCCGGCAGTGTGGATCTCGGCCCAGGGGAAGCGGTTCGTCGAGGATCCGCTGATCGGCGGCTCGATCACGGGCGTGACGAGCGGCGCCCGCCGTGCCGGCGGCGCGCTCGGGGAGGCACAGACCGGCTACCTCCGTACCTATGCGCTCGCGATCGCCGGTGGCGTCGCCGTCCTGATCGTCGTCTTCGTGGCGGTCCAATGAGGATCGGCCGATGACGACCGCGCTGATCGCCCTTCCGCTCCTCGGCGCCCTGCTCGTCTGGGTGCTTCCGTTCTTCGGCCGGATCTCGGGGATCCTCGCGACGCTCGTCGCCCTCGCCGAGGTCACGCTCTGGGCCGTGATCGTCGCGCGCTTCGATTTCGGCCAGAACCTCCAGCTCGAGGATCGCCAGAGCTGGTTCGCCGACCTCGGCGTCTCCTATCACGTCGGCTTCTTCGGCTTCTCGCTCTGGCTCGCCGGGCTCGCGGTCGTCGTCTGTGCCGCCGCGATCGCCTATGCGACCTGGGCAGACCGCGAACGGGCTCGCGCCTACCACGGGCTGCTGCTCTTCCTGACCGGCGCGATCGTCGGCGTCTTCGCGGCGCAGGACCTGCTCGTCTTCTACGTCTTCTTCGAGGCGATGCTGATCCCGCTCTACGTCCTCGTCGGCGTCTGGGGCGGGGAGCGGAGGGCGTTCGCGACGCTCAAGTTCGTGATCTACACGATGGCGGGGTCGCTCCTGATGCTCGCCTCGATCGTAGCCTTCGGGCTCTCGCAGGGGAGCTTCGACCTCGTCGACTCGGGCTTCTCCGACAACAACTGGATCTTCCTCGGCTTCCTCGCCGCCTTCGCGGTCAAGGCGCCGCTCTTCCCGTTCCACGGCTGGCTGATCGACGCCTACCGCGAGTCCACCTCCGAGGTCTCGGCGATCCTCTCTGGGGTCGTCTCGAAGGCCGCGGTCTACGGTCTCTTCCGGATCACGATCGCGAAGTTCCCGGAGCCCGTCGAGGACTTCCAGACCCCGATCCTGATCCTGGCCACGATCGGGCTGGTCTACGCCTCGCTGCTCGCCTTCCGCGCGCGCGACCTCCGCTCGGTGACCGCATACTCGTCGATGGCGCAGATGGGCCTGATCGTGCTGGGCCTCTTCTCGCTCAACGAGCTCGGGGTCAACGGCGCGATCCTTCAGTCGGTCGCGCACGGGCTCGTCTCGGCGACGCTCTTCCTGCTCGCCGGGATGCTCGAGACTCGTACCGGCACGAGCGCGTTCGCGCGCCTCGGCGGGATGGCGCGAGGGCGGCCGGCGCTCGCGACCGTGCTGCTCGTCGTCGGGGTGATCGCGCTCGCCGTCCCCGGCTCGGTCGCCTTTGCGGGCGAGTTCCTGATCCTGGCGGGGATCTACGACGAGGGCTGGTGGTGGGCCGCGATCGGAGCAGGCGCGATCGTGCTCGCCGCGATGTACATGCTCCGGCTGATCTCGGCCGTGCTCCACCGCTCCCGGGGCGAGTCGGTGCGCGAGGAGGCACACGACCTCCACTGGCAGGAGCTCGCGATCGTCGTCCCGCTCGTGGCAGGCCTGCTCTTCCTCTCGGCCTGGCCCGCCTCGATCTCCGAGCGCAACTTCCCCACCAGGAACAGTGAGGCTGCGCCGTGATCGACACCCCGACCGTCGACTGGCTCGCGCTCTCGCCCACGCTCGCGCTCCTCGGCGCCGCGGGCGTCGCCCTCCTGGCCGCCGTCATAGGGCCCGAGTGGTTCCGGCGCGCGTTCGCGGGGTTCGTCGCCTTCGCCGGCTTCGTGACCGCGGGTGTCCTCGCCGGAGTGCTCTTCGAGCGGAGCCCCGGCTCGGAACGGCTCCTGAACGAGTCGATGACGCGCGACCGCTGGGGGGCGCTCGCGGCGATCGTGATCGCCGGCGCGGGTGCGCTTTCCGTCCTCGTCTCCTGGGGCGAGAAGCGGCGCGACCACAGCGGCGAGTACTACGCCCTCCTCGCCGCCGCGGGTGGCGGAATGGTCTTCTTCGTCGGCGCCTCGAACCTGATGACGCTCTTCCTCGGGCTCGAATGGTTCTCGATCGCGCTCTACATCATGTGCGCGCTCGACACCCATCGGGCCACCTCGCTCGAGGCCGGGCTCAAGTACCTGATGGTGGGCAGCTTCGGCTCGGGAATCCTCCTCTTCGGCTCGGCGCTCGTCTACGGCGCGACCGGGGAGCTCGGCTTCGCCTCGATCGCCGCGGCGGGCGCAAACGAGGACTATCTCCTGCTCGCCGGGCTCGCGATGATCATCGCCGGACTTGGCTTCAAGGTCTCGGCGGCGCCGTTCCACATGTGGACGCCGGACGTCTACCAGGGCGCGCCCACCTCGGTGACGGCCTTCATGTCGGCCGCGACGAAGGTGGCTGCGCTCGTCCTGACGATGCGGATCCTCACTGTCGCGTTCCCCGAGCAGGAGCATCTCTGGACGGTCGCGGTCGCGGTGATCGCCATCGTCTCGCTCGCGGTGGGGAACATCGCGGCGCTCGTCCAGCGCGACCTCAAACGGCTGCTCGCGTACTCGTCCGTCTCGCACGCCGGGTTCATGCTGATCGCGGTCGCCGCGAACAGCGACCTCGGCGGCAAGGCGCTCCTCTACTACCTGATCCCCTACAGCGCGATGTCCGTCGGCTCGTTCGCCGTCGTCGCGACGCGCGAGCGGGAGCTCGGCGTGCCGGTGACGCTCGACAACTTCGGCGGCTTCCTCTGGGAGCGGCCGTTCCTCGGCGCGTCGATGTGGGTCTTCCTGCTCGGCTTCATGGGGATGCCCCTGACCGGCGGCCTGATCGGCAAGTTCTACGTCTTCTCGGCCGCCTACCGCGCGGGCTGGTGGTGGCTCGTCGTCGCCGGGGTGATCGCGACCGCGATCTCGCTCTACTACTACCTGCGGGTCGCGCTCGCGATGTGGACGCGGCCCGAGCCGGGGCTTCGGCCCGCGATCGCAGGCGGCTCACCGCCACGCGACCCGCTGCTCGTCTCGGCGGTCTTCCTCTCGCTCATCGTCACGGTCGGCTCGTTCTTCTTCGTCGGGCCGCTGATCGACCTGGCCGAGAACGCAGCGCAGTCGCTGCCCTTCTGACTCTGGGCTTCTAGCGCTGCTTCAGGGCTGCGCGCAGACCGCGCGGCACGGCGACGGTCGCCGCGAGCAGCGCCTGGGCTGCGAAGAGAACGAGGCAGACGACCACGCACGTGACTCCGATCGCCGGCGGCGGGCCATCGACGAGGAGCGGGGCGCGGACTGCGGTGCCGAGGAGCACGAAGGGCAGGACCAGCGCCGAGAGTGCGGCGAGCCCGCGGTCGACAGGCTCCGCGGCGCTGCCGTCGAGGATCGCGCCGAGCGCGAGGAGCGCAGCGACGGCGCCGACCGGCACGGCCGCGACGAGGGTGTAATAGGCGAGCGAGTGAGCGCCGGCCGCATCGGCGAGGGCCGCCGCGAGGACGAGTGCGACGGTGAGGAGACGCGTCATACGCCGATCTTCGCCGTCACGGCGGACGGTCCTCTAGTCTCTCCTCATGGCGACCAACGGAACTCTCACGTGGCTCGGACACGCGGCCTTCCGGCTCGACACCCCGGGCGGCAAGCGGATCTATATCGACCCGTTCCTGAACGGCAACCCGAGCTGCCCCGACGACGAGCAGACGCCCGAGCGCGTGGACGCGATCGTCGTCACGCACGGCCACGGCGACCACGTCGGCGACACGGTCGCGCTCTACGAGCAGCACTCCTGCCCCGTCGTGGCCCAGGTCGAGCTCCGCGCGTGGCTGACCTCGCAAGGGCTGAACGAGAGCATGGGGCTCGGCCCGAACAAGGGTGGAACGATGGATCTCCTCGGCGTCAAGCTGACCCTGACGGATGCGCACCACTCCTCGAGCGCCCCCGACGGCACCTACACCGGTGAGTCGTGCGGGCTTGTGCTCGAGCTCGAGAGCGGCTTCACGATCTACTTCTCGGGCGACACGTGCGTCTTCGGCGACATGGCGCTGATCGCGCGGATCTACGAGCCGGACCTCGTCGTGCTCCCGATCGGCGACCACTTCACGATGGGGCCGCGCGAGGCCGCCATCGCGCTCGAGCTCCTCGGCGCCACGCGCTGCGTTCCCTCGCACTACGCGACCTTCCCACTCCTGACCGGCACGCCCGAGAAGCTCCGTGAACTGGCGCCCGGCGTCACCATCGAAGCTCCCGATCCGGGAGGGTCGGTCGAGCTGTGAGGGAGCGCTGGTTCGGGAAGACCGGGCGGCGCGTGCCGGAGCTGGCGCTCGCAGGCTCGCTCGAGCTCGGGGATGCGCTCGTCCTCGACGACGTGTCCGATCTCGACGGGCTGCGCGCCGCCCACGAGGCAGGGACGCCCGTGGTCGTGCGCGCCTCCTCGCCCGAGGCTGTCCGCGCGGCGCTCTCCAGGCCGGAGGTCGCATCGGTCGTCGTGACGGACGAGAAGCTCCTCGAGCTCGATCTGCGGGAGCTGACCTACGGCTAGGCCGATCAGCACCTACTCGATCGTCGCGTGCGACCTCGACGCAGGCCAGTGGGGCGTCGCCGTGCAGTCGAAGTTCCTGGCGGTCGGATCGGTGGTGCCGTGGGCCGAGCCGGATGTCGGAGCGGTGGCGACGCAGTCCTACGCGAACCCACGCTACGGGCCGGACGGGCTGGCGCTTCTGCGGCAAGGGCTCCCCGCGAAGGAGGTCGTGCGCCGTCTGACCGAGGCCGACGAGGAGCGCGAGAGCCGCCAGCTCGGCGTCGTCGACGCCGAAGGACGGGCGGCCAGCTTCACCGGCGAGGAGTGTCACGACTGGGCCGGTGGACGCACCGGGGACGGCTATGCGGCTCAGGGGAACATCCTCGTCTCCGCCGAGACCGTCGACGCGCTCGCGGAGACCTTCGAGGCCGGGACGGGCTCGCTCGCCGAGCGGCTCCTGGACTGCCTTGCCGCGGCGCAGGCTGCGGGCGGCGACCGCCGGGGCCAGCAGTCCGCCTCGCTCCTCGTGGTCGAGCGCGACGCCGGCTACGCGGGCCTCTCCGATGTCGTCGTCGATCTCAGGGTCGACGACGGCGCGCAGCCGATCGAGGAGCTGCGTCGCCTCTACGGCATCCACGACGCCCTGTTCGGCAAGACGCCGAGGGAGGAGTGGCTCGCGCTCGACGAGAATCTCCGATCCGAGGTGCAGGAACGGCTCGGGCGGCTCGGATACGAGAGCCTGGGAGACTGGGCGGGAGTCGAGAACCTCGAGGAGCGGGTCGACGGTGACGGGTCGATCGACCCCGTGGTGCTCGAGCAGCTGAGGCGGAAGTCGTGAAGGGCTGGGACGCGGCGAGCCTGTCCGAGATCGAAGATCTGCCCGGCCCGGGAACGCTCCGCTGGACTCCGGTGCGGCGCCGCTTCGACATCCGCGCCTTCGGCGTCAACGCGTACACCGCGGCGGAGGCGGGGCAAGAGGTGGTGGAGGAGCACACCGAGGAGGCGCTCGGGCACGAGGAGGTCTACATCGTGGTCGCCGGACACGCGCGTTTCACCCTCGACGGCGAGGAAGTGGACGCTCTGGAGGGAACGATCGTCTATCTCCGCGATCCGACGGTTCGCCGCGCGGCCGTCGCGGTTGTCGCCGGAACGACCGTGCTCGCGCTCGGCGGCAAGCCCGGTGAGGCATACGTCCCCTCGGCCTGGGAGTCCTGGTTCGCGGCGACGCCGAAGGGCCTTGCCGGCGACCACGAGGGCGCGATCGCCGAGATCCAGAACGGCTTCGCAGACCATCCCGAGCACCCGATGCTCTTCTACCAGCTCGCCTGCTGGGAGGCGCTCGCCGGGCGCTCCGACGACGCTCTCGAGCATCTGAACCGTTCGGTGGAGCTCGGCGGCGAGAAGTTCCGAACGTATGCGAGCGACGACGCGGATCTCGACTCGATCCGCTCTGATCCGAGGTTCCCGTCGTGAGCGAACGGTGGGTGGTACGGAAGCTCGAGGACGTGACCAGCTTCCAGAATCCGGGGCGGGCCCGCTGGGCCCAGATCCGGTCCGAGCTCGGGATCACGGCGTTCGGCATCAATGCCTGGGAGTCGACGGAATCCGAGCAGTCGCTGATCGGCAAGCACGACGAGGTGGGGGGCGGTGCCGGAGGTCACGAGGAGCTGTACGTCGTCCTCTCCGGCCACGCGACCTTCACCGTCGCCGGGGAGGTCGTCGACGCTCCCGCTGGCAAGCTCGTCTTCGTGGGCGATCCGAGCGTCGAGCGCGAGGCGATCGCGCGTGAGGCGGGCACCACCGTCCTCGTCGTGGGTGGCAAGCGCGGCGAGTCCTACACGGTCTCGGCCTGGGAGAAGTACGCCGAGGGCCTGGGGTTCTTCGGGCGGGAGGAGTACGACAAGGCGGCGGAGTTCTTCGAGCGAGCCCACAGGGAGGATCCGAGCCAGTCCAGGGTGCTCTACAACCTCGCGTGCGCCGAGAGCCGGCTCGGCCGCACCGATGACGCGCTCGCGCATCTCGCAGAGGCGATCGCACGAACACCCTCGTTCCGCGAGGCCGCGCAGGCCGATCCCGATCTCGAAGCGATCCGGGACGACCCCCGATTCCCCAAGCCGGAATAGTCCAGAGAGCGGAGCGCTGAGCTCTGAGGCCGGCCGCCTAGCCGAGACCGGACTGGGCGGCATCTCCAGCACGGCCCGCCGCGAGCAGCAGGGCGACGATCGCCGCGTCCCCGCGATCCAGGCGGAAAAACAGGGCCTGCCCTTCCGGCGGCCCCGGACGGCCCAGATCACGGTCCAGAGATCGCCCCGACCGCAGCCGCGGCGACGACCGAGCCGAGCACCTCGCCGACCTGGTGGGCGGTGTTCTCGCCCGCGGTACGCGAGCCGAAGGAAAGGAGCGTGGTGACGCCGAGCAGGAGCGCGAACCAGAGGCCGCTGCGGTCGCCTGCCTTCGAGCTGGTTGCTTGCCCCTCGTCCATGAAGCGGTGATCACCCGTACCGGCGGCGAGGAAACATCAGCGGTCGCCCGGCAGCCTGAGCCCCGCGGCCCGCTCGCGCAGCGCCGGGACCGGATCGGCCTCCGGCCTCACAACGACCAGCACTGCGCCGTACCCGTCGCCGGCGAGCGCGTCCACGAAGAGCTGCAGGCCGAGCGCGAGGGCGAACGCCTTGTGCGCCTGCTCCCCGCCGAAGGGGACGAGCTCATCCGGCCGTGCCGCTCCGCGGAGCACGTCGCCGTAGGTGACCGCGCCCATCGAGACGTCGGAGACGATCGGGGTGCCATCCGAGCTCGGGATCGCGAGGGCGAGCGGGTTCGTGCCGACCAGAGGCGCGCCGCCGTCGGGATGGGGAAGCCGCGCGGGCGAGGTGGCGGTGAGCGCGGCCACGAGCCCCGCGTCGGCGAGCTTGCGCACATACCAGCCGAGCGACCCCGTCGGGAAGCAGTGAGAGCAGACGACAACGCGCGCTCGCTCCGGCGGGCCCTCGATCTGAGCCGCGACCACCGCCGCGAGGGTCAGGTAGCCGAGCGCCCCGTTTCCGTCCCAGCGCTCGAACCCTTCGGACGCGGCCACGCGGACGGGCGTGGCTTCCGGCTCGAGGTCGTCGAGCGTCTCCAGCCACTCGATCCGGGAATGACCGTGACCGAGCTTTCCGCGCTGCTCGGCGTCGTCGAAATGATCGAAGAGCGTCTCGACGTCGGCGCTGCCAAAGCCGAGCGCGGCGAGCCGGCTGCGCGCCTCCTCAGGCCGCACGGCGGCGCGCCGCCCAGACCGCGGCACCGGCCCCGAGGACGAGCGGGATCCCGAGCAGGGTGGGACGAAGTCGCGAGGCTCCCGGGTACGCGAGGTCGGTGAACTGGAGCACCTGCCACCCGCGCTCGGCCGCGACCCGCGCCAACTCGCGGTCGGGGTTGACGACGACCGGGTGACCGACGACCTCGAGGAACGGCAGGTCGGTATGACTGTCCGAGTACGCGGTCGACGCGGCGAGGTCGATCCCCTCGCGTGCGGCGAGCTCCTGAACCGCAGCCGCCTTGCTCTCGCCGTGGCAGGGGCGGAGCGAGACCCCCGTGTACGTGCCGTCCACGATCTCGCAGGTCGAGCCGAGCGCGCCGTCGAACTCGAGCTCGCGTGCGAGCTCCTCCACGATCTCCTGCAACGTCGCGGAGACGATGAAGACGGGCTCCCCGCGTTCTCGATGGCGGGCGACGAGCTCGAGTGGCTGGCTGTAGACGAGCGGCTTCAGCACGGGCTCCATCGCGGTCGCGACCATCGTCCGCAGGTCCTCGACCCGGAAGCCTTTCAGGATCATCATCCCGTCCTCGGAGGCCCTCCGCACCGTCTCTGCGCCGGCGCCCCGTGCCGCGAAGAGGATCTGCCAGGCGGCCGCCTTGGCCAGCTGGCCGCGCCCGATCACGCCGTGCCGGCGGAAGGAGCCCGCAAGCGCGAGCGCGCTCGAGCGGCGCAGGAGCGTGCGGTCGAGGTCGAAGAACGCGGCGGCGGTCATCTCCTAGGTGAGAACCGTGAGCGGGCGCTGGATCGCACCCGGCTTCGGGACGCTGATCCGCTCGGCGATCGAGACGATCGCTCGCGCGGAGGCCGAGTCGGGCCGGGATTCGACGACCGGCTCGCCGCGATCGCCCGCCTCGCGCAACTCGACGTCGAGCGGCACCGAGCCGAGATAGTCGACGTCCAGCTGCCGCGCGAGCAGCGAGCCGCCGCCGGATCCGAAGGTCTCGCCGGCCATGTTCTCGACCACGCCGAGCACGCGCATCCCGGTCTTCTGGGCCATCACCGCAGCCCTGGCGGCGACCTCCTGGGCCAGCGGCTGCGGTGTCGTCACGAGCAGCACCTCGGCCCGCGGGAGCAGCTGGCCGAGCGAGATCGCCATGTCACCCGTCCCCGGTGGCATGTCGATCACGACGACGTCGAGCTCACCCCAGTGGACGTCGGAGAGAAACTGCTCGAGCGCCTTGTGGAGCATCGGGCCCCGCCACATCACCGGGCCGTTCTCGTCGAGAAAGTTGCCGATCGAGATGAACTTGAGCCGACCGCGTACGGGCGGGATGATCATCCGGTCGACGACGATCGGACGCTGGTGGATGCCGAGCATGTGCGGGATCGAGTGCCCGTAGACGTCCGCGTCGATCAGCCCGACCGAGCGGCCGAGCGCGTCCAGCGCCGTCGCGAGGTTGACCGTCAGCGACGACTTGCCGACGCCGCCCTTGCCGCTCGCGACGGCGATCACGCGGGTGCGCGGGTCGAGCGAGATCGACTTCTCGGGGCGCCCGCCGCGCAGGCGCGAGGTCAGCGCCGCCTTCTCGTCCGGGCTCATCACGTCGAAGCGAAGCTCGACCCGGCGAACGCCCGGCAGCGTCCCGACGTGCTCCGCCACCTGCTCCTCGAACGAGTTGCGGAGCGGGCACCCCGCCACGGTGAGGGCGATCGTGACCCAGACGTCCGGGCCTTCGATCGTGATGTCGCGGACCATCTCGAGCTCGGTCACCGGCCGTTGCAGCTCGGGATCGATGACGTTCTCGAGGGCCTTGAGGACAGCTTCGCGATCGATGCTCAAGCAGTCAGCGTAGCCTCAGCCGGCGAGTCTGAAGATGACGAGGTTCCGCACGGGCGTTCGACTGGTGCGGGTCACCGTCAGCATGCCGCGCGCATTGTCGTACAGGCCTGTTCCGCCGAGGATCGCAAGGTCGTAGAGCTGGCGGTACTGGAGCGAGCCGCCCACGACGATGGTGCCGCGCGGCAGGAAGTAGGTGCCCTGGCAGACGCGTTCTCGCCGGTCGTCGACGAACGTGCAGATCAGCTGCGCCCGCCCGAGCGCCGTCGTGGTCACCCTCCGGTTGAAGAGTTTCTGCCGCACGACCTCGACGTCTCCGGGCGAGGTGCCCCGCGGCTCGATATCCATCCGGGCGACGCTGAGTTGGCTGTCCGTGATCCGGATCGTCGCCGGTCCGGTCGCCGCCTCGGATCCGCGGACGCCGGGCAGAAGGGCCAGACCGCCCACGAGCACACCGAGCAACAGCGTTCCGATTCTCCATTTCATCCGTGCTCCTCCTTCGAGTCGTTCGTTGGTCCGGTTGCAGGGAGATCCACCCAGAACGTCGAGCCCTGCCCGGTTGTGCTCTCGAAGCCGATGCGCCCGCCGTGGGCCTCGACGATCTCGCGCGAGACCGCGAGACCGAGTCCCGTACCTGCGATCCCGGTGGCGCTCGCGTCTCCGCGGTAGAACTTCATGAAGATCCGGTTCTGCTGCTCGAGAGGAATCCCAATCCCCTCGTCCGTGACGCTGAGCCGGACGCCATCGGCACTCGCCTGCGCGACCACGTTGACGAGACCTCCGTCCGGCGAGTACTTGATCGCGTTCGAGAGCAGGTTCCCGAAGACCTGGGCGAGGCGGTTCGTGTCAGCGCTCACCGCCAACGGCAGCTCCGGGACACTCAGGACGATGCTGTGGATCGGGCTCAGCGCCGCGAACAGCTGCGACTGCTCGCGCAGGAGCGCGACGACATCGACGGGCTCCGGCGCGAGCCGCACACCCTCTTCCTCGATCCGTCGCACATCGAGGAAGTCCTCGAGCAGCGCCGCGAGCCGGTGCGCCTGGGTGTCCACGATTCCCAGGTAGTGCTGGCGGGTCGCCGAGTCGAATTCGCGGTCGAGGAGCAGCGAGGTGAATCCGAGCACGCTCGCGAGCGGCGTCCGGAGCTCGTGGGAGACGATCGAGATCAGCTCCGTCTTCAGCCGCTCGCTTTCGCGCAGCCTGTCGTTCTGCTCCTGCAGCTCCTCGCGGCCCGCCTGGAGGCGGCCGGCCATCGTGTTGAACGAGGCCCGAAGCTCGCCGACCTCGCCGGGGCCGCCGGTCGGGAGACGGTGGGCGAGATCGCCGTCCGCGAGGCGCCTCGCGCCGTCGGAGACGCCGCGCAGCGGCTACCCGATCGAGCGGGCGAGGACTATCCCGAAGAGCACGAGGAGAGCCGACGAGGCACCCAGTCCGGCCCAGCCGACGACGACGGCGCGGCCGGTGCGGCTCTCCGCGGACGCCGCCGCCTCGCGCGTCAGCCGGTTCTCGACGTCGAGGAACTCCCGGAAGAGCGCCCTGATCGCGTCGGTCCGGCGCTTGCCCTCCTCGAAGACGACGGTGGAGTTGGCGATCTGAGGCGTCTCCCCGAGGATCACGACGAGCGGCGCCGCGTATTCATCGACGTAGAAACGGATCGTCGTCGCCAGGTCGCGGGCCCGCTCGCGTTGTCCCGGATCCTCGGAGACCAACCGCTCCAGCGCAGCGAGCCTCCCCGGCAACTGCCTGCGCGCGGCCGTGTACGGGTCGAGGAAACGCCTGTTGCCAGTCAGGGTGAGCCCCCGGATCCCCGTCTCGAGATCGACTACGAGCTTCTCGAGCCGGAGGGTCGCCGTGGTCACGTTCCTCGAGCGAACCTCTCGATCGGTCGCGTGCCGTTGGGCGGTCACGGCGAGCAGGAGCGCCGCGAACGCCGCCGCGACCAGCACTGCGACCGCGGCGCTGGCGATTCCCATCCTGCCGGCGAGCGTCATCCCAGGAGCTCCTCGACCAGGCCGCTCAGCTCGCTCGGCTCGAAGGGCTTCGAGACGAAGCCGTCCGCGCCCGCGCCGACCGCGTCGAACTCGGCGTGGCTCCAGGCCGTGATCACCACAACCGGCAGCTCTCCCAGCCTCTCGTCCGCACGCAGAGCCGCGAGCACCTCGATCCCGCTCAGCTTCGGCAGCATCACATCGAGCACCATCAGGTCGACGGGGACCTCTCGGGCCAGCGCGAGCGCCTCCTCGCCGTCGGCCGCCTCGACGAACCGGTAGCCCGGCCCAAGGACGGCCCGCACGAGCTCGCGAAGAGTCGGCTCGTCGTCACAGACGAGAATGGTCTTCCTTGCGGCGTCGCCGCTCTGTCGCTCTGGCTCGGCCACCCGGTCTTGGAGAGGCGGGGGCAGATACGGAGTTCTCGTTCCGAGTCTAGTCGTCCGGTTCACGTCCGCAACTCTTTCGACGGCGGCACGCTTGCGCCTCCGGCGGCGTCGAGCCGAGAGCCTACGCGGACAGGGCTCGTGCCAGCTTCGCACACAACGTGGGCGTTCCCGCTGCGACGATGCGTGAACGTCCGAGCAGGTCGAGTGGCGCGGACCCGTAGGGCGGATCCTCGAAGAGGTCGATCGCGAGGCCGACCTCGCGGACGAGCAGTTGGCCGGCCGCGATGTCCACCGAGCGCGCCGGCTTGAGCGAGCAGACCCCGTCGACACGGCCTGCAGCGAGGTGGCAGAGCGAGAGCGCGAGCGAGCCCATGATCCTCAGGCGCGTCGCGGTGCCCGCCATCGCTGCGGCCTTGTCCGCGACTTCTGCGGTCGTGGTCGCCTCGAACGAGAGGATCTCGATCCGATCCTTGGGCAGGACTTCGCCGAGTGGGTGCCCGTTCAGCTGGGCGCCGCCGCCGCGCGTCGCAGTCCACTCCTCGCCGGTCCCGAAGTCGTAGACGTAGCCCCAGACGACGTCACCCATCGTCGCGCCCTCGGCGACCGCGACCGAAAGGGAGAAGAACGGGATGCCGCGCTTCGCGTTCAGCGAGCCGTCGATCGGGTCGACGACGACGCGCGTGGTGCCGCCGCCGTTGAAGGCGCGCTCACCGAGCTCCTCGGAGACGAGGGTGAAGCTCTCGTCGAGTTGCTCGAGCCGCGCGATCACCGCCGCCTCGGCTGCTGCGTCGATCGCCGTCGTCTCGTCGCCGCCCTCACCGGTCTTCGTCACCGGCTCGCGCTCGACGCGCGTGGGCAGATCGGCGAGCACCCCGCGGATGTCCGCTGCTGCCGCCCGGCACGTCTCCAGCCACGGCGTCACAGCGGATGGAAGAGGAGGCCGGAGATCAGCTTGGGAAAGAAGTAGGTCGTCTTCTGGGGCAGCACCTCGCCGCGGCGTGCGAACGCAAAGACGTCCTCGATCCTCGTCGGCCGCATCAGGTACGCGACCTCCGCCTCGCCCGCGTAGACGCGCCGCAGCGCCTCGGCCGCGTCCGGGGTGTAGGCGATCCCGTCGTGCCCGAGAGTGTCGACGAGCTGGACGTCGAGCGTGCCGGCCTCGCCGCGGACGATCGCGGCGCCGCCACGCGTGACCTCGATCACCGCAGGGCGCTCCCCGGTGAGCCTGCCGAGCTCAGCCTCCGGGTCGGCGGCAGTCTCCCGGTCACCGTCGAGCCGTCGCGAGGTGGAGAAGACGCGATGCGTGGAGAAGATCTCCAGCCCCTCGTCCTCGGTCGAGACGAGCACGACCAGCATCTGCGCGCTCGCGGGAGTTCCCTCCTCCTCGGCGTAGGCGACCGCGGTCTCGTAGCGGTGGTGGCCGTCGGCGATCAGAAGCTGCTTGTCGGCGAACGAGCGCGCGAGCCCCTGCGGATCGTCGGCGCGCCACAGCTTTGCGCCCTCGACCTCGAGGTCGGGCTCGCGCTGTGGGGGGGCGGCGGGGGCGGCGCCGTCGTAGAGGAGGAAGATCGGCTCGAGCTGGACACCGGTCGCGCGCAGGAGGCGCAGCCGTCCCTCCTTCGGGCCCGCGTGCGTGCGCTCGTGTGGGAGCACCGTGCCGGTGGCGTAGGGCTCGACCTTGAGCGAGGCCACGATCCCGTTGCGCGAGCGGGCGACCCCGTCTGGGCCGACGTAGTTCTGGGAGACGAGCCAGACGGTCGGCTCGTCCGCCACGAGCGCGCCCTCCGAGCGCCAGGCTTCGAGCAACTGCGCAGCCTTCTCCTCGGAATCCGGAAGCGTGAGCCGGACGACGTTGTGCTCGCTCCGGGCCGCGAGCTCGTCGCGCTGGTCAGGCGAGATCACGTCGTAGGGCGGGGCGACGAGCGTCTCCAGCGGCCCTGCGACATCGACGTCGTACCGCAAGGCTCGAAAAGACTTGACCACCGCCACGGCGCGAGCCTAGCTGACTCTTTCCGCGCGAGCTGCGCATCCGCAGGGGCGGACGCCCAGCGCGCAAGACCCCCGGTTGGTAGGCCGCCAGCGGCCTAGACTCAGGCTGTGAGCACGATCGCCGAGCTGGCCGAGGACCGCGTCGTCGAGGGCGTCTACGCCGTCGCGCGCAAGCAGCGGCTGCGCACGAAGAAGGGCGCGACCTACCTCGCTCTCGAGCTCGTCGACCCCACCGGGCGGATCGAAGCCCGGGTCTGGAACGATGTCGAGCTCCTCGACGGTCGCTTCGCGGAAGGGGATGCGGTGCGGGTGCTCGGACGCGTCTCGCGCTTCGGCGAGCGACTGCAACTCGACGTGCGCTCGGTCGAGACCTCCGACGCCGATCCGGCCGAGCTGGCGCCGAAGCTGCGCCGGGACTCCGACGAGCTGGACGGCTTCCTCGAGTTCCTCGCGGCCGAGATCTCGCATCCCGGCCTGGCCGCCGTGGTCGGCCGCTTCGTCGGTGACGCCGAGCTTCGAGCCTCGCTCCGGACGCTCCCTGCGTCCGACAGCCACCACACCTACGCGGGCGGGCTGCTCGAGCACACCGTCGGCGTCGCCACCCTCGCCCGCGAGACGGCCCAGCTCCATCCGCGCCTGCGCGCCGACCTGCTGCTCGCAGCCGCGCTCCTTCACGACGTGGGTCGCACCCGCGAGCTGGGGCGCGCACCGGCGTACCGGCAGACGGACGAGGGGCGGCTGCTCGGTCACGTCCATCTCGGCCTGAGGCTGATCGAGGAGCGCGCCGAGTCGATCGACACGGCCGCGCGCGCCGAGCTCCTCCACGCCGTCGCCTCCCACCACGATCGCAACGCAGCACGCACCGCCGAGGCCGCCGTCCTCTTTCACGCGAACCAGCTCGACGCCGTCGCGGCGACTCGGCCCGTCGGCGACTGATCCCGGACGATGACGCCGATCCTCCTTGCGCTCGGAGCGAGCCTCTCCTACGGCTTCGGTGACTTCCTCGGCGGCTTGACTTCGCGACGGACACACGTGCTCGGCATCCTCGTCGTCTCGCAGGCCGTCGGCGCCGCGGCGATCGTCGTCTGGGTCGCCGTCACGCGCGATCCGTTCCTCGGACAGGCCGCCGTGCTCGCGGCCGCAGGAGCGGGAATCTGCGGGGTCACCGGGCTCGCGGCGCTGTATCGCGGGATGGCGATCGGCGCGATGGGAGTCGTCGCCCCGATCTCGAGCATGGCCGCGGCGATCCCGTTCGCGGTCGGGATCGCGCGGGGTGAGCGGCCCTCGCTGCTCCAGTTCGTCGGTGCGGTCGTCGCGCTCGCCGGCCTGGCACTCGTCTCCAGGACGAACGACGATCTCAAGGGCCGCTTCGCCGCCGGGGTCGGGCTCGCCCTCGCTGCGGCGGTCGGCTTCGGGCTCTACTTCGTCCTCCTCGACGTCGCCGCCGACGAGAGCGTCTCCTGGGCGGTGCTCGTCGCCCGGCTCGCCTCCGCGGCGCTCGCACTCGCGGCGGCGGTGGCGGCCGGAGTCTCGCTCGGCCTTCCGCGCCGGTTCGTGCTTCCGGTGCTCGGCGTCGGTCTGTGCGACGTCGGCGCGAACGTGATGTTCGCGCTCGCGACCACGCGGGGGCTCGTCAGTGTCGTCTCAGTGCTCACCTCGCTCTACCCCGCCGTCGTGGTCGCGCTCGCGGCGTTCCTCCTCCGAGAACGCGTCGGCGCGATCCAGTTCGTCGGGGCGGGAGCAGTGCTTGCAGGCGCTGCGCTGCTCGCAGCGGGCTGATCTGCCCCTTCGACATGCCGCTCCGTCACCGCTGTGCGACAGGGACAGTCCCTGTCGCTCGGGGGTGACGAAAGGCAAGGTCGGAGAGGGACGGTTTCGCGCGGCGCCAACGCGCGCGACACTTTCGGCGATGAACGAGACGTCCGCCGCCGAAGAGCTGTTCTACCCCCGCACCCTCGCCGAGGCCGCCGAGCTTCGCGAGGTCGTGGCGCGAATCGAGATCGAGTACGTCGGACTCGCTCGCGCCCAGGGGTTCAGCTGGGCGGAAATCGGAGCGAATCTCGGCCTCTCCCGCCAAACCGCGCACCGACGCTTCGCGGCCGCTGTCAGACGTTGAAGCGGATGTTCAGGACGTCGCCGTCCTGGATCACGTAGGTCTTGCCCTCGAGTCGCTGCGTCCCCCGACGCGACGCCTCGGCGTGCGAGCCGGCGTCGAGGAGATCGCTGCACGTGATCGTCTCTGCCCGGATGAACCCACGTGCGATGTCCGAGTGGATCGTCCCCGCCGCGTCGAGCGCGCTCTCGCCCCCGCGTAACGTCCACGCCCGAGTCTCCTTCTCGCCTGCGGTGAAGAACGTGATCAGGCCGAGGGCGTCACTCAGCCTGCGCACGACCTCGTCGAGCGCGGACGGGCCCTCTCGGTACTCCGCGGCCTCCTCGTCGCTCATCGCCGCGAGCTCGGCCTCGAGCTGCAGGTCGATCCCCTCCGAGCCGTTCACGATCGCGATGAGCGGCTTCGTCGTCAGCGGCTCGAGCTCGCCGGGCAGCTCGCCGGGGAAGTCTCGAAGCGTGTTGCCAGCGTCCAGGTGCGCGAGCAGCTCCCGGAGGACATCGACTTCCTTGCGGAGGGCCACGTCGCCCGATTTCGCCTGCTTCTCGACCCGTTCGAGCCGGCGCTCGACGTGATCTCGATCCGCGACGAGGAGCTCGAGCTCGAGGTTCTCGAGGTCGGCTGCAGGCGAGCTGCCCGGGGTGAAGCCGTCCGCGACCGCGAGGATCGCGTCGACCTGCCTGAGCCCCCCGAGGAGCGCAGGGCCTGTCCCGGGCACGTCGACCACCCGGATCGTCGCAGGCGTGATCTTGCGGGCGCCGACGAGTTCCGCGAGCTGCGCCAGCCGCTCGTCCGCGATCGACGCCATCCCGACGTTCTCCTTGCCGAATCCCGCGCCGCCGGCCTTCGTGAGCGCGGTGAAGAGTGTCGTCTTCCCGCTTCCGGGAAGCCCGACGATGCCGACCTCGAGTGCCACCTACGCCTCCGGTTCGGCGCCGGGCTCGTCGTCGGCGATCTGCTTCTGGAGCGAAGCGAGCGCACGATGCTGCAGGCTCTTGATCGCGCCCTCGGTCTTGTCGAGGATGGTCGCCGCCTCCCCGTTCGAGAAGCCGAAGACGAACTTGAGGGTCAGAACCTGCTGCTGCTCCTGCGAGAGGGAGTCGATCAAGTCGAGCATGGACTGGCGGCCGATCACCCGGAACGCCTCGTCCTCGGCTGAGCGCTCCTGGGAGCCGAGCGGCTCCGGCACGTCCTCCTCGGGCTGCCAGCGCCGGTTCGCGCGGAAGTGATCCATCGACAGGTTGTGCGCGATCCGGAAGAGCCAGGCCGAGAACGGCGCCGCCTGGAAGCGAAACTTGCCGATCGACTCGAGCATCCGGAGAAAGGTCTGCGTGGTCAGGTCCTCGGCGTCGTGCCGGTTCCCGACGGTCATGTGCAGGTAGCTGTAGATCCGGTCGAAGTGGATCAGGTAGAGCTCTTCGAGCGCGTTCCGATCTCCCTGCTGGGCCCGTTCGACGAGCTTGCGGATCTCCGCCCCCGAGGGACTCTTCTGCGCCGTTTCGGCCATCCCCCTCGTCTCCCCGCCCTACTAGATCCCGAATCCGACCCGCGACTCGCGGGCGTAGCGCTTGACGTAGACGACCCGGCGGAGGACGACGGTGTAGCGGCCGTCGGCGGCGTCGACCTGGAACGTGCCGTCCTGGTCGGACGCGAGCGCACGCTCGAGCTCGTCGGCGCCCTGAACGGTGACGAGGGCGCTGAGACCAGGCCCGCCGCTGAAAGCGATCTCGATCCGGACGGAATCTGGTTCAGCCAACGGACACCACCTCCGAGAGGACGCCATGGACGGCGTCGGGATGGACGAATGCGACTTGAAGCCCGAAAAGTCCTTCGCGCGGCACCTCGTCGATCAGCTGAACGCCTTCGCCGGCGAGGGCGCCGAGCGCCGCCTGGACATCGTCGACCTCGTAGGCGACGTGGTGCATCCCCGGGCCACGGCTTGCGAGGAACCGGCCGACGGGCGTGTCGACGCCGAGCGGCGCCAGCAGCTCGACGCGGCCGGAGCCGAGGAGGACGGCGGCCGCCTCGACGCCCTGGTCGGCCACGGTGTCACGGTGCTCGAGCGTCGCGCCGAAGAGCTGGGTGTAGGTCTCGAGGGCCTCGTCGAGATCATGGACGGCCACGCCGAGATGATGGATGCCGCGGGCGACCATTCGCCCACGATCCTAGTCGAGGTACTACGGCAGAACGCGGACGGTGCCGATCGTCTCGCTCGCGCGGGACTCGGGCTCGACGCCCTTCAGGAGCGCCTTGATCTCGTGCCGGTCGAGCGTCTCCTTCTCGAGGAGCGCGGTGGCGAGCTTGTCGAGGCTGCCCCGGTGCTTCGAGATCAACCGCTGGGCTTCTTCGTAGGCCTCGTCGGTCAGCCGGGCCTGCTCGGAGTCGCGCATCCGCTTCGTCTCCTCCGAAAGCGCGTAGTTGTCCGCGCGCATCGTCCGCGCCGGCGCGATCTCGGACATCCCGTAGTCGAAGACCATCGAGCGGGCGATCTCCGTCACCTTCTCGAGATCCGAGGCGGCCCCGTTCGTGACCCGCCCGAAGACGATCTGCTCGGCGGCTCTGCCCGCGAGCGCGACCTTCATCACGTCGAGGAGCTCCTCCTTCGTGTGCAGATAGCGATCCTCGGTGGGGAGGTAATAGGCGTATCCGAGAGCGTCGCCGCGCGCCACGATCGTCACCTTCTGGATCGGGAGGAGCTCGCCCATCAGGTGCGCGAGCAGGGTGTGGCCGCCCTCGTGGTAGGCGAGGATCCGCTTCTCCTTCTCGGAGACGACTCGGCGCTGCTGGAGCCCTGCGACGACGCGCTCCATCGCGTCCTCGAAGTCCTGCATACGGATCTGGGTCAGCTGCTGGCGGCCGGCGAAGATCGCGGCCTCGTTGCAGATGTTCGCGAGGTCGGCGCCCGTGAGCCCGGCGGTGCGGCGCGCGATCACGTTCAGGTCGACATCGTTGGCGAGCGGCTTGCCGCGCGTGTGCACCGCGAGGATCTTCTCGCGGCCGACGAGATCCGGCGGGGAGACGAGCACCTGCCGATCGAAGCGACCGGGGCGAAGGAGCGCCGGGTCGAGATCGCCGAGCCGGTTCGACGCGCCCATGACGACGACCTGCGCGTCCTCGTCGAAGCCGTCGAGCTCGACGAGGAGCTGGTTCAAGGTCTGGTCGTGCTCACGGTTGAAGCCGCCGCCAGTCCGGGCGGTGCCGACGGCGTCGAGCTCGTCGATGAAGATGATCGCGGGCGCGTTCTTGCGCGCCTCCTGGAAGAGCTTGCGGATGCGGGAGGCGCCGAGCCCGGCGAACATCTCGACGAACGCCGAGGCGCTCTGGGAGTAGAACTTGGCGCCGGACTCGTGGGCGACCGCCTTCGCGAGCAGCGTCTTGCCGGTGCCGGGCGGGCCGTAGAGGAGCATCCCCTTCGGGACGCGGGCGCCGAGGCTCTGGAAGCGCTTGGGGTGGCGGAGGAAGTCGACGACCTCCTGGAGCTCGTGCTTCGCCTCCTCGACACCGGCAACGTCGTCCCAGGTCACCGAGGTCCCGGACGTCGGCTCGATCGCCTGCGCCTTCACCCGGGGCATGTACTGCAGCGTGCGGTAGAGCAGGTAGATGATCAGGCCGAAAAAGATCAGCGGGAGCCAGGTCAGCGTGTACTGACCGAGGACGTGCAGCCATTCCCCCACGTTCGGCATCGCTCCTCCTATCGGCAGCTTCTCACGAAGCCTGAAGGACGGCGACAATCGCGGCTTCGCGAGTCGAGAGTTGGAGCTCGATCGCGGCCATTCGCGGATTTCCGAGCCAGAGCGCGCGCACGGGGTCTGGCCCGTCGCGTCCGGGGGTGAGGTCGTCCAGCACGAGCGTTCCGCCTGGCGCCAGCAGGCTGATGAGCCCTCCGTACTCCTTCGAACGGCCTCCGTCGGCGAAGAGGAGGTCGAACGGCGCCTCCTCCGGCAGCAGCTCGGCCCAGTCGCCGCAGAGCACCCGCGCGTGCTCGTCCTCGGCGAGCAGCTCGGCGACCGCGGCGGCCCTGGCCTCGTCCAGCTCGACGGTCACGAACGGGACTTCGGGCAGCAACGCGGAGAGGATCCAGGCGGAACCGACGCCACAGCCCGTCCCGATCTCGCCGACCCGCGTCCGGCCGCGCTGTCCGGCCAACACGCGGAGGAGCAGGCCCGCCTCGGCGCTGCACGAGCGGTCGAAGCCCAGGCGCGCTGAGAGCGCGAGTGCTCGGTCCACGAGCGGCGGAACCACGGTGCAACACTAGCGCCGTGTACGAGCCCCTCCCCCTGCCTCCGCACTGGGACCCCGCTCGCGTGGGCGAGGTCTGGCGCGTCCACTACGACGCCCGCTTCGAGGACGCGGGGCGCTGGCGGGAGGAGCACGGCCTCGCGGGAGCGGCGACCGACCGCTTCCGGATCGCGCTCGTCGTCGTCGACGTCCAGAACACGTTCTGCACGCCCGGGTTCGAGCTCTTCGTCGGCGGCCGCTCGGGCACCGGTGCGCTCGACGATTCGCTTCGATTGTGCGAGTTCGTCTATCGCAACCTCGGGGCGATCACGCAGGCGTTCCCCACTCTGGACACCCACCAGCCGCTCCAGATCTTCCATCCGATCCTCCTGATCGACGAGCACGGCCGGCATCCGGAGCCGTTCACGACGGTGAGCGCGGCCGACGTCGAGAGCGGACGATGGCGAATCAACCCGGCCGCCGCCGAGGGACTCGGCCTCGACCCCGACTACGCCCAGGAGCACCTGCGCTACTACACGCACGAGCTCGAGGAGGGCGGCAAGTACGGGCTCACGATCTGGCCGTTCCACGCGATCCGCGGCGGGATCGGCTACGCGATGGTCTCGGCGGTCGAGGAGGCGCTCTTCTTCCTCGCGACCGCGCGCTGGACGCCGTCCGGGTACCAACCGAAGGGCGACAACCCGCTGACCGAGCACTACTCGATGCTCGGCCCCGAGGTCGAGACCGACCGTGAGGGCGAGCCGCTCGGACGGCGCAACCAGCCGCTCCTCGAGGAGCTTCTCCGTTTCGACGCGGTCGTGATCGCGGGCCAGGCCAAGAGCCACTGCGTCGCCTGGACCATCGCCGACCTCCTCCAGGACCCGACCGTGCAGGACCGGCGCCTGGAGGAGAAGGTCTACCTCCTCGAGGACTGCACCTCGCCGGTCGTCGTGCCGGGAGCCGACTTCACGGAAGAGGCCGACGCCGCCTTCGCCCGCTTCGCCAAGACCGGCGCCCACATCGTCCGCTCGACCGAGCCGATGGCGAGCTGGCCGGGCGCGGTGGGCGAAGCGCTCTCTAGCTGACGAGCTCAAGGCGCGGGTTCGGCCGGTAGTGCCGGCCGACCTTCGCCGACGGGCGGCCGTCGGTCATCACGATGTCGGCCGTGAAGTCGTTCTGGCCGCGGATCAGCGACGAGCCGATCCCGTACGCGTCCACGGGAACGCCCCCGGCTTCAAAGACGCTGATCTTGTCCACGGTGAACCCACCCGAGGCGACGATCTTGACCCGCTCGAACCCGTCCGTGTCGAGCGCCTCTCGAACCTTGCGGACGAGCCGCTCGTTGACGCCGCGCGGGTCGAAGTCGCCCATCTCGTCCCAGAGTGAGCGGTCGACGAGCTGGCCGGAGGTGTCGAGCCGGACGCCCCAGAGCTTCGGGCCGAGCGCCCGCGCAACCTCGAGTGCCGTACGCACGGAGTCGTTCTCGAAGTCGACGAGGACGACGACGTTCATGTCGCCGGCCCACTCCGCGAACTTGGTCGCCGCGAGCACGGTGTTGCCGCCGTAGGCGGCGATCAGCGCATGCGGAACGGTGCCGACGCCGCGGCCTCCCCACCAGGACGCCTGCGCGTCGGAGGTGACTCCGATCGACGCGCCGATCATCGCGCCGGCGACGTACGCGGCATAACCGTCGCCCGTCTGGACGCGGTGGTGGTCGTGGCGCGCCGGCATGAAGATGATCGGCTTGCCGTTCGCGGCCTCGACGACCCGCGCGACGTTGGTGGTGATCAGCGAGCGGCGGGTGAGCACGCCGAGGTAGAGCGTCTCGAGGTGGGCGAAGAGCGTGTAGTCGCCCTCGACCGTGAGCACCGTCTCCCACGGCTCGATCCGGTCGCCGTCCCGGAGCGCGTGCACGGTCAGCGCCTCCCAATCGTGCGAGCAGAGCTTGAGGATCGCGATCGCCTCGTCGACGCCGCCGAGCATCGCTGCGTTCCGCTGGAAGACCTGCATCACGACCCGGGGGTGGCGGCCGTCGGCGATCAGGGTCTCGCGCGTGTGGTTGAAGTAGGCGTCGGTGTAGTAGCCCTCGCGCATCTTCTCGACCGGGAGGTCGAAGATCTCGGGCGGCAGGCGCTCGGTGCGCAGGTCGATCGCCATCCCTAGCCCTCGAGCTCGAGACAGGCTGCGAGAGCGGCTTCGGCGACCTCGAGCTGCGGGCGGGTCGGTTCGGCGGTCGCGATCCGGTGCTGCAGCTCGTGTCCCGGGCGGGCGAGCGCCTTCGCGAGCGGGTGGCCCGGGTGGCGGGTCATCCAGCCGAAGACCTCGACGGCCGCGCCGACGGCGCCGATCGAGCTTGCGACGCGGGCCGTGCCGCGGAAGCGGGCCGGTGCGTGCCCCACGAGGGCATTCCCGGCTGCCGACGCGGCGAGGAGCGGGCCGATCAGGTGCGAGCCGCAGCGCTCGTGCTCCTTCGCGCGAGGCTCGTCGTGCTCGTAGGTCCCGATCGTGACGTGCTCGGCGCCGTGGTAGTTGGCGAGCTCTCCCCCGCGGAGCGCCAGCAGGGCGGGGGCGATCGACAGCGCTCCGGAGAGCAGCTCACGCGCGACGCCGCCCAGCCGCTCCGAGCGCCGGACGACGTGAACCGTGACCGCGCTTGCGACCGTCCCGACGAGCACCCCGGGGCGCTCGAACGGGAGTCGCGCCTCAGGGAGCCGCCGTCGCAGCTCCGGGAGGAACGCGAACGACTCGACGAGGCGGATCGGCCCCCGAAGGAAGGGCTGTTGGAGCTTTGGCGCAAGGACGCGCTTACGGGCGGAGACGATCTTGATCGCGCCGTCGTCCGTGCGGATCGCGCATGCCCACGCGGTCGGGCCGTGGACGAGCACCCCGTTCGAGAGCGCCATCCCACCAAGCCGCACCTTCTTCGCCGCGGGCGTCACGAAGCCAGCGTAGCCTCTCGACGCAACGCTGCCTGGAGCGCGTCGGCGGCTGCGCCACGTCCGAGCGGCCGTTCGTCGAGCTCGGTCACGGGCATCACCTCGCGAACGGACGAGGAGGTGAACGCCTCCTCCGCCCCGGCCAGCTCGGCGAGGAGGAAGGCTCCCTCGACGACCTCGTAGCCGGCCGTGGCGGCGAGCTCGAGAACCGCGGCCCGGGTCACCCCCGCAAGGATCCCGAGCTCGAGTGACGGGGTGTGAAGGATCTCGCCGCGGCGCCACCAGATGTTCGTCGTCGGGCCTTCGAGCACGGTTCCGTCGTGATCGACGAACACGGCGTCGTCCGCGCCCCGGCGGCGTGCCTCGGCCTCCGCCGCCATGTTCACGGCATAGCTCGTCGACTTCACCCCCGGGAGCAGCCACGGCTCCTCGGCGCGGACACCGCGCAGGGAGATCAGACGCTGCCCCCGCTCCCGAAGTGCCTCGTAGTGGTCGGGCAGAGCGCTGACGAGTGCGAGGGCGGTCGGCTCGGCTCCGTTTCCGGGCGTCCAGAAGAAGCGCAGCACGGCCTCCGGAGCCCCCGCCGCCTCGAGCGCCTGCACCGCGAGCTCCTCGAGCTGGAGCCTGTTCACCGCAGGCAGGCCGATCCGCTCGGCGCTCGTCGCGAGCCGCTCGAGATGCTCGGCGAGCCGGAACGGGCTGCCGCCGTAGACCCGTAGCGTCTCGAAAGCGGCGCGGCCGCGCATGAGCGCCTCGTCGTCGGCTCGGAGCACGGGCTCGACGGGATCGACGAGCCCGCGCCCGCCCACCGCGACGGCGAGGAGCGTCACGCCGGCACCCGGTTGCCGGGGATTGGGAGCGGAGCGCCCACCGCGGCGAGCAGAGGCCGCGCCTTCGTCCACGACTCCTCGATCTCCGCCTGGGGGTCGGAGTCCCAGACGATCCCGCCGCCGACCCACAAATGGACGCGGCCAGCGGCCACGGCGAACGTTCGAATCGTCAACGCGAGGTCGAGATCGCCGTTGCCGCGGATCGTCCCGAGCGCCCCCATCGAAGCGCCGCGGCCGACGGGCTCGAGCCGCGCGATCTCGTCGAGCGCCGCGAGCTTCGGCGCGCCCGTGACCGAGCCGCCCGGGAACGTCGCCGCCAGGAGCGCCGCGAGCGAGATGTCCTCGCGGAGTCGGCCCTCGACGTGCGAGACGAGGTGCGTGACTCCGGCGAGCTCGCGCTCGACCATCAACTCGGGCCAGCGCACCGAGCCGGGCTCGCAGACGCGCGAGAGGTCGTTCCGCTCCAGGTCGACGATCATCACGTGCTCGGCCTCGTCCTTTTCGCCCTCGACGTGCTCACCAAGCGGTCGGGTGCCCTTGATCGGCATCGTCCACACGCGCCGGTCGCGGCGGGCGAGGAAGAGCTCGGGCGAGGCGGAGACGATCGCCCAGCCCTCCCCGGCGAGGTACGGGGCGAGCGGCCGGAACGGAGCGAGCGCGGCGGCGAGGGCCTTGGGGTCGCCCTCGAGAGTGGCCGAGAGGTGCTGGACGAGGTTCACCTGGTAGACGTCGCCCCGCTCGATCGCGGCGCGCACCTCCTCGACAGCGGCGCCGTAGGCCCCCTCCGTCCAGCTCCGCTCCCACATTCCGATTCGCAACGTGTCACGTTCCGGTGACAGGGACAGACCCTGGGCCGTGTCTCGTTGGGCCGTGTCTCGCACCGACACGGCCGCGAGGGGCAGGCGGCACGGCTCGGGCGGGGGTGGCGCGGCCGAGCGCCGGAGGGGCTCGGAAAGGCCGTAGCCGAGATAGACGTCGGCGACGAGAGCCTCGACGCCGGGGCGGAAGAAGCCCGCGCCCCGCAGGTACTCCTCGATCTGCTCGAACGCGCCCGCAGCAGACCAGAGCTCGAGCACGGCTCAGGCCGTTCTCACGAGAGGGGCGAGCGCGCGAGGTCGCGAAGGAACTCGACGCCGAGTTCGAGGTCGTCGACGTGCACGCGCTCGTCGGCGGAGTGGATCAACCGCGACGCGAGCTCCGGATCCATCGTCCGCATCGGGAAGAAGCCGTACGCGACCGTGCCGAATGCGTCCCGGAGCCAGTGGGAGTCGGTGAAGCCGGCGCAGCAGACGGGAGCGAGCTTCGCCCCGGGCTCGGTCTCCGTGACCCAGCGCTCGATTGCCCTGTAGAGCGGCGTCTCCATCGAGGACCGCGTGCCACCCCAGCGTTCGATCCACTCGAGCTCGTAGTCGCCCTCCCCGAGCACCGAGCGCACGATCGGCTCGACGTCCTCCGGAGTCATTCCCGGCGGGAGCCGCGAGTCCACGGTCACGTCGCAGGCCCCGGGGACCACGTTGCGCCGCTCGGAGGCCGAGATCATCGTCGGCGAGAGCGTGAACGAGAGCAGCGGCTCGATCAGCTCGACGGCCAGCGGGTCGACCCGGGCGAGTCGTTCCAGCACCTCGGTGGCGGCGGGGCGCTCGCCGAGGACGGCGTCCAGAAAGGCCCCGACTTCCGGGCCGATCTCGGGCTCCGGCCTGTAGGCGCCGAGCGCCTGGATGAGTAGTGCCGCCTTGAGGAGGGCGTTGTCGGCGATCCCCGGCATCGAAGCGTGCCCGCTGCGGCCCCGAACGCGGAGCCGGAACGGTGCCGTCATCTTCTCCGCGCTCGCGCAGAGGTAGAAGGCCGAACCTCCGAGCTCGACCCGGTCGCCGCCGCCCTCGTTGATCGCATAATCGACGCGGACGGCGTCGGGGTGCTCGGCGCAGAGCCACTCGAGCCCGAACGACTTGCCGACCTCCTCGTCGGCGGCCGCGATGAAGACGAGGTCGCCGGACGGGCGGAAACCCTCTCGGGCGAGCGAGGCGATCGCGACCGCGCTCGCGGCGACCTGGTTCTTCATGTCGAGTGCGCCACGACCCCAGACGTGGTCGTCGACGAGATCGCCCGACCAGGGATCGCGCTGCCACTCGCTGGGCTCGGCGACGACCGTGTCGGTATGCGAGATGAACGCGAGCGTCGGGCCGTCGCCACCCTTCAGCCGGGCGACGAGATTCGCGCGCTCCGGGGTGCGCGCGTAGAGCTCGACCTCGACACCGTTCGCCTCTAGATAGTCCCGCAGGCAGTGCGCGGCGAACGTCTCGTTCCCCGGCGGGTTGACGGTGTTCAATCGGATCAGCTGTTGCAGCAGCCCGACCGTTTCCTCGCGGAGGCTCACGCCGGCACTCACGACTGGGCTTGCGAGTGCGCGGTGAGCTCGTTCCGGACGCGCCAGAGCTCCGGGAAGAACGTGTGGTGGATCAGCCGGCCGAGCACCTCAACCGGCGTCCCCTGCGTTCCCACCACCGAGTCGCCGATCACGCGCGCGACCACCTTGTAGTGGCGGACGCGCCACATCGTGATCCGCTCGTCCCACTCGGTCAGCGCCTCGGCGAGCTGGTAGAGCAGCTCCTGCTCGCGGCCGCGAACGTAGATGTCGAGCACCGAGAGACCCGCTGCCTCGCGCACCTTGTGGAAGGCGACGCCAAGCGCGGGTGTGACCCGGCGGATCTCCCGCCACCCCGGTGAGTCGAAGCCGCTCCCGTGGCCGAGGACCTTGCGGATCTCCTGGTACTCCCATGGGGACATGTGCTCGAGCATGTCGAGCTGGGTCGTCGCGTAGACCATGCAGAGCGCCGAGCGGCGGAGCAGCCTGAGCGCTGCGGCTCCCTCGTCGCGCCCGATGTGCGCGGCGGCCTCCTCGACGTCGTGCCACGCGAGCTGAAGCCAGAGCTCGGAGGACTGGTGCACGGTCTGGAAGAGAAGCTCGTCACGATGAACCCAGTCGTCGGGGCCCTTCTGGAGCGCGAGCAGCTCGACGGTGTTCAGATAGCGCTCGTAATCGCTTCCCGCCTCGCCCGGAAGCACCGGCTGGGAATAGTCCTCGGCGTCCGAGGGGGCCTCGTGCGTCGCCACACGCGGAGCATACTTCGCGGCATGAGCGACCTCTTCGCCGATGCCGCGCGCGAGCGATCCGCCGCGCACGCCCCCCTCGCGCAGCGCGTGCGGCCGCGCACGCTCGACGAGCTCGTCGGCCAGCGCCACGTCCTCGGCGCCGGCTCGGCCCTCCGCCGCTCGATCGAGGAGGATCGCCTTCGCTCGTTGATCCTCTACGGCCCGCCCGGGGTCGGGAAGACGACACTCGCGCGGATCGTGGCCGAGGTGACCGGCGGCGCGTTCGAGGAGCTCTCGGCGGTCTCCGCCCGGGTCGACGACGTCCGTCGCGTCCTCCAGAACGCGCGTGACCGCCTGGGCGGCAACGGGCAGCGGACGATTCTCTTCATCGACGAGATCCACCGTTTCAACAAGGGCCAGCAGGACGCGCTCCTGCCCTCGGTCGAGGAAGGGCTCGTGACGCTGATCGGGGCGACAACCGAGAATCCGTACTTCGAGGTCAACTCCGCCCTGCTCTCGCGCTGCCAGGTGATCGAGCTGGAGGCGCTCGGCGAGGACGAGTTGCTCGAGGTCGTGCGTCGTGGAGCCGAGGCGATCGGCGCCGAGATCCCGGGCGGGGTCGCCGAGATGATCGCGAGGCGGGCGGGCGGCGATGCCCGCACCGCGCTCAACACGGTCGAGCTCGCCTGGGAGACAGCGCAGGCCGAGGGCGTCCCACTCGAGGAACGACACGTGGACGACGCCGCCCGCAAGCGCCCGCTCCGCTACGACAAGGGCGCAGACCAGCACTACGACTTCGTCTCGGCCTTCATCAAGTCGATGCGCGGCTCCGATCCCGACGCGGCCGTCTACTACCTCGCGTCGATGCTCGAGGGCGGCGAGGATCCTCGCTTCATCGTCCGCCGGATGGTCATCTTCGCCTCCGAGGACATCGGCAACGCCGATCCGCGCGGCCTCCAGGTCGCCGTCGCCGCCGCGCACGCGCTCGAGCACGTGGGCCTCCCCGAGGCGCAGCTGAACCTTGCCCAGGCGGCGATCTACCTCGCGAACGCGCCGAAGTCGAAGGCGAGCGCGAACGCGATCTGGCAGGCCCGGCAGGAAGTCCGGGAGGGCGGCAACCTTCGCCCGCCCGCGATGCTCCGCGATGCGCACTACTCGGCCGCGAAGAAACGCGGGCACGGGGTCGGCTACGTCGATCCGCATTCGGATCCCCGTGGCTCCGAGCTCGAGTACCTGCCCGAGGAGCTGCGCGGGCGGCGGTACTATCGCCCGAGCGGCAACGGCGAGGAAGGGGTCGAGGGTGATCGAGACCGGCAGCAAGGCGCCTGACTTCGACCTGGAGGTCGACCGCTCCGCGCGCGCCCGGCTCGCCGACTTCCGCGGCAGACGCAACGTCCTCCTCGTCTTCCATCCCTTCGCTTTCACCGCGATCTGCGAGGAGGAGGCGCTCGACCTGGAGGAGAACCAGGGCGCCTTCGCCGCCGCCGAGACCGATGTCGTCCTCGTCTCCTGCGACACCGCGCCGGCGCGACAGGCGTGGAAGCAGAAGCTCGAGCTCAGCTACACGCTGGCGAGCGACTTCTGGCCTCACGGCGCAGCCGCGAAGGCCTACGGGGTCTTCGACGAGGCGACCGGCGCTCCGATTCGGGGCACGTTCCTGATCGACAAGGACGGCGTCGTCGTCTGGTCGCTCGTGACCGACACCGACACCCTGCGCACCGAGCTCGTCTCCGGGCCGCTCGGCGTCGCCCCTTGAAGCTCGCCTTCCGGGAGTGGGGTGAGCGGGGGGCCCCGGTCGTCGCCTGCCTGCACGGGATCACGAGCCACGCCCTCCACTTCGCGAGGCTCGCGGAACGGCTCACGGATCGCTTCCACGTCGTCGCGCTCGATCTGCGCGGCCACGGGCATTCCGACTTCGAGCCGCCCTGGAACCTGGAGCAGCACGTCGAGGACGCCCTCGACACGCTTTCCGAGGAAGGACTCTTGCACGAGCCGATCCGCTGGATCGGCCACTCCTTCGGCGGCCGGATCTCCTTTGAAATGGCCGCCGCGGCGCCCGAAGCGGTCGAGCGGCTCGTCCTGATGGATCCGGCGCTCCTGATCTCCGGGAACGCAGCGGTGAACGGCGCCGAAGGGGCACGAGTCGACCGCTCCTACGAAAGCTTCGAGGAGGCGATCGACCGACGCTTCGAGGAGAGCAGGCTCTCGCGAGCACCGCGCGAGCTGGTCGCAGACGAGCTCCGCGAACACCTCTTCGAGGACAAAGACGGGCGCTGGCGCTACCGCTACCTGCAGAGCGCGGTCGTCGCGGCCTACGGTGAGATGAGCCGGGAGCCACCGCCGTTCGAGCTCGCTCGGGTTCCCACGCTGCTCCTGCTCGGCGAGGAGTCGTACGTGCCCTACGAGCACCTGCTCGAGGCCCATAGCGCTGTGCTGGGCGACGATCTGGAGGTCGTGCGATTGCCCGGCGGGCACACCGTCCTCTGGGACGCCCTCGAGGAGACCGGCGACGCGGTCGAGGCGTTCCTAGGCCGCTGAAGCGGCCCGCGCCTCGACCGCCTCCGCCAGGGCGTCGACGACGGCGCGCAGCTCGGCCAGCAGCTCTGCATCGACCCCGTTCGCGAGCCGGTCATCCGCCTTCGCCACGGCCACGGTCGCCTCGAGCGTCCGTGCCCCAAGAGCGCTCATCACCTTGCGGGTCTCCGCCGCGGCCCAGACGCCACCGAACATCCCGGTGCTCGAGGAGAGGACGGCGACCGGCTTGTTCCGCACCGGCGACTCGATGAGGGGCCGTGAGGCCCAGTCGAGCGCGTTCTTGAGCGCGCCGGGAATCGACGAGTTGTACTCGGGCGTCGAGATCAGGATCCCGTCCGCTTCGGCGAGCGCCGCCTTGAAGCGCTCGACGGAGCCGGGCAGATCGCCCGGGACGTCGTCGTCCGCGTCGTACGGCGGAATCTCGTTCAACCCGTCGTAGAGGACGAGGTCGATCCCGTCGGGCGCGGCCGCGGCGGCCCCGCGCAAGAGGTCTGTGTTGTGAGACCCCTGACGGAGGCTGCCGCTGATCGCGAGGATCCGCATCTCTACCCCTGCACGAACGCGAGGTTGGCGGTGATTTTCACGTCGTTGCCGAGCGCGGGCCCACCGGACGGGAGATCGGCGTTCCAGTTGATCCCGTAGTCGCGGCGGTCGACCACCGTCTCGACGTCGAACGCGATCCGCTGTTTGCCGTACACGTCCGGCGTCGGTCCGGTGGTCGTGCCACTGATCGTCACGTCCTTCGTCTCGCCGCGGAGCGTGAGCTTGCCGTCGATCGTGACCGTCTCGCCGTCCCGCTCGATCGAGCTCGACGTGAAGCTCAGCTCGGGGTTCTTCTCTGCGTCGAAGAAGTCGGGCGACTGGAGGTGCCCCGCGAAGATCGGGTCACCCACGGCGACGCTCGCGACCTTCGCGCTGCCCTCGAGGTTGCCGTCGGCGAGCTTCGCGTCGAACTCGTCGAAGGTGCCGCGGAAGGTGCCGGCGCCGCTGTAGGAGACGGCGAAGCCGATGTCCGAATGAACCGGATCGAGGCTCCAGGTGCCGGTCGGGACTGTGGTGGCGTCCTGGGTGATGCTCATTGTGATTCCCTCCTCGTCGTGGTAAACTTTGCGGGCTCAACTACTCTAGAGGAAGACCATTGAGTCGTCAAGTATTGCGTCCGCAAGCTCTCGAACTCACCGCCTTCGCCCGTCTGATGCGGGCGCAGACAGTCCTGCGCCGTGAGCTCGAAGCAGAGGTGCTGACCCCGCGAGGCCTGACGATCAACGACTTCGAGACGCTCCTGCACCTCTCGAAAGCGGAGGACCAGCGGCTGCGGCGGATCGACCTCGTCGACCGGCTGATGCTGACGCCGTCCGGTGTGACTCGGCTGCTCGAGGGTCTCGCTGAGGCCGGCCTGACCGAGAACCGACAGTGCGAGGGTGACGCCCGCGTGACGTGGGCGCAGCTCACCCCGGACGGGGCCGAGACGCTCGCGTGTGTCGGCGTCAGCCACACGGCCAGGCTGCGGGCGCTCTTCCGCGAGTCCCTGAGCGAAGACGAGGTGGAGCAGCTCTCCGAGCTGCTCGGCCGGCTCCCGGGCGTCGGCCCGGGCTCCTGCACTGCTGCCTGCTAGTCCGTCACGTACTCGTCCGCGATCGAGAGCACCTCGTCGAGGGTGGCGAGGCCCTCGTCGAGCTCCTCGCGGGTGATCGTGAGCGGCGGGCAGACCATCGCCACATTCCAGTGGGTCATCAGGTAGAGGCCCTTGTCGAGCGCCGCCTTCGCCATCCGGGCGACGGGGAGGGCCGCTTCGCCACCGCCGTTGAACGGCACCAGCATCTCCTTCGTGCCTCTGTTCTTGACGAGCTCGAGGCCCCAGAAGAGGCCGAGCCCGCGGACGTCGCCGATCGACGGGTGCTTCGCCGCAAGCGCCGGTAGCGCGGTCGCCAGATACTCGCCCTGCTCGGCCGCGTTCTCGACGATCCCCTCCTCTCTGAAGGCCTCGATCGAGGCGACCGCCGACGCGCACGCGAGCGGATGCCCCGAATACGTGAGCCCACCGGCCATGAACTTGTCGCGCAGCCACTCCCCGATCGGCTCGGAGACCGTCATCGCCCCGAGCGGGACGTAGCCGGAGTTGATCCCTTTCGCCATCGTCAAGATGTCCGGGACGACGTCCCAGTTGTCGCAGGCGAACCACTTGCCGGTCCGGCCGAACCCGGCCATGACCTCGTCGAGGATCAGGAGGATCCCGTACTTGTCGCAGGTCTCGCGGATCGAGCGGAGGTAGCCCTCCGGCGGCGGGATGATCCCGTTCGTACCGGTGACCGTCTCCAGGATCACGGCGGCGACGGTGTGCGCACCCTCGTACTGGAGAATCTCCTCGAGGTGCGGCGCACCGGTGCAGACGGGGCACGGATCGGGGTGGCCGGCAGGGCAGCGGTAGGTGTAGGGGTCGAGCATCCGGACGACGCCGGGGATCCCCGGCTCGGCGTGCCAGCGGCGCGGATCGCCCGTCATCGTGATCGCGCCGGCCGTCGCCCCGTGGTAGGAGCGGTAGCGCGCGATCACCTTCTGGCGACCCGTGTACCAGCGGGCGAGCTTGATCGCGTTCTCGTTCGCCTCGGCGCCGCCGTTCGTGAAGAACGACATCTTCAGGTTGCCCGGGGTGACCTCGCTGAGCATCCGGCCGAGCGTCGAGCGCGGCTCGGTCGCCATCGGGGGCCCGATCGTCGCCAGCTTCTCAGCCTGCTCCTTGATCGCGGCCACGATCTTCGGATGCCCGTAGCCGATCGAGACGTTGACGAGCTGGGAGGCGAAGTCGAGGTAGCGCTTGCCCTCGTAGTCCCAGAAGTAGCGGCCGTCGGCCCCAGCGACCGGGATCGGGTTGATCGCGTCCTGGACTGACCAGGAGTGGATCACGAACTCCTTCGCATCGGCGCGGACCTGCTCCCCGAGCTCGTGGTTGGTCTCAATCGTCGCCACAAGCCGATTCTAGAGGCAGAGCGAAGGCCCGAACGACTGGTGGCCGCGACCGAGCTGGCAGCGCTGCTCCCAGCGGGCCGAGACGAGCTGCCAACCCTCCCCCGCCCGCTCCAGCTCGAGCACCCAGCGCTCGGCGCGGATCGAGTCGTCCTCGAGCCGGTCGCGCAGGATCGTCACCGTCGTACCGTCGACGGACGCGTCGCCCTCGCCCACGAGCAGGTATTCGCGCGCCACACCTTCCGGGTCGTTCTTCCAATCGCGGTTCACGATCTCCACGTAGGCGCGGAACCCCTCGACCCTGTCGAGAGTCCCGTCTCGCGGCCGAAGGTCACTCGGCCCCGCCCAGCCGAGAGCTGGATCGGTGATCGCGGCTTCGGGGCGGTCGTCACTGCCGCACGCGGCAAGCGCCAGCAGGAAGCAGAGCAGGAGTGGCAGCGACCTCACGGCGCTATTGTGACCCGCGGTAGGCTCCCTCGATCACGTCGAGGAGGATCCAGATGACTGAGCTCGCCGATTCACCCCCTGCGCAAGAGCAGACCGTCAAGCCGATCAACCACTGGATCGGGGGCTCGGCCGTTCGAGGTGAATCCGGCCGAAGCGGCCCGGTCTACAACCCTGCCAGGGGCGAGCAGACAGGGGTTGTCGACTTCGCGAGTGTCGAGGAGGTCGGCCGCGCGGTCGCTGCCGCGAAGGCTGCGTTCCCCGCCTGGCGCGCCACCCCGCTCTCCAAGCGCGCCGACATCTTCTTCCGGATCCGCAAGCTCCTCGACGAGCGCCGCGACGATCTCGCGCGCCTGCTCACGGCCGAGCACGGCAAGGTGCTCTCCGACGCGCACGGCGAGGTCGCGCGCGGGATCGAGGTCGTGGAGTTCTGCTGCGGAATCCCGCACCTCCTCAAGGGCGGGATGAGCGAGCAGGCCTCAACCGGGATCGACGTCTATTCGATCCGCCAGCCCCTGGGCGTCGTCGCCGGGATCACCCCGTTCAACTTCCCGGCGATGGTTCCCATGTGGATGTGGGCGCCGGCGCTCGCGTGCGGGAACACGTTCGTCCTCAAGCCCTCCGAGAAGGATCCGAGCGCCTCGATGTTGACGGCGGAGATCCTCAAGGAGGCAGGGATCCCCGACGGCGTCTTCAACGTGGTCCACGGGGACAAGGTCGCAGTCGACGAGATTCTCGAGCACCCGGACATCGCGGCGGTCAGCTTCGTCGGCTCGACCCCGATCGCGCGCTACATCTACGAGACGGGGACGAAGGCGGGCAAGCGCGTCCAGGCGCTCGGCGGGGCGAAGAACCACATGATCGTGCTCCCGGACGCGGACATCGAGATGGCCGCGGACGCCGCGGTCAGCGCCGCCTACGGCTCGGCCGGCGAGCGCTGCATGGCCGTCTCGCAGGTCGTCGCGGTGGGCGGGGTCGGCGACTCGCTCGTCGCCGCGATCAAGGAGCGGCTGCCCAGGATCAAGGTGGGGAACGGGCTCGACGAGGGTGTCGAAATGGGCCCCCTGGTCACGCGCGAGCACCGAGACAAGGTCGCCGGCTACGTCGAGGGCGCCGCCGAGCAGGGCGCCACGATCGTCGCTGACGGCCGCGAGACCGCACCCCAGGGCGACGGCTTCTTCCTCGGCGTCACCCTCCTCGACGACGTCACCCCCGACATGGACGCCTACAAGGACGAGATCTTCGGCCCGGTGCTCGGCGTCACCCGCGTCGACACCTACGCGGAGGCCGTCAAGCTAATCAACGACAACCCGTACGGGAACGGGACGGCGATCTTTACTCGCGACGGTGGCGTCGCCCGCCAGTTCCAGTTCGAGGTCGAGGCCGGGATGGTCGGCGTCAACGTCCCGATCCCGGTTCCGGTCGCCTACTACTCCTTCGGCGGCTGGAAGGCATCCCTGTTCGGCGATACGCACATCTACGGGCCGGAGGGGATCAACTTCTACACCCGCGGCAAGGTCGTCACCTCGCGCTGGCCCGACCCGGCCACCTCGAAGGTCGACCTAGGGTTCCCGCAGACCCACTAGGACGAACCGCACCTGGCGCTTCGCGACGTCCGCGGTCTCGAGCCGGACGACGACGCGCTCGCCGAGCGGCAGCGTTCCTTCGCACTTCGCGGTCACGGCTGGATCCAGC
>Ga0136611_10000186_pt1 | contig 37600 bp, 34 predicted proteins | sample AntDrymUQ2232306_2_FD_106645 | JGI IMG/M metagenome (GOLD analysis project Ga0136611, IMG submission 106645) | Polar desert sand microbial communities from Dry Valleys, Antarctica - metaG UQ223 (23.06) | ecosystem: Environmental > Terrestrial > Soil > Desert | place: Antarctica: Dry Valley...
CACCTCCGTGCTCTTCCCGCCAAACTCTACTTTCAAAGTCGTTGTGCCATCAGCGAGGGGGAGCACCACGCCGTTCACCACTTTCGCCATGGCTGGATTGGCCACGGTAAACTTCGCCTCTGCGGTGACATTCCGGTGAACGCCGGTGGGCTCGGTGATGCGAACCACGAGCGACTGCCGATCTCGTGCAGTCGTGAGGTTCACGTCAGCCGGGAAAACCTCGAAAGAAGTCTCCAGCGCGGCATGAGCGACGCCGACAGCGAATGTAAGCGAGAGGGACAGGGTTTGGGTAAGGCGCATTATAATGGTTTGGGCGGAAAGACCGGACGGTGCAGCTTCTTAACCAGCACCGCGCCGCTTTCTTTGAGGAACCCCTGGAAAGGCGCAGGGGGGAAAGGTCCAGATGGCAGGGCCACGAACAGGGCGCTTGTCGCCACCCGTGGTGCTCCCGGCCGTTCGTGACCGTCAGGGAACGCGAAAGGCCTTGCGCCGCGTGAGTCCTGCCGCCAGCCCAGAGAGCCCGAGCAGCGCGATCGTTGCGGATGGTTCCGGCACCGCGGAGAAGTTATCGAAGGTCGCATCCGCTGCGTGAGCATTGTCGAGCGACGCCGAAACGAGCCCAGTGTTGCCGGTCGCATACGCCGCGTCCGTCGCGAGGACGGTCCCGAGCAGCGCGGCACCATTTGTGAGATCATAAACTTGCCCGACGAAGTCCGATCCCGTCCCTGTGAAAACGAACCGGTAATCGTCCGCGGGATTGAGAGTCAGATCAGTGGCTGTGCCGATCGTCGTTGGCACTTCGCCGTCGATCCGCACGATGATGATCTCTGTGGATTCGTGGTCGTAAACAAACCCGTAGCCTGCAGTCGTCGCAGCGCCCGGAGTAGTGATCCGCGCCAGGCTGCCGAACGCCTGAAGCAGCGCGCCATCGAAGGCGACTACATCCGCGGAAACGACGAAATCCGAGAAGGTCTCCTCCTGACCGAGGCGCAAGCCCCCCGCCCGGCCGTCGCCAACTGCCGGATTCGGAGTCGCCGCGGCTTGAATCCGGTAAGTGCCATTTTGGAGCGTGAAGGTCGCGCTCGCTGGCCCTAGCGGCGCATATCGGGTCCAGCCGTTATCTTGATTGTCGTTGAAGTCATCGACGATAGGTGCGCTAAGAGCGGATGAATAGAAGACCGCGACCAGCGCGGTGAGGCAGACGGGGAGTTTCACGGGCGGCAATCCACAGTAGCGGCCGCGCGCTGTCGATGGTTTTACTTCGTCGTGGTCGCCGTTCCTGGCGCCCCAACATTTGTGTTGCTGTTGCCCGGCGCGACAGGGGTGCTGGTGCGGCGGACCGGCGCTTCGATCAGCCTGCCGTCGAGGGTCAGGATCTGGTTCGGCCGGATCGTGATCTTCGTTCCGTCGGCTTGAAGGAAGCTCCCGTCCGGACGGACGGTCATGCCGCTCTCGAACTTGATATCCTTTGCGATCTTCTCCGTGACCCCGTTTCGCGTGATGAAAGCATCAGCGCCAGACACCGTCACGCCATCGTGCGCGGAGAGACCGACGTCGGTGCTCGCCCTCTCTCCGGTGGTGGTTTTCGTATCCCCCGTCCTTGCATTCACCGCGCCGGTTGCCGTGGTCGTAGTCGTCGTGCCCGTCGTCGTGGTCGTGCCGGTCGCTGTCGCCGGCCCCGTGGTGCCCGTCACGGTGGTGCTGCTGGTGGTCGATTTGGTGGCGCCCGCAGCGGGGGCGGCGTTTTGAGCGTGCGCTGCAACGCTGGCGAGAGTCATCAGAGCAGCGGAGGCGAGAAGCCGATGTGTTTTCATAACGCACAGTTCGTGAGCCAAAGAAGGAACGGCCTTGCGAAAGCCTGTGCGTGGAGTGCTTAACAGCGCCGACCGAGTTTCTAGCGCCTTGAGCGACAACGCTCGCACCGTCGTTGACGATCAACGGCACGTCTCGTCTCAATGCCTCCCTCCGGAGCGCCAGCCAGCGCCTGCAATGGGCGCTACCCTTCCTTCGGCTGCCCGCGCCCGGTCTTCTTTTGCAGTTCGTCAATGCGTTTCGACGCCTCCGCTTTCGTGAGCTTCTCGTCGAACGGCTCCTGCGCCTCGGTGCAGAGGATTTTCAGATACGACATCTGCGGCCCGGTCATCGGCTCCTCGCCGGTCGTCCATCCATCAGGATTTTTCTCGGGGTTCGGTTGCACATTCTCGCTCATGTTTGGAGATACCTGCGAAGCAGCGTGAACAGCCGTGACAGACAGATCACGCAGGCAGCGGCTAACGCTGGATCGCGCCAGTGGGTCTTCTCACCACGAATGGCCCGCCCGACCGCCAAGACCCTGCTGCTCTTTCTTTCGCTCGTCCCAGCACTGTGGGCAACGCCCGTGAACGATCCGGTGCTCGAGCCAGCGACGCTACACTCCCTCAGCGTTCATTGGATCATCGCGGGTGACGAGGGTGCCAACGCCCGCATCGACGTGCATTGGCGCGGAGCCGGGACAGCGGAATGGCGACGCGCAGAGCCCCTGGTGCGTGTCGAACGCGGAGCGCATCTCGGCAAGGAGCACGGGAGCGATGTCGCCGTCCCGGAAAACGCGTGGCTTTTCGCCGGGAGCGTCGTGAACCTTCAGCCGAATACCGCATACGACTTACGGTTCAGCTATCAAGAACCGACCGGCAGTGCGCGAGAAGCGGTGCTGACGGCGCGGACGCGTGCTGAACCCGCGACTGCGGGAAAACATGCGGCGAAGCATGTGATTCCCGGAAACGGCGGGGGAAGCGGCACGTCGGCGGATCCATTCCGAGGATTGGCTGCGGCGGAAGCGACGGCGGTTCCCGGAGATCTGTTTCTCCTCCAAGGCGGCGTCTACACCGGCGAGTTCATCATCCGGAAGAGCGGCCGTGAGGGCTCGCCGATCATTTGGCGCGGCGCGGGCGACGGCGAGGTGATCCTGGAAGGAGGCGCGGATGCGAAGAGGAGGGCCGATCGAGTAATCCTGGCGAACGATGCGAGAGAGGTGTGGTTTGAGGGGCTGACAATCCGCAGCGCGCAATACGGCGTCGTGGGGCATGAAGCTTCGGCGATCGTAGTGCGAAGGTGCCACTTCTATGACGTCGAATACGGCATCGCGGCGACGCGGAATCAGCATGGGACGCTGAACCGCTGGTTCATCAGCGACAATGTGATCGAAGGACCTGCGACCTGGCCGCGCACGAAAGGAATCGAAAGCGCGCGTGGCATTCAGCTGAGCGGGCAGGGCCACGTGGTCTGCTATAACCGCATTCGCGGATTTGCCGACGGGATCGACACCTTCCCCTCCCGCGAGTGCGCCGCGATCGACTTTCACAATAACGACATCTCCGAGATGACCGATGACGGGATCGAGCTCGACTACTCGCAGCGCAACGTCCGCTGCTTCGAGAATCGGCTGACGAATGTCTTTCAGGGAATCTCGTCGCAGCCGGTATTCGGCGGCCCGGTGTATGTTTTCCGGAACGTCCTTTTCAACGTAGTCGCCGCTCCGTTCAAACTGCACAACAGTCCTTCGGGCGTGCATCTCCTGCACAACACTTCCGTCAAAGAGGGCGCACCGCTCATGGTCGCAACCTCTGAGCCCGTGCGGCACACAAGATCGCGGAACAATCTCTTCGTCGGCACGGTTGGCCCCTACGCTTGCGAGATGATGGCGCCGATGAAGGCGTGCGACTTCGACTACGACGGTTTCGGCGGGGGGCCGTGGGAGTTGTTTTTGAAATGGAACGGCGTGCGGTTCCCCACCTTTTCAGAAGTGCGCGCGAACGCGCCCGCGTATCGGCACGCGGTGCTGGTGGACGCGAGCACCGCATTTGCGAGCGGCGTGCTCCCGCCAGTCGGACCGGAGAAAGTCCACGTGGCGCCCGAGCTTCAGCTCAAAGCGGGGAGCGCCGCAATCGATGCGGGCGAGCCGCTCCCCGGATTCAACGATTCTTTCACTGGAACTGCGCCCGATCTTGGCGCCTATGAAATCGGTCAGCCGCTGCCTCATTACGGCCCCCGCCCTGAACCTAAGCGCTAGACTCCATGCCTCGTTCCATTCTCCGGATCATCACCCTCTGCGCCGCTTTCACTCCCCTGCTCCACGCGGCGGAACCGGCGGTGGTCAGTCACATCAAGGTGCTTTCCGACAGCGTGCCGGATTTCTCCAGCCTCGAGGCGTGGAAGAAATCGGTGCTCCGGGACGGCATGAGCGATGAGGAAAAGGCGATGGCGATCTGGCGCTCAGTGGTTTCCTTCCAATATCAGGACGCCCCGCCGAACGAACACCTCCACCACGGGGAAAACGTCCTCGACCCGCTGAAGATGGCGAACGTTTATGGCTACTCATTTTGCAGCGTGGCCTCGGCAAATATGCAGGCGCTGGCTCGCGCTGCGGGACTGAAAGCCCGCGGCTGGACGATCAATGCGCACGTCGTCCCGGAGCTCTTCTGGAACAATTCCTGGCACCTGCTCGACGCCTCCTTGATTAACTACTTCCCGCGCGCAGATGGGCAACCGGCGGGCGTCGAGGAAATCGTCGCGTCCGTGAAGGAGTGGTTTGCCGCGCACCCTGATCTGAAGGGCAATGACGCGAAGCTGCGTCAATTCATGCGCGGGGGTGGGTGGCGCAAAGGCCCGGAATTGCTGACTCGCTCCACCGCTTTCGACGACAATGGCTGGCTGCCCGCCGCGACCCACGGGTGGTATTCCGCGATGCAGGAATACGACGGCTCAACGCTGCAGCCTTACGAGGCCGGTTACTCCATGGGCTATCAGGTGAATGTGCAGCTTCGTCCCGGCGAGCGGATCACGCGCAACTGGTTCAACAAAGGCCTCCATGTGGACATGGACAAAGGGACCAAGCCGGACGCGTTAACCGCGAAAGTCGGCGAGGGCGGGCTCCGCTACGCGCCCAAATTCGGTGATGTCGCGCCGGGACGGATCGGCAACGGCGTCCATGAATATGTGGCACCGCTCGCGAGCGCTGCATTCCTGGCCAGCACGCTCGACGCGGAAAATGTGACCGGCGGCCAGGACGGCGTGCGGCTGAAGGACGTCGCAAAGCCCGGTTCGTTCGTCGTGCGCATGCCGAGCAGCTATGTCTATCTCAGTGGTGAGTTGACCGCGGGTGTGAAGCTCGCGGCGGGCGGCCAGATCGTGGTCGACTTCTCCGATAGTCACGGGCTCGATTGGAAGTCGCTGACGACGCTCAGCGCTGCCGGCGAGCGCGCGGTCGATCTGAAAGCGCACGTTTATCGCCGCTACGATTACCGTTTGAAATTCACATTAACCGGCGCGGAAACCCGGCTCGAGACGCTTGCTCTCAGACACGACATTCAGCACTCGCAACGGCCGCTTCCGGCCCTCAAGCAAGGCGACAACGCGATCAGTTTCCACAGCGGGCCGCCGGAGGGAACAATCACGCTGGAAGGGAGCACCGACCCAAAGAACAAGGGCAAGCAGGTGGTCTTCACCGATTTTCATCCCGTCACCGAGAATTTGGACGGAGAGTCGGTCCGTCCCAAGGGCCGCGAGGGTTCCATCACTTTCCCGGTGCATACGCCCGGAGATCTCGCGCGGCTGCGGCTGCACCTCTTCTATCGCGCGCGGGACGCGAAGGACTCATGGGATGTGCAGGTGTCGTTCGACGGCGGGAAAACCTTTCGTTCTGTCGATAAGTTCACCGGCCCCTACGTCGGGATGGGAAAGTCCGTGACCGTCAGCGATATCCCGGCCACGACTCGTGATGCGCTCGTCCGCTTCAGCGGGACGCAGGCGAACACGCTGGTGGCGTTCAATTTTCGGATCGACGCGGACTACACCGAGCCGCACGGCGGCTTTCGGCCCGTTAAAGTGACGTATCTCTGGGAGGAAAACGGCGTGGAAAAGCGGCACGACCACCTCGCGCGCAAACCGTCCGAAACGTATTCGATCCAGTGCGCCGCGAAGCCAACGATGAAGAGCCTCGTTGTTAGCTTGGGCGAATAGCCTGGATCGCCATTACCCGCGCCGGAGAGTGCGTTACGGATTGATGAACGTCCGACCCGTCGAAGGATCCACGACGCGCGCACCGCGAGGAATTCCCGACACATCGATAACGTTGTTTGGATAGTGCGGACTGCGCGCGAATCCCTCGCCCAAGCGGCGTCCATACGGAACGCGCCCGCGCCCCTCGTAATAACCTTCCTCATACCCGCGGCGGCGCTCATGGCGCGCGAGGCGCCCCGCGACATATCCCGCACCGGCGCCAATGGCAGCACCACGCAACAGCGAGTGCCCTGTCGCGCCCGCTACGGCGGCGCCTACTCCGGCGCCGAGGAGCGACGTGCGCCCTGGAGTCTCACAGCCCGTGGTGAGCATCGAACCGGCGAGCAGCAGGATGATCGCGGCGGAGGAGAAGCGTTTCATGGGCGAGGACAAAAGTCAGAAAGCTCGCGGGCGCAAGGCAGCTGTGAGCACCCAGTCACTTTCCGAAACGGCCCCGGACAACGCAGCGGAGCTTCTCCCAACGGGACAGCCGATACCGTCTCGTGAACACGCGGAAGCCATCCCGTTCCATCCTCCCCAATAGCGATTCGTAACTGTGGCGCATGATTTCCGCGGCGACCATCGCGCGGCGGTCGGTCGGCGGCAGCGCGGCGAGTGCTGCCTGGAAGAAGACCCGCGCGCGGGCTGCCTGGAACTCCATCAGGCCTCGGAACGCTTCGCTCTGCGTGCACAGGGCAAGCTGGCCGACATCGTAGCCAAATTCATCCATCTCCGTCCGAGGAAGATAGATGCGGCCGTGCCTCGCATAATCCTCGTGGATATCGCGCATGATGTTCGTGAGTTGGAGAGCCAGCCCGAGCTCGGTCGCGTAAGTCTTGCAGCCCGCATCCGTGTAGCCGAAAATTTCAATGCTCACCAAGCCGACCACGCTGGCCACGCGGTGGCAATAGAGCCGCAGTTCAGCCCACGTTTCGTAGAACGTCCCGCGGACATCCATTTCACAGCCGGCGATGATCTCGGAGAAGTGCTCGAGCGGCAGCGCATATTTGGCGATCAGCGCGCGGACCTGTGCGGCGAGCGGCGGCTCCGCAGGCTGTTCCTCCCGCAAGCTTGCCCGCCAGCGCTCCAAGGCCGACAGCCGCTCCTCCTCAGCGAGCCCAGGCTCATCGGCGAGGTCGTCGACGGTGCGGCAGAAAGCATAAAACACTGAGATGTCCCGGCGGCGCGTGCGCGGCAGGGCGACGAAAGCGAGCGCAAGATTCGACTTGCTCGCGCGGGTGATCTGTTCGGCGGTGCCGCTGGCCATCGATGAGCTCAGGATGGCGAACTCTCTCGCTGCGGCAAGCGAAGCGCTTCCCCGTGCACTGCTCCCTTCCGAACGGTGACGACGCGGTCCGTCTCTACCGGGTCCATACCCGTCGGGAGCGTAACGATCACCCCCGTGCCGAAACGTGCCGGTGCTGCGCGGAGCAAATCGAGAAAGCAACTCGCCTCTTCGGTATCTGGCAGTTCCACGATCAGAAATGCCGGTGCGTGCACCAGGCTCCGCGCCAGCGCCGCGCGTTGTTGCTCGCCGCGGGATAGCGAGCCTACCGACACCCCTGCACTCTCCGTCAGCTGGACGAAATCCAGGACCTCTGCCGCTCGCGCCTTTGCTGCCTCAACGGTGCTGCCCGGAACCTTGAAGAACGGCACCGCAACGTTTTCCACGACGGTCATCGACGGGAGCAGATGAGGAGTGGCAAAGACGTAGCCGAAGAGCTTGCTGCGCAGTCGGGCGCGTTCGTGCCCACCAAGACGGCCGAGCGGTTGTCGGGCGAGGAAAAGTTCGCCTTTGTCCGGCTGCTCCAGGAGGCCGGCAATTCGCAAGAGCGTGCCGCAGCCGGCGTCGCCGACCAATGCATGGAGAATGCCCGGGGTGAAGTCGACGGAAACGGAGCAAAGCGACCCGCTTTCGGCCAGACGCGTCACGTCCCGCAGTTCGAGGTGGAATTCCCTCATCTCAGAAACGCACGGGGCTGCGCGTGGTCGTCGGAGCGAGATCAGCCCCCGTGAAAACACAAACCCAACTCGCCAGCAGCCATCCTGCGACGGCCCCCGCAAACCACGGTGAGAGGAGCCGCCACATCACCCACAAAACGGTGCCCTCGCCGACCGCGCGCCCGACCGCTTCAATAAGAGCCGCGACCGCAAACAGGTGCAGCGCGGCGATGATCAAGAACCACCCGAACCGCCACCAGCACCGCGCTAGGAAACCCAGGTGATCCCGCCAGGCGCGCCGCGCGGAGTCGCTCTGCAGGGTGAGCGTGACCTGCACACTGGCGCCAAACAGCACAAACATCGCGAGGCTCGCGCGCGCCCTCAAGAGGTGCTCATCGATGAACCTTTGCTCCGGAAAATAGCCGGCGAACGGCGCGAGGTTTTTCAGCATCAGGGGAGCGTCGATGAGAACGAAGCTGAGCAACAGAATGAGCGCGCACCATTTCAACACGAAGGAGAATCGGCGCAGCGCGACATCGAACAAGTCGCCCGGCGCGAACGTCAGCCCGCGCACCCAGGCATACGCGATGAGCAGCAGAAAGAGGTTGAGAGAGACGCCGAAGAGATATTCGAAAATGAACGCGAGCCACGCCGCCACCGGACCCCAGCGGACCCAGATTTCGAGCGCCAGGAGCTGGGGTCCGGCGTAAAGGAGCGGCTTCATCAAGGCCGCAAGCGCGCTGATCAGCAACGCCCCGTGCACCGCCCAACCGGCGATGCCGAAGCGCTGCCGCAGCGCCTGAAAGAGCGTTCCCTGATAACCCTGCCAGTTCACGAACAGGAGCACTGCGCCGACGACGGAGATCGGGAAAGTGCCGACGACGCAATGGAAGAGGCCCGCGAGGTTCTCGAGCGCGGGGAGCACGCTCGCGCGCAAGGCGCCGTGCAGCTCGCCGCGCGGCAACCACCACAGCGATTCCGGTGTGCCGGTCAGCCATAGATGCGGATCGCGCCAGCCCTCACGCGCCCACGCGAAGCTGGGTCGCTCACTTTCCGAAAGCACCGCGCGGAGGTAGACACGCATCGCCACTTCACTCAGCGCTTGCCCGCAACCGAGCGCTCCGGGCACGAGCCAAAGCAGCGCGTATCTCCGCATTGCCCGGAGTCCATCGCGGAAGCTCGCGCGCGCCGGATTGCTCCACATCATCAACGCGTAGCCGCCGATGATCCCGGCCCACAACCAGATCGCCGCCGGCATGTTGGGGAGTTGGGCGGAGAGCACGGCGGTGTGGTATGCCGCACGGCTACGCGCGAGAAGCGAGAAGCTCCATCTGCACGGTGAGAAATACGCCTTTGAGTGCAGCGCACGGGTGGAGAAGATCGAAGGCGATGTTTTCCTCGCACTCGCACCGCTCGTGGCTCGTGGTCACTATCGCCTGCTCGTCGCTCGCGGTGGTGAGCGGTTGCTCAACCAACAAAGAGGAGCAGCGCTTTTACGAAAGTGGCTGGCTCTGGCCCCGCAGCCTCGACACCCCGGACCGGCCCGTGACCCCGCGCGAGAGGCGAGACGCGGCCGCGGAGGCGGCGCATCCTTCGCGCGACTGGTGAGGCTGCTCGGAAGCTCGACGCCACCACCGCTCACTCCCAGCGCGAGTTCTTGCAGCCGGTGTAGGCCACGAGCAGCCCGACGGCGATGTGGCTCGCGAGAATCCAAACGCAAAGGCCCGCGGGAGAGAGCGTAGTTTGCGTGATCAAGCGCACCGCATCGAAAAAACGCGTGTCACGCAGCGTATCGAGAAAGCCGCTCCACGCCCAATAGCTGGCGATGAATGGGCGAGTGATCGCGCCGAGCGATTCAGGCAATGCGAGCAACGCGCCGCTCAGCGGAAGTTGGAACCCGACGAGATAAATCGAGACGAGCGACGCTTGCTCGGGAGTTCTCAGCAGGCTCGAGAGCGCCAGACAGACGGACGTCATCGCGCCGTTTACGAGCAGCAGCAAAAGCGTTTGCGCGGCGAGGCTTCCAGGAAAGTCGACGAACCAATGGACGAAGAGCGTCATCCAAACCGACTGCGCGCAGACCAGCACCCCGAGGAACGCCGCTTTGGAGAGGATGTATGCGCTCGGGCGGAGTCCGGCGAATTTCTCCTTTTCGTAAATGGAACGCTCCCCCGCGATCTCTCTCGCGGCGTTGTTCGAGCCCATCAGCGCGAGGAGGATGACTTGAAACATCACCAACCCAGAGACGAGCGTGCCGGCATCGACGAACTGTTTGCGCTGATGCGTGTCAGCCATGATCTGCGCGAGAAACCCCTGACCGTCCGCGCCACTTGGACTGGGAAGTTGTGGCAATCCACCGAGCGCGAAGATCACCACGAGGATGGGGAAACCAAGGAGCAGCGCGACGTGGAGCGCAACCTGGCCCCGGTCACGCAAAAAGAGCTTCCAGCGCCGGGCGAAAATCACTGCAAACTGCGTAAACCCGGACGGCAACCTGGCGGTCGACTCGTCGTTCGTCGGCCCGTCTGCCGGCTCGTGCAGCGCAAGACCGGCGTCGGCATAATAATCGTCGCGATAGCGCAGCCAGGCCTCGTGCCACTCGCTGGAGGGGCGTGCCGCGAGTCGGGGGAAGAGAGCTTCGGGTTCCTCCACCCCGAAATAGTGCAAGAGCGTCGTCGGGGCGCCGTGATAGGCGATGTGCCCTTCGAACAGAACGATCACGCTGTCGTGCAAGTGCAGGTGCCGCAGGCTGTGAGTGACGTTCAAAACGATGCGATCGCCGCCGCGCGAGAGCTCGTGCATCAGCGTGACGATTTCGTCTTCGGCCTTCGGATCGAGCCCGCTCGTGACTTCATCGCAGAGCAGCAAATGGGGCGAGCTGACCATTTCTAGCGCGAGCGAGAGCCGACGTCGCTGTCCGCCGGAAAGCAGTCTGACCGGCCGGTCCGCAATTTCGCTGAGCCCGACATTCGCGAGCACCTCTTCGATGTGCGCGCGCGCCACTTCGCGATCCGCGGCAACCCGCAACCGCGACGCCGCCTCGACATTTTCCCACACCGTGAGGAGCTCGAACGCGATGCTGAATTGCGGCACGTAGCCGATCTCGTGGGGATCAAGATCATCCTCCGCGGTGAGCACCCGGCGATCCCACTTCACCGTCCCGGCAGTGTGCTCGTGGAGCCCGGCGATCACTTTCAGCAGGGTGCTCTTGCCGCAGCCGACGGGCCCATGATGGCAGCGAAATGGGTCCGGGGAAAACGGGCGCTGACGCCAGCCAGGAGCGCCTGGTCCACGGCGCCCGCACGAACCGTGAACGAGAGGTCTTCGAGTTCGAGCACTCCCGGGAGGATTGGCAGTTGACCGAGCCATGTCACCTGCAAATGTCCCGCGCACATGACGTTCCCGCCCGCTCGCCGAGCCGCTCCCCGGACGCGGTGGGGCCGCGTTGCACTCCTCGGTTTTGCCGCGCTTTTCGTCCTGCTCGTGGCGGGCTATTTGGGCGGACGAGCGTGGCTCTCGGCGTATCTGAGGAGCGACGAGTTCCGGCAGTTTGTCGGCCGTAAAGTAGGGGCGACGCTCCACGCCGAGACGGACTTCGCGCCGTTCGGTTTTAGCGGGTTGAATGTTTATACGGAGAGCGCCAAGACGCGCGGCTTCGAGGACGCGCCATTCGCGGAAGCGGAGCTCGCGCAGGTCCGCGCGGCGCTCAGTTTCCGGCGCTTTTTCAAGAAGATTTGGCAGGTCGAGCAACTCGAAGCAGAGCGACTGACCATCCGGCTCGATGGCACTCGCCTGGCACGCGCGTCGGCGCCTGAGGACCCGGCCCCCGCGTCGCCGAAGCGCTCGAACCCGTGGCTGCCCAACCGGGTGGAGATTGGGTCTGCGATCGTCCGTGAACTGAACATCGAGTGGGGCAAAACACCGTCCACGACCGGCGCGGTGCGCGGCCTACAGTTGCGCGCGACACCCGCACATGGCGGGTGGGACCTGCACGGGAATGGCGGAAAATTGGTCGCGGCGGGTTTTCCCGCGCTCGAGATCCGCAATGCGACGCTCCGCCAGAGCGGCCAGTCGCTCTTCATCAACCGAGCGGATTTCTCCCAGGCAAACGGCGGCAGCGCCCAGCTCGCAGGCGAAGTGGTCTTCGGCGAACGCGTCGATCTGCACGCGGAACTCGCAGGCGTCGATCTCGCGCCCTTCCTCCATGGCGACTGGCGCGCGCGGCTTCACGGCAAGATTGCTGGGAAGGTGCGCGTGCAAAGCGCTTTGCCGAGCGTTGGTCCCCCGCGGCTTTCCGGGACCTTGCGAATCGAAAATGGGCACGTCGAGGCGCTGCCGGTGCTCGAGCAAATCGACCGCTTCACGAACACGAAAGATTTCCGTCGGCTCGTGCTGACCCGCGCATCTGGAGATTTCGAGCAGAGCGCCGCGCGGCTGCGGGTGACCAATCTGATCGCCGAATCGCAAGGGCTGCTGCGCGTCGAAGGCGCCTTCTCGGTCGCCGCGGGATTGGTGGACGGAGAGTTCCAGGTCGGCGTCACGCCATCGCGGCTGCAGTGGCTGCCAGGTTCTCAAGCAAAGGTTTTCACTGTCAGCCGCGACGGCTACGTTTGGGCACCGATGCGGCTGACCGGGCCGGTCGAAGCTCCCCACGAAGACCTTTCGCCACGGCTCATCGCGGCGGCGGGAAATGTTGTGATTGAAACAGTGGAAACGACCGCACGAGACGCCATCCGCACCGGCAAGGATGCCGCGAAGAGCGCGCTCGATCTTCTGATGCCGCTCTTCAAGTAGCGGCCTGCTCCACAGCGATGCCTCAGGATTCTTTGATGCGGCTGATTCAGCAGATCGGCCAGATGCTCGCCAAGGCTGTTGCCCTGCGTCAGGAGGGACGCACCGCGGAAGCGCTCGCGGAAATCGACCTGCTCTGCCTCCAAACGGTCGGCCTGCCACTCGAACGGATCCGGCGGCTTTCTCCGGAGAGCCTCGCGCAGACCCTGGCGATGGGCGGAGCCCTGCGTCATCACCGCGCCATCATGCTCGCGGAGTTGCTGCTGCAGGATGCCGAGGTAAGCGTGGCCGCGGATCGCGGGAAGGACGCACTGCTCAGCCGTCTTCACGCGTTCTGCCTTCTGGCGGATGCGGTTCCCTTCCTCCCGGTGGCAGAGCGAGGCGATTACCGCCTGAAGGCGGACGCCTTAGCGACGCAACTCAGGAGCTTCGCCGCGCATCCGTATCTCGGGGAGAAAATCCGCAGCTATGAAGCCAGCGGTGCGGCTTCGCCGTGAGCTCGACGCGCTGTTGGCGATGCCACTGCTTACTCGATCCGCACGTTGCGGTTTCGCTGCATGCGGAAGGCCTCGTCGGCCGCATCGAAAACCTTCGTGACGTCTTCCTTCGTTGCGAGCCGGTATTCGACCGTTCTTGCATGGGTTGTCGTGGGATAACTCTTGGTCACCTTTTTCCAGACATCGACGCCGGCTTTCTCCGCACCCTGGATGAGAAGCCCCTGGGCCTTTTCCACCGCAGACGCACCGACGCCGCCGGGAGCGGCTGGCGTGTTCGGTTCGAGATGATAGAAGCGCACGAGAAGGCTGCCCAGCGTATCGATGTTCACCTCAGTGACCCGCGCGGCACCATCCACGAGGTATGCATGGGTGCTCACGGAGACGATGCTCTTGACCGCGACCTGGTAAGTGCCGCCGGGCAGCGTCGCTCGGAAAAGCGGCAGCGCTGCCGTGAGGTTGGGCGAGGACGCGGCCTCGGCGGGGCTCGTCTGCGCACGGAGATGAGCGGTTGCGCAAATGGAGGTGGCGAGGAGGGCGAGGCGAAACATGCCCGATCCTATCCCCCCGATCACTTTGCAGGGAAGTGCGCGTTCCCAACGTTTCACCGCGGCGGGAAGAAACGCGTTGACGACGCCGCGGGTGCTCCTTACGGTCCGCGCACTTTCATCAAGAGTAGCTGAGGGACTGGCCCGTTGAAGCTACGGCAACCGCTCGGAAAGCTTGGCAAGATCAAGCGGACCGGGGACCAGGTGCCAAATCCAGCTCGGTCTCTGTAACGCTGCGAAAGCTGCGCCGCAGATGTCGGGGAAGATGAATGGCAGTCGGCACCTTGCGCGAACCTCGCGCGGCTGATTGGCACTCAGAGAACTTGGTGGGAGTGCCAGAACCAATCCCATGGAGAAGCCGTCGCCCTATTTTTCGAACCTGAAGTGCCGCGAATGCGGACGCCTCTATCCAAAGGAGGCGATTCACGTGTGCGATTTCGATTTCGGCCCGCTGGAGGCAGCCTACGACTACCGCGCGATCGGCGCCGTCTTGACGCGGAAACTGATTGAGTCGCGCCCGCAATCGATGTGGCGCTACCGCGAGTTGCTGCCGATCGATGGCGAGCCGACCGTGGGAATGCAGGTCGGGTTTACGCCCTTGGTGCGCGCCGATCGGCTCGCGGCGGCGCTCGGGATTCGCGAGCTCTACGTGAAGAACGATACCGTCAACTACCCGACGTTGAGCTTCAAAGATCGCGTCGTCTCAGTCGCGCTCAGCCGGGCGCGCGAGCTCGGATTCAAAGTGGTCGCGTGCGCCTCGACGGGCAATCTCGCGAACTCGGTGGCGGCGAACGCTGCGAGCGCAGGACTCAAAAGCTATGTCCTAATCCCCGCGGATCTCGAGCAGGGCAAAGTGCTCGGCTCGCTCGTGTATGGCACGAATGTGGTGAGCATCCACGGCGCCTACGATCAGGTGAACCGGCTCTGTTCCGAAATCGCGGGGAAATACGGGTGGGGCTTCGTCAACGTAAACCTGCGGCCGTATTACGCCGAAGGATCGAAAACGATGGGCTTCGAGATCTGCGAGCAACTTGGCTGGCGGATTCCGCGACACACCGTCGTGCCGATGGCGTCCGGTTCGTTGTTGACGAAAATCTACAAGGCTTACTCCGAATTCGTAACGCTCGGCCTGGTGGCGCCGGCTCCGTTCAGCGTGCACGGCGGCCAGGCGACCGGCTGCGCGCCGATCAGCCACGCGATGAAGCGCGGCACGGATATCATCAAGCCGGTGCCGAAGCCGGAAACGATCGTGAAGTCCCTGGCCATCGGCACCCCGGCGGATGGGTATTACGCGATCCACACGATGAAAGAGACCGGCGGGTTCGCCGAAGACGTCAGCGACGAGGAGGTCGTCGAAGGCATTCGCCTGCTCGCGGAATGTGAAGGGATTTTCGCCGAGACCGCGGGCGGCGTGACCGTGGCCTGTGCGCGGCGCTTGATCGAAACGGGCAAGATTCCGCGCGACGAAAGCGCGGTGCTTTGTATCACGGGCCACGGATTGAAGACGCAGGAAGCGATCATTGGCAAATGCGGCGAGCCGCGCGTGATCACGCCGAGCCTGCGGGAATTTCAGGAGCAAATTTACGCGCCCGATACCGCGGCGAGCGCCGCGTAGCAGCGAACCATCATCCAAAATCCAATCTATGCCATCCGTCCTCATTCCTACGCCTCTCCGCAAACTGACCAATGAACTCGAAACCGTGAGCGCCGCAGGCGCAAACATCGGCGAACTGCTCGATAACCTCGACCGCGCCTATCCCGGGCTGAAGGAGCGGATCTGCGACGAACAGGGAAACGTCCGCCGCTTCGTAAACATCTTCGTCAACGGAGAGGACATCCGTTTTCTCGAGGAGAAAGCAACCGGCGTGAAGGACTCCGACGAAATCAGCATCGTGCCCGCGATTGCTGGTGGTTAAGCTGCGGCCTGAACTCATGAACGACAAACAGCGCCTTTGGCTCAACTTTCCTTCCGCGCTGGTGACCGAGCCCGTGGTCTGGGAACTCGGGCAGAAATTCAAAGTGGTGACGAATATCCGGCAGGCGAGCGTGACCGATGAACTGGGCATCGTCTCGCTTTCGCTCTCCGGTGAACGAGGCGAGATCAAGCGCAGCATCGATTGGCTGGAAAAGCGCGGGATCAAGGTCGAGCCCGTCGAGATCAACACGATCGAAGGCTAACGCGACGGCTGGTCCTCGCGCCGCGCCACCTCTGGCGGGCGTCCCGTTTCGCCTCACCGCCTTTCCGCTTCACTCGATAGATGCACCCGTCCATGCACGCCACGATCAGCTCGCTTGGCCCCTGCCTGTTTGAGTCGCCGTTGCGCCACATCGGCGGAATCGAGGCGCCGTTCAAAACCGACGCACAGCGCATCCTGAATCACCACGAAGCCGGCGCGGAGCCTCAGCCCGGCGAACCGGAGAGCTTCGAACTCGCCGGCCCCCGGGAGCGCATCTTCTTCGATCCGCCCCGCACGACCGCGGCGATCGTCACGTGCGGCGGCCTTTGCCCCGGTCTGAACGACATCATCAAAGGGATCGTCACGCAGTGCCACTACCGTTACGGCGTAACGAAAGTTTTCGGGTTCCGCTACGGTTACGAAGGGCTGATCCAGCGCTACGGCCATACGCCGATGATCCTCAAGCCGGACAGCGTTGCGCAGATCCATAATTTCGGCGGGACCATCCTCGGCACCTCCCGCGGGCCGCAGGACATCGGCGAAATGGTGGACCTCCTGGAGGAGATGAACATCGACATTTTCTTCGTCGTGGGCGGCGATGGCACCTTGCGGGGAGCTGCGGAGATCGTCCGCGAAATCGAGCGCCGCGGCTTGAAGAAGGCGGTCGTTGGGATTCCCAAGACGATCGACAACGACATCATGTTTCTTGATAAGTCGTTCGGCTTCGAGACGGCTTTCGCGGTCGCCGTGCAGGCGGTGAAATGCGCTTACATCGAAGCAACGGGGTCGGTGAACGGGATCGGCGTCATCCGGCTGATGGGACGGGATTCCGGGTTCATCGCGTGCTACGCCGCGCTCGCGGGCGGCAACGTGGATTTTGTGCTCATCCCGGAGGTGCCCTTCCGTCTCGATACCGAGCGCGGGATCCTGGAGGCGCTGCGTTATCGCCTGGCGAAACGGAAGAGCGCCGTGATCGTGGTCGCGGAAGGCGCCGGACAGAATTTACTCCAGGAGACAAATGGGAGCGACGCCAGCGGGAACAAGAAGCCCGGCGACATCGGTGTCTTTCTTCGGGACGGGATCAACGAGTTTTTCAAGTCGCGTCGCATCGAAGTGAACCTGAAATACATCGATCCGAGCTACCTGATCCGCTCCGTTCCCGCGAACGCGCAGGATAACGTCTATTGCTCGCAGCTCGCGCAGCACGCGGTGCATGCGGCCATGGCGGGCAAGACCGGGATGCTCGTCGGCCGCTGGCACGGCGCTTTCGTGCATCTCCCGATCGATCTCGCCACTCACGGCCGGCGCAAAGTCGACGCGACGAGCGAACTGTGGCACGCCGTCCTGGAGAGCACAGGGCAGGCGGCCCGCCTCTGCTGAGCGGCAGCCGCGCGAGGCTCCCTCGCCGTCGCGGAGAAGACGGCGACGTTGTCGCTCGGCTGCCATTCGCAGGAGAAGAAAAGGCCTCCATCTGTGATGATCAGCACCCTCTCGCTGGGGCTAAACCCGATCTTGCGGCCAGTGCTCAGCCGATCGTGCGCGCTCGCTCAAGGGCCACGTTCGGTTACAACCCGCCGCTCCTCGCTTGGGCAAGGAACCGCGCACCGCGTCACGACGCACGGCCATCCGTCAAGGCGATCACGCGCCGTGCTCACCACGCCAGGCGCTCAGCGCGAGGAGCGGCCAGTTGTTCCGATACATGTCGTAGCGGAGGTAGAAGACACGGGGGAACCCGGTCCCGGTGGTCTCAGCCTCGCTCCATGAGCCATCCGCGTTTTGCTGCGTGACCAGAAACTCAATGCCGCGGCGAAGCGCGCGGCGGTGCACTGCCCCGGGCTCTGTCGTGTCTGTCGCAGCGATCAACCCCATCACCGCCCACGCAGTTTGTGACGCGGTGCTCGGGCCTTTGCCTTTGAGGTGCGGATCGTCGTAGCTCGCGCAGGTCTCGCCCCAGCCGCCGTCCTCATTTTGGCAGCTCTCCAGCCAGTCTCGAGCGCGCACGATCCAGGGCTGTCGAACGTCTTCACCGATCGCCCGCAGCCCGCGCAGGACCTGCCACGTTCCGTAGATGTAATTGACGCCCCAGCGGCCATACCACGAGCCATCGTCCTCTTGAGTCGACCGCAGAAACGCGAGTGCACGCTGAACTTCGCCGCTTTCACGGGGCCAGTGGATGCGTCCAAGAAGCTCGAGCGCCCGCCCAGTGAGATCGCTACACGTCGGATCAAGGATGGCGTTGTGATCGGCGAACGGGACATCCTCGAGCCAGCGCTGCGTGACGTCTTTATCAAACGCCGCCCACCCGCCGTCGCGGCATTGAAAAGAAAGCAGCCACCGCAACGCGCGGGCGAAAACCTCCGAGCTCCGGAAGTCGCTCACGCCGGCAAGTGCCATCAGCACCATCATCGTATCGTCGGTATCGGGGTAGAAGACGTTGTTGAACTCGAAAGCCCAGCCGCTCGGTTCGACGCCAGGATCTTGCACGCACCAATCACCCTGCACGCGCACTTCCTTGCTCTCGAGCCACGCGACCGTTCGACAGACTTCCTCTCGCTGCGGGTCAATCCCGCTCTCCAGCAGCGCCATGAGGTTGATCGCCGTGTCCCATACCGGCGACAAACAGGGCTGGATCCGGAAGTCTTGCGGATCGTCGACAAACAGCCCGGCGAAATCGCGCTTCGCTTTCAAAACCAGCGGATGATCTTCCGGATAGCCAAGCGCCTGCAGCGCGATCATCGCATTGAGCATTGCGGGAAAAATCGCCGCGAGCCCGTCGTTCCCCTCGCCCATGCGCTCGGTCATCCACTGTTCGCACCGCTTCAGCGCGGCTTGGCGCCACGGCTTCCACGGGAGCCGATGGAGCAGTTTCAGGAAGCGATCACACGCGAGGAAGAAGTTCGGCCATGAAAAACGCGGACGTCGCGAGGTGAGGCCGAGATCTTCCTGCTCTCGCCCGACCGGATACAGCTCGTGGAGTTGTTGCTCGGCCGGGAGTTGTCGCGTCGGCCGATGGTGATTCAGGATCGCCAGCGGCATGAGCATCGCGCGGCTCCAGCTGGAGAGTTGGTAGACGTTGAAGAAGCACCAGCGCGGAAAGAAGATCATCTCCGCGGGAACCGTCGGCAGATACTTCCAGGGGAATTGCCCGAGCAGCGCGAGGTAGAGCTTCGCGTAGGTATTCATCCGTGGAATCCCGCCGAGGCGCAGAATGCAGGCGCGCGCCTCATGCATCCACGGCTGCATCGCCGCATGACCTGCGAGCTTCAGCGCGAAGTAAGCCTTCACGCTCGCGTTCACATCGCTGGGCCCTCCTTCGTAGATGTTCCATCCGCCATCGGAAAGCTGCCGACGCCGGATATGCGCGACGCATTTCTCCTGGAGGACTGCATCCACCGCGCCGGCCCAGTGCATGTAGAGCACGTAGTCCGAGCAGAGCGTGGAGTCCGCGAAGAGCTCCCCGCACCAGTAGCCTTCGCGGTGCTGAAGGCGCAGCAGATTGGTCTGCGCGCGCGAGATCGCGCGCTCCAGCCGCGTCGGGCGATCTGCCGCGGCGGGCTCCTCTCTGGTGCGGTTCATTACCCCACCCTCGCCGCGGGCGGTGTGACCTTCGCTTCGGCGCCGGTCTTGTGGCCGCGGCCGGAGGTTACCCCGTTGAAGGGCTCGATGCCGTCAGTGCTGACCGGGCGAGGGCGCGCCCCAAAATTGAACTTGATGGTCTTCCAGAGGTCGCCGGGCTGCGCCCCGATGCCGAGGCTGGCCGTCGGTTCGTAGCCGCAGTGCATCATGCAGTTCTCGCACCGCGGATCGCGCGCCACGCCATCGACGACGCCAAGCTTCTCCCAATCTGTCTTCTCCAGCAGCTCCTCGTAAGTCGCATAATGACCGTCCGTCATCAGGTAGCACGGACCTTTCCAGCCACGCACGTTGCGCGTCGGAATCGCCCATGCGCTGCAGGTCAAGTCGCGTTTGCCCGCGAGAAACTCGAGATACACTGGTGTCCCAAAGATCGGGAACTTTCGCCCCCACTCCTCCGCGCGGGCGAACTTCTCCCGGGTCATGTTACGTGTGAGATAGAAGTTCTCCGGTGCGATCCCGAGCCGTTGGACCATGTCCTTCTTCGCGGCGTCGTATTCGTAACCAGGCGAGATCGTGTGCCCGTCCACCCCCAGACTGGTCAGATAGGAAAGCATCTCCTCGATCTCCGTCACATCAGTCTCCTTGTAGACGGTGGTATTCGTCGCGACCTGATACCCGAGCAGCTTCGCCATGCGAATAGCGAGAATCGCTTCCTTGAACACCCCTTCGCGCTCGACGATCAAGTCGTGAGTGCGTTCCAGCCCATCGAGATGGACGTTCCAATACATCCACCGGCTCGGGGCGATCGGCGCACTCTTGCCGACTGACTTGCCGCTGCGGATCTCTTCCGCCTGGGCGGGAGTGATGAGTTCTTCGCTGACCAGGATCTGGATCGCGTTTTCCGCTTCGTCTCGCCGTTGAAGAAAGCGCGCCGCGAGATATTCCCGCATCTTCTTCCGCATGAAGGACGCATTCGTGCAGATGTAAACAATCCGCTTTTGCGCCAGCAGCCCGGAAACAAGCGCCTCAATCTGCGGATAGATGAGCGGCTCGCCTCCGCAAATCGAGATCATTGGCGCGCCGCACTCCGCCGCCGCCGCGAGGCAATCTTCGAGCGGCATGACATTCTTCAGCGAGGTCGAATACTCTCTGATCCGGCCGCAGCCCGTGCAGGTGAGATTGCACGTGTGAAGCGGTTCGAGCTGCAGCACCGTCGCGAACTTCTCAATCCCGCGCAGCTTCTTGCCGACAATGTAAGCGGCGATTTTGGCAGTCAGCGGTAGCGGGAAACGCATGGCGCGGAGTGATACACGCGCCGCCGCGACTCGCGCAATGCCGAGTTTGGCAGGAGGACGCCTCGGCGCGCTAAAACGCGTTGTCGCGATAAGCGCCCATCTGCGGGGCGTCGGGGTTTGCGTCCGGACCGAAATACCGCAGGCACACGAGGGGCTCCGTTTCGCTGGTATTCTCGAATGTGACGCCAGCGCTCGCCCCCGATGCGGTGGCGAAATATTCGTCCTCCGTGAGCTCGTGGAAACGGATCAGCTTTGGCGAGTTCAACGGTTGCCCATTGATCTTGCCGGTGCCCTGCACACAGATCAGCCCATAAGCGCCGCTGTCTTTGATCGTCGCCTTTACTCCGGGTTCCAGGGTCAGCTCCTTCGCAGTGAAAAGCTGCTCGCCGGCGACCTTTCCGTATACAATCCAGCGATCAACATACCCTTCGCTCCGACTGTCTGCGACCGGCACCGGCTCGAGGTAGTGGTTGTCTTTGAAGTTCGCGTCGAGGTTCCCCTCCCAATCGAGCTGATCAATGATGAAGTCTAAATCCTGATGCTTCTCGGCGGGCATATCTTTCACAAGCAACGCCCAAGGCACTTCCCGGCCTTCCACGAGTGACTGATACATCCCGAACACATCTGAACCCCACTGCGGCTCGTAAGTGCAAAGGGAACCTGGTGCATGCAGGATGCAGGGTGGGATCAGCCAGCCGGTCCCGGCTTTCAGTCGATAAGCCCGCGACAGGTCGAGAATGCCGTTGTCGCCCTTATTCCAGTCCTCGAGACACTTGCGCACTTGAGCTCGGGTCGTGCCCGGCTCGAAACCCATGAAGGTGTAGGGGAAGTTATTACCCACATTGTTGTGCTGGGGTGGAAAGTAGTAACTCTCCGGCTTTCCTTCCTGGCCCACCAGCTTCGCCTGCGCGGCGTTCTGGTGCATGTGATGCGGGATCGGACCCATGTTATCGAAGAACTTCGAGTAGACGGGCCACTTTCCGTATTTGTCCCAAATCGGTGAGCCAAGGAGTGTCGCGCCGCACTCCGCGACGGCCTGCTGCAAGGTAAACCGCCGTCCGCCCCCGACCACATAGCTCAATCCTTCGTCCGGAGTGCGGTTGTCGTTTGCCGCTGGGGTCGTCGAGGCGAACCAGCGTTCGTCAATGCCGCCACGGTTAAGCCCGTAGGCATAGAGATCATCGGGGTGCAGCTTCAGGCGTTTGCCAGGCTGCAGGAAGGAACGTGGCACCCAGCACGGCGCGAGACGCAGCAGCCCGCCATTGTCGCCGAGTTGCGCCTCCACGAGCTTCTGCACATTGCTGGTGACGGTCTCAAGCGAGGTGACGGTGTTCATAGGAAAGTGGCGGGTCTTATTTCAGCGCCCTCCGGTGTCGTCAAAGCCTTTGTCTCCGGGGCGGGCGCGCTCCGAATTTCCGTTGCCGTCCCCTTTCCGGCGCGCAGCGAGCGTCGCGTGGCGGAGCTCCTGTTTCCGGCGGGCGGCTCACTTGCTGAACACAATCTCGACGCCGAGGCGGCGGGCGAGCGCCTTGATCTCCTCCGCCAACCGTTCCGGCGTGCGGCCGCGGAGAAGATACTTGCCTTCCGCGACTCCTTCCGAGGTCCCCGCGCGCAATGCCGTCAGATAGGCGGTCAGCCCGGCCCCTGCAGGAGCGCGATCGTGGCGCAGGAAGTAGTGCGTCAACAACGCGGCAGAGTTGTAATGAGTGTATGCCGCCTGGGCTTTCACAGACGCGCTCCACGCGTTTTCGGAGAGCCCCATCAGACGCGCGGGCGGAAGGATCGGCAATGGCCGCCTCACATTGGGGCGTTCCCACTTTAGAAGATAGGTGCGCATCGCCGAATCCAGTGCCTCAAAGCTGTAGCGACCCTGCGCATAGGGCCATGAGGCCACACATTCCGCAAAACCTTCCCGCAACCACATCGGCCACGCCGCAGCGTCTCGGGCGAGTAACTGATGCGTCACTTCGTGCTTCAACACGAAGAGATTGCGCTGGTGATTGGCAGTAAGACCACGCGCACTTGCTTCGATTCCCAGATTCGGCAACAGAATCAGCATCTCCCGGCCGTTGAAGTGTCCTCCTGACGCTGTAAACCCACCAGCGGCGAGGTAGCCTTCCGTCGTAGACAAAAGCCGCACCGGGAGCATCGGTCCCGGCTTCGGGAGCTCGAGTGAGAGCGGCACGGCGAGCAGCGCAGCGTGCGTCGCTTCGAAAACCGCCGCGAGATCCCGCGCCACCCCGGGCGGGAGGCGTAAATCCGCCATGATCAAAAAATGCGTGCTTTCCCAAGCAACCCAGCCCGGCGCAGGTGCATCCACGGAGCGAACGTCCGCTGGCGCGCCGCCCGCTTGCTTCGGCCACGGTGCTACGGACTGAGCCTGAATCGAAACGACGCAACAGAGATATAGCAGAAGCGAATATCGCACGGGTGGAAAGCGCCGAAAGGCCGGTCGCATGCGCAGAGTTGAAGGTCAACGCGTCTCCGCGAGGATGCCAAAGGGCCCGCGGGCAACTCGGACGAGGAAGCGTATTTGCTCTGAGATGCAGTTTCACAGACCTCTCCCCGGCGACGTAAGCTCCCCCTCCCATGCTTCGTCCCCGCAAGAAATACACCGTTTACGAGCTTCAACAGCTGAAGGGCAAACGCTGCCTGTCGCACATTCACGTGAAATCTCCGGAGGAAGCCGCTGCCGCGGAGGAAGCCGGCGTCGATCTGATGAGTTGCTCCTTCGACAGCCCGGAGGCACAGGCGCGTCTGCCGCATCTGGTCGCGGCGGCACCCCACAGCTTCCTCTCGGCGGCGACGCCGCACGGCCTCGCGACACCGGCAGAGGCGATCCGCATCGCCTTCCGCGCCCTCGAAATGGGGGCTAGCAGCGTCTATTGCTCGGCGAGTCCCCTCATCATCGAGTCGATGGCGCGCGAGGGCATTCCCGTTGTCGGACATCTCGGCCTCGTCCCGCGTCATGTGACGTGGACCGGCTACCGCGCCATTGGTCGCACCGTTGAGGAAGCCCTGCAGCTTCACCGCCGCATGCGTGAGTTGGAGAATGCCGGGGCCTATGCAGCGGAACTGGAAGTCGTGCCGCACAACCTCGCGCGCGTCCTTTCATCGCAGACCAAGATGATCCTCATGTCTCTGGGCTCTGGCCCTGGCTGCGACACGCAGTTTCTCTTTTCCGACGACATCCTCGGCGACTACGACGAACGCCTTCCGCGGCATGCGAAAGCCTACCGCGACTTCGCCTCCGAACACCGCCGCCTTCAGCAGGAACGGATCGCCGCGTTCGGCGAATACATCAGCGACGTAAAAGAAGGCCGGTTCCCGGAGCGCTCCCATCTGGTGGAGATGGAAACGACGCTCCTGGAAGAAGTGGTGCGTGCGATCGGTGACGCGCCTCCTGAAGCCGGATGAGTGCACCCCGAGCGTCGGCCGGCAGAAAAGCCGATCGCGCTCAGCGCCGGAACTCCAGCGTCCCGGTAAGCGGCTCCGACGCTGCAGCCGGCAGCTCCAGGTTCAACTCCCCCGCCCCGCCGGCACCCCCATAGATGCCGCACCCCTCAGCGCCAAAGAGTAACGCCCGGAAAATAGTGCCGCCGCCCGCGCCCGAAGTTGGCGAATCGCGAAGGGCGATGAGCACTCCATGAGCATGGTTCCCTTTCCCATCGGCGATGGACCAAGTCGAAGACTGCGCGCCTGCTGCTGGGTCATAGCTCAGCAACACGCCGGCCTTTCGTCCGTGCTTGGGAGCAGTCACCGGCCGCGCAAAGGCGGCAACCTGCACACGCGACCCGTCAGACTCCCCGAAGCCCGACAAACGCAGAGATACCGGCCGCCTCAAACCGCGCGGCGCGAGTTTCACCATTTCCGCGAGGCTCACGCCGACGTCGGCAAGATCCTCGTCACCCGCCCCGATCGCCATTTCCCTCGAGACGACATCCAGTAGAGGTCGCAGCGCATTCGTGAACCTGCCATCATACGCAATCAACTCAGGCAGGGTAACCCAGCGGTCCTTGTTCTGATCCAGTTCGCTGAACGCTTCGCTGTCTCTGGCGGTCGACTTCCTCAAGGCGCGAGCGGTGCTCGGAAAGTCGATTGGGATCACGAAACAGGTCTGTCAGCGTGGAGGCAGCGGCTTCTCGAATATTCGCAAACATCTGCTCCCGCGCCTCAGCCGCACCGGGGCTCGGCGTCTCGTAAAGTTTGTAGTTCGAGCCCATGCGCAAATCGATTGAGCCGGTTTTCCCAGGCAAGGAGGGTTTTCCCACGACCATGAAGTCCGCGCCGTCATCCGAGGTTCGGAGCTCAAAGAAATAGCCCTCCTCTTCGTTGTCGGCGAGTTCCTCCATCGGCAGGTTTTCAGGATGGGTCGCGTAGCTCCCGTGCTCCTCCTTGTAAGCGATGTTGGCAGTCACGATTTCCGTCATGAGGTCCGCACTTTTCTGGCGTGCAGCGGCTTCGCGGACTTTTTGCACCGCCGGAAGCAGGAGACCGATCAGCACCGCGATGATCGCAATCACCACGAGGAGCTCAATCAGGGTAAAGCCGCCGTTGTTGCGGCTCGTTGCCTTCACTGGAGAACACATCAGAAACGAAGAAGAGCGCATCCCGCAGCTTGTAGGCGAACGCACAGCGCCCCGGCAATGCGTTGCTCGTTTCGTCCGACTCCAATTGCCGCCCCTTTGCGAGCGGCGTTTCGAGGAGGTCGAACTGAAGTCCGCCTCGACTTCCGGTGGTAGGCTGTGTCTGATGCGCGCCCTCCTGCTCGCAATCACCGCAGATGCTCTCTTCGCCCCATCTCAAAACGCCTGGAGCCTCTCGTCGGGTGCGCCTTCGTCGTTCACTCTCGCTCGATCGAGCCGCTTGGCTCTCCGTCTCTGCCACCGCGCTGCTCGTGTGCAGCGCACCCATCGCTGACGGTGCAGCATTCGTCGGCACGGGCGAAGTTGAGGGCACAAACCTCTGGGGCACGCCGGAGAACTGGAACCCGCCGCAGGTTCCGAACGCCGTCGGCGCGGTCGCGACATTCGGCACCCCTACCGCCAATCGCACCGCTTTCGTGGACGGGAATTACACCGTCGGCGAGATCACGTTCGACAATGCAAGCGCCTTTGCGAATCGCGTCCAGAACAACGCGTCCAGCACCGCTCCGTCGCTGACCTTGGACGGAACCAGTGGATCAGCGCTGATCCGATCTCTGAGCACCGGCGCCGGCCTGAACACCCTCGGAGCAACGATGGTGTGGGACGACTCGGTGACAGCAGAACTTACCGGGAATCTCACCATGAGCGGGGCTGTATCCGGGCCGGGTGGCTTCACCAAGACGGGCGCGGGGCATTTGACACTCTCCGGGAACCTCAAGAGCTATCTCGGTCCCACCGTTCTCGAGGGCAACTCCGAGAGGACGCGGATCACCGCTGATTCCTCGATCACCAACAGCACCAGTGTGAGAGTGAAGGACGGAGCGACGTTCGAGCCCATTAGCGATGGGACGTTTACCTTCGGGAGCGGTTCCCTTTTCCTGAATGGCCAAGGCCGGCCCCAGTTCCAAGGCACCATTCGACCCGACCGGTTGCCGAACGTCGGTGGCCGGGTGATCACCATCACAAATCCGATTGTCCTCGAAACGGATGCATCATTCCACAGCCAGACGATCACTTCCGCTTCAAACCCGAACGCGATCAATACGGGTTCCATCACGCTGGCGAATGTGGTGAGCGGACCAGGAAATCTGGCGTTCACATCGCCAAATCACAATCAGGAGCTGGGAGCACTGGTCCTGAACGGTGACAACACCTATTCCGGCGGGACCTTGATCCGGGGTGGAACGGTGGTCGTCGGGGGTTCTGCGAGCGCGTCCCTCGGGACGGGTGATGTTGTCGTGATCAGCGCCCATGCGGTTTTCCCCAACTCCTCTGCCAAGCTCACCATCCAGTCCGGAGTGCTCGATGCCATCGCTGATAGCGCGACGCTTTCTTTGGCTGGCGGAAACGTCGGCGGCGTTGCCGACGACGGCTATGTGCAGCTTCAGGCCGGAGTAAACGAAATCGTCGGCGGTCTCGTCCTCGGCAGCGTCCCCCAACAGTTCGGCACGTATGGGAGCACCCTCAGTGGCGCAAATTTCAAGAATAACGAATACTTCAGTGGCGAGGGGATCATCACGGTCATCCCCGAGCCGGCGGCGGCGACAGCCCTGTTCACGATGATTGCGGTGCTAGCAGCGCATCGCGGCGCTCGCCGGAGCCGCTGCTAAGCTTCGCTTCTGGCAGATCTCCGGTATGCCGCTCCTTACAGGGATGATCGACCCCGATCGGCGGTGGAGCGCTCGCGTTCCCGGTCAAAAAGCGGGATCCCGACTCGCTGAATGTGATCGATCAATCCAGGGTGCCGAAGCTTCGAAAAAAGTGAGAGATCGATTTGCCAGGGCAACAAAAGGTCATCAAGCGCCCAGTAGATTCTTGACGAGAGGCGATCGTCGATCCCTTCGCCCATCAGCGTAAGGTCGATGTCCGAACCGGGTTTGAAGTTCCCCTTCGCGCGCGAACCATAAAGCACGGCTTTTTCCACTTCAGGAAAAGCCGCGAATACCGCCTGCAGTTTCTTCACCGTCGGTTCGCTGAGGCCGTGCGAGGGGCTCATGGGCTCTCGCTTTCCATCTCCTGAAACCTCCGCCGAAACTGCGCAAACGCTCCTGCGTAGCTCGTGAGAATGACGCCGCTGATCTCGTCAGCGACTCGCTGATCGTAGGTATGCGAAGTCAGGTTCCGGCTCTTGATCATCTCCATCCAGGTCTCGCCGTCCTCGATCAGCCCCGCGGCAAAGGCCGCGCGAGTGGCATTCACCGCGCCGAACAGATTGGTCGCTCCCGTGCTTTCGAGAAAATCCTTCAGCGTATTCCAGGCAAGTTCATGGGTGAACTCGAACGCCTGAATCAGGCCCTGCTGCTCCAGTTTCGAGAGCTCGCGTTGTCCCGCCAGTTCGACAGCCTCGTTCAGACGATCGCACGCACTCTGGAAGTTTTGAAAGCGCTGTCGCCAGCGGACATCCGGATGCGGCATACGCTCAGCCATAGCAGACGACAGCTAACCGGTGAAGGTTCCTCATCGGAGAAGCGATCCCTAGTGCCAATGACTGTTCGGAAGCCGATCAAAGTCGGATAGGGACAAACAAGCGACAGGGCGGCAGGTGACTAGCAGTCTGTTGAAAAACCTCCAACGCCGTCATTCCGACGGAGCGGAGAGAAGTCTTGCCCTGAGCGACGTCGAGCGGGGGGAGGAACCTCCAACTTTGCCTTTTCCCCTGCGACGCACACGGTCGCCAGGCAAAGTTTGAGGTTCCTCGACAGGCTCGGAATGACAAACATCGCCTATTTCAACACTGCTAGAGAGGTCGCAACGCGTATTCGCCTTACCAAAGCCACCCGCTCATGTTTTCGCCTGCCCGCGCTCTCCTCATCTCGACCGCAGCTCTCGTGCTTGAATCAGCCAGTCACGGCCGCGGCGTCGACGACGCACGCGTTGCGCGAGTGAGCACCGTTCATGAACTCCGCGCCGAGGCGCGCGCCGCGACACCAGGCACACGGATCGAGGTCGCGCCCGGAGACTATGCAGGTGGGATTTACCTCGAAAACCTGCGGGGCGCGAAAGGGCTGCCGATCGTGATTGCGGGAGCTGATCCGAAGAATCCGCCGCGGTTTGTTGGCGGTGCTGACGGGATTCACCTCATCAACCCGTCCTTCGTCGAACTGCACGACCTGGCAGTGACGGGAGCGAAGGGTAACGGCGTAAGCATTGATGACGGCGGAAAATTCTCCCCTGCCCTGCGCGGTCTGGTGTTGCGGAAGCTGCGCATCTCGAACATCGGTCCGCGCGGGAACTGCGATGCGCTGAAGCTCTCCGGGATCAACGGGTTCCGTGTCGAGGATTGCGAATTCAGCTCGTGGGGCACCGGCGCTGGAAGCGGGATCGACATGGTGGGCTGTCATGATGGCGTCGTCACGGGGTGCGAGTTTCGGCACGAAGAAGATGTGCGAGCGAGCGGCGGGAGCGGCATCCAAATGAAGGGCGGCAGCGCGCGCGTGGTGGTGCGGGCGAACCGCTTCGTTCACGCCGGTGAGCGCGCGCTGAACATCGGCGGGAGCACCGGGCTGCAATACTTCCGCCCGCCGCTGGAGGAGTGGCCGCAAGGTGCGGGGCGATACGAAGCGAAAGAGATCACCGTCGAGGGGAACACGATCATCGGCAGCCTCTCGCCGATCTGCTTCGTCGGGATCGACGGAGCGACGGTCCGCTTCAACACGATCTATCGGCCAGGCAAGTGGGCGATCCGCATCTTGCAGGAAACGAATGCGCCGGAGTTCGTGCCGAGCCGCGGCGGGGTTTTTAGCGATAATCTGATCGTCTTCAGCTCCGCGACCTGGTCGGCGGGCGGAGTGAACATCGGCGGGAACACGGCTCCGGAGACATTCCGGTTTGCGGGGAATCACTGGTTCTGTGTGGACCGGCCGGACCGCAGCCGGCCGCAGCTTCCGTCGGCGGAGGACGGTGGGACTTACGGGGTGGACCCGCAGTTCGCTGATGCGAGCACGCTCGATCTGCGACTGAAGGGGACGAGCCAGGCAATGGGGAAGGGTGCGACGGGGTTGCGGAAGTGAAAGCGGCGACAGGTCGCCGCACTCCATAGAATTTCCACTTGCGCGCAGGGTTGAGTCATTCTTCCGGACTAGCTATGCCGCATTTCCTTCGCTCCGCGCTCTCTCTAGCCTGGCACTCCAGCATCGCCTTAACCGTGCTCGTGCTCGCCGGCATTCGGGTCGACGGCTCTGAAACGAAGACAGCCGCGGCGCGGATTGTCGCGTCGCGGGAGGCGGGATGGCCGCAATTCCGCGGGCCGGGCCGAGATGGCGTGAGTGCCGAGCGCGGGCTCCTCCAGGAATGGCCGGAAGGCGGTCCGACGGTCTTATGGAGCGCGGATATTCCCGGCCGGGGATATTCGTCACCGATCATTGGTGGTGGCCGCATTTACCTGACCGGCGATGACGGCGAGGAGCTCCACGTCTTTGCGCTGGATCTTGACGGCAAGCTCCTCTGGGAGGCCAAGCACGGCGCTTCGTGGAAAGAGTCTTATCCGGGCGCGCGCGCGTCGGTGACGTTCAGCGAGGGGCGGGTTTATCTGGAGAACGCGCATGGCCGTCTCGCCTGTTTCGACGCTGCGACAGGTCGCGAAGTTTGGGCGATCGATCTCCTCAAGAGCTTCGGGGGGAGGAATATCACGTGGGGCTTGAGCGAATGCCTCGTCGTCGATGAGCGGGCGGTTTACGCCACGGCGGGCGGCACTGAGGCGCTGCTCGTGGCGCTCGACAAGGCCACTGGCGCCGTCCTCTGGAAGAGCCCGCCGCTCCACGATTCGGCGGGCGAGCGCGCGGTGGAGAATGCGAGTTACGTGTCGCCGATTCTCGTGCAATTCGGGGACCGCCGGCTGGTGATCGGCTGTTCGCTGCGGCATCTTGTCTGCGCCGACGCTGCCACCGGCGCGCTGCAATGGACGCGCCGCTTTCCCACCACCTACTCCGTCATCTCAATGATGCCGGCGCTGGTCGGATCGAGCGTCTTCATGACCGCCCCGCACGGGAAAGGCGGTCAGCTCTTTGAGTTGAAAGCGCCAGCTTCCCCGGACGCGGCCGTTGGCGCGGAGGACCGTTGGCGCACCCCGCTCGACACGCTGCAGGGCGGCGTCGTGCAGGTCGCCGACAAACTCATTGGCTCGTTTTACGGCGGGCGTAAAGGTTGGGCGGCAATCAGCGTCCAAACGGGAGAAGTGCTCTACACGCTCGCCGAGACGAAAGGCTCGCCGATCTTCGCCGACGGCCGCGTTTACGCACTGTGCGAAGACGGCTGGATGCTTCTCCTCGAAGCGGGTGAGGCGCAGTTCAAGCAGCATGGCCGCTTCCGCTTCGCCGAGGCGAGTAGTCGCGATGCGTGGGCGCATCCTGCCGTGCTCGACGGCCGGCTTTACCTCCGATTTCACGAAAAGCTGATCTGCTACGATGTTCGCGGTCGGCGGTAATCGCTCGTGCTCGCTGCGTCGCCTCAGCTACGGCACGGGCGCTTCGATCCACAGTTCGGAGATCGGCAGGCCCGCGGCGGGGACGCGCCATCCCAACTGATACCAAAACGTCCCACCTGAGAGCGTGGCGCGCGGGACCCGGATCGTGCCGTCCGCTCCGGCAGGCCAGTGATCGTGCTCGTATTCGGCAGCGTCCGGGCGGGGTCGAGTGTGGCAGACGAGGACGCCCGGAGATTTTCCGTCAAACGCAGGGGTCAGCACGATCTCGTCGCGAGTGGCAGATACTTTCGCGGATAAGCGCGGCAGCGAGGCGATGAACGCGTGCTCCGTCGCGACGAGCTCGTCGAGATGCGCACGCCAGGAGGCGACCACGGCATCCAGACTGAAGCCGCAGGCCTGAAGCGTATCCCGCCACAGCGCTGCGCCTTGCAGACCTTTGGGAGCATCGGCGCGGGTGAAAGCGCGCGTGACGTGCCCGAGTGCGGTGTCGCCGTAGGTTTCCACGAGCGCGGCGCAGAAGAGTTCACCCAACGGATAGACAAGATTGCGATCGCGCTTCCTGGACCACTGGGCGTCTTTCGCGAAGTCCTCGAAGTTCACCGGTTCCCAGGCGTGAGCGGCGGCGGCGCTGCGGCGGAATCTGGCGAGCGCTTCGGGCGATCGGAAGAAGCGATGTTCGACGTAGCTCGCGACGCCTTCGTGAAACCAGCGGGCGGAATCGAACACGATCGCGAGGCGGCCGTCGCTGAGCTGATCCAGATAAACATGCGCGGTCTCGTGGCCTAGAACGGCGAGGTCTTTTTCCTCGGCATCAGTGCCCGCGAGCTGCATGCGGATCTTTTTCCAGTAAGCCTGCCCCGCATTGTGCCGCGCGAGCTGGCTCGTGGTATCGACCGTGATCGGTTGCGGCAGCGCGCTGGCGCCGAGAAACTCGGTGACGCGACGGTGCGCCGCGTCGGCCTCCGCCGCGAGCGCGAGAGCCTCGTCGCTCTCGCCGCGCCGGTAGAGAAAGGCGTAATGCCGGGTGTTGTGGTGCTCGATCACATCGCGGCGGAGCGGACGCGATTTGCCCGCTTCCATCTGCCACGCAAGCCGCACGAAGAAGGAGATCCAAACGGCGGGAATGGCAATCGCGGCGACGATCGAGAGCGCGCATCCGGCGCGGCTTTGCGTCAGCCGATCCGCGAGCCGGCGGGTTCTATCGCCGGTGAACGAAAACGCGGCCAGCGCGATGCAAAATCCGGCCAGGCCGAGCGCGACTTGCACGGCGAGATGCGCGCCGGGCACGAGCCATCGGCCTTCTTGAATGGCGGGCTGCGCGAGGCGCAACGGGTTGAGCAAATCGAGATGCGGGACGCGCCATTGGCCGAAGAGCACGAATGCCCAGGCGAGCACGCCGATCACCAGAAAGAGCCACCGGCGCAGAAACGAGAGCGGGAGCAGCAGTCCCAGGCTGGTGAACCCCACGACCCAGTTGAGCGCGAATCCGGTCCCAAAAACCTGCCACGCGAATGGGGCCGACAGTGAGTTGCGCGAGAGCACGTCGAAGACCGCCGGGGTGCTAAACTCAAGGATCAGGCTGAAGGTCAGAACGGCGAGCGCGGCGATGACTTTTGCGGCGAAGACACGAGCCCGAGTGATCGGCAGCCCATCGAGGAATGAGAGTGTTCCTTCATCGGATTCACGCACGAGCAACCCGAGCGCAAGGATCAGCGCAATGATCGCGGTGCCGAGCGAAAGCTCCGCCTCGTCGGCGTCGGTCTCGAAGAAGGTGGAGAGTGGTTTTTGATCAGGGAACTCCGACCAGACGATGAAAACGTCGTCCATCAGCGCGAGGACGACGACCAGCACGATGATCGGCACGAGTGCCTGAAACTCCTTTGCGAGCAGCGTGCGCATCGTTCAGGAAGCGATTTCCGCGCACCACTCGGCATGAAACTGCGTGGGGCTCACGCGAGCCGCGCGCTGCAGGCGGCGCCGAATGGGATCGCGGAGATCCCGGGCGACGGCGCGAGCGTCATGCCGGATGTCGCCGCCGAGGACGTCCCGGAGGAAATCGCGGCACGCGTTTTCGCCGTGCCGGCGCGCAAGCGTGCGAAGGCCCGCCCACGCCACGGCGCTCGCATCCTCCGCCCCCACGCGTTTTTGGAAGGAGAGCCATTGTTCGACGTCCGCTGGTGAGAAGCCTTTGCTCGCGGCACGCCGCGCGCCTTCGTGGAGAGTCGCCGCGCTGGCGACTGGCGTCGCAACCTCGGCGCGGCTTGCCCAAAACAGCGGGAAGCCATCGAGCACCCATTTCGATGGCTCCCGCTCGGCGCGATCAAAGGTGCGCGCTTTCAGCACCTCACGGAGAAGCCACATCGCGAACGCGCGCTCGTGAAAATCAAGAGCGGCGAAGTTCGCGCCGACGAGCACTCCCTGCTCATCCTCCAGCTTGATCCGCTCAAATTGATCCGGGCGGAATTTCGGCCGCGCGACGATAAAAACGGGCGGCAGCTCCGAGACCGCGAGGTAGTCGCGCACGGAAGCAAGCTGATCCGCAAGCCGGGCGGCCAATTCGGTCGCGCGCTTGTCGCCAGCGGACGCGACTTTCACCACGACCCCGCTGCGCGCTTCCTCGATCGCGCCGGGCAAGTCATACGGAACTTTGAGCGTGCGCTCCGCCGCAGTCCCGAAGAGCGCGAGGCCGGCAATGACGAGGCCGGTGCAAAACATCTTTTCACGATGCGACATTCTTTCGCCGAGCAGCGCGGCGACTGAGCCTTCCCGAGCGAGGCCGAGGCCGAGGCTCAGGCCCATCAATCCGAGCGCGAGCAGCGCGGTCGTCCGCAGTGCAGCGACAGGAAACTCGTGGCTTTCGAACGCAAATCGCTCGTTGAGCAGAGCAAACGGTCCCCACTCGCTGATCCGCACGTCGGTCAATGCGTCCAGCGCCAGGTAGCCGAAATAGAGGAAAAGCCCGAAAACGAACCGATACCGGCCAAGGAAGCCAAAGAGGAAGAGCAGATTATAGAAGAACCACGTCCACGCGAGGCTCCGGGCGGCCAGAATCGCCAGAAAACGCGGCGTCAGAAGCTCGCTCGTGCGTCCAAAGATCGCGCTGATCGCCAGCGCGCCCGCCACGAGGAAAAAGATCACCGCGCAGCCGAAAAGATATTTGAGCGCGACCATGCGCCAGCGCGAAACCGGCAGCGCTTCGAGGAAAAGCTGCGTCTTGTCGCGAAACTCAAGCGCCACGAGGCGATGGCTGAGCACCAGGCAGGCGAGCGGGACGATGGTGTAAAGGATCATCCGGAGCCCTTCAAAGATGCTGCCGGAGAGTCCGCCGAATTGGGCCGCCCCCGCGACGACGCCCATCGCTCCAAACGTGAGGAGCACGAGCAGCCCGAAGGCGTGCCAATGCTGGTGCAGCTCCTTGCGAGCAAGCGTCCAGATCATACTTGCGCAGTTGCGGAACCGACGCAGGCGATGAAGGCGTCCTCAAGCGAGAGGCGGCGCACTTCGGCGTCCGGAAACTGCGTCGCGTCCCACGCCGCGCCGGGGGCACGGAGCACGATGGTGCGGGCGCCATCGCGCGTCTCGTCGCGCCACAGCTCGAAGCCCTCGGGCACGGTCAGCTCCGCTGTTTCACTCAGCCGCACGGCACGCACTTGCTCGCACAGCTCCGCGATGCCGCCCTCGTAGCGCATCCGTCCTTGGTGGATGATCCCGACGCGCTCGGCGGCCCGTTCGACTTCATCGATGAGATGCGAGGAGAAGAGCGTAGTGCGCCCGTGATTCCGCGCCTGCGCGGTGATGATTTCCAGGAACTCGCGTCGTGCGACGGGATCAAGACCGGCGGTCGGCTCGTCGAGAATGAGCAACGCCGGGCGCGGCGCCAGCGCGAGAGCGAGCGCGAGCTTGGCGCGCATCCCACCCGAGAGCTGCGAAACCTTGCGCTCCGGCGGCAGCTCCAGCACCCGCAGGAGCCGGTCGAACTCCGCCTTGTCCCAAGTCGGATAAAAGCCGCCGACAAATGCACCCAGCCGGCGGCAGGTCATCCATGGGTAGAACGTCTGTTCTTGTGACACATAGCCGATGCGCTGCTTTTGCTTGAGCGTGGTGCGCCGCGCCGCCTGTCCGAGCAGTTCGATCGTGCCAGCATCGGGCGCGATGATCCCCATGAGCATCCGCAACGTGGTCGTCTTCCCTGCCCCATTGACGCCGAGGAAGCCGTAGATCTCGCCTTCGCGCACCGTGATACTGACGTCTTCCACCGCTGCGACGCGCCCAAACCGGCGGCTGAGCCCGCGGAGCTGAAGCATCGCGGGGCGAGCAGCAGGAAGCGGCGGAGGGAGCGGCGGCGAAAGTTCCATACGGACGGCGGAGACTACCGCGGTCGAGGAAGAGGAAAAGCAGCGCCTTTAAGCCCGCCGCCGGCGCGCGGGACGTTTCCATTTCCACAGCACGCGCCCGGACGATACGCTCGCGGTATTGAAAACGCTTCCGCTTCTCCTCGTCTGCATCGCCGTCGTTGCAGCCCGCGCGGATCTCGCGGCGGATCTACTGGGACAGCTGAAAAACGAGATCAAGGCGGAGGCGAAAGTTGCACGGGAGAAGGGGGATAACGACTCGGGTCCGGACGACTTTCATCGCATGCAGGAAATGCTGATTCGCCTCCAGCAAAGTGCGGCAGAAGAGAGCGGACGTGATGCCGGAATGCTTCAAGCCGTCGAGGCAATCGCGGCGGTTTCGCACTCTGAGAAGATCGACGGAATTTGTCAGGCGCTCGCGACGGAACTGCGCGGAAACATCACCAGGAAGGAAGAAGCGCTCAGCACAGAGCTCGAGAAAACCCTCGGCGAAGCGCTGCGCACCACTCTCGCCGCGAAGCATGCGAAAGATGTCGACGCACCGCTGATCGCGATCGGGAAGCTCGCGCACCAATCGGAGGCGCAGATCGCACGAGCACCAAAACTGCGGGCGCTCGCGGCCCAGGTTCAGCAGCTCCTGGAGTTTCTGCGGCGCTGGCAGGATTACCTTTCGGACGCTGAAGCGGGCGACATCCACGGGGCGCGGCAAATTCTGACCCAGCTTAGCTCCTCCAGCCGCGACTTTTCCGGGTTGATGCCACGCTCAGAGCTGCTGGCGCGCTTGAATGAAGTGCAGAAGGCCTCCGGCATCGTGAAGGAGACCCTGCCCGTTTCGCCGCAGGAGCTCGAAACCAAGGCCCGCGAATTCCTGCGCAAAGCGAAGACGCTTGAGGATCTTGCGCCGACCCTTGCGGAACTCGAGCGGCTAACGGCCGCTGGCGGCGGCGTCGGCTCGTCGGCGCTTTCCAGCGCGATCCTGGCCGTGCGCACCATGCACCGAGCGCACGAAGAGCTGAAAAAGGGGCTCGCGGTGAACATCAGCGTTGCCTCGCTCGCGAGCGGCTCAAGTTCCGGCGACGAGGAAGTGCTCGCGGCGTTGCGGGGTCAGCTTCTGCTTTTTGCTTTGCCTCGCCTGCTCGGCCTGCCGGCGGCGGAGCACGATACGAAAAGCGATAACGTCCTCACCTTTCTTCAACGCACGCTCGAAGCAGCGCGGAATAAGGAAGACTGGGGGCTCGCGGGGCGCGTCATGGATGTGGCGCAGACGGTGAATCTCAGCGCCGTCGCGGTAGCGATGGATCGGATCGCACTGCAGTCCTTTCTGGCCGCGCGGAACCAGGAACGCGCGCGACAGTTTCCGCTTGCGGTCGCCTCGTATCAGGCGGCGCTCAAGAGTGGCTCGCAGATCATTCCCGCGGAGAAGATCGGGGAGCGGCTCGAGGCTATTCGCAAAGATCATCCGGCGGAATTCGATCAGGGCATTCAGCTCGCGCTGGCTCCTCCGGTCCAACCGGAGTCACGCTTTCCGGGGCGCTCCGCTTACCCTTACGGGGCGAGCTTTCCAGGCCGCCCGAACGCTGCGGAGCCGCCGCCGGTGCTCAGTGTTCCTGCGGTCAAAAAGAAAGAAGCGGGAAAAAGCGCGGCCGCGACCGACAGTGCAAAAGGACAATAGCTGCGTGTGGCGCTGATCCCGCCAGAGACGGTCGAGCAAGTCGCGGCGGCGAATGATATCGTCGAGGTGATCGGCGGATATTTTCCGCTGAAGCGCGCGGGCGGTGTCTACAAGGCGCTGTGCCCATTCCACCAGGAGCGGACCCCTTCGTTCACGGTCAATCCGGCGCGACAGATCTTTAAGTGTTTCGGATGTGGCGCAGGAGGCTCGGTCTTCCGCTTCGTGATGTCCTACGAAAATCTGGAGTTCGCGCCGGCGGTGCGGAAGCTCGCGGACCGTGTCGGCATCCGGATCGTCGAGCAGGAGTTGAGCGCGGAGGATTCGGCGCGGGTCTCGATGCGGCGGCGGCTACTCGCGCTGCACGCAGAGGCGGCAGAGTTTTTCCACCAGCAGCTTTTGAGGAAAGCGTCGGCGCAGATCGCGCGGGAATATCTCAAGAGCCGCGGGATTGGCGGCGAGATCGCGAAGCAATGGAAACTCGGCTACGCGCCGGACGGCTGGGATGCGATGCGCGAGGTTGGGCACAGTGCCGGCTTTTCGACAGAAGAGCTCGTCGCGAGTGGGCTCGTGAAAACGCCAGAGGGAGAGGAAAGCAGCGGGCGCTTTTACGACCGCTTCCGGGCCAGGGTGATGTTCCCGATCTGCAATGA
>Ga0136611_10000187_pt1 | contig 37489 bp, 44 predicted proteins | sample AntDrymUQ2232306_2_FD_106645 | JGI IMG/M metagenome (GOLD analysis project Ga0136611, IMG submission 106645) | Polar desert sand microbial communities from Dry Valleys, Antarctica - metaG UQ223 (23.06) | ecosystem: Environmental > Terrestrial > Soil > Desert | place: Antarctica: Dry Valley...
GTAGGTGAGAGTTGCGTGAGTCGCCGCAGAGACGTGTCGCAGACCTCCAGCCGATGCTGGAAGTGCGCTTGGTCGTCTCGAACGGATCCGAACTCGACTCTCTCAGGCTCCTGCTCAAGCATTTCGATCCCTTGATCGGCCGATGCGCCACGGCCTTGACGCATTCACCCAATGAGACGTGAAGCTCGGTCGGAAGTTCGTGTTGAGGCCTACTCACGCTCGCCAGGTCATCGGCCGCGGAGACGTCTCAGCCACCGCCAACGACGCCCGGAACGGCTCATAGAAGTCTGCGTCGATGAAGCGGAACGAGGGTACGGGCCCGATTCTTCTAAGAGCCACCGCGCCCGCACCGCGCAAAAACGAGACCTCGGTTAGCGCTACGAAAAATCTCGCGTGACGCGAACCATTGCGAGCGCTCAAGCGAATGGCTCGAGGGAAAGATGGGCGCGCGCCCTGGGGAGTGCGGCTCTCCCGTGGGCGCGCGCCCCTTCCCCGAATCCTTTCCGCCTACCGCCCTCGTATCCTTCGAGCAATGGCCGAGCCGGAATCGCTCATCTGCGCGAACTGCGCGAGCACGATCCTCCAGCGCGAAGCTGAGGAGGCCGGCTGGCAGTTCTACTCGGACGGCGTCGGCGAGCTAATGCCGTTCTGCCCCGATTGCATCGAGCGAGAGTTCAGAGCCGACGCGCCCGCCTCGACCGATGCCTAAGAAGCCCCCGACGTGGCTGCTCTCGTGCGGGCACGAGGTGCCGCTGCTCGAGCACGAGCGGCCAGAGGATCCGCCGCGTCGACCGCGGATGTGCCCGGTTTGCCGGAAGCTGCGGAACGTCACCGTCGAGCCCGTAGCTCGGCGCGGTAACGACTAGTCGAAGATTACGAAGGCGATGAAGGAGATGATTGCCAACACGCCGATGATGAAGGCCACGAAGGCTGGCATGTTCTTCGGCGACGTGCCTCCTGCTCGCCACGCGACCACCGCAGCCGCGAGTCCCAGGATGGCATAGACGAGCCAGCCGGCACCGTCGTGATCCAAGGCCGCAGGGATGATCCAAGCGACGACCGTCGCAACAGCGAGGCCGATAGCCATCCGAGTGAGGGATTGATCCCGTGTTGTTGCCGCTTCAGTTGATGTCACGCCAGCTCCTAGCTTTGGAGTTGCGACACTACAACGATCAGTGGAGCGGCACCGGCCGAGGTGACTGCCTCCCGTGCCCGCGGCCACGAGCGGCCTGACGACCCAACACGGCGGCCGCGCGATGTGCCCGTGTGCGGACGCCCCGAATCGTGGAGTTGACCGCTTAGGCCGTGGCCCAATCCTGGCCCAAACGCCTGAGAACCAGCCCCGCGCAGCCATGCGGGATCATCGATCGTGATAGCCCCGAAACCCGCATGGCTGCGTCCGTTCGTCGCCGTTCGTTGTCGAGCGTCGTGACCCCTGTACTAGCTTCCCAAGCTGAGGGTCGTGGGTTCGAGTCCCATCGCCCGCTTCTTAGAGCACGAGGTCTTTGCCGTGGTTGGCGGCCGCGACCTCGCCTGCGACACCGATCTTGTCCGCGATCACCATGTCGTCCCGTTCCTCGACGACGACGGCCGCCCCGGCCTGGACGGCGAGCGCCTGATGACCAGGGGTCGTGAAAAAGCGGGTTGGCCCCGTCCGCACGTCCTCGTACTCGGAGAGGGTCAGCTCGACGATCTCGGTGCAGCTCGGATCCGGACATTCGCAGACGAAGGAGACAGGGTCCGAGACGAAGCCGAGCGCTTCGGCCTCAACCGCGATCCGCTCGTTCGCGGAGCGGAACATCGATTCGTTCTCCGCGATCCGAACCTTCATCGGCTCGAACTCGACCTCAACGTGCATCGTCGCTCCCTCGTTCGATCCAGGCTTCTCCCGGCCGAGCGGAGGGACCGAGATCCGCATCCGCAGCGTCGGCGATCGTCTCGGTGCAGACGTCCTGGAGGCTTCGGCGCTCGTCGCGCGCCCGCTGGCGGAGAGAGACGAACGCACCCAAAATCGTGAGGCCGTGCCGTTCGACCAGGATTCCCTTCGCCTGCTCGATGACGGCCCGGCTCGCGAGCGCCCCCTCGAGCCGGTGAACCTGCCCACGGAGCTCGTGGATCACGGTGCTGTCCGGGATCGGCATCCGATCGGCATGTGCGGGAGCGAGCACCGGACGGGACTCGTGGTGGAGGGCGGCGAACTGGGCGCGTTCGAGCGTGACGCGTTCCTTGCAGGCGACATCGCCGCATTCACAGAAGAACTCGGAGTCGGCCAACGAGAACGCGACATGCAGGCGGTCGATCTGCTCGTTGACGGCTGCCATCGGGGAGCGCGCCCGTGACCGGTCGCGATCGTTGGTCATATTCGTTCCTTTCGGAGAAGGAGCTAGAAGCGAGCCGGACGCCGCCCGCCACGCGCTCAGCGAGAGCCGACCCGGGAGGGGAGCGCGGTTCCCCGGATCGGGTGTCCGCCAAAGAAGCTGGAACGCCTTCGAAACCACGCGGGCGGCGGCGCTCTCGTCGGGAGAGAAGGTGAGTGCGACGCGCACACAGCGTCGACGTAGCGGTCGTAGATCGCCGCAGGCGCTCCGCGATCGCCTCTGTGCGAGCAGCGTCAAGAGGTCGGCGTCGGTCAGGCTGCGAAGGTCGTCGGCAGCCGAAACCGGCGCATGCCGATCGTCCGCCAGCTCTGCTTGCCTTCGCGCCGACATCTCCGTCCCCCTGCGAGCCTCGATTCCGGCCGAAACCGGCTCCAACCCGATTATTGAGGGTGGCGTTGCGCGGGCTCAGTGGCTTGGGAGCCCGCAGTGTGCGGTGCGGCTGCGATCTCGTATGCAGCTGTACCCGTAGCGTGCCCGCCATTTTTCGGGGTGAAACCTCCGCGCAGAGCCGCTAGACTGGGCCGCTAGACTGGGAGGCCGACCGGGCGACAGAGGGAGACGGAACGTGCAGGGAAAGATGCTCTTCTTCAACGCGGAGAAGGACTACGGGTTCATCCGCACGGCAGACGACGAGCGGATCGCAGTCAACCGCGCCGGCTTCGCGCCGGGTCACGCTCCCGAGGGACGCTGCGCCGGCCTCGCCGTCGAGCTGACCCCGGTGGAGACGGCCGAGGGCCGGATCGCCACCGAGGTCTCGGTGATCGTCGAGAAGAACGTCGGCAGGGCCCGCCGCCGCTCGTCCCGCTAGCCGGACTTCGCGAGCTCCTCCATCCCGGCCGAGTAGCGCCCCGCCACGGCGGCGCTGTTGCAGCGCGCGCGGAGTGCGAGGAAGGACTGACCGGCCTCGACGCTCTCGGCTTTTCCACCCCACGCCTTCAGCGCGGGTGCCTGGAGCGCCCGACCGTAGGAAAACGAGAGCACCCACGGCTGCGGCCCGCGCGAGTTGATCGCGTTCAGGTTCTGACTCGCCGTCTCGTCGGACTGACCGCCTGACAGGAAGACGATCCCCGGCACCGCCGCGGGCACGGTCTCGCGGAAGCAGCGCAGCGTCCACTCGGCCACCTCCTCCGCGCTCGCCTGCGTCGACGAGCCTTTCCCGGAGATGACCATGTTCGGCTTCAGAAGCATGCCCTGGAGATCGACCCGCTGGTGGTAGAGCTCGTCGAAGACCTTGTGCAGGGTCCGCTTCGTCGCCCGGTAGCAGGTCTCGATGTCGTTGTCGGCGTCCATCAGGACCTCAGGCTCGACGATCGGAACGATTCCCTGCTCCTGGCAGAGCGCCGCATAGCGGGCGAGGGCGTGGGCGTTCGCCTCGATGCAGTAGGCGGTGGGGATCCCGTCCCCGATCGTGATCACCGCCCGCCACTTCGCAAAGCGGGCGCCGAGCCCGCGGTACTCCTCGAGCCGCTCGCGGAGGCCGTCGAGGCCCTCGGTCACCTGCTCGCCGGGAGCGCCGGCGAGCTCCTTCGCACCCGTGTCGACCTTGATCCCGGGGATGATCCCCTTGTCCGCTAGGAGCTTCGCGAAGGGCGTCCCGTCGACCGCAGACTGGCGGAGCGTCTCGTCGTAGAGGATGACGCCGCTGACGAACTCCTCGATCCCGGGCGTCGTGAAGAGCATGTCGCGGTAGGCGCGCCGGCTCTCCTCGGTCGACTCGAGCTCGATCGTGTCGAAGCGCTTCTTGATCGTGCCGGAGCTCTCGTCGGCGGCGAGGATGCCTCGGTTGCCGGCGACGAGCTCCTGGGCGGTGTCGTGCAGCTCAGTTCCCATCGAGTCGTCCTTTCATCAGGTCGCGAACCTTGTCGGAAGGGTGGTAGGCGGCGATCCGCCGCACGGTGCCCGAGCGTGAACGCATCACGATCGACTCGGTCTCGGCGCCGCTCCGGTTGACCCGGACACCGCGGAGGAAAACGCCGCTCGTGACGCCGGTGGCTGCGACGAAGACGTCGTCACCCCGGACGAGGTCGTCCGTCGTGAGCACGCGGTCGACGTCGACTCCGGCCGCGACGAGCGCCGCGCGCTCCTCGTCGGAACGCGGCCAGAGCTTCCCCTGGATCGCGCCGCGGAAGCACTTGATCGCGGCCGCGGAGATGACGCCCTCGGGCGTGCCGCCGATCCCCATCAGGATGTCGACGCCCGCGAACGCCTGCGCGGCGGCGATCGAGGGGGCGACGTCGCCGTCCCGGATCAGGTTGACGCGGGCGCCTGACTGGCGGAGCTCGCCGATCAGCTGCTCGTGGCGGTCGCGCTCGAGCACGACCACGGTCACCTCGGTGACGTCGAGGCCCTTCGCCTTCGCCACGGCGCGCACGTTCTCGGTCGGCGTCGCGTTGATGTCGATCGCATCCGCTGCCTCGGGCCCCACCGCGATCTTGTCCATGTAGAAGGCGTCGCCCGGGTCGAACATCGTCCCCCGCTCGGCGACGGCGATCACGGAGATCGCGTTCGGTTGCCCGAGCGCGGTCAGGCGCGTCCCTTCGAGCGGATCGACGGCGACGTCGACCTCGGGGCCGCTCCCGTCGCCGACCTCCTCGCCGTTGTAGAGCATCGGGGCCTCGTCCTTCTCCCCCTCGCCGATCACGACGACGCCGCGCATCCCGACGGTGCCGAGGACGGCGCGCATCGCGTCCACCGCAGCCTCGTCCGCGCTCTCCTTCTGGCCGCGGCCGACCCAGCCGGACGCGGCGAGGGCGCCGGCCTCGGTGACCCGGACGAGCTCGAGGGCGAGGTTGCGGTCGGGGGCGGCGCTCACAGCGACGCCATCGTATTACGGCGTGGTGGCCGCCGACTTGAGGAAGGTCGACGGATCGAGCAGGTTCCCCTGCCCGGCCGGGAGGAAGACGATCTGCGGCGGCGCTGCCTTGAGGATCTGGAGCGCCTCGAACTGGAGGTTCCGGTCGGTGAGCGAGCTGGCGCGGAGCCGCTGGGCCTGCGCCTGGCCGCGCGCACGCTCGATCTCCTGCTGCGCCTCGGCCTTCGACTGCTCGACCTTCTGACTCGCCGCAAGCGCGTCCTGCGTCGCGACCTGCTTCCGCTCGATCGCCTGGGTGAACTCCTCGGGGAACTTGAGGTCGTTGATCAGGAAGTCGACGACGTCGATCGAGAAGCCCTGGAGCTGCCGGTCGAGCGCCTCCTGAACCTCGGTCCGGATCTGCTCACGGTTCGGAGCGACGTTGATCGACTTGAACTTGACCGTCTCGTTCTTGAAGACCTGGAAGACGCGGGGCGCCACCACCTTGTCGAAGAAGGCGGGCCCCACCTCGGTGTAGAGGTCCTGGATCGCGGTCTCCGAAACCCGGTAGTTGAGCGTGACGACGGCGTAGACCGGCTGCGTCTCCTCGCTGACCGCGGGGCCCGACGGGATCACGCCCTCGGCGGGGGTCGTGCGGTCGTCCATCTGGAAGCGCTGGCTCTCGACCTGGGTCGAGACCTCCTCGGCGCTCTGCCAGGGTGAGATCGTCTGGAAGCCTGCGGGCCGCTGGCCGATGATCTCGCCGAACTGGCGGACGACGAGCACGTGGCCGGCGTTGACCGAGTGGAAGGAGCGGAAGGCGCCCCAGCCGCCCACGACGATCACGATCGCGAAGGCGGAGCCGAGAATCCAGGCCGTCCCCTCGTCGCGCTTGCCCTGCCGGCGGAGGCCGACCCCGTTCAGGATCGACATCGTGGCGACGATCAGGACGATCGTGGAGATGATGATGTAGCTCACTCTCCTCGAGTGATTTCGCGCGAGCGGCTCATCTCCTTCACTCGCTTGCCGCGGCGGATGTTGACTAGGGCGCGGACGAAGAAGGTGAGAATCGCGAGCGAGCTCGCGATCACGCCGAGGATGACCTCGATCTTGAGCACTACATCGACTCCGGAGCTTCGACGCCGACGAGGTCGAGCGAGCGCGCGATCACCGTCTTCGCCGCGGTGCAGAGCGCGAGCCGGAACGCCTCGGTCTCGGAGCCGAGGACCTTGTGGTGGTGGTAGAAGCGGTGGAAGTCGTCCGCGAGCCGGATCGCGTAGGTCGGGAGCGCGTGCGGGCCGCGACGCACGGTCGCCTCGGCCACGACCGCCGGAAACTCCGCGAGCCGCTTGACGAGGTCGCGCTCCTCGGCCGCCAGCTCGCCGGGTGCTCCGGCCGAGACGGCCGCGCCGCCGGCGTTCCGAAGCACGCTCGCGATCCGCGCGTGGGCGTACTGGACGTAGTAGACCGGGTTCTTCGCGCTCTTCTCCCGTGCGAGGTCGATGTCGATCTCGATCGTCTGGTCGTGGTCGCGGTTGACGAGGTACCAGCGGGCCGCATCGACGCCGACCTCGTCCATCAGCTCGTCGATCGTGACCAGGTTGCCCGCCCGCTTCGACATCTTCGTCGCCTCGCCGCCCTGGACGAGGTGGACGAACTGGTAGAGGAGCACCTCGACGCGCTCGGGATCGAGGTCGAGCATCCGGGCGATCGCGGCGTACCAGTTGCGGGTGCCGTGGTGGTCGGCGCCGAGAACGTAGATCGCCCGCTCGAAGCCGCGATCGAGCTTGTCCTGCAGGTAGGCGACGTCGGCGGCGCGGTAGGTAGGCGTCCTCCCCGCGGAGCGGAGGATGACGCGGTCGTCCTCGTCGCCGTACGCCGACGAGCGAGCCCAGAGCGCCCCGTCCTTCTCGTAGGTGTCGAGCCGCGGGAGGAAGGCCGGCAGGCGCTGCTCGAGCTCGCTCTGGAGCGCCCACGAGTCGAAGGCGATCCGGAACCGCGCCATCGTCGACTCGATCTGGCGCAGCATCTCGGGAACCGGATCTCCGTCACCCGCTGCGAGCTCCGCGATGTAGTCCCCGTGATAGCCGTCCTCGGGAACCGGCTCGCCCGCGCGGACAGCCTCGACCGAGGCGCGGAAGCGCTCGAGCTGCGTGCCGGCGTCGTTGTAGTAGTACTCGCGCTCGACCGTGTGACCGGCGAAGGAGAGGAGGCGCGCGATCGAGTCGCCGTAGGCGCCGTTCCGCGCAGCCGAGACCGGGATGGGCCCGGTCGGGTTGGCGGAGACGAGCTCGACCTGCACCCTCTCGGGCGGGCTCGCCGACCCTGCGCCGTAGCTGTCTGCCGCCGCGAGGATCTCGGCCAGCGTGTCGCCGTACCAGGCCGGGCCGAGCCAGAGGTTGACGAAGCCGGGCCCGGCGACTTCCGCACGTTCGACCGAGGGAAGCTCGAGCGCCTTCGCCACGAGCTCGTCCGCGATCTCCCGCGGTGGCTGCTTGCGCGCACCGGCGAGCTTGAGCGCCACGTTCGTCGCGTAGTCGCCGTGCGCAGCGTCTGCGGGTCGCTCGAGCGCGACCTCGGTGCCGGCCACCTCGCCGACGGCTGCTTCGAGCCTCTTGATCGCGTCCGCCACCATCCGTCCTTTGTATCGTAGGCGCGTGGAAGACGGCACCCCGGAACGCCAGCTCAACATCCAGATCGAGCCGGACAAGCTCGTCGGCGTCTACGCGAACTTCGCCAACATCTCCTTCTCGGACTACGAGTTCACGGTCACGTTCGCGCGGATCGACCACGAGATCGAGGAGGGCGAGATTCCCGGCGTCGTCGTCTCCCGGGTGAACATGTCCGCCAAGTTCACGAAGGAGCTCCTCGACGCGCTCGGCGATTCGTGGTCGAAGTACTCGACGATCAAGGGAATCCAGGATCTGCCTGAGTCGCCGCCGCGCGAGCCGTAGCGATCCGCTCGACGAGTGTCGGGTGGGTGTCGAGGAGCAGATGAAGGAGGAGCGGCGGGTCGGGGTCGCTCAGGCTCGTGCGCGCGAAGCGCCTGTAGAGCGCCTCGGCTGAACGTGAGTCCCCGGTCAGCCGAAGGCCGACCGCGTCCGCCTCGGCCTCGTAATGGCGTGTGATCGCGTTCGCGAGCGGGAGCGAGGCGAGCTGAAGCAGGAGGAGGACGAGCGCCACGCGCGGCAGCCCGCGCGGGTCGGCGAGCGGCGCCCAGCGGGCGAGCAACCAGACGCCCGGGAGCGCGAGCAGGGCGAACCACCCCATTCCCTTCCACGCGTGCGTGCGGGCGACGTGCCCGAGCTCGTGCGCGACGGCGAAGCGGACCTCGCCCCGCCCGACCTCGGGCTCGAGGAGCGTGTCCCAGAGGATCACGCGCGTCGTCGGGCCTGCGCCGATCGCCTCGGCGTTCACGGCGCGAGTCCGTTCGCGGGCCTTCCGCACCTCCACCTCCGTCGGCCCGACCCCGGCCTCGTCGGCGAGCGCCTGGATCTGAGCCAAGAGGACGCGATCCTCGAGCGGCTTCAGCCTCGGGGCCAGGAGGCTCGGGTAGACGAGTACGTAGGCGGCCGCGAGCGCAACAAACGCGGCCCAGAGCCCGAGCCAGGCGCGGCGGCCGAGCAGCGACCCCGCGGCCACCACCGCTCCCCCGGCGAGCGCCGCCAGGGCGAGCTCACCGAGGGTCGTCGACCAGGGGCCGCCGATCAAGCGGAGGTATCCGAGCTCCGTGATCTCGTAGTGGCGGCGCCAGGCGTGCGCGGCGAACCGGAACGGAAGCGCGGCGAGCCAGGCAGTGGCGAAGACGAGCGCTCCGGCTTCGAGCGCTTGGAGAAGCACTGGGCCATGGAGGCGCGGCAGCCGCCGCGCGAGCAGGATCAAGGCACCGGCCTGCGCAAGGAGACCGAGCGCCCAAAGAGAGGCGAGGCCATTCTCGTAGCGAGCGTTCCGCGCGAGCGTGTCGGGGTCGAAGAGCGAGGCCGCATCCAGGTCGGGCACGGCCCCGCTCGGCGTGCTCGTCCGCCAGAGGAGGAGCGCGACGGCGAGCCACGCGGCGGTTAGGCTCGCCCAGAGCCCGATGCGGATCGCAGTCATCTCGGACATTCACGCAAATTTGCACGCCCTCGAGGCGGTCCTCGTCGATGTCGAGGCCGCGGCGGTCGACCAGCTGTGGTGCCTCGGCGACCTGGTCGGCTACGGCCCGCGGCCGAACGAGTGCGTGGCGCTCGTCCGTGACAAGGCGGCGCTCTGCCTCGTCGGCAACCACGATCTCGCGGTCCTCGGCCAGATCGACCTCGCCACGTTCGCAGGTGAGGCCGGCGAGGCCGCGCGCTGGACGAAGACGGTGCTGGACGAGGCGTCCGCCACCTATCTGGGCTCGCTCTCCCCCGCCGGGAAGGCCGACGGCGTCACGCTCGCTCACGGGAGTCCGCGCGATCCGGTGTGGGAGTACGTGCTCAACGCGGCTGCGGCGGCGGCCGCGCTCGCCTCGACGGAAGATCCGCTCGTCCTCGTCGGCCACAGCCACGTCGCGCTCGCGATCGCGTCCGCCGACGGGGCGCTCACCGGCGGTCAGGCGCCGGGCGGAATCGAGATCGATCTCGCCGCCGCGCAGCACCTCCTGAACCCGGGCTCGGTCGGGCAGCCGCGTGACGACGACCCGCGCGCGGCCTGGCTCGTGCTCGACACGGCGTCCAGCCGGGCAACCTTTCGGCGGACCGAGTACGCGATCGAGAAGACTCAGACCGAGATGCGCGAGCGCGGCCTTCCGCCGGTTCTCGCAGAGCGGCTCTCCCACGGCGCTTGATTTCTTGGGGCGCTAGTCAGGGCAGAGATCGGCGGGAGCCGATCTCTGCCCAGCGCCAAGACCCCTGAAGGGTCGCTTCGCTCGGGCTTTCTTTAGGGGCGCAACCAGGGTCGGGATCGGCCGAGGCCGACCCCGACCCGCGCCAAGCCCCTGAAGGGTCGCTTCGCTCCCGGGCTCGTCGCTTCGACCTGATTGATCGGGCCCTGATTTTTTTTGGCACACGTTGGGCATTCGCTAAAGCGAACCCCCGTCGCGCCCAGAGCGCTAAAGGGGCGACTACCAGAGCATCCAACGAAGGAGCGACATGGCTGAATTGACGAACCTGGAGACCAAGCTCGGCGAGGTGATCGGCCTCGCGATGGCCGCGCAGGTCTCGATCGACCGGATCTCCAAGCTGAGCCCGCCGCCGGACCTCGCGAAGCAGATGAAGCAGATGCGGAGCGAGGCAGCGGCGGCCGAGAAGTCCGGCACGCAGCTCGCCGCGACGTTCGACGGCAAGAAGAGCAAGATCATGGCCGAGGCGCGGACGGTGAAGAAGAAGGGCGGCGAGATGCTGAAGACCTATCTCGACCGCGACTCGGACATCCTCGACGGGATGGAGTTCATGACGATGGCCGAGGCCGGCGAAGTCGGTCACTGGGCAGTGCTCGAGACCATGAACAAGACCGCGAAGCACCCCGGGATCCGCGAGATCGTCAAGGTGCAGCTCCCGATCCAGAAGCGCCACCTCAAGGACGTCTCGACGGCGAGTGTCGTGCTCGCGGCCAAGGAAGATCCGAACGCCGAGGCGTAGGTCGCCGAATCGACGGGCGTTGGCGCTGCTCGTGCTCCTCGTCGCGGCCGGTTGCGGCGGCGGGGAGCGCGAGCCGGTCGCGGCCCCGGAGCTTGCGTCCGCGCTCGCGACGGCGCTCGCCGGGCGCAGCGACGCCGTTGCGGCAAAGCTCGAGGCGAACGACCCCTGCGGGGCGCGGCTCGAAGCGGCCGCGCTCCAGGCCGAGACGATCTCGGCCGTCAACGCCCTCCTAGTGCCGCCGCGCTATCAGGAGGAGCTGACCGCCTCCGTATCCGCGCTGATCGCCTCGATCGAATGCCCCGACGCACAGAACAGCGACGAGAACGACGGTGAGCCGACCGCACCGGCGCCCGTCGCTCCGGTTGCGACCGGTTCGAATCCCGCCGAGGCGGCGCGGAACCTGAGCGCGTGGCTGCGCGCGAACTCGGGCTGAGCAGTCTAGAGGTCGGCGACCGCAGCGATAGGAGCGGGCTTCTCCCGTGCTCCGGAGCCCGTGTCGGCGCCGAAGGTAATCCCCTCGCGCCCGAGCGCGAGCTGGACTTCCTCGCGCGCCTTGTAGATCCGCCACTTGACGGTGGCAAGCGTGATCTCGAGCGAGTCGGCGATCTCGGTATAGGAGAGGCCGACGACGTCCCGGAGCAGGAGCGCCATCTTCAGGTCGACGTTGAGAAGCTCGACCGCGCGCCAGACTGCGTCGATCGCCTCGATCCGCTCGAAGGGAGCGTCGACGACCTCGAGAGGGGCGATGTCCTCCAGGTTGACCACGGAACGCGGCCGGCGCTCGAGCGCGCGGAGCTCGTCGAGAACCCGGTTCTTCGTCACCTGGAAGAGCCAGGTCGTGAACCGGCAGCGGAGCGAGAAGCTGGGCAGGCCCTGGTAGACGCGGAGGAAGACCTCCTGCGTCAGGTCTTCTGCGAGCGAGCGGTCACCGACGAGCCTGAGCACGTAATTGAACACGGGCAGCTCATAAGCGCGCACGATGAGCGTGAAGGCACGCTCATCGCCTCGCTGGGCCATCCGCAGGACGCCGAGATCAGGCTGGGGCAGCGACAAGTGCGCGGGAGTATAGCCGGGAAATCACGGGATGGAAGGTCCCGAATCCGACAGTTGGGACAAAACGGCTTCGGTCATCTGACCCACTTGTCCAGAACCCGAGCGCCGCACGCATAGAACCCGAGCGCCGCAGGGCCGCAGAGCGGCCCCCTTCAGGGGTCTTCGCGCGTGAAGCATCCGCTTCTGCGGATGCTTCACGCGCGCCACAAGAGTTGGGACAAAACGCCTCCGGTCATCTCGGCCGGTATGTCCAGACCCAGGAGCCGCAGGGCCGTTGGGGCTAGATCGGCGAGTGACCCTCCAGCCTTGAGGGTTGCATCCCTCGTCGTCAGGACGAGCGGCACCGCGTTTGTGGTGTGGGCCGTGTGGGGGCTGATCCCGTCCGCCTCGAGCATCTGCTCGGCGTTCCCGTGATCTGCCGTGACGAGGCAGACCCCGCCCTGCGCGTGGGTCGCTCGGACGACGTGGGCGAGACACTCGTCGGTCACCTGGACGGCCTCGAGGACCGCCGGAATCGAGCCGGTATGACCGACCATGTCCGGGTTCGCGAAGTTGATCACCGCGAATCGGTAGCCATTCGGAAGTTCGGCGACGAATCGCGCGGCGATCTCGCGCGCAGACATCTCCGGCTTGTGGTCGTAGCTCGGGACGTCGCGCGGCGACGGGACGAGGATCCGCGTCTCCCCCGGCCACTCGTCTTCGACCCCGCCGTTGAAGAAGTAGGTGACATGGGCGTACTTCTCCGTCTCTGCGACGTGGAGCTGACGCGCGCCCTGCGCCGCGAGCGTCTCGGCGAGCGTGTTCCGGACGGGCTGCTCGCCGAACGCGACGGGTACGTCGAGCTCGTCGCCGAAGCGCGTCATCGTGGTCAGGTCGATCCCGGCCGCGACCAGTTTCTGGGCGAGCTGGCGGCCACGATCCGGCCTGAAGTTGAAGAAGATCGCCGCGTCGCCCTGAGTCAGGCGGGGGGTGTCGCCGAGCACGACGGGCTCGATGAATTCGTCCGTCAGTCCCTCGGCGTGACTCGCCCGCACCGCGGCGACGGGATCGGCGGCCCGCTGACCCTCGCCGGCCATGATCGCACCGAGAGCGCGCTCGGTTCGCTCCCAGTGCTTGTCGCGATCCATTGCGTAGTAGCGGCCGACGACAGTCGCGATCCGCTCGGGCGGGAGCCTCGCGAGATCGGCCGCCGCCGCGGTCGGAGAGACGTCGCGGCCGTCGGTGAAGGCGTGGATCCAGGTTCGCTCCAGCATCCCGTGACTGTGCGCGAGTCCGAGAAGCGCCACCAGATGATCGAGATGCGAATGCACGCCGCCGCGTGAGACGAGGCCGAGCAGGTGGACGTTCCCGCCGCGGGCGCGGGCTCGCTCGAACGCCCCCACGAGCGCGTGGTTCTCGAGGAGCGAACCGTCGCGCACGGCCTCGTTCACCCGCATCAGGTCCTGATAGAGGATCCGGCCGGAGCCGATCGTCAGGTGGCCGACCTCCGAGTTCCCCATCTGGCCCGGTGGGAGCCCCACCGCCTCGCCCGAGGCGGCGAGCGTCGTGTGCGGATACTCGCGCCAGAGGCGATCGAAGACGGGCGTCTCGGAGAGCTCGACGGCGTTCCCCGGGCCGGCCGGAGCGCAGCCGAAGCCGTCGAGGACGACCAGCGTTACGAGCGGGAAGCTGCCTGGCAAATCGCGGCGAACGACTCGGGTTCGAGACTGGCACCGCCGACGAGCGCGCCGCCGATCGCCTCGCGGGAGAGGAGTTCGGCGGCGTTCTCCGGCTTGACCGAGCCTCCGTAGAGCACCGGCCGGTCGAGCACGTCCCGGATGAAGACGTGCGCCTCCTCGGCCTGCTCGGGGCTCGCGGTCTTGCCCGTCCCGATCGCCCAGACGGGCTCGTAGGCGATCACGAGGTTCGGGTGGGAGCCGGCCGCGTAGGCGATCGCCTCGACCTGGATCTTGAGAACGAGCTCGGTATCGCCCGCCTCGCGCTGCTCGAGCGTCTCGCCGACGCAGGCGATCACGCCAAGCCCGGCCTCGAGCGCGGCCCGCGCGCGACGCGCCACGGTCTCGTCGGTCTCCCCGAAGAGCTGGCGCCGCTCGGAGTGGCCGACGAGCGCGCCCTGCACGCCGAGCTCGAGCAACATCGTTGCCGAGACCTCGCCGGTGTAGGGACCCTGTTCCTCCCAGTGCACGTTCTGGGCGTAGATCGTCGCCCCGGTCGCAACGGCCGCCGCAAGCGAGATGTAGGGCGGGCAGAGCACGATGTCGACGCCTTCGGGCGGTTCGAAGCCTGCGAGGAATGCCTCGGCTTCGGCCGGTCCCTTGAACATCTTCCAGTTGCCGGCGATCAGCACGGGATCGCCTTCACCCCGGGGAGCTCCTTGCCCTCCAGCAGCTCGAGCGAGGCACCGCCGCCCGTCGAGACCCACGAGACGCGCTCGTCGAGGCCGAGCTCGTTCAGGGCGCGGACCGAGTCGCCCCCGCCGACGACCGTGAAGCCCTCGCAGTCGGCGACCGCCTCCGCGATCGCCTTCGTCCCGCCGGCGAACCGCTCCCACTCGAAGACGCCCATCGGGCCGTTCCAGAAGACGGTCCTGGCGGCGCGGATCTTCTCGGCGAACAGCTCGGCCGTGCGGGGGCCGATGTCGAGCCCGAACCAACCGTCCGGAACCTCGTTCCACGGGACGACGCGACTCTCTGCCTCCTCGGAGAACTCGGCGGCGGCGACCACGTCCTCGGGCAGCCGGACCGGCGCTTCGAGCGGATTGTGCTCGCGCAGCTGCTCGGCCATCTTGCCGCCGATCAGCATCGTGTCGACGTACTCGGCGAGGTTCTCGAGCACACCGATCTTGTCCTCCACCTTGAGGCCGCCCACGATCGCGATGTAGGGCCGCTCGACTTCGGCGAGCAGCCTCCCGAGCATCTCGAGCTCCTTTTCGAGCAGCAATCCCGCGTACGCGGGCAGGACGTGCGCGACCGCCTCCGTCGAGGCGTGCGCGCGATGGGCGGAGCCGAACGCGTCGTTCACGTAGAGGTCGCAGCCTTCCGCGAGCTCTCGGGCGAATCCCTCGTCGTTCTCGGTCTCGCCCGGGTTGAAGCGCGTGTTCTCGAGCACCTCGACCCGTTCGTCCATCAGGAGCGCGCCCAGGTGCTCGGCGACCGGCGCGATCCGGAAGGCCGGATCCTCTCCTTTGGGGCGGCCGAGGTGCGAGCAGACCTGGACGTGCGCCGCCCCGCGCTCGAGCAGCAACTCGAGGGTCGGCAGCGCGGCCCGGATCCTGGTGTCGTCGGCCACGCCCCCGTCCTCGAGCGGCACGTTCAGGTCGGCCCGGACGAGCACGACCTTGCCGCTGACGTCCGCGTCGCGGACCGAGCGCGGCATCTTCAAGGCAGGAGCTTGCCGATCAGGTCGACGAGGCGGCACGAATAGCCCCACTCGTTGTCGTACCAGCCGAAGACCTTGACGAGCGATCCGTTCACCATCGTCAGTTCGGCGTCGAAGACGCACGAGTAGGGCGAGCGCTGGACGTCGGACGAGACGATCGGATCCTCCATGTACTGGAGGTAGCCCTCGAGCGAGCCCGACGAGGCGGCGGCGCGGAACGCCTCTTTCACCTCGTCCGCGGTCGTCTCGCGGCCGACGCGGCAGACGAGATCGGTGACCGAGCCGGTCGGCACCGGGGCCCGCATCGACATCCCGTCGATCTTCCCCTTCAGCTCCGGAAGCACGAGCCCGATCGCGCGCGCCGCACCGGTCGAGGTCGGGATCAGGTTTATCGCGGCGGCGCGGGCGCGGCGGATGTCCTCGTGCGGGAGGTCGAGGATCCGCTGGTCGTTCGTGTAGGCATGAATCGTCGTCATGAAGCCCTGCTCGACCATGAACGAGTCGTGCAGCACTTTCGCGAGCGGGGCGACGCAGTTCGTCGTGCACGACGCGTTCGAAATGATGTGGTGGCTGTCCGCGTCGTACTCGTCGTCGTTGACGCCGAGCACGACGGTGAGATCCGGGTCGGTTGCGGGCGCCGAGACGACGACCTTCTTCGCGCCGGCGTCGAGGTGCTTCTGGGCACCCTCGCGCTTGGTGAAGAAGCCGGTCGATTCGAGCACCTCATCGATGCCTAGATCGCCCCACGCGAGGTCGGAGGGCTCACGCTCCGAGAGGAGCTTGATCTCCTTGCCGCCTGCATGGATGACCCCGTCCTCGAGGTGGACGTCGCCCGCGAGCGGGCCGAGGGTCGAGTCGTACTTGAGCAGGTGCGCCATCGTCTGCGCGTCGCCGAGGTCGTTCGCCGCGACGATCTCGAAGTTCGCATCGCGCTCCAGCGAGGCGCGGAAGAAGTTGCGTCCGATTCGGCCGAAGCCGTTGATTCCCACTCGAGTCGCCATGCGTCCCCCGCTGTCGATTGCCGCGAGCGAGTCTAAGTCAGCGTGGCGAGCTTCGTCCGGAGGTAGCGCAGGTAGGGATCGGGGTCGATCGGGCCGCCGACGACCCGCTCGAGGGTCTCCTTCGGCGTGAACTTGCGTCCGTGCCGGTAGAGCCGCTCCCCGAGCCAGGCGCGAAGCTCACCGAACTCGCCCTGCTCGAACTGATCGTGGAGGTCGGGGATCTCGGCCGAGACCTTCTCCCAGATCTGCGCCGAGATCACGTTCCCGAGAGCGTAGGTCGAGAAGTAGCCGATGTGACCGCCGGCCCAGTGCATGTCCTGAAGGACGCCGAGCCGGTCGTTCGGAGGCTCGACCCCGACATAGGAGCGCATCCGGTCGTTCCAGATCTCCGGCAGCTCGGCGAGGTCGACCGTATCCATCAGGAGCTCCTGCTCGAGCTCGAAGCGGAGGATCACGTGCAGGTTGTAGGTCGCCTCATCCGCCTCGACGCGGATCAGCGAGGGGGCCACCCAGTTCACCGACCGGTACCAGTCCTCGAGCTCGACGTCGGCGAGCGCTTCCGGGAAGCACTCGCGGAGCCGTGGGAAGAAGTAGCGCCAGAAGGGGAGGCTACGGCCGACGAGGTTCTCCCAGAGGCGGCTTTGGGACTCGTGCAGGCCGAGCGAGGTTCCGCGCGCGAGCGGCGTCCGCTCGAGCGCCGACGAGACGCCGTTCTCGTAGAGCCCGTGCCCGCACTCGTGCATCGTCGCGAAGAGCCCGTCCAGGTTGTCCTCGTGGTAGCGGGTCGTGAGGCGGATGTCGTCGGTGCCGAGCGAGCTCGCGAACGGGTGCACCGTCGAGTCGAGCCTCCACTCGCTCCGGTCGAAGCCGAACCGCTCGAGCACCTGGAGCTCGAAGCGACGTTGCGCCTCGAGCGGGTAGGGCCGGTCGCGCGCGGGCCGATCGCCGTTCCGGGCCGCCGCCGTCGCGAGCGGCACCTGCTCGGTTTTCAGACGCTCGAAGACGATGCGGACTTCTGCTGTGGTCGTGCCGCGCTCGAAGTCGTCGAGGAGGACGTCGTAGGGCTCGTCATAGCCGTCGAAGCACTCGACGTATCGGCGTCGGAGCTCGAGGTTCGCCCGCAGGACCGGGAGAAAGCTCGCAAAGTCGGACGTCTCGCGGGCCTTCGCCCACACGGGCAGGGCGAGCGACGACGCACGAGACATCTCCGCACGAAGCTCAGCGGGAACCTGGCGCGCCTTCTCCCAGTCCCGGCGGGTGACCCGGACGAGGCTCGCCTCGTCGGAGTCGTACTCCTGCGCGTCCTCCCACGGGGCCAAGCGCTCCAAGAGCCGGCCGATCTCGGGCGAGATGAAGAGCTCGTGCGCGAGCCGGTCGAGCGTCGCGATCTGCTCCGCCCGGACGCCGCTTCCGCCGGGCGGCATCTTCACCTGTTGATCCCACGAAAGAAGCGCGCGCGTCTTGCCGAGATCGTGGATCTCCGCGAGGCGCTCCTTTAACTCTGCGTGGGCGGGATCCAAGCTTCGAGCACCGTAACGCGCCGCGAGCGACCGCGCTAGCGAGAGAGTTTCCTATTTGTAACTTAGGTATCAAGCGTTGCCTGTTTTTCGTACTCTTGGACTGGCGGGTCCGTGCTCGTCCAGTGACGGATTCAGACCCCGTCTGTCACCGGGTTTTGAGCGTGGTACTGCGGAGGGGGAGGTCGTCCTCGGAGCTCCCCCTCCGGCCCGCCTGTTTCAGCTTGGGGCGCACCAGAGTCGGAATCCGCTTGCGCGGACACCGGCTCGCGCCAAGACCCCTGAAGGGTCGCTTCGCTCCCGGCTCAGTGGCCTGTCGCTGCGATCTCCTGGATTTTCTCGAGGCGGCGGTAGATCGAGGCTTTCGTGGCCGGTGGGTCGCACTTGGCGGCTAGCTCTCGAAGGGAGTGCGCGGGATAGCGGAGGCGGAGCCTGGCGACCTCGAGCAGGCGGTCCGGTAGATCGGCGAGCGTGCCGCTCTTCTCGAGTTCCCTCAGAGCCTCCAGCTGGCGCTGGGCGGCGCGGCTCGTGCGGACGAGGTTCGCGTGGTCGGCGTTCGCGAGCCGGTTCGCCTCCGCGCGGGTCGCGGCGACGACGGCTCGCTCCTCGAGCGCCAGCACGGTGTCGGCCGCCCCGGCGGCGGCGAGGAGCGCCTCGATCGCGTCGAACCCCTTGGCATACGCGACCGCGTGTCGGCCCCGGTCGAGCACCGCGACCGTGACGTCTCCCGCCGCAGCGACCGAGCGGAGGAACTCGGCTCCGTCGAGTGAGGTCGTCCGCAGCTCGAGATGCGGCGAGCGAGGGCCGGAGAGGGAGCCTCCGCCGAGGAGCGCCCCGCGCAGGTAGGCGCCACGGCAGCAGGCTCGCCCGACGACGCGGCGCGGAGGCCGCTCGAGGGGCGCCCGGCGCGAGTCGAGGACGCCGGCCTCCACGAGCGTCGCGAGCGCACCCTCGTCACCCTCGACGTGGAGCTGGTAGCGCGTCGCACGATCGAACGACCGGCGTCGATACGTTCGGATCTCCGAGTGGATCCCGAGCTCCCGGAGGAGCGTGAACGCCCGCCGCGCCACGGCCGAGCTGACGAGGTCGAGATGCAGGCCGACCTCGCCCCGGCCGCGCAGGTGGATGCTCCCCGCCGAGTGGAAGAGCGCCGAGACCTCGGCGAGCCGGCAGCAACCGCGCCGCGGCGCGATCGTCGCCAGCTCGTTGCGGAGATCCTCAGAGAGCATGGCCCTCCAGGCGCAGGAGTCGCCGCTTCGTCTCGAGCCCGGAGGGACCGTAGGAGCCGATCCCGTCCGAGGCGACGACGCGGTGACAGGGGACGAGGAGGAAGAACTTGTTCGCCGCGCAAAAGCTCCCGGCCGCTCGCCCGGCGCGCTCGAACCCTGCGCGCTCCGCAAGCTCGCCGTACGAGACCGTCGCGCCCCAGCCGACCGAGCGCAGCGTGCGCGCGACGGCGGCCTGGAACGGCGTGCACCACTCGAGGTCGAGCTCGACGTCGGCGAACGAGACCTCCTCGCCCGCGAAGTACGTGTGGATCCTCTGTACGAGTTCCGGCCCGAAGCCGTCACCCGCTCGTGACGCCTTGCTCGATACCGTTCCAGAAGGGGGCTCCGCGGCCCCCCTGGGGGAGGTTGGAGCTTCGTGCGCGAGCACGATCCGGCCGTCGCCGAGCCAGAGCTCCCCCACGCCCCAGCCCTCGACCGCGTACGGCACCCGCGTCACGCGCATCGCACTCGACTCTACAATCGCCGGCGTGAGCGCCTCCGGGATCTTCCGTCCGCCGACCCCTGTGAACGAGCCCGTTCGCACCTACGCGCCGGGCTCGCCGGAGCGCGAGCAGCTTCGGGTCCGGCTCGCGCGGATGGAGGGAGAGCGGCTCTCGATCCCGCTCGTGATCGGCGGCAAGGAGGTCGAGACCGGGAAGACCTTCGAGGCCGTGATGCCGCATCGCAAGGGCCACGTCCTCGCCGAGGTCGCCCAGGGCGACGCGTCGCACGTCCAGCTCGCGATCGACGCCGCGCGCGCGGCCCACGAGGGGTGGGCGAGCCTGCCCTGGGAGGAGCGGGCAGCAGTCTTCCTCCGCGCAGCCGAGCTCCTCGCCGGCCCCTGGCGCTCGACGATCGTCGCCGCGACGATGCTGAACCAGTCGAAGACCGTGCACCAGGCCGAGATCGACGCCGCCTGCGAGTTGATCGACTTCTGGCGCTTCAACGTCGAGTTCATGCTCCGGATCTACGCGGAGCAGCCGCTCTCCTCACCCGGGGTCTGGAACCGGCTGGAGTACCGGCCGCTCGAAGGCTTCGTCTTCGCGGTCAGCCCCTTCAACTTCACCGCGATCGGCGGCAACCTGAGCGGCTCGGCCGCGCTGATGGGGAACACGGTCGTCTGGAAGCCGGCGTCGACCGCGGCGCTCGCCGCGCACTACGTGATGCAGGTCTTCCGGGAGGCAGGCCTGCCGGACGGGGTGATCAACCTCGTCTACGGCTCGGGCGCGACGATCGGGGATGCGGCGCTCGCAAGCCCCGAGCTCGCCGGGATCCACTTCACCGGCTCGACGCCCGTCTTCCACTCGATGTGGCAGACCGTCGGCAAGAACATCGCGAGCTATCGCAACTATCCGAGGATCGTCGGTGAAACGGGCGGCAAGGACTTCATCCTCGCCCACCCCACCGCCGACGTGGACGAAGTCGCGACCGCGATCGTCCGCGGCTCCTTCGAGTACCAGGGACAGAAGTGCTCCGCGTCGTCACGGGTCTATGCGCCGTCGAACATGTGGCCGGCGCTCCGCGAGAAGCTCGCCGAGCAGGTCGCGAGCCTGAAGATGGGCGACGTGGGCGACTTCACGAACTTCATGGGCGCGGTGATCGACAAGGGAGCCTTCGCGACCCAGAAGGAGGCGATCGACGAGGCGCGAGCGACCAAGGGCACCGAGATCGTCGCGGGCGGGGGCTACGACGACAGCGAAGGCTGGTTCGTCGAGCCGACCGTGATCGCGACCGAGGATCCGCAGTTCCGAACGATGCGAGAGGAGCTCTTCGGCCCCGTCGTCACCGCCTTCGTCTACGACGAGAAGCGCTGGGACGAGACCCTCGACCTCGTCGACGAGACCGCCGCCTACGCGCTCACCGGGGCGGTCTTCGCGGACGACCGGAGCGCGATCGAGCAGGCGCACCAGCGGCTCCGCTACGCGGCCGGGAACTTCTACGTCAACGACAAGCCGACCGGTGCCGTCGTCGGCCAGCAGCCGTTCGGCGGCGCGCGCGCGTCGGGCACGAACGACAAGGCCGGCTCGCTCTGGAACCTGATCCGCTGGGTCAGCCCGCGCACGATCAAGGAGACGTTCGTGCCGCCGACGGACTACCGCTATCCGTCGATGGATTCGGATGCGCCGTAGGAAGTAGCCTCGGCTCGTGGGCGCTGTCTTCGATGCGATCGGCGTCTTCTTCGAGCAGCTGACCTCGGTCGGGTGGAAGTCGCTCGGGCTAGCGGTGCTCGCGCACCTCGTCAAGACCTGCTGCACGAGCCGCGCGTGGTGGAACGTCCTCGGTGCCGCTTACCCGGAGGAGCGCCCGCGCTGGCGCACGGTTCACGGCTCGTACGTCTCGGGCGTGGGCGTCAACGCGATCGTTCCCGCCCGCGGCGGCGACGCCGTCCGGCTCTTCCTCGCCCACCGCGCGATCCCGGGAGCGAAGTACACGACGCTCGCCTCGACCCTGCTCGTGATGACGATCTTCGACAGCACGGCCGCGCTCCTGATCTTCGCCTACGCGCTCACGCTCGGCGTCCTCCCGAGCACCACCGCACTCGGGAGCCTGCCCGGATTCGAGTTCGGTTGGGTCTTCTCGAACCGCGCCTTCGCGGTCGTGCTCTTCACCTCGCTCGCGATCGTCGCCTTCTTCGGCTTCTTCTGGATCCGCTTCCGGATCCGCGACTTTCGAGAGCGGGTGACGCAAGGGCTCGCCGTCCTCGCCGACCGACGGCAGTACCTGCGCACGGTCGCAGCCTGGCAGGTCGGCGACTGGGCGCTGCGCTTCGTCGCGATCTGGTTCTTCCTCGGCGCGTTCGGGATCGAGCAGTCGATCCAGAACGTGCTTCTCGTCCAGGTGACGCAGAGTCTCGCGACGCTCGTTCCCGTCTCGCCCGGTGGGATCGGGACGGAACAGGCCTTCATCGTCTACGTCTTCCGCGACAGCGTCGTTTCCCGGAGCAGGCTCATCTCCTACTCTGTGGGGATGAAGGTGACGCTGACCGCGGTGAACGCGATCGTCGGCTTCACGGCGCTCTTCCTGATGCTCGGCCATGTTCGGTGGCGCGAGCTCGGCGGCGGCGAGCGGCCGGCGACCGGGACGTAGCCCTACCCGCGCCCCGTCTTGTGGAGCTGGGCGTAGATCCGCCGAGCCGTCTTCGCCGGGACGCCGGGAACGCCCTCGAGCTCCTCCTGGCTCGCCGCGAGCACGCTCTCCGCCGAGCCGAAATGGTGCAGGAGCGCTCGTCGGCGCGCCGGTCCGACGCCCTCGAGAGTGTCGAAGATCGACTCGCGGGCCCGGGCCGAGCGACGTTGCCGGTGGAAGCCGAGCGCAAATCTGTGCGCCTCGTCCCGGATCCGCTGCAGGAGCTGCAGTCCGGCGCTGTGGCGGTCGAGCAGGATCGGCACCGGCAGCCCTGGGACGAACACCTCTTCGATCCGCTTCGCGAGCGAGATCACGGCGACGCGCGGCAGGTCGTAGCCCTGCATCGCGGTCAGTGCCGCCGAGAGCTGGCCCTTGCCGCCGTCGATCACGACGAGGTTCGGCGCCAGGGCGAACCCCTCGTCGTAGTCGTCCTCGGTCACGCGGCCGAGCCGCGCGAAGCGGCGCGAGACCACCTGCGCCATCGCGGCGAAGTCGTCCTGACCTTCGAGATCGCGCACTGCGAACTTGCGATAGTGCGCCTTCTTGGGCTGCCCGTCCTGGAAGACGACCATCGAGCCGACGATCTCCTGCCCCTGGATGTTCGAGATGTCGTAGCACTCGATCCGTAGAGGCAGGCTCTCGAGATTGAGCGCCTCGCGAAGCTCTTCGAGCGCCTCGACGCGCCGGAGCCGCTTCTGCTCGGTCTGGGCCGCCTCCGACTCGAGCGCGATCCGGGCGTTCTGAGCCGCAAGCCCCGAGAGCCGCGCCTTCTCACCCCGCTCCGGCACCCGCACCTCGACGCGCGCTCCCCGCCGTGCAGAGAGCCACTCCGCGAGCGCACCGACGTCGCCGGTCTCCTGCGGGACGACGAGTTGCGGCGGGATCGAGGGCGCGTTCCCGTAGTACTCCGTGCAGAACGCCTCCAGGATCGTCGTCGTGTCCTGGCCCTCGACGTTCTCGAGGTGGAAGCCGTGCCGGTCGACCATCTTGCCGCCGCGGAGCGGGAAGACCTGCACCGCGGCGCGGTCGCCTGAGGCGGCGATCCCGATCACGTCGATCGAGCCGGTCTCGCGCCGGTCTGCGCCCTGACGCTCCGCGAGGTTCTGGATCGCGAAGAGCCGGTTCCGGTAGCGCGCCGCGTCCTCGAACCGCTCCTCGGTCGCGGCCGACTGCATCCGGCCCTCGAGCGCACGCACGATCGGCCGCGTGTCGCCCGAGAGGAACTCGATCACCTCGTCGATCAGCTCGCCGTAGAGCTCCTTCGAGATGTAGCCGACACAGGGGGCGTGGCAGCGCTCGATGTGGTAATCGAGGCACGGGATCCCGCTGTGCCGCCCCGGCTTCGGGCCCTCACAGGGCCGGAACTGGAAGACGCGATTGAGCACGTCGAGGGTCTCTCGCACCTTCTTCGCGTTCGCGTACGGCCCGAAGTACGCAACGCCGCGACGGTGCCGCTCGCGCGTGAACATGACGCGTGGGTACTCGTCCTCCACGGTGACGGCGATATAGGGAAAGGACTTGTCGTCGCGGAGCCGCACGTTGAACGGGGGCCGGTGCCGTTTGACGAGGTTCTGCTCGAGGTGGAGCGCCTCGACCTCGCTGCCGGTGACGATCACCTCGAGGTCGTCGATCCGCGACACGAGCCGAGGGATCGACTGGCGGGTGTCGCTCGAGCCGGCCTGGAAGTAGGAGCGCACGCGGGGTCTGAGCGACTTCGCCTTGCCGACGTAGAGCACGTCGCCCTTGGCGTCGCGGAAGAGATAGACACCTGGCTTCGCGGGCAGTCCCTTCAGTTTGTCGCGAACATCCGGCATCCGGATCAAGGGTAGTGGTGAGGCGCTTACTCGCTCCTCACAAGCCGGGGCTACCGTGTCCGCATGAAGAGGGGTCTTCTCGGTGTCCTGCTCGTGCTCGCCTTCGCGCCCGCGGCGCACGCCGGCGGCCCAGACTTGAGCCTGGGCGCAGCCGAGGACGTCGTGCGCAGCGCCAGCCCAACCGAGGCGAAAGCCCAGATGATGCTGCTCCAGCTCGCGGGGCTGAAGGCGGTTCGGATCACGTCGATCTGGAAGCCGGGCGAGAGCGAGCCCAGCGCCACCGAGCGCACGGTCCTCCGGAACGTGGCCACGGCCGCGCAGCTCTCCGGGATCCGGGTCTACGTCTCCGTCTTCCACGCGGGCTCGCGGACGACCCCGCTTACTCCGGCCGCGCGGGCGGAGTTCGCCTCCTACACCGCCGCGATCGCCCGGGAGAACCCGAGCTTCCGAGACGTGATCGTGGGCAACGAACCGAACCTGAACCGCTTCTGGCTGCCCCAGTTCGGTGTCGACGGCTCTGGCGCCTCGGCGCCCGCCTACCTGGAGCTCCTGGCGGCGACCTACGACGCGCTCAAGGCCGTTTCACCGTCGGTGCAGGTGATCGGAGGAGCGCTCGCGCCGCGCGGTGTCGACAAGCCCGGCACCGGCCGCGACACCATCTCCCCCACGCGCTTCGTCCGCGAGCTCGGCGCGGCGTATCGCGCGAGTGGCCGCACGACGCCGATCATGGACGTCTTCGCCTTCCACCCCTATGCGGACAACTCGAGCCGCTCGCCCGATCTGCCGCCGTCCGACCCGGATCACCTCGGGCTCATCGACTATCCGAAGCTCGTCGCTCTTCTCGGCGAAGCGTTCGGCGGCACGGGTCAGGCCGGCTCGGCGCTGCCGATTCTCTATGACGAGTTCGGAGTCGAGGCCCAGATCCCGGCCGCGAAGTCGTCGCTCTACACGGGCACCGAGCCCGCGACGACGAAGCCCGTGACCGAGACGACGCAGGCGGCTTTCTACCGCCGGGCGCTGCAGCTCGCGTTCTGCCAACCCTCCGTCACCGGCCTGCTCTTCTTCCACTCGCACGACGAGAGCGCCCTCGGCGCCTGGCAGTCCGGCCTCTACTACGCCGACGGTTCGCCGAAGTCGAGCCTCGCTCCGGTGCGGGAATCGCTCGCCGCCACCCGCGGAGGCTCGATCGCCCGCTGCTCGGGCCTCCAGTTGACGCTGAAGCCGAAGGTCACGTTCGTGGCCCGGACGCTCTCGATCGCGCTCCGCTGCGACCTCGACTGCGTCTACCGGGCGCGGCTCGTGAAACAGCCGGGCGGCTCGACCACCGCTGCGGCGAGCGGCCGCGGCAAGGCCGGCACTGCGATCACGATCTCGCTCCGGCGCAAGCTGCGGCCCGGGCTCTACCGGCTCGCGGTCACGGTCACGCATCCCGTGAACCAGGCGGCGCCCGTCCTGCGCGAGAGCCCCGCCTTCCGCGTCCGCTAGCGCGCGCCGCCGCCTGTGTAGAGGCGACCGGAGCGCAGCTCTTCGTAGCGGACGAACACGTTTCCCGGTTCGAGCTCGAGCTCCCTGGCGAGCGTGACCGCGACCGTCTCCAGCATCCGCGTGACGAGTGCGGGCTCGCGGCCCTCGAACCCGCTGACGCGCACGAGCGGGGGATGCGTCGAGCGCGGCTGCAGCGGCGGCGCGTCCCCACCCTCGGAGTAGCGGCCGGCCTCGATCTCCTCCCAGATCGCCCATGAGCCGCGCGGCTCCTCGCCGAGGAGCGCGGCCAGCTCGTGGGTCACCGCAGCGAGGACGCTCTCGATCTCGACGCCCGGCTGCGGCAACGCCCTGATCTCGACGATGGGCACATGTCTACGATACGTCCGTGAGCAGCGAGCAGTCCGGCGGCCAGTACGTCGCCTACACGTTCTACAAGGTCGATCCCGCGTGGCGGCGGCTGCCCGTCGAGGAGCGCGTCGCCGGCAAGGACGCGTTCGCCGAGGTCGTCGAGGCCTGGTCCGAGCGGCTCGAGCTTCGCGCCTACTCGACCGCGGGCGTCCGCCCCGACTGCGATCTCTTCCTCTGGAAGATCACCGAGCGCTACGAGGATCTCGGCGAGCTCGGCGGCGCCCTGAACGCGACCCCGCTCGCCGGCTGGCTGGAGACGCCGTACTCCTACCTCGCGACCACGAAGGCCTCGGAGTACAGCCAGGCCCGCCGAGCCCGCAAGGTCGTCCCGCGCGGGCATCCCTACCTCGTCGTGTACCCGTTCGTGAAGACGCGCCCCTGGTACGCGCTCCCGCAGGAGGACCGCCAGCGCGCGATGAGCGAGCACATCGAGATCGGCGCCCGCTACAAGACGATCCAGAACCACACGACCTACTCGTTCGGGATCGACGACCAGGAGTTCATGACCGCGTTCGAGTGCGAGGAGCCGTCCGACTTCATGCACCTGATGCTGACCCTGCGCGAGAGTGAGGCCTCCCGTTATACCGAGGTCGACACGCCGATCTTCGTCGGCCAGTCGATGTCGATCCGCGCCGCGCTCGACGCGCTCGACGGCGCCACCAGCCGCGTCGAGGCGTGATGCGACGCGCCGCTGCCCTCCTCCTGCTCGTCGCCGCGCTCGCCGGCTGCGGGGGCGGTGGCGATCCTGCTTCCGAAGGCACCGCGACCGCGCCGGCCGGCGGAGTCCGCGAGCTCGCCAACGTGCTCGACCTCCGCTCGGACTTCGAGGCCGACGCGGGCAAGACCCGCGTGATCATCCTCCTCTCCCCGACCTGAGGCACTTGCCTCGCCGGCGCCCGTTGGGTCCGGGAGAACGTCCTCGAGGCCGAGCCCTCGCCCGATCTGCGCGTCTACACGGTCTGGCTGAAGCAGCGCTCGACCGACGCCCGCGACGAGATCGACGAGTCGACGCTCGCGGACGAGCGAGTGATCCAGTACTGGGACGGCGACGGAATCACCGGCACCTACTTCGCGGAGAACGACCTGGGCGGACTCGGCTTTGCCGGCTTCGTCTACGACGTCTTCTACGTCTTCGGCCCGACCGCCCGCTGGAACGATTCGCCAGCCCCGCTCGTGGCCTCGGGCGCGCCAGTGCGCTCCGAGGGTGAGACCCTCGTCCAGGCGCTCCGCGCTCAGCTGCCGAACTAGCTAGCTGTACGTGTGCTCGTTCCGCCACGTCCGGTAGCCCGCATACCCGCAGGCGGCGAGAACGAGGAAGAACGCGAGCGCGTCGGGTCCCGAGGCGCCGAGGCCGAAGAAGACGCCGAGGTCGACGACCGCGAGCAGGATCGCCCCGTAAAAGACCTTGCGGCTCCGATCCGACCAGACCTCGAGGTCGCCGCGCTTCTCCCGCCAGACGAGGAAGAGGAAGAACGCGATCGCGAGGAAGAAGGCGATCCGGAGGAGGCCGCCGACCGTATCGAGCACCTCTTCGAGCGAGAGCACGACGACGACGCCCGCGATCAGGGCGATGATCCCGAGCCCGCGGACGAGTGGGTTCATCTCCTCGAAGAAACGCTTCACGCGGCGCCCGTCATGAAGGCGCGGACCGCGAGCGCCGCGGCGAGCGCGGCCGTTCCCGCGAACCACGCGAGCCTGCGAGGTCCGGCTTCCGGCGCGTAGATCCAGGGAGCGAGGATCGCCCCCAGCGAGAGCGAGCCGTAGACGTAGTGGAGGCTGTCCGCGACCCGCCGCTCGTCGGAGAGGAGGAGCAGCCCGAGCCCGACCTGGGCGACGAGCAGCGTCTGCGCGAGCGCGAGGACGTTCGTCAGGATCCTCCCCACCCCGCGCCGGCGCCAGTAGACGTAGCCGCCGAGGAGGGCGGAGAGCGCCGGTACGCCGACCACGAGGAAAGCAAGGATGCGGTGCGTGGTTAGCATCGGGGCAACCCTACCGAGGAGGAGAATTGGTTATGGAGGAAGGGAAGCCGGCGCCGGACTTCTCCCTGCAGACCGACACGGGCGAGACGGTGAGCCTCGCGTCGCTGCGCGGGAAGCCCGTCGTTCTCTACTTCTACCCCAAGGACGACACGCCGGGCTGCACGACGCAGGCCTGCGGGATCCGCGATTCCTGGGGCGAGTTCGAGCGTGCCGGCGCGGTCGTGCTCGGCGTCAGCCCCGACGACGAGGCCTCGCACGCGAAGTTCCGGGAGAAGTTCGAGCTCCCGTTCCCGCTCCTCGCCGACACCGACCACGCAACGGCTGACGATTACGGCGTCTGGGTCGAGAGGACGAACTACGGCAAGAGCTACATGGGCGTCGAGCGCTCGACGTTCGTGATCGACGCCGAGGGGAACCTCGCCAAGGTGATGCGGAAGGTGAAGCCCGACACGCACGCCGACGAGGTGCTCGCGGCGCTCGGCTCCTAGACGTCGAGGGCGGATCCGAAATCGATGGGCGCCTACATCCTCAGGCGGGTGCTCTGGACGATCCCGGTCTTCCTGCTCGTGATGCTGCTCACGTTCGTGCTGGGCTCGGGCGGGAGCGGATCCTGCTCGCGCACGTGCTCCGCAACTCGGTCGGCCCGTTCCTCTCGGCCGCGGTCCCGACCCTGGCGCTTCTCGTCACCGGCGCGTTCTTCGTCGAGCAGGCGTTCGGGATCCCGGGCGCGTCCGCCGAGTTCGTCCGGGCGGCGAAGCTGCGCGACTACCCGATGGTGATGGGGCTGACCGTGGCGCTCACCGCAGTCGTCCTCGCCGCCAGCGTGCTCGCCGACGTCGTCTCGGCCGCGCTCGACCCGCGAGTCCGCGAGGGGGCGCAGTGATCCGGACGCTCGCCCGGAACCGCGTCGCCCTCGTCGGAACGATCGCGTTCGCACTCCTCGTCCTCGCCTGCCTCGTCGTCCCCACTGTCTTCGGCCACGACCCCTACGCGGTCGACTTCGAGCAGAAGCAGGAAGGCCCGAGCTTCGCGCACCCGCTCGGCACCGACTTCTTCGCGATCTCGCCGTCCGCCTCGCGCTCGGCGGCCGGGCGTCGCTGCTCGTCGCATTCGCCGCGGCCGTGCTCGTGATCGTGATCGGGCTCGCTTACGGCTCGCTCGCGGCACTCGCGGGCGGGCGGACGGAGCTCGCGATGCAGCGGCTCCTGGACGGCCTCCTCGCGCTGCCTCGGCTGCCGATCCTGATCGTGATCCTGCTCGTCGTCGGCCTCAACGGCAGTCTCTGGACACTCGTGCCCGCGCTCGCGGTCACCAACTGGATGATCACCGCACGGCTCGTCCGGGGAGAGGTCGCGACCCTCCTCCGCACCGATTTCGTTCGCGCGGCTCGCGGAGTCGGCGCGAGCCGGAGGCAGATCCTCTTCCGCCATCTGATTCCGAACTCGCTCGGAGTTCTGATCGTCGCGGTCTTCCTCGAGCTGCCGGCGATGATCCTCGGCGAGTCGTTCCTCTCCGTGCTCGGCCTCGGCCCCGGTCCGCCCGCGGCGACCTGGGGCACGCTCGCCCAGGACGCGATCCTCCAGGGACGCCTCTACGAGCTCGTACTCCCGAGCGCCGCGATCGCGGTCTTCGCGGTCAGCGCGAACCTCGTCGCGGACGCGCTCCACCAGGCGCTCGACCCGCGCCAGAGCTGACGACCCAGCGCTAGTCGACGATCGAGATTCCCGCAGCGCCGGCGAGGAGCGTCGTGAGCTGGAGAACGTCGTTCCAGCGCATTCGCGTTCCCCGGAGGAACTCGACCCCGTGGAGGTCCGTGAGCTCGCAGTCCCGGATCTCGCAGCGCTCACAACGAGCCGCTGAGAAGCTCGCGGCCGTCAGGTTGCAGCGCTCGAAGCGAACCGAGCTCAAGGTCGCACCGTGGAAGTCGGCCTCCTCGAGCCTGCAGTCGTCGAAGACCACGCGCTCGAGCGTCGCGAACCGGAACGAGGCGAGGTCGAACCGCGAGCTCGTGAACACCACGTCCGTGACCGTCGCCTCGCTCAGCTCGACCCCGGTTGCTCGCACGTCCTCGATCTCGGCACGCGTGAGGGCGCCGCGGGTGGCCCGCAGGTTCGCCCAGCTCCCGCCGCTGACGAGCGCGTCGGTGAGGACGAGGCCCGCCGCCTCGGTCGCGGAGAGGTCGAGCCGACTGAGCCGCACGTCGTCGAAGCGGAGGTCGGCCGCTGCCCGCTCGGAGAGGTCGCCGGTGAGCTCCGCCTCCGAAACGCGAAGGCCGATCAGGCGCTCAGCTCCGACTTCCCGGCGGTCGAGCGAGGCCGAGACGCTCGGCCTCTTCGGCGGAATGGGCTCAGGAAGCGACGCTATGCTGTCCACCCGCGCGGATGTGGCGGAATTGGTAGACGCGCACGGTTCAGGTCCGTGTGCCCTTCGGGGCGTGGAGGTTCAAGTCCTCTCATCCGCACTGATGCTCGGCTTCCTCGATCGCCTCTGGCGCCGCGTCGTGCTCGCGCTCACTGCGAAGCAGGACTGACCTCGCCGAAGGCCGGAAGCCCGTCGAGCGAGACCTCGTTGCGCTCGCGCACGTAGTCGCGGACTCCGTCCGGCGTCTTCCGCTCGAGCCAGAGCTCGCGCTGTGGCCGGTCGCCCACGTAGTCCAGCTTCGGGACGCCGTAGCCACACGAGTCGGCGACCCGGTCGACGTGGACGCGGATCACGGCCCTGACCCCCTCGGCGCCCGGATCGGGATCGGCGAGCACCTCGCCCCGCCCGTGCAGCCGGACGATCCGGGGCGGCCCCTCGAACGCGCAGAGCATCACGCAGATCCGACCGTTCTCGCGGAGGTGCGCGGCCGTCTCGGCGCCGCTCCCCACGTAGTCGTCGTACTCGACGGTGTGCTCGTCCACGATCCGGAGCGAACCGATCGGCCCCTTCGGTGAGACGTTGACGTGGCCGCCCTCACTCGGCGCCGAGCCGACGAAGAAGAGCCGCTGCCGGCCGATCCACTCGGCCAGCTTCGGATCGATCTCCTCGTAGAGCTTGCCCACGCGGCAAGGCTAGCTTCTGGGCTCCGGGCCGCTTAACGCGACCTTCACAGGGCCCGGCTACTTTGACAATCGTGCGCCGTTGCCTCGCCCTTCTTCCGCTCGTGCTCCTCGCGCTCGCCGCGACGGCTTCCGCCGCTCAGCCGGGGCGCAGCTCCGAGCCGCTCGTTCAGGTCGTCGTCGCGCTCGGGGCCGAGCCACTCGCCGTCGCGCGCCCCGGCCGCACCCTGGCCGCGACCGGCGGCCGCCGGCTCAGCCTCGACACCTCGACCAGCCGCTCCTATCTCCGCACGCTCGCGGCGTCGCAGGAGACGCTCCAGGGCCGGATTGAGGCCGCCCTGCCGCAGGCGCAGGTGCGCTGGCGCTATCGCGTCGTCGCGAACGGGCTCGCGGTTGTCGTCCCGCGCGACCTGGTCGCGCGGCTGGCAGCCGTCCCGGGGATCGCCCGGATCTACCCGAGCGTCCGCTACCGCCCGCTCCTCGACCGCAGCCCGCAGCAGATCGGGGCTCCTGCCCTCTGGGGTCCGGGCCTCACGACCGCGGGCCAGGGAATCAAGATCGCGATCGTCGACGAGGGAATCGACCAGAAGCACCCGCTCTTCGACCCGGCCGGATACACGATGCCCGCGGGGTACCCGAAGGGCCAGGCCGCCTTCGCGACCGCGAAGGTGATCGTCGCGCGCGCCTTCGCACCTCCCGGCGCGACGTGGAAGCACGCGTCGAAGCCCTTCGATCCCGAGTTCTCGTCGCACGGCACCCACGTGGCCGGGATCGCCGCCGGGAACGCCAACACGCTCGCGGAGGGCCGCCGGATCTCAGGAGTCGCGCCCCGGGCGTACCTCGGCAACTACAAGGCGCTGACGATCCCGACCGCGGCGGACGTCGGCCTGGACGGGAACTCCCCGGAGCTCGTCGCCGCGATCGAGGCCGCCGTCTCCGACGGAATGGACGTGATCAACCTCTCGCTCGGCGAGCCGGAGATCGAGCCCTCCCGCGACATCGTCGTGCGGGCGCTCTCCGCCGCCGCTCGCGCCGGGGTCGTGCCGGTCGTCGCCGCGGGGAACGATTTCTCCGGCTTCGGCAACGGCTCCGTCAGCTCGCCCGGCTCCACGCCCAAGGCGATCACCGTCGGAGCCGTCTCGACGAGTCGCTCCGGCCCGACGAACGTGATCGCCGACTTCTCCTCCGGCGGCCCCACCCCGGTCTCGCTCCAGCTGAAGCCGGAGGTGAGCGCACCCGGCGTCGCGATCCTCTCGGCGAGCCCTGGCGGCACCTACGTCGCGCTCTCCGGCACGAGCATGGCCGCGCCGCACGTCGCAGGGTCGGTCGCGCTACTCCGCCAGCGCCATCCGTCCTGGACTCCCGCCCAGATCAAGGCCGCGCTGGCGCTCACCGGCGATCGTGCCTTCACCGACGGCACGCGCACCGTCGAGGCCAGGACGACGAGGGAGGGCGGCGGCGTCGTCAACCTGCCCCGCGCCGACACGCCGCTCCTCTTCGCCTCGCCCGTGGCCCTCTCGTTCGGGCTGGTGGCCCGTGGCGCGACGCTCGTTCGGACTGCCGACCTCACCGATGCGGGCGGCGGAGCCGGGACCTGGGCTGTGACCGTCGAGCAGCAGTCGGGCGCGCTTGGAGTCACCGTCGCCGTTCCTGCGACCGTGTCCGTCCCCGGCCCGCTTCCCGTGACCCTCACCACCGAAGCCGGCTCACCGGACGGCGAGCTCTCCGGCTTCGTGGTTCTCACCCGCGGCCCCGAGCGCCGGCGGATCCCCTACTGGCTGCGTGTCTCCGTTCCCGCCCTCGCAGCGGCGAGGTCGACGCCGCTCGTCAAGCCGGGCGCGTACAAGGCGACGACCAGGGGCGGCACGTCCCTCGTCGCGCGCTACCGCTACCCCGAGAGCCCGACCGATCGTGGGTTCGCGACCAATCTCGCCGGCCCCGAGCGCGTCTTCCGCGTCGACATCACGCGCACGGTCACGAACTTCGGAGTCGTGATCACCTCGCGCGCGAAGGGTGTGGTCGTCGAGCCGAGAGTGACTCGGGCAGGTGACGAGAACCGGCTGACCGGCTACCCCGCCCTCCCGTTCAACCTCAATCCCTACCTTCGTACCTTCCAGCGGCCCGTGCTCGCAGCGGGCGCGATCCTGCCCGCCCGAGGCGCCTACGACGTGGTCTTCGACGGCCCGAGCGCAGGCTCGGCCGGCGCGTTCGGGTTCCGTTTCTGGGTGGACGACGTCAAGCCCCCGACGCTCTCGTTCCGCACGCGCACGGTGAAGCGGTCCGCGCTGCTCACGATCCGGGCGACCGATGCCGCGTCGGGGATCGACCCGAGCTCGCTCGTCGTCCGAATCGACGGCAAGGAACGGGGCGCGCGGATCAGCGCCGGTCGGATCCTGATCCCGACCGGCGGGCTTGCCCGCGGCCGGCATGCGCTCTCGCTGCAGGTCTCCGACTACCAGGAGACGCGGAACATGGAGAACGTGGCGCGGATCCTCCCGAACACGGCGTTCCTCCGCACCAGCTTTACGGTTCGCTAGCCGGAGCCGCTAGCGGCGGTCCTTCTCCTCGATCGTCGGCAACTCGGCGAGATCGCGCTCGACGCTCGCGGCGAAGTCGTCGCTCTCGGTGCGGACGAGCTTCAGGTTCGCCTTGCGCTTCTGCCGTGCCCGTGCGCTCCGCGCCTCCGCGCCGAGGCTGAGGGGCTTGAAGCCCCGGCCACCGGCCACGCGTCGCCACTCCGCGCCGACGAGCAGGACGAACGCGAGGGCGAGCAGGACGAGGTAGGGCCAGCTCAACTCAACGCTCAGTGTACCCCTGCGAAAACCTGGACTAGAGTGACGGCGATGCGTCGCGTCGCCGTCGTCCTCGCCGCCCTCGGAACACTCGTCGCTCCGGGGGTCGCAACCGCCGCCGAGCAGACGCTCACCTTCACCACAGGGCCGATAGCCGTCGACGGCTACGGGGTCGCCCAGCAGCCGATGCTCGCGGAGTCTCCCAAGGTCGACGGGTATGTCGTCGGCATGGAGGCAGAGGTCGTCGACGCCGCAGGCCGCGTCCAGGGTCGTGACAAGGTGATGCTCCACCACATCGTCTTCGCGAAGCTCGGCGCTCGCGACACCACCTGCGGCGATCCGGCCGAACGCTACCGGGCCGCGTCGGCGCGTTTCAGCTCGAGGCCGTTGCCGGGTCGCTCGAGGTCCGGCGCCAACGCGCCGGCCACCGGCTCCACGACGCCGTCGAAGAGCAGCCGCTCGATCCGGGCGTGATCGTGGAAGTACTCGAGATCCCGCAGCGGCCCGACGGCGCAGCAGGGATGAAGGTGCAGCGCCGGCGAGGTGTGCGCGGACAGCGGGATCCCGTAGGCCTCGCAGAGAGCGCCGGTCCGGAGGAAACCGGTGATCCCGGCGCAGCGAGTCGCGTCGGCCTGTAGTACGTCGACCGCGCCGGCCTCGAGCAGGCGCCGGAAGTACGGAAGGTCGTAGCCGTACTCACCGGCGGCGATCTCCATCCCGGCAGGGGCGCGGTCACGCAGGAGGCGGAGCCCCGCGAGGTCGTCGGAGGAGACCGGCTCCTCGAACCACACGACGTCGAGCTCGGCAAACCGCTCCGCCAGCGCGAGCGCCTGCTTCCGGTCGAGCGCGCCGTTGGCATCGACCATCAGCCTGGCGGTTCCGATCGCGCCCCGGGCAAGGGCGACGCGCCTCGGGTCCAACGCAGGCTCGCGCCCGATCTTCATCTTGACGCCGGCGAAGCCGTCCTCCGCCCATCCGCCGAGCTGGCGCTCGAGCTGTGCGTCGGAGTAGGAGGTGAAACCGCCGCTCCCGTACAGCTCCACGCGGTCGCGGACCGGACCCAACAACGCGACGAGCGGGATTCCGAGCAGGCGCGCCTTCAGATCCCAGAGGGCCGAGTCGACCGCCGCGATCGCGGTCGAGGCGATTCCGGGCCGGCCGATGTTCCGAACGGCCGCGACCATCCTTTCCCAGGCACGCGGCACCGCCGTCGCGTCGAGCCCGCAGACGAGCGGCGCGAGCCGTTCGGCCACGAGCGCCGCGGCGGAGGCGTCCGCGTAGGTGTAGCCGAGCCCGACCTCGCCTCCGCCCCGCGCCTCGACGACGACGATCGTCGTCGAGTCCCACTCGATCGTGCCGTCCGATTCCGGCGCATCGGTCGGAATCGTGTACGCACTCACGTCGAGTCGCTCCACCGTGAGCTCGCGCCGGACCCGGTGTGCCGTCATGGCGCTCACCGGTGGGGTAGGAACTCCTCAATCTTGTCCTTGAAGCTCTGGCGGATGATCCCGCGTGCGCCCGAGTCGCCCTTGCGGAGGGACGACATCAGCGCGCGGGCCTGGTCGAAGGTGATGTGCGGCGGTAGCGGCGGCACCTCGGGGTCGGTGATCGCCTCGAGCACGACGGGCCGGTCGGCGGCGAACGCCTCGTCCCAAGCGGGCCCAATCTCCTCCGGCTTGTCGACCCGGATCCCCTTCAGCCCGATCAGCTCCGCGTAGCGCGCGTAGGGGAAGTGCGGGACATCCTGAGCCGCCTCGAACTTCGGGTCGCCCTCCATCGCCCGCTGCTCCCAGGTCACCTGATTCAGGTCGCCGTTGTGCAGGACGAGCACGATCAGGCGCGGGTCGCTCCAGCGCTCCCAGTACTTCGCGACCGTGATCAGCTCCGCAAGCCCGTTCATCTGCATTGCGCCGTCGCCGACGAGTGCGATCGCGACCCGGTCCGGGTGGGTGAACTTCGCTGCGATCGCGTAGGGCACGCCCGGTCCCATCGTCGCGAGCGTCCCCGAGAGCGAGGCCTTCATCCCGCGCCTGAGCTTCAGGTCTCGGGCGTACCAGTTGGCCGACGAGCCCGAGTCCGACGAGATGATGCAGTTGCCGGGCAGGCGCGAGGAGAGCTCCCAGAAGACGCGTTGCGGGTTGATCGGGTCGGCGTCGTTCAGCGCCCGGGCCTCCAGCACCTCCCACCAGTCCGCAACGTTCTTCTCGATCTCCTCCCGCCACGAGCGGTCCTCCTTGCGCTGGAGGAGCGGGATCAGCGCCCGCAGGGTCTCGGCGCTGTCGCCGACGAGGTTGACCTCCGTCGGGTAGCGGATCCCGAGCATGCGCCCGTCGATGTCGATCTGGACACCGCGCGCCTGGCCCTCCTCGGGCAGGAACTCGGAGTACGGAAAGCTCGTCCCCACCATGAGGAGCGTGTCGCAGTCGGTCATCAGATCCCAGCTCGGCTTCGTGCCGAGAAGGCCGATCGAGCCGGTGACGAAGGGAAGCTCGTCCGGGACGGCGGCCTTGCCGAGGAGCGCCTTCGCGACACCCGCGCCGAGGAGCTCAGCGACCTCGATCACCTCGTCGGTCGCCGCCAGGGCGCCCGCGCCGACCAGAATCGCGACCTTCTCGCCGGAGTTCAGGACCTCGGCGGCGCGGTGCAGGTCGGCATCGGTCGGAATCACCCGCGGCGGGCTCCAGCCGGCCGAGGAGTGGATCGTGCCGTGGGCGCGCGCCGGTTCGGCCGCGTCCTCGTCCTGGAGCTCGTTGGGGACGATCAAGCAGGTCACGGTCCGCTCGGCGAGCGCGATCCGCATCGCCCGGTCGACGAGGTGGCGCATCTGGCTCGGCTCGACCGCCATGTGGACGAACTCATGCGCGACATCCTTGAAGAGCGTGGTGAGGTCGACCTCCTGCTGGTAGCTGCCGCCGAGCGCGGCGCGCGCCTGCTGGCCGACGATCGCGAGTACGGGCTGGTGATCGAGCTTCGCGTCGTAGAGGCCGTTCAGGAGGTGAATCGCGCCCGGGCCCGAGGTTGCGAGGCAGACGCCGACCTCGCCCGTCCACTTGGCGTGCGCGCAGGCCATGAACGCTGCCATCTCCTCGTGGCGCACCTGGACGAACTCGAGCGAGTCGGAGGCACGGTCGAGGGCGCCCATGATCCCGTTGATCCCGTCCCCGGGGTAGCCGTAGATCCGCCGGACGCCCCAGGTCGTGAGGCGCTCGAGCAGGTAGTCGGCAGTGGTTTGGGCCATCGGCATCCTCTTTTCTGCGGTTTCCGGGCGCTAGTTCCCGGCCAGGTCGAACGGAAAGCATCGGCGCGGCCGCAACTCGCGGCCGCGCCGTTGTTGGTCGGAGCGGGCTAGCGAGCGGCGAGCCCCTCGCTGCCGGGCGGGAGCCCGCCGATCGACTGGATCTTGATCAGGCTTCCGTCCTGCTGGATCGCGAAGACCTCGATCGTGCCGGGCGTCAGGCTGCGGATGTAGAGGTACTTGCTGTCGTTACTCATCGCCTCGTCGAAGGCCATCGGGCCGACGTTGCCGGCGACCGCCTCGAGCAGGGCGATGTTCCCGTCGTTGTCGAGCGTGTAGCTCGAGACGTCGCCGCTGACCGCGTTCGAGACGTAGAAGTACTTCTCGTCGTTCGTGATCGCGACCCAGCAGGCGTCGTTGCGGCCGTTCAGCACCGACGGACTGATCGGGACGAGCACGCCGCTCTCGGGCACGTCGTAGGTGGACACGGCGCCGCCCATCGAGTTGTAGTTCTCGGACGTGATCAGCTGGTTCTGGCGGGTGAAGGCGAACCCGAACGGGTCGACGCCGGTGGTGTTGTTCACGATCGGCGCCGACGGGATTCCCTCGCGACTGACCGTGTA
>Ga0136611_10000188_pt1 | contig 37472 bp, 36 predicted proteins | sample AntDrymUQ2232306_2_FD_106645 | JGI IMG/M metagenome (GOLD analysis project Ga0136611, IMG submission 106645) | Polar desert sand microbial communities from Dry Valleys, Antarctica - metaG UQ223 (23.06) | ecosystem: Environmental > Terrestrial > Soil > Desert | place: Antarctica: Dry Valley...
ATTTCGAGCCGCTGACGGCGGAGGACGTGCTGGAGCTGATCGAGGTCGAGCGGTCCAACGGCGAACTGCTGGGCGTGGTGGTGCAGTTCGGCGGGCAGACGCCGCTGAAGCTGGCGCCGGCGCTGGAGGCGGCGGACATCCCGATCCTGGGCACCAGCCCCGACGCCATCGACCTGGCCGAGGACCGCGAGCGCTTCCAGCAGCTGCTGCACCGGATCGGCCTGAGACAGCCGGTCAACGCCATCGCCCGCTCCGCCGAGGAAGCCTTCGCGGCGGCGCGGACGGTGGGCTATCCGGTGGTGATCCGGCCCTCCAACGTGTTGGGCGGCCGCGGCATGGAAATCCTGCGCGACGACGAGCAGCTGCACCGCTACGTCGGCGCCGCCCTGCGGGTCTCCGGCGACTCCCCGGTGCTGATCGACCAGTACCTGGCCCGCGCCACCGAGGTCGACGTCGACGCCATCTGCGACGGACGTGACGTGTTCGTCGCCGGCGTGATGGAGCACATTGAGGAGGCCGGCGTGCACTCCGGCGACAGCGCCTGCTCGCTGCCGCCCTATTCGCTGTCGACGGAGATCGTCGCCGAACTGATGCGGCAGACCGAGGTGATGGCCCGCGCGCTCGACGTCCGCGGCCTGATGAACGTGCAGTTCGCCATCGAGGAGCCGAAGTCGGCCAACCCGCGCATCTATGTGCTGGAGGTCAACCCCCGGGCCAGCCGCACGGTGCCGTTCGTGGCCAAGACCATCGGCGTGCCGGTGGCCAAGATCGCCGCCAAGGTCATGGCGGGCGAACCGCTGGCGAGCTTCGGCCTGACCCAGACGTGTTTCGACCACATCGCGGTGAAGGAGGCGGTGTTCCCCTTCGCCCGCTTCCCCGGCGTGGACACCATCCTGGGACCGGAGATGCGCTCCACCGGCGAGGTCATCGGCCTGGACTGGCGGCGCGACGGCGAGGACTGGCTGCACGAGGCCTTCGCCCGCGCCTTCGCCAAGAGCCAGCTCGGCGGCGGCGTCATCCTGCCCGAGCGCGGCTGCGTGTTCGTCTCGGTCAAGGACGCCGACAAGCCCGACGCGGTGGAGGCGGTGCGCACCCTGCTGGAGGAGGGCTTCACCGCCATGGCCACCGCCGGCACCTACGCCCACCTGCGCGAGCACGGGGTGGAGGTGGACCTGGTCAAGAAGGTGCTCGAAGGCCGGCCGCACGTGCTCGACGCCATGAAGAACGGCGAGGTGCAGCTGGTGTTCAACACCACCGAAGGCCGCCAGAGCGTGGAGGACAGCTTCGCCATCCGCAGGGGCGCCCTGATGCTCAAGATCCCCTACTACACCACCGTGTCCGGGGCGGTGGCCGCGGCCAAGGCGGTGGGGGCGCAGGCGCTGGGCGAACTGCAGGTCCGGCCGCTGCAGAGCTACGGCTGAGGCGGCGCGGGCTTGCCGATCCAGAAGCTTGACCTAAAACTCTACATATGTAGGATGCGTCGCATGAACCGTCGTCCGAACATCTCCCGACAGACCCGCGCGGTTTTCGCCGCGCTCGCCGCCCGGTCGCAGGCGTGGCGCCACGGCTACGACCTCAGCCGGGAGACCGGGCTCAAGTCCGGCACCCTCTATCCGCTGCTGATCCGCCTGCACGACCAGGGGCTGCTGGAGGCGGAGTGGCGGCCTTCGGACCCGCCGGGCCGCCCGCCTCGTCACGCCTATCGCCTGACCGCCGCCGGCGTCGCGCTGGCGCGGGAGAGCGCCGCCGCCGCCGCCGAACCAGCAGTCGGCGCCCTGTCCGGAGCCGTCGCATGATCCCCGCCCGCCGCTTCGCCGACGCTCTCGCCCAAGCCGCCGTCAGCGCGTCACCGCCCGAACGGCGCGAGTGGGCCGAGGCCATGCGGGCCGAGGTCGACCACCTGCCGGACTCCGACGCCGCCGCCTTCGCCGCGGGCTGCCTGTGGACGGCCGTCCGGGCGCGGGTCGACTCCGCCGGTTTCGTGCTCGGCGCCGCCCGGTGGGGACTGGTGCTCGCCGCGATCCTCTGGGCGGGCCTGCACCTGCGCCTCGCCGGGCGGATGTCCGCCGCCGACGCCGCCCTGCCCGAGGCGCTGTCCTACGCCGCCGCCGCGATCTACGCCCTCGGCGCGCTCGCCACCGCCCTGTTCGGCCTGCGGGTGACGGCCGTACTGGCGACGCCGGTGCTGGGCCTGACGGCCATCTACGCGGCGGCGGCGGCGACGCTGATGCCGCAGTCGCCCAACCGCGCCTTCTACCAGGCCTTGGCGGTCGAGGAGGTCGCCGTGCTGCTGGCGGCCCTGCTGATCGCGCTGGTCGCGCCCCGCTGGGCGGCGGCGCGGACGGTGGCGGCAGCCGCGAAGCCGTGACGATTTCGGTGACGCCAGGCGGGTAATTTGCGCGACGGGGACGACTTCGAGGATTGGGCTGAACCGGGCGCGTGCCGCGCGCCCGGCCCCTTGAAGAGCGGCCGGCTGCGCGGACGAGCCTCCGGCCGGCCTTGACGCCGCGAGCACGGCGCCACGCTTGCGACAGAGGGACCGCCCGCCGTAAACTTGATGTAGACGCCCCGCGCCCCTATCCTATCCGGCCGTTCGCCGCCGTGCCGCGGCCGACGGGGCTTCCCGCTTTCCCCCACTTCAGGGCGCAAGACACACCCGACCCGATGGAAAAAGTCCCCATGACCGCCGAGGGTTACCGCACCCTCGACGACGAACTGAGACGCCTGAAGACCGTGGAGCGGCCCAGCGTGATCGGCCAGATCAGCGAAGCGCGCACCCACGGCGACCTGTCGGAGAACGCCGAGTACCACGCCGCCAAGGAGCGCCAGGGCTGGATCGAAGGCCGCATCGCCGAGATCGAAGACCGCATCAGCCGCGCCCAGGTGATCGACGTCTCGCGCCTGTCCGGCAGCCAGGTGAAGTTCGGGGCCACAGTCACCGTGGTCGACGAGGACACCGAGGAACAGAGCCGCTACCAGATCGTCGGCGAGCACGAAGCCGACGTGAAGATCGGCCGGCTGTCGGTGACCTCGCCGCTCAGCCGCGCCATGATCGGCAAGGAACAGGGCGACGTGGTCGAGGTGAACACGCCCGGCGGCGTCAAGGCCTACGAGATCAGCAAGGTCGAGTGGGTCTAGGGACCGCCGCGACCGCATGACCGCGCCGCTTTCCGTCTGGGCCGTGTCCGACGGACGGGGGGGAATCGCGAACCAGGCGCTGGGGCTGGCCGAGGCGGTAGCGCGGCTGACGCCGTGCGTGGTCGAGGTGAAGCGGGTTCGCTGGCGTTTCGGGCTGGGGCGATTGCCGACGCTGCTCAATCCGGGCGCGACGGCGCTGCTGGCGGGCGGCGGAATCTCACCCCCGTGGCCGGACCTGTGGATCGCCGCGGGGCGCGCCAGCCTGTCGCTGCGGATGCGGCGGCGGTCGGGCGGGCGGACATTCGTGGTGCAGGTGCAGGATCCGGGCGTTCCGCTCCACCGTTTCGACTTGGTGGTTCCGCCCCAGCACGACGGGCTGACCGGCGCGAAGGTGTTTCCGATCCTCGGCTCGCCGAACCGGGTGACGCCGGAGCGGCTGGCGTCGGAGCTCGCCGCGTTTCGCGAGCGTCTGGAGGGATTGCCGCGCCCGCGCGTGGCGGTGCTGATCGGCGGACGGTCGAAGGCCTACGACCTGCCGTCGGAGCGGGCGGCGTCGCTCGGAGACGAGATCGCGCGGGCGATCACCGAAGCCGGCGGCTCGCTGATGTTGACCTTCTCGCGGCGCACGCCGGAGGCGGTGAAGGCGATCCTGACCGAGCGCCTGCGAACGCTGCCGGGGATGATCTGGGACGGCGAACCGCCCAACCCCTACTTCGCCTTCCTCGGGGCGGCGGATGCGGCGCTGGTCACCGCCGACTCGACCAACATGGCGGTGGAGGCGGCCACGGCCGGCACGCCGGTGATGGTGCTGGACCTGCCCGGCGGCGCGCCCAAGTTCGACCGTCTGCACGCGGCGCTCCGCGCGCGGGGCGCCGCGCGCCCGTTCCAGGGGCGCATCGAGACCTGGGGCTACGAGCCTCTGCGCGAGACCGACCGCGCGGCGGCGGAGGTGCTGCGGCGGTTGCACGCCCGACCCGAAGGCTGACGGGGCGCTGTCACCGAACCGTCGTTGGCGGCCGCTGGCGCGGCGTGGCAAAGCGGCGGGGACTCCAGGGAGCACGTTCATGACCCCGCGCCTCGATCGTCGTCGGCTGCTGCAGATGTTCGGCGGCACGGCCGTCTTGGCCGCGGGCGGGCCGGTGCTCGGCCAGACGCTGTTCAGCGACTATCCGTTCAGCTTGGGCGTGGCCTCCGGCGAGCCCACGGCCGATGGTTTCGTCATCTGGACGCGGCTGGCGCCGAGCCCGCTGGAGATCGGCGGCGGCATGGTCATGCAACCCGTGCCGGTGAGCTGGGAGGTGGCCTCCGACGAGGCATTCCGCACCAAGGTGGCCGAGGGCACGGAGGCGGCGCGGCCGGAACTGGGTCACAGCGTCCACGTGGAGGTGTCCGGCCTGCAGCCGGCGCGGCCCTACTGGTATCGCTTCAGCGTCGGCCGCGAGCGCAGCGGCGCTGGCGTGGCCCGCACCACGGTCCGCGCCGGTCAGCCGCTCCGGCGCGTGCGCCTCGCCGCGGCCGGCTGCCAGCACTACGAGGCCGGCCTCTACACAGCCTACCGCCATCTCAGCGAAGAGGACGATCTCGACTTCGTCTTCCACTACGGGGACTACATCTACGAGGGCCGCGGGGCCGCCGCCTCCCGGTCGCGCGAGGGCGTCACCACCGCCACCTCGCGGCGGCATCTGGGCCAGGAACTCTACAGCCTCGACGACTATCGCCGCCGCTACGCCCAGACCAGGACCGACCTCGACCTGCAGGCCGCCCACGCCGCGGCGCCCTGGTTCGTCACCTTCGACGACCACGAAGTGGACAACAACTGGGCGGCGGACGTCGAGCAGGACGGGGCGCCGGTAGACGCCTTCCGCCTGCGCCGGGCGATGGCCTGGCAGGCCTGGTGGGAGAACATGCCAGTGCGCCGGGCCATGCTGCCGACCCTCGGCCGGATCGCCATGCACCGGCGGGCCCAGTTCGGCGACCTGATGACGGCCAACTTCATGGACACGCGCCAGTATCGCAGCGACCAGCCCTGCGGCGACGGCTTCAGGCCGACCTGTCCGGGGGCGACGGCGCCGGCCGCAACCATGCTGGGGGCCGAGCAGGAGCGCTGGCTGTTCGACGACCTCGGACGTCGCGGGCCCAGATGGAATCTGCTGGCGCAGCAGGTGATGGTGACGCGGCTCGACCGGCGGCGATCGCAGGACACCGAGGCCGAGCCGATCCTGAACATCGACAGCTGGGCGGGCTACGAGGCGCCGCGGCGGCGGCTGCTGAAGCGGGCGGCACGCCACGGCTCCACCGTCATCCTGACCGGCGACGAGCACCAGAACTTCGCCAACGAGGCCACCGACCAGGACGGTCGTATCGCCGCCACCGAGTTCGTCGCCACCTCCATCTCCTCGGGCGGCGACGGGCGCGACCTGCGCGCCGGGACCGAGGCCATGCTGGCCCGCAACCCCAACTGCAAGCTGATCAACGACCAGCGCGGCTATCTGGTGTGCGAGGTGACGCCGGAGCGCTGGCGCACCGACTTCCGCGTGGTCGACCGCATCACCACGCCGGGCGGGGCGATCTCCACCCGCGCCAGCTTCGCGGTCGCGCCCGGTCGGCCGGGGCTGCAGGCGGCTTGACACCCTCCGCGCCCGCCCGCATCGCCCGGCCATGAGCGAGGAGAGACCCCGCCGACAGGGCACGCGCCCGCTGGGCACCGTGCGCCGCGAGCCGCCGGCTACCGCCGACCGCGCGCCCCAGGCCAAGGGCGCGGGCTGGCTGTCGCGCATCGCGCCGGGCGTGCGCAACCTGGTCGGACGCCGTCGCGAGATCACGCCCGACAACCTGTGGATCAAAGACCCCGACGGCGGCGAGATGCTGTTCCGCACCGATCTGGACGCCGCCCTGTGGGTGACGCCCACCGGCAAGCACATGCGCATCGGGCCCGACCAACGGTTCCGCTACACCTTCGACGAGGGCCGTCACGAGCGGCTGCCGACGCCGCCCTCTCCCGACGACCCGCTGCGCTTCAGCGACGGCAAGCCCTATCGCGAGCGGCTGTTCGCCGCGCGGCAGGCCACCGGCTCGCCGGACGCGGTGGCGCTGGCGCTGGGGGCGATCCGCGGCGAGCGGGCGGTGGTGATGGTGCAGGACTTCGCCTTCATGGGCGGCTCGCTGGGCGTCGCCGCCGGCGAGGGCTTCATCGCCGGGGCCGAGGCCGCGGTGATGCGCGAAGTGCCGATGGTGGCCTTCACCGCCGCCGGCGGCGCGCGCATGCAGGAGGGCGCGCTGTCGCTGATGCAGATGGCCCGCACCACGCTGGCCATCCAGCAGCTCAAGCGGGCCCGCCTGCCCTACGTGGTGGTGCTGACCGACCCCACCACCGGCGGCGTCACCGCCTCCTACGCCATGCTCGGCGACGTCCACTTGGCCGAACCCGGCGCACTCATCGCCTTCGCCGGTCCGCGGGTCATCGAACAGACCATCCGCGAGAAACTGCCCGAGGGGTTCCAGCGGGCGGAGTATTTGGTGGAGAAGGGCATGGTCGACCAGGTGGTGGCCCGCAAGAACCTGCCTGACGTGCTGGCCTCGGTGCTGCGGACGCTTATGGCCGGCCGGGCGCGGGCGGCGGCGGCGTGAGTGGCTGACCGCCTGCTGCCACGCGATGCGGCGCTGGACCGGCTGAAGACGCTCCACGCCCGGGCGATCGACCTGTCGCTCGACCGCGTGCGTCGGCTGCTCGACGCGCTCGGCCGGCCGCAGGATCGCCTGCCGCCGGTGATCCACGTGGCCGGGACCAACGGCAAGGGCTCCACCCTCGCCTTCCTGCGCGCGATCGCCGAGGCGGCGGGCCTGAAGGTGCACGTCTTCACCTCGCCGCATCTGGTGCGCTTCGCCGAGCGCATCCGGCTGAACGGGACGCTGATCGCCGACGCGGCGCTGGCCGATCTGCTCGACCGGGTGGAGGCGGCCAACGCCGGCGAGGCCGTCACCTTCTTCGAGATCACCACCTGCGCCGCGCTGCAGGCGTTCGCCGAGACGCCCGCCGACCTGGTGCTGGTCGAGGTGGGCCTGGGCGGCCGATGGGACGCCACCAACGTCTTCGAGGCGCCGCTGGCGGCGGTGATCACCCCGGTGGACCAGGATCACGCCGAGTTCCTGGGCACGGATCTCGCCGGCATCGCCGCGGAGAAGGCCGGGATCGTCAAGCGCAGCCGCCCGGTGTTCTCCGCCCGGCAACGGCCGGAGGCGGAAGTGGCGATCGTGCGCATCGCCGACGAACTGTCCGCGCCGCTGTTCCTGATGGGCCGCGACTTCGACGCCTGGGCGGAGAAGGGCCGGTTGATCTACCAAGACGACGCCGGCCGGCTCGACCTGCCGCGGCCGGCGCTGGCGGGTCCGCACCAGATCGCCAACGCCGGACTGGCGGTGGCGGCGCTGCGGCGGCTAGGCCTAGCCGCCGAACCCGCCTTCGCCGGCGGCGTGGCGGAGGCGCGTTGGCCGGCGCGGCTGCAACAGCTCACGCGCGGCCCGCTCGGTGCGCGGGCGACCGCGGCCGGGGCGGACCTGCTGCTGGACGGTGGCCACAATCCCCACGCGGCGGCGGCGCTGGCGGCGGCGCTGCGCGAGCTGCAGGCCCGCGACCCGCGACCGCTGGCGCTGATCGTCGCCATGCTCGGCAGCAAGGACGCAGCCGGCTTCTTCGCCCCCTTCGCCGCGCTCAGGCCGCGGGTGTTCACCGTGCCGTTCGAAGCCGAGCGAACCATCCCGCCGCCTGAACTCGCGACCATCGCCACGGCCGCCGGTCTCCACGCCGAACCCGCCGCCGACGTCGAGGCCGCCCTCGACCGCGCTCTGACGCTCGACGCCCCCCGCGTGGTGATCTGCGGCTCGCTCTACCTCGCGGGCGAGGTGCTGGCCCGCTCGCCGGAGACCTGGCCGACTTAGTCCGCCCGCACGCCGCTCTCCGCCAGCCAGTCGACGATCTTCTGCTTGGGCATGGCCCCGACCTTCATCGACAGCAGCTTGCCCTCCTTGAACAGCATCAGCGTCGGCACGCCGCGCACGCCGAGGCTGGAGGCGGTGTCCTGCATGTCGTCGATGTTGGCCTTGGCCACGGTCAGCTGGTCGACCAGCTCCTCGCTGATCTGCTCCAGCGCCGGGCCGATCTGCTTGCAGGGGCCGCACCACTCCGCCCAGAAGTCCACCAGCACCGCCTTCTCGGCGCCGGTCACTTCGCCGAACGTCTCGTCGGTCACCTTCACGGTCGCCATGCGGCGGCTCCTTCAGTCCAGGTCGGCGATGTAGGAATCCGGCGCGGGCGGATCAACGCGGCTCAGGCCCGCGAGAGTGGCCGCTACCAACGAGTCGGACAAGGGCGTCAGCCGGGCCCCGTCGGTCCACACCAGCGCCGCCTCTACCGTCCGGCCGGGGAACACCCGCCGCAGCACCGCCACGTAGGTCGCCATCTGCACCAGATCGGCGCGGTCGGCCTTCTCGGCGCGGTCGGGCGAGGGCCGGTTGGTCTTGTAGTCGACCACCAGCACCCGGTCGGGCGTGACCACCAGTCGGTCGACCCGGCCGCTGATCGCCAGGCCCTCGGGCAGTTCGGGCGCGGAGCCGGCCACCGCCGCCTCGGCGCGGGAACCGGGGCTGAACACCTCGGCGAAGCGCGGGTGCTCGATCACCGTCATGGCCGAGCCGGTGATCTCCGCGACCTGCTCGGGCGTCAGTCCGGGCTCGCGCGCCAGCAGGCGCTCGGCGGCGACGGCGCGGGCGTCCGGCGCCACGTCGGGCAGCAGCTGCAGCAGGCGGTGGATCAGCGAGCCGCGCCGGAACCGGCCGAGCCCGCCCGTCGAGGCCAGCGGCGAAGGCGCCGTCCCGCGCCGCCGCTCGGTCAGGGCCGAGGGCGCCGTCCAGCGGCTGAGCGGCTCCGGCGCCGCCTCCTGCGTCGTCCAGGCGGGCGGCGAGGCGAGGTCGTCGTTCGCCGCCGCCGCCGAGGGCTCCGCTTCCGGATCGGGCCCGTAGCGGCGCACCCGCAGGTCGTCGGCCTCGATCGGGCGCGAGGCCTCGGCGATCTCCGGCCGCGCGAAAGCGGCCTCGGCGATCATCCACCAGCTGCCCTTGTCGGGCGTCTGGCGGTCGGCGCGCTGGCGGCCGCAGACGATAATGCGGTCCCGCGCCCGGGTCAGCGCCACATAGTAGAGGCGCAGGTATTCCTCCTCCGCCCGCCGGTCCGACCACGCCCGGGCCTCGCCGGCCGCCTCGCAGTCCTCCGCCTTGGCCCCGCACCACAGGAAGCCGCCGTCCTGCGTTTCGAACAGCCGCCCGCGCGAGCCGGGCGGCTTCTGCGTGGTGTCCGGCAGGACGACGATGGGAGCCTCCAGCCCCTTGGCGCCGTGGACCGTCATCACCCGAACTTCGCCCGAGCCCTCGTCCAGCTCGCGCTTCACCTCGACCTCGGCACGCTCCAGGGCGGAGACCACCGTCTCCAGGGCCGCCGGCCCGCGGCCCTCCAGCGCCAGCACCTCGTTCAAAAAGGCGTCGACCGCGTCGTCGGCCTCCGCGCCCAGCCGGGCCAGCATCCGCCGCCGCATGGAGGCGCCGTGCCGGTCGCGTCGGGCCAGGGCGCCGGCGAAGAACTCGTAAGGCGCGACCCGCCGGAACGTCGACCTCGCCCAGCCGAACAGGGCCGCAGCGTCGGCCCACTCCGGCCGCTCCCCGGCGCGGTCGCGCAGCGTTTTCCACAGCGAACCCTTGCGGTCGCGGGCGAGCGCGTAGAGCGCGTCCTCGTCCACGTCGCAGAACGGGCTTCGCAGCAGTTCGGCGGTGGTCAGATCGTCCCTGGGGTAGAGGGCGAACCGCGCCAGCGCCACCAGGTCCTGGAAGGCGGCGTGCTCCGACAGCTTCAGCCGGTCGGCGCCGCTGACCGGCAGGCCGGCCTTCTTCAGGGCGCGCGAGATTTCCTCGAACAGGGCGTCGCGGCGACGCACCAGGATCAGCACGTCGCCTGGCCGCGCCGCCCGCCACGCCTTCAGCCGCTTGTCCCAGACCCGCTCGCCGCGCTCGCACAGCGCCTTGATCTCCGCCGCGATGCGCCGCGCCAGCCGCTTGCGGGCGTTGTCGGGCGCCGGGGCGTCGAGCGGATCCCAGACGTCGGGCTCCTCGCGTTTGGCGTTCTGGAACGGCGCCCACAGATCGACGCAGCCCGGCTGGCGGCGCCGAGGCTGGTGCTTGAGAATGTCGAGCCCCGCCGGGGCCGGCACGGCCGCGCGCATCTCAGGCTCGGCGAACACCGCGTCGACGAAGCTCAGCACCTGGTCGGTGGAGCGCCAGCTCTCCGCCAGCGTCGGGCCGACGAAATCCAGCCCCGCGTCCGCCGCCCGCCTCGCGTAGCCCTGCAGTTCGGTCAGCATCCGCTCGGGCCGGGCGCCCTGGAAGGAGTAGATCGACTGTTTCTCGTCGCCCACGGCGAACACCGTGCGCGGCGGCGCGGCCGGGTCGCGCAGGCCGGCGCCGGAGAAGAACTCGTCGGTCAGCGAGCGGACGATGTCCCACTGCTCCGGCGCGGTGTCCTGCGCCTCGTCCACCAGCACGTGGTCGATGCCGCCGTCGAGCTTGTAGAGCACCCAGGCGGCGTCCTCGCGCTCGGCCAGCAGCGCGTGGGCGCGCTCGATCAGGTCGGCGAAGTCCAGCGCCGACCGCGCCGTCTTCACTTGGGCGTAGGCGACCCCGTAGGCGGCGGCCAGCGCCAGCGCATGCACCGTGTCGGCGGCCATCCGCGCCGCCCGCACCCGTTCACGCACGGCGTCGATGCGCTCGACCTCCGCCATCATCGGCTCGCACAGGTCGGCGGCTTTCAGCGCCTTGCTCTTGGCGAACAGGGTGCGGGGCGTGCCGCCGCCGGTGAACAGCGCCTCCAGCGCCGCCTCCCAGGCCGGTTCCTTCGCGCCTAGCCGATCCAGCACCCGCTGCAGCGCCTCGGCGCAGTCGCAGTCCTGCTTGCCACCGCCGCGCAGGGCGTCCACCACGCGGCGCCACAGCGTCAGGCTCAGCGCCGGTGGGCGCACCGCCGCTTCGGCCTGCGCCTCGACGTCGAAGGGCTCCGCCGAACCCGTGCAGCGGGTCCAGACGTCGGCGGCCACCGCCTCGGCGCCGCCCACGCCCTCCACGTATTTGGCGATGGCCGAGCGGCGGCTCTCGAAGGCGGCGAACATCTCGGCCAGCGCGCGGGGGTCCAGGGTCACCGCGAACCGGCGGTAGGCCGCCGCCACCCTCCCGTCCGGGTCGGCGACGGTGCGCAGCGCCACGGCGTCGCGCGACTCCGCGGCGATCTCGGCGGCCACCGCGTCCTCCGCCACGCGGAAGCCCGGCGACACTCCGGCCTCCAGCGGGAACCGCCGCAGCAGCTTCTCGCAGAAGGCGTGGATGGTCTGGATCTTCAGCCCCCCCGGCGTCTCCAGCGCGAGCGCGAACAGCCGCCGGGCGCGGGCCGGCTGCCGCCCGCCTTCCTCGATGGCGGCGAGTTCGGCGCGCAGCTCGGCGTCATTCATCACCGCCCACCCGCCCAGCTCCTCGAACAGCCGGCTCTGCATCTCCGCCGCCGCGGCCTTGGTGTAGGTGACGCAGAGGATCGCCTCGGGCCGGGCGCCCTGCAGCAGCAGGCGCGCCACCCGCCGCACCAGGGTGGTGGTCTTGCCTGAGCCGGCGTTGGCGGTGACGAAGGCCGAGGCGCGCGGGTTTGAGGCCTGCAGCTGCGGATCGGGCGCGCTCATCCGCCGCCCTCCTCGTCGTCGGCGCCGACTACGTGCCACTCCCAGACCCGCGCCAGCCGATCGTAGTCGCCGCCGAACTTGCTGAGCAGCTTGGGCACGGCCCAGGAGACGTAGGGCGTCGTCGGGTCGCGGAAGCGGCGCACCCGGCGGGTCAGCCCCTCCAGCGCCGCGTCGGCCGCCTCGCCCGCCTCCTCGGCGTCGACGCGCAGGCAGGCCTCGCCCGGCGGCTCCCGCCCGGTCAGCCGCACGTAGCCGAGGTCGCCCGGCCGATCGCCCGCCTCGGCGAAGCCGCCGCCGGCGATGATCGCAGCGGTCAGCGTCAGCTGCGGCGCGAAGCCGGCGTCCATCTCCTTGCGGGTGGGCGCGTAGCCGGTCTTGTAGTCCCAGACGTGGACGTGCTCGGGCCCGGCCTCCAGCCGGTCGGCGCGGGCGGTGATGGTGAAGGGCGCGCCGTCGATCATGAGCGTCCGCTCGCCGCGCCGCTCCACCAGCACCCGGCCGCCGGCGGGCCGCCGTTCGCGTTCGAAGTCCGCCAGCCAGCGGGCGCAGCCCGAGGCCAGCAGCCGCTCCCGCACCATCGCCGCCTCGCCCACGCCCTCGTCAGCCAGGGCGGCGGTGATGGCGTCCAGGATCAGGCCCTCGCAGTCCGGCGGCAGTTCGTCGGGCCAGGCCTTCGCGAAGCTCTCCAGAGCGGCGTGGATGGCGGTGCCGCGCGCCGCCGCCTCGATCGCCTCCGACGGCCGGCGCATGGGGAACAGGCCCAACACGTACTGGGCGTAGATGGCGTAGGGGTCGCGCAGCCAGCCCTCGACGCGGGTGACCGACAGGGTGTCGGGGCGCACCTCCACCGGCGGCCTCGGCTCAGGCCGCGGGGCCGAGCGCGGCGGGGCGGTGGGCCGGTCCAGCCCGCGGGCCCAGCTCAGCAGTTCAGGGCGGCCCGGCAGACGCACGTCCGCGCCGCGCGCCAGCGTCTGCAGCCGCCACAGCCAGCGCGACTTCACCGCCGGCGCGCCCTGCCGCCGCTCGGCGTGCAGCAGAAAGACCTCCGGTGCGCAGGCCGCCTGGGCGAAGTCGTGGGCGGCCTGGCCGGTGCGACGTTCGGGGGGCGGCAGGCCGAGCTTCGCCCGCATGGGTCGCGACAGGAACGGGTCGATCGGGGCGGCGCCCGGCCACACCCCCTCCTCCAGCCCCGCCAGGATCAGCCGGTCGGCCCGCACCAGCCGCGCCTCGATGGCCCCCAGGATGCGCACCCGCCCGTGGGTGGCCTCGCCGGTGCGCACGGTCTCGGCGGCGAACAGCACCTCCAGCGTCTCGGCGAATCCGCTCGCGGTGACCGGCGGCAGGCCCTCGGCGTCCGCCATCAGCGCGGTGAACAGGGCGCCCGCCGCCTCGCCGGAGGCCTCGGCCCAGAGCGCCCCGACCGAGCCGCTCTCGCCGCGCGCCAGCGTCTCCAGCGCCTCCACCGTCGCCCGCGCCGCGTCGGCCGCCGACGTCACGTCGCCCGCGAACGCCGTCTGCACGCCCTCGACGACCGCACGCAGGTCGGCCAGCAGGGCGCCCGCGTCGGCCAGATCGGCCAGCCGCGCCGTCTGCTCCGGCTTGGTGCGGGCGACCACCTCGTCCAGCCGCCGCTCCAGCTTGGCCCAGTCGCGCGGAGCGGGGCCGCGCAGCGCCCGCTCCTCCAGCGTGGCGGCCGCGCGCGAAAGGGCCAGGGGCTCGCGGCCCAGCCGCGTCAGCCGGGTCTTCAGGATCGCCAGCAGGCCGACCCCGTCGGGCCGCTCCGACGCCGCCGCCCGCGTCAGCGCCAGAGCCAGCGTCGCCACCGGGCTTAGCGTCAACGGCTCGCCCGCCGAGGAGTCCGCCGCCACCCCGAAGCGGCCGAGCGCCGCCTGCACCCGCCGCGCCAGCACCGGATCGGGCGTCACCAGCGCGGCGGTGGCGCCGGGCGTCTCCAGCGTCTCGCGCAGCAGCAGGGCGGCGAGGGTGGCGACCTCGCCCTCGTGCCGGGCGCCGACCACCGTCAGCCCGGCCAGACCCTCGGCGACCGCGTCCTCGCCCTCGGTCGCGCCGTCGCGGCGCAGGGCGTCGATGGCCGCCACCCAGTCGGCGGTGGCCTCCACGGGCCTGAGCGCCTCGTTGACCAGCCGCCGCCGCCAGCGGCCTCGGCGGGCCTCGCCGGGCGTCTCCGGCGAGGGCCACGGCGCCACCGTCCGCCGCTCTACGCCCGCCCGCTCCAGCAGCCGCTTCAGCGCCGACTGCGGGTGTTGCTCCTCGCTTACGCCAATCTCGACCCAGGCGGAGTCGGCCAGGGTGTCGTCCAGCCCGGGCAGCACCACCGCCCCCTGAGGCAGGCCGGCGATCACGCTCAGCAGATCGGCCAGGGCCGGCGCGTTTCCGGTAGAGCCGGCGGCAACCACGACGCCCGCCGGCGGGTCGCGCGTCCACTGCTCGGCCAGCGCCCGCAGCAGCCGCACCTGCCGCTCGGCCGCGTCGACGACGCCGAGGTCCGCCAGCCGCGCCCGCCAGCCGTCCGCCGCCGCCTGCAGGAAGTCAGCCGATTTCAGCCAGTGCCTGGCGTAGTCGCCGTCGGTCAGGTTCCGCAGGTCGCGCAGCCCCTCGCCGACCTCCTCGATGGCCGCGGACTCGAACAGCCGCCCGAGCGCCGCGCCCATCTCCAGCGCGCCCGCCGCGTCCAGCCGACGGCCGATCAGGTCCTGATGCTCCAGCGCCAGCCGCGCCAACTCGAAAACGCGCCGGCGCCCGCCGATCGCCGGCGGCAGGTCCATCGCCAGCGCCGCGGTCTCGAACGGCGGCTCGCCCTCGTCGAGGTCGCCGAGCGTGCGGATTTGCGGCAGCAGCAGCGCCCCGCCCTCGCCGGCGTGTTTCAGGAAGGCCGCATGCAGCGCCCGCCCGGCACGGCGCGTCGGCGTCAGCACCACCGCGTCGGCCAGCGCCTCCGGCCCACGGGGCTCCAGCACCCGCATCAGCCCCCAGGCGAGGTCCTCGACGAACGGCCGGTGCGCCGCCACGCTGAACCAGCGCGGCCCGCCGCTCCTGAACAGCGCCTCCGGGGTCACCGCCCGAGTTCCGCCAGCTTCGCCTCGGCGGCGTCGCGGCTCTCTGGGTCGCCCACGTGCATCCAGAAACCGTCGAGCACCGCGGCGTGCAGCCGCCCGGCTTCCGCCAGCCGCCGCCACACCCGCGTCAGCGAGAACGGCCCCTCGGGCTCGCCGTCGACGACGGACGGCTTGCAGGCGTGCAGCCCCATGTAAGCCAAAGGCGCGCTCGCCTCATCCGGCCTGCGGAACCGGAACCGCCCGTCCGCCTCGACCACCCCGTCGCCGACCCCGTCGAAGCCCAGCGCCCGATGCGTCCGCGCCAGCAGCAGCAGCACGTCCATCCGCTCGGGGTTCCAGGCCCGTCGCACCGCCGCCACGGCGGAGACCCCGTCCTCGGTCCACACCGAGTCGATGTTGGCCACCAGCACCGGCGACTCGCCCAGCAGGGCGCGGGCTTTCTTCAGCCCGCCTCCGGTCTCCAGCAGTTCGGCGCGTTCATCGGAGATCGTCACCGCCGGCCGCTCGCGCCCGGCTAGATGCGCCTCCAGCCGGTCGGCGAACCAGTGGATGTTGACCACCGCCCGCTCCACGCCGCCGTCCGCCAGCCGGTCCAGCACGTGGTCGATCAGCGCCCGTCCGCCGACCTCCACCAGCGCCTTGGGCCGGTCGTCGGTCAGCGGCCGCATGCGGGTGCCCAGGCCCGCCGCCAGCACCATGGCCGTGGTCAGGCTCACGTCCTCACCGATGCAGGCACGTAGCGGTCCATCCACGCGCGTAGCGACGCTAATGCAGGTTCATGCAGGCACTCGTGCAGGTAGCTCCACATGCGCGGCATGAAGGCCCGATAGCGTGGCTTGCCGTCCCGATGCACCAGCCGCGAGAAGATGCCGATGATCCGCAGGATGTTCAGCGCCCCTAGCGTGTGGAAATCGCTCAGGAACCCCTCCCGCTCCACCTCCGGCATCGCCTCCAGATACCGCGCAAGGCACCGCCGCCTCATCTCCGGCGACACGTCCCGCCGCGCGTCGTGCAACAGCATGGAAAAGTCCCACGCCCGGTTGGCCCTCAGCGCATCCTGGAAGTCGAGCAGCCCCACCCGCGCGGGGCCTTCCCGCTCCGGCAGCCAGATCAGGTTTTCGGCGTGATAATCGCGGTGGCAGAACACTTCCGCGGTCGCCTCGGCGTGCCGCCGCACGGGCGCCCAGAAGGCCTCCCACTCCGCCCTCGCTTCCTCCGAGAAGGGCGGAAGATCGGCGTAGAGCGGCAGCCAACCGATCAGCAGGTCCCCCGCCGCCTTCAACGCCAGGTCGTCATAGACCAGGAGCGGCCAGCGCGCGCCGCCGGCCTCCAGCACCTCCGGCGGGCTTCGCCGATGCAGGTCCACCAGGGTGTCCACCGCCGCATCGTAGAGCGCCGCCTCATCCGCGCCCTGCTCCAGTACGCGCGCGAACAGGTCGTCGCCGAGATCCTCCAGGATCGCCAGGCCGTTCGGGACGTGCGCCGCGATCACCCGTGGCGCCGACAGCTCCTGCGCCTTCAGCCAGCCCGCGCAGGCCACGAAGGCGTCCACCCGTCCCGCCGCGACCCGATAGGTCGCGTTGAAGCCGAGCGCGATTCGCTCCTCCGCCGTCGCCTCTGGCGGACAGGGGGCGCTCTCCAGCTGCGGCGGCTGGTCCATCAGCATGACCGGCGCCCCCGCCGCCGGTCGCAGGCGCACGTAGCGTCGCGTCGAGGCGTCGGCCGGCAGCGGCTCGCGCGCGGCGTCGGCCAGCCCGGCTCGGCCGAGGAACGCCTCGATCAGGGCTTCACGCTCAATATCCGACGTCACGCGAACTCCAGGACCCTCGGCCGGTGAGGCGCACTGTGCGCCCGCCGCTCGGCGAAAACGCGATCTCTACGTCGAGTCGGTCGGTCGGAAGCGAGCCCTCGAGCCGCGCTGGCCATTCGATCACCGCCGCCCCGTCTTGCAACGCTTCCCACAGCCCGATCTCCTCCGCCTCGTCCGGCCGCTTCAGCCTGTAGAGGTCGAAGTGCGCCACCGTCACGCCCGCTCCGTCGTAGCTCTGCACGAGGGTGAAGGTCGGGCTCGGAACCTCCTCGTCCGGCGAGGTCAGCGTCCGGATCAGCCCGCGCGTCAACGTCGTCTTGCCAGCCCCGAGCGGCCCGTGCAGCGCCACCACGTCGCCGACCCGCAAGACTGGCGCGATGGCCGCGCCTAGGCGCTCGACATCCTCGGGAGTCGGCAGGTCCAGGGTGACGGGCCACGGCATCGCGCCAGCCCTTCCCACGCTCTGCGCGGCCGCGGCAAGCTTGCGCGAAGCCGCTCCGCTGTGGAACAGACCGCCTCCGCCCGCCGGCCCGCCTGAAGAGCTTCGATGCCCAAGATCACCTACGTGGATTTCGACGGCGGCGAGCACGTCGTGGAGGCCAAGGTCGGCCTGTCGGTGATGGAGAACGCGGTGCGCAACAACGTGCCGGGCATCGACGCCGACTGCGGCGGCGCCTGCGCCTGCGCCACCTGCCACGTCTATGTGGACGAAGCCTGGCGCGACAAGACCGGCACGGCCAGCGCCATGGAGGAGTCCATGCTCGACTTCGCCGAGAACGTGGAGCCCAACAGCCGCCTGTCCTGCCAGATCCGCTTCACCGAGGCGCTCGACGGACTGACCGTGCGCACGCCGGAGAGCCAGCACTAGTCGCGATCAATCGGCGACCGGGGCGACCCCTCCAGGGCGACCCGCCGCGCGATCTACCGCGGCCCGCTGGCGGTGGTGGTCGGCGGGCGGCCGAAGGGGTCGGGGGAGGCGCCGTCGAGCGGGGCGCGGCTGATCGGCGGCACCGCGCCGTCCTGGTTGGGCTGGGGCACCTGGGCGACCGGATCGGCCTGGTCCTGGCTGCGGCGGGAGTCCTGGCCCTCGGCCTGGCCCTCGCCCGCCCGCGGGGCGGCGGTGGCGGCGCCGGCGGGCTGCGGCCGTTCGAGGTCGCCGCGGAGACCGCAGGCGCCCAGGGCCGCGGCCGTGAGGGCGAGGAGCGCGAGGGTCGGGGTGAGGCGGCTCATGACTGCAGACGTTCCTTCCAGCGCGCGATCTGCACGCGAACCTGCTCCGGCGCGGTTCCGCCGTAGCTGCGCCGGCTCTCCGCGGAGGCTCGGGGGGACAGCACCTCGTAAACGCCCGGATGCACGCGCGGTTCGAGGGCCCGCAGCTCTTCAAGCGCCAGGGCGTCCAGGCCGAGGCCGAGCGCCTCGGCCCGCTTCACCGCGGCGCCGGTGACGTGGTGGGCCTCGCGGAACGGCAGGCCGAGTTCGCGCACCAGCCAGTCGGCCAGGTCGGTGGCGGTGGAATAGCCCGCGCCCGCCGCGGCGGCCATGCGCTCGACGTCCGGCGCCAGGTCGGCGACCATGCCGGTCATGGCGGCCAGCGACAGCTCCAAGGCGTCGAAGGCGTCGAACACCGGCGGCTTGTCCTCCTGCATGTCCTTGGAATAGGCCAGCGGCAAGCCCTTCATCACCATCGCCAGGGCGGTGAAGGCGCCGAGCATTCGGCCGACCTTGCCGCGCACCAGTTCGGCGGCGTCGGGGTTGCGTTTCTGCGGCATGATCGAGCTGCCGGTGGAAAAGGCGTCCGACAGCCGCACGAAGCCGAACTGCGGTGTCGACCACAGCACGATCTCCTCAGCCAGCCGCGAGAGGTGCGTGCCGCAGACGGTCGTCGCCGCCAGCGCCTCCAGCGCGAAGTCGCGGGCGGACACCGCGTCCAGGCTGTTGGCGCAGGGCTCGTCGAAGCCCAACGCCTCGGCGACGGCGTGGCGGTCGATGGGGAACGGGGAGCCGGCCAGGGCGGCGGCCCCCAGCGGGCACTCGTTCAGGCGGATGCGAGCGTCGGCGAAGCGGCCGGCGTCGCGGTTCAGCATCTCGACATAGGCCAGCAGGTGATGGCCGAAAGTGACCGGCTGGGCCGGCTGCAGGTGGGTGAAACCGGGCATGAGCGTGTCGGCGTGCGCCTCGGCCTGGGTGAGCAGGGCCCGCTGCACGGTCTCGATCTGGTCAATCGTCCGGTCGCAGGCCTCGCGCACCCACAGGCGGAAGTCTGCGGCCACCTGGTCGTTGCGCGAGCGGGCGGTGTGCAGCCGCCCGGCGGCGGGACCGATCAACTCACTCAGCCGCGCCTCGACGTTCATGTGTACGTCCTCGAACTCGGGCCGCCAGGGGAAGACGCCGGCCGCGATCTCCCGCTCGATGGTGGCGAGGCCGCCCAGGATGGCGGCGCCGTCGTCGGCCGAGACGATCCCCTGGGCGAGCAGCATCCCGGCGTGGGCGCGGGAGCCGGCGAGATCCTGGGCGGCCAGGCGTTTGTCGACGTGGACGGAGACGTTGATCGCCTGCATCAGCGAGTCGGGTCGAGCGGCGAAGCGGCCACCCCACATGGCTTGCCCCGACCCCGCGTTTCCGGGAGATGAGTCAGGCATGAGCGACACTCCGCAGCCGTCGAGGCCCCGGCGCACGCCATTGCGCTGGGCGATCCTGGCGCTGCTGCTGATCGGCGCCGGCGGGGTTGTCTACGTCATCGGCGCCTCGCTCGTCCAACCGGCGGGTGACGGGCTCGACCGGTTCACGCGCGGCTCGCTGCAGAAGATGGTCACGCCGCAGGCGCCGGGGCCGGCCATGTCCGGCGCTTTCGTCGACGCGGACGGCCGCGCGGCGCGCGTGGCGGACTTCCGCGGCGCGGTGACGGTGGTGAACCTATGGGCCACCTGGTGCGCGCCCTGCCGCACCGAGATGCCGACGCTGGCGACCCTGCAGCGCGCCTACGCCGACCGCGGGCTGCGGGTGGTCGCGATCAGCCTGGACCGGCGCATGGAGGAGGCGGCCGCCCGCCGGTTCATCGCCGACAACGCGCCGCTGGGCTTCTTCCACGACCCGGTGATGGCCACCTACAACAGCATCGCGCCGCGGCCGCTGGGGCTGCCGGTGACGCTGATCTACGACGCGCGCGGGCGCGAGCGGGCCCGGCTGGTGGGCGACGGCGAGTGGGACTCGCCCGAAGCGCGCGGGCTGATCGAGGCGCTGCTGGCGGAGAGCGCGCCGCCCGCTCAGGCGCCCGAAAGCGCCAGTTGAACGCGCGAGGCCTGCAGCTGCACCTGCTGCGGCGTGGCGGCGCCGGCCAACGCCTCCGGCGCGTCCTCGCCCGGCCACAGGGCCACGAATCGGTCGAGGTCGGCGCGCGCGGAGGCCAAGGCCGGGGCGCGGGCCAGTTCCGCGCGCGCCGACAGGGCCGCGCCGCGCGAGTGCTGGTATTCGATGGGGTCGACGCCGCCGTCGACGATGGTCTCGCCGTAGAGGCCGGTGGCGATCTCGGTCAGGCCTCGCACCACCGCGGCGGCGTCGCCGCCGGCCCGGCCGCGCGTCGCGCTGATCGCGGCGATGGCGGCGTCGATGTCGGCGGCGGTCCCGGTCGCGGCGGCTCGGCGCAGGACCGCCTCGTTCACGCCGAGGCGGGCGAATTCGGCCTTGGAAGGATCGTGAACTTCGAGCAGACCCTGGCCGACCAGCGCCTGGGCCGCCTCGCGGGCGTCCTCGCCGCTCTGTTCGCGCGCCGCCAGGTAGAAGCCCTGCAGGTGGGCCAGGCGCAGCGCGTCGCGGCTGTCGGCCGGAACCGAGCCGTAGGCCGCCGCCGCCCCTTCTTCGCCGCCGGCCGTTTCGGAGCCGCCCTCGCCGCCCTCACCCGCGGGCGCGGCGGGTTGGCCGCCCTCGGCGCCACCCTCGCCGCCCTCGCCCGCCGGCTGGGTCGCCCCGGCGGCCGGGGCCGAGCCCGTCGAGCCGCCGGCCTCGCCGCCCTCGCCGCCGCAGGCCGAGAGGCCGAGGGCGGAGGCCAGCACGGCGGCCGAGACGCCGGTCCAGAGTTTCGGGCGGAAGGCGGTCATGCGAAGACTCTCCTGAAGCGGCGCGGATAGATCACGCGCCGCCTGCGCCTGCAAGTCGTTCGCAACCGTGGAGGCCGCGCTTTGCTGACCATCGCCGGGTTGCTCGCCGCCGAAGACGTGACCCGCGTGCGCGAGGCGCTCGCCGAGGTGCGCTTCCGGGACGGCAAGGTCACCGCCGGCGCCCAGGCCCGCAAGGTCAAGGCCAACAGCCAGGCCGACCGCGCCGATCCGCGCGTGCCGGCGCTGGCCGAGTTCGTGCGCGAGGCGATGGCGGCCCACGAGCTGTTCCGTCTGGCCGCCCGCCCGGCGCGATGGTCGCACCTGCTCTTCTCGCGCTACGCGGCCGGCGACGCGTACGGCCTGCACACCGACGACGCCACCATGGTCGCGGCCGACGGCGGGCGGCTGCGCACCGACCTCAGCTTCACCCTGTTCCTGTCGGACCCGGCCACCTACGAGGGCGGCGAACTGCTGATCGACGGGACGGACGGCGAGCTCCTGTTCAAGCCGCCTGCGGGGGCTCTGGTGCTCTACGCCACCGGCCTGCTGCACCGGGTGATGCCGGTGACCTCCGGCGAACGGCTGGCGGCGGTGGGCTGGATCCAGAGCCTGATCCGCCGCGGCGACGAACGCGATATCCTGTTCGACCTCGCACGGGTGCGCGCCAGCCTGCCCGACGGCGAACCGCGCCTGCTGCTCGACCGCGCGGCGGGCCAGCTGATGCGGCTGTGGGCGGAGCCGTAGACGGTCGCACCAACTTGGACCAGCCCGGTGGACGTGCTACGAACCGCGCCATGTCGATTCAGGTCAACGTCGCCGAAGCCAAGGCCAAGCTTTCCGAACTCATAGCCCGCGCCGAAGCTGGCGAAGAGGTGGTGATCGCGAGAGGCGGCAAACCCGTCGTCACCCTCGCAACGCCCGATCGCCTGAAGCCCAAGCGGCGCAAGCGCATGCTCGGCGTCTGGGCTCACCTGGGTCTCGACATTCCCGCCTCCGCCTTCGATCCCGACCCCGAGACGCTCGCCCGCATGGAAGAACACTGGAACCCTGAAGTCCGTGATCGTGAACGGGCCGCGCGCGGGGAGTCGGCGCCTCTGGATTCTCCCTATGCCGATCTTGCGGACGCCCGACGCAAGGTGCGCGACGGTTGCTGATCGATACGAACGTCCTGATCTGGGCAGGTACGGACCCGGGGAAGCTCTCACGTCGTGTGAGAGCGATCTTCAACTCCGACGAAACCCTGATCGTCTCCGCCGTCTCGGCTTACGAGATCGAATTCAAGCGGCCGCGGAACCTCGAACTTCAGCGTTTGCCGCCCGATCTGAACGAGGTTGTCGAGGCGATAGACGCAAGCTGGGCCGCCGTCGACCCTCGGCATTGTAGCCGAGCCGGTCGACTACCGCCGATCCACGGCGATCCGTGGGATCGCATCCTGGTCGCACAGGCGATGGATTTCGGAATGCCGATCGTCTCAAGCGACGGCTTGCTCGCCCGCTACGGCGTCCCAGTGATCTGGTGACCCCTCACCGGGTCGGCACGGGCACGTCGCCGCGGTAGTCGTAGAAGCCGCGGCCGGTCTTGCGGCCCAGCCAGCCGGCCTCGACGTATTTCACCAACAGCGGGCACGGGCGGTATTTGCTGTCCGAGAGGCCGTCGTAGAGCACGTTCATGATGGCCAGCACGCTGTCCAGGCCGATGAAGTCGGCCAGCTCCAGCGGGCCCATGGGGTGGTTGGCGCCGAGCTTCATGGCGGTGTCGATGGCGGTCACGTCGCCGACGCCCTCGTAGAGGGTGAACACCGCCTCGTTGATCATCGGGATCAGGATGCGGTTGACGATGAAGGCCGGGAAGTCCTCGGAGTCGGTGGTGGTCTTGCCTAGCGCGTGGGCGAAGGCGACCACCGCGTCGTAGGTGGCCTGGTTGGTGGCGACGCCACGGATCACCTCGACCAGCTTCATCACCGGGGCCGGATTCATGAAGTGCAGGCCGATGAAGGTCTCCGGCCGGCCGGTGGCGGCGCCCAGCCGGGTTATGGAGATCGAGGAGGTGTTGGACGCCAGCAGGGTCTCGGGCCGAAGGCGCGGGGCGACCTCGCGGAAGATGGCGAGCTTGGTGGTCTCGTCCTCGGTGGCGGCCTCGATGACCAGATCGGCGGGTTCCAGACCCGCATAGTCGGCGACCTCGCGGATGCGGCCCAGGGCGGCGTCGACGCCCTCGGCGGCGATGGTCCCGCGGGCGGCGGCCCTGGCGAGGCCGCAGCGCACCGTCTCCAGCCCCTTCTCCACCTTCTCCGGCGAGACGTCGTGCAGCAGCACCTCGTAGCCGGCCGCGGCGCAGACCTGCGCGATGCCGGCGCCCATCTGCCCGGCGCCGATTACGCCCACCGTCTGAATGTCGGCCATGTGAGAGGAAGAGGAGCTGCCCGGCGGGGGAACGGCCGTGCCGAATTCCTAACACAGGAAGCCTCCGCGGCGTGAAGGGGGCTCAGGGAACCTGGGCGGCGGCCGTGCCGGTGGCGGCGATCTGTCCCTTCAGCCAGTCGCGGAAGCGGCCGATCAGGACCAGCTTGCGGCTGTCGGCGCGCCAGACGACGTAATGGCCGAACTCCGCGGCGATCTCGGCGGGGAACGGGCGTATCAGGCGGCCCGACTGGACGTCGTGCGCCACCAGGCTGGAACGCGCCAGCGCAACGCCCAGTCCCTGCGCGGCGGCTTCGGCCAGCAGACCGGAGTCGTCGAACAACAGCCCGGTCGGCGGCTCCTCGTAGTCCAGTCGGACCGAGGCGAACCACAGGCGCCACGGCCAGAACCGGTGCCGCAACAGCGGCGCGCTCGTCAGGTCCTTCGGCGTCGCCAGCGGCCAGCGATCGAGGAAGGCGGGGCTGCACACCGGGAACAGGGTTTCCCGGAACAGTTGTTCGGCCTCCAGGTCCGGCCAGCCGCCGGGGCCGTAGCGCAGGCCCACGTCCGCCCCGTCGGTGCGGAAGTCCGACAGCCGGTCGTCGGAGACGATGTTGACCAGCACGTCGGGAAAGTGCTCGGCGAAGTCGCGCATGTGCGGCGCCAGCCAGCGGTTGGCGAAGCCCGAGACGGTGGTGACCGTCAGCGTGCTGGCCCCGCGTTCGGCGTTCAGTTCGGCCACGCCGCTCTCCAGCGTGCGGATGGCGTCGGCGACCCGGCGGGCGAGGCGCAGGGCGGTTTCGCTGGGGAGCATGGCGTTGCCGTCGCGGCGGAACAGGCGGAGGCCGAAGCGTTCCTGCAGGCCGCGGATCTGCTGGCTGACGGCGCCGTGGGTGACGTGCAGTTCGGCGGCCGCGCGGCTGTAGCTCTGCAGCCGGGCGGCGGCCTCCAGCGCGCGCAGGCTGGAGAAGGGAGGCAGGGCGACCATTGGCGTTGTTAGCGCAACTCACACGCTCGGGCAATTCTTATCGTTCGCGCGGAACAGCGTGTGGGCCCATCTTCCTCCTCGCAGCGGCCGCTGATCCCTCCCCTCAAGAAGACGGATCGACATCATGAAGAGCGTTCTCATCGGGTCCGGCCTGTTCGCCGTGATCCTGCTGGCCTTTGCGGCCATGCCCGCCTCGGCTCACAACCTCGACCGCGTGCACCCGGCCTCGCGCTGGGCCAGTTCGGTGGAACGGCGCATCGACGTCAACCTCGACTATCCGGCCGCGGTGCGCCTGCGCGAGCCCCGCTCCGCCGAGGTGGCGTTCAGCGTCGGCGCCGACGGACGGCTGGGCGAGCCGGTGGTCACCCGCTCGACGGGCGTGGCCGTTCTCGACGAGGCGGCGGTCGAGGCGGTTCGCCGCACGGCCTCCGTCGGCGCCCCTCCGGCGTCCCTCACCGGACGGCCGATCACCTACCGCGCGACCTTCCAGGCTCCGACCGTTCGGCCGGGCCGGTAAAGGCCGGCCGGCGGCTCCGGGCGTCCCCCCGCCCGGAGCCGTTCAGCTGACAGGCCCCTTGGACAGTTCGTCCATCAACTGCGGGATGGCGGTCTTGTAGTCGGTGACCCAGCCGTAGTCGGCGACTTGGAAGATCGGGGCGTCGGCGTCCTTGTTGATGGCGACGATCACCTTGGAGTCCTTCATCCCGGCCAGGTGCTGGATGGCGCCGGAGATGCCCACGGCGATGTAGAGGTCCGGGGCCACCACCTTGCCGGTCTGGCCCACCTGGTAGTCGTTGGGGGCGTAGCCGGCGTCCACCGCCGCGCGGCTGGCGCCCACCGCCGCGCCGAGCTTGTCGGCCAGCGGATCGATCACCCGGTGGAACTCCTCCGAGGAGCCCAGAGCCCGGCCGCCGGAGACGACGATCTTGGCCCCGCCCAGTTCGGGGCGTTCGGACTTGACCACCTCCTCGCCGACGAAGTCGGTCCGCGGGGCGTCGGCGCCGGCCAGGGTCTCGATCGGCGCGGAGCCGCCCTCGCCGACCGGCTTGAAGGCCGTGGGACGGATGGTCAGCACCATCTTCGGTTCGGCGGTCCTCACCGTCTCCAGCGCGTTGCCGGCGTAGATCGGACGGACGAAGGTGGTCGCGTCCACCACCTCGATGACGTCGGAGATCTGGCTGACGTCGAGCTTCGCCGCCACGCGGGGGGCGAAGTTCTTGCCGGCGGAAGTCGCGGGCGTGAGGATGGCGTCGTAGCTCGCGGCCAACGGCACGATCACCGCCTCCACGGCCTCGGCGACCATGCGGCCGAGGTCGTCGCTCTCGGCCACCAGCACCTTGCGCACGCCGTCGAGCTTCGCAGCCTGTTCGGCGGCGGAGGCGCAGCCCTGGCCCACCACCAGCACGTCGATCTCGTTGGACAGCGCCATCGCGGCGGCGACAGTCTTGTGGGTGGTGTCGCGGAGTTTGCGGTTGTCGTGGTCGGCGACGACGAGAACGGCCATGGTCAGAGCACTCCGGCTTCGTTACGCAGCTTGGCGACCAGGTCCTCGGCCGAGGTCACCTTGATCCCGGCCTGCCGCCGGGGCGGTTCGCTGACCTTGACCACCGTCAGCCGCGAGGCGGTGTCGACGCCGTAGTCGGCGGCCGACTTGACCTCGATGGGCTTCTTCTTGGCCTTCATGATGTTGGGCAGCGAGGCGTAGCGCGGCTCGTTCAGGCGCAGGTCGACGGTGACCACCGCCGGCAGGGCCACGCCCAGCGTCTGCAGCCCGCCGTCGACCTCGCGCGTGACGTCGGCCTTGTCGGCGGAGAGCACGATCTTCGAGGCGTAGGTCGCCTGCGGCCAGCCGAGCAGGGCGGCCAGCATCTGGCCCGCGGCGTTGTTGTCGCCGTCGATGGCCTGCTTGCCCATCAGCACCAGCGACGGCTGTTCCTGCTCCACCACCGCCTTGAGCAGCTTGGCCACCGCCAGCGGCTCCACGTCGATGTCGCTCTGGATCAGGATTCCGCGGTCGGCGCCCATGGCCAGGGCGGTGCGGATGGTTTCCTGCGCTTGGCTCGGTCCGATGGAGACCACTAAGATATCGGTGACGGCGCCGCCGGCGTGGTGGGTGCCGGCCTTGCCGTCCTTCATGCGCACAGCCTCCTCGACGGCGATCTCGTCGAAGGGGTTCATGCTCATCTTGACGTTGGCGAGGTCCACCCCGGAGCCGTCGGCCTTGGCCCGGGCCTTGACGTTGTAGTCGATCACCCGCTTGACGGTGACGAGGACCTTCATGGCGACAACTCTGCGCGGCTTCGGCGGGGATCGGGCGTGAGCGATTGCCGCGCGCGTCCGGCGGTGTCAACGCAGGCCCTTGCGCGCACGGGGGGCGGTTTCCTAGGTTCGCCCTCGTGAAGAACCCCCAACGCACCGTCGACCGCTTCAAGTTCTTCTTCGTGGCGGTGTTCGTCGCCTTCATCGGCATGACCGCCGGCTACTGGGCCTTCTACCAGCGCCCCGCCCAGGCCTGCGAGAACGCCGGCAACTGGTGGGACCCGCAGGCGCGGGTGTGCGGCACGGTGGTCTACCTCCCCGACCTGACCGGCCGCTACCAGATGGGCGAACGCGAGTTCCGCGCGCCGGAGACGCTGCCGGCGCGTCCGGTGCGCCAAGCCGCCGAGCGCCCGTCGGCCTGACGCATCAGCGCGTCCCGCCCGGTCGCCACAGCACGTCGCCCTCCGCCCGCGCGTTGGCCCAGCGGGCGGCGACGAACAGCAGGTCGGACAGGCGGTTGAGGTAGCGCAGGGCCGCGGGCGAGACGATCTCGCCGGGCGTGGCGGCCAGCCGCACCACCTCGCGTTCGGCGCGGCGGCAGACGGTGCGGGCGACGTGCAGGGCGGCCGCCGCCGGCGTGCCGGCCGGCAACACGAAGGAGGTCAGCGGTTCGAGTTCGGCGTTCAGCCGGTCGATGTCGGCCTCCAGCCGCTCCACCTGGCTGCCGACGATGCGCAGGGGTTCATAGCCGAGCGGCCCGTCTCGCTCCGGCGTGGCCAGATCGGCGCCGAGATCGAACAGCTCGTTCTGGATGCGCTCCAGCAGGGCGTCGAGGTCGGACAGGCCGCCGGTGGCCAGCCGCACCATGCCGACTGCCGCGTTGGTCTCGTCGACCCCGCCGTAGGCCTCCACCCGGGCGTCGGCCTTGGACAGCGGCTCGCCGGTGGCCAGCCGCGTCAGGCCGCCGTCGCCGGTTCGGGTGTAGATGCGGTTCAGGACAACCAGGGCCGCCTCACCAGTCGGGCGCGCCGAAGCGGAACCAGAAGGCCGTCATCAGCACGATCACCGCCAGGAACTGCAGCCCCACGCGCAGCCGCATCAGCTTGTTGGAGTGCGAGCGGGCGAAGTCGCCGCCGCGGAACAGCGAGTAGACGCCCACGCCCAAGGTCGCCGCCACGGCGAACAGGGCGATCGGCACCAGGTAATGGACGACGGTTTCCATCGAGCGCTCACCTTAGAGCGGGGCGCCGAGCGGCGCCACCGCGGCTCAGTGAACCGAGACGGGCGCCAGTTGGTGCGCCATGGCCGCCGCGAAGGCCGATTTCCGGTCGATCAGCACCGCCAGGCGCTGCCCCGCGGCGCTGTGCAGGGCGTAGAGGGTCTGCTCCGGCTGCAGATCGAAGCCTTCGATCACGTCCACGGCGGTGTCGGCGATGACCTCCGCGGCCTTGATCTCGCGGATGTAGACCAGGCGCGGGGCGCCCAGATCGGTGAAAGCCTGAACGGTGAGATTGGGCGTCATGACGACCGCCTCCTTGGTGAAAACAACGTGTCGACCCGCCGCCCGGTTCAGCCGGCCGGGTGGTCCGCCCCGCGGAGGGGCGCCTCGTCGGCGGTGTCGAGCGCGCGGATCTGCACCTGCCGCACCGTCCGCTTCGGCTCGGGCCGGCGCACGTCGATGTGCAGCAGACCGTGCTCCAGCGCGGCGCCGTCCACCACCATGCCGTCGGCCAGCACGAAGCTGCGGGTGAAGCCGCGCGCGGCGATGCCGCGGTGCAGGAAGGCCCGCTCCTCGCCCTCGCGGCGGCCGGCGACGATCAGCTGGTTGTCCTCCACCGCCACCGACAGCTGATCGGGCGCGAAGCCGGCCACGGCCAGGGTGATGCGCACGGCTTCGGCGCTAGTCTGTTCGACGTTGTAGGGGGGATAGCCCTCGCCGGCGGCCTTGGCGGCCCGCTCGATCAGCTGGCGGGTGTGCTCGAAGCCGAGCAGGAACGGGCTGTCGAAGACGATCGGTCTGGTCATGGTCCGAAACCCTCGCTGGCAAGCGATTTCGTCCGCGATCCCGGAACGGCCCTCCAACAGGCGCCGTCCGTCCGCGGTGATGGTGATGTGGGGAGCTCGGGGCTCCCGCTCAAGCGGATACGTCGTCGGGCGGGCGGCTCGGACCAGACGATTACGGCGTGCCCATCAACCCTGCTCATCCCGACGCCGGGCGGATCGGCGTCAGCGAGGAGCGGCCGGTGGTCCCATCGCCGCCGCTCGCGGCGAGGCCGAAGCCGCCGCCGCCCGGCGTCTGGATGATCAGGGCGTCGCCGGCGCGGACCTCCACCGCCGCGGTGGCCGACAGCGGCTCGCGCGTGCCGTCGGCGCGTTCGAGCGTGTTGACGCCCGGCGCGCCGTCCTCTCCGCCGGCCAGGCCGCAGGGCGCCACCCGGCGGCGGTTCGACAGGATGGCCGCCGTCATCAGCTCGCGGAAACGGATCGAGCGTTCCACCCCGTCGCCCCCGCGCGAGGCGCCGGCCCCGCCCGAGCCGGGGCGGACGGCGAAGCGCTCCACCAGCACCGGGAAGCGGGCCTCCAGCACCTCCGGGTCGGTCAGGCGGCTGTTGGTCATGTGCGTCTGCACCGCCGAGGCGCCGTCGAAGCCGGGCCCCGCGCCCGACCCGCCGCAGATGGTCTCGTAATACTGCCGCACCTCGTCGCCGAAGGTGAAGTTGTTCATCGTCCCCTGGCTTCCGGCCAGGGCGCCCAGCGCGCCGTAGAGCGCGTCCACCACCATCTGGCTGGTCTCGACGTTGCCGGCGACCACCGCGGCCGGGGCCTTGGGATTGAGCAGGCAGCCCTCCGGCACGATCAGCTTCAGGGGCTTCAGGCAGCCCTCGTTGAGCGGAATGGCGTCGTCCACCAGGGTGCGGAACACGTAGAGCGCCGCCGCCCGGGTGATCGACAGCGGGGCGTTGAAGTTGGTGGCGAGCTGGGCGTCGGTTCCGGTGAAGTCGATGGTGGCGCTGCGGTCGGCGCGGTCCACCCGCACCGCCACCCGGATGGCCCAGCCGTCGTCGGCTTCGACCTCGAAGGCGCCGTCGCCCAGGGCGTCGATCACCCGGCGGACGCTCTCCTCGGCGTTGTTCTGCACGTGGTCCATGTAGGCCATCACCGTGTTTCGCCCGAAGCGGTCGATCAGCGTCTGGATCTCGTCGGCCCCGCGGCGGCAGGCGGCGACCTGCGCCTTCAGGTCGGCCAGGTTCTGGTCGGGATTGCGCGCCGGCCAGGCGCCGGACCCCAGCAGCGCTCGCGTCTGGGCCTCCCGCAGCCGCCCGTCCTCCACCAGCAGGAAATCGTCGATGAGAACGCCCTCCTCGCCCACCGTCCGGCTGAGCGGCGGCATCGAGCCCGGCGTGATCCCGCCCACGTCGGCGTGGTGCCCGCGGGCGGCGACCCAGAACAGCGGGGCGGCCTCGGGGTCCTCGAACACCGGCAGGATGACAGTGATGTCCGGCAGGTGCGTGCCGCCGTTGTAGGGCGCGTTCAGCATGTAGACGTCGCCGGGCCTCAGCCCCCGCCCGTCGCCGCGGCGCCCCGCCATCACCGCCCGCACGCTCTCGCCCATGGAGCCCAGGTGCACCGGGATGTGCGGCGCGTTGGCGATCAGCCCGCCGGAGGCGTCGAACAGGGCGCAGGAGAAGTCGAGCCGCTCCTTGATGTTCACCGAGCTGGCGGTCGACTGCAGCGCGTCGCCCATCCGTTCGGCCACCGCCATGAACAGGTTGGCGAACAGTTCCAAGCGGACCGGATCGACGAGGGCTTCATCCCTCCCCATCATGGGGAGGGACAGACGGGCGGAGCCCGTCAGGGTGGGGGGGGTGAGGTGACCCTCGCGGTTCTCCGTTCGCGTCAGCACCAGGTTGTGGAGGTCATCCACGCGAGCCGTCCACCCCGGCTCCACCACGGTCGTGGCGGCTTGCTCGAAGATCACCGCCGGCCCGTTGATTTCAGCTCCCACGACCAGCCCCGCCCGCGCGTAGACCTCTGCGTCACGTCTCTGTCCGCCAGATCGCACCGCCGTCTGGCGGATCGGTTGCGGTGCACCCTCCCCACCCTGACCGGCTGCGCCGGTCTGTCCCTCCCCATGATGGGGACGGATGAAGCCATCGGTGGCTCCTCCCACAGCCTCCGCGACCATCGCTTCCACGAAAACCGGCGTCTCGGGCGCGGCGAAACCGAAGCGCCGCTCGTGCAGGGCGTGGAAGTCGGCCCGCATCGTCTCGGGCGCGCGCCAAGCGATGGTCAGCGTCGAGTCCGTCCCCGCATACTTCAGCTCCGCCCGCCGCAGCACTTCGACCGACGCCACCGGCAAGCCCTGTCCTCGCAGCTGCGTCTCGGCCGCCGCGGCGAGCGCGTCCATCCGCGCGTCGAGCCCCGCCGCATCGCCGCCCAGCGGAACCCCCACCGTCGCCTGCCGCACCACCCGCAGGTCGGCCAGACCCATGCCGTAGGCCGACAACACCCCCGCCAGCGGGTGGATCACCACCGTCGTGATCCCCAGCGCCTCGGCCACCAGGCAGGCGTGCTGTCCCCCCGCCCCGCCGAACGAGGCCAGCGCGTAGCCCGCCGGATCGTGGCCGGCCTGGACCGAGACGCGCTTGATGGCCTCGGCCATGGTCTGCACGGCGATGGCGACGAAGCCCTCCGCCAGCGTCTCGGCCGTCAGCCGGACGCCGGTCTCCCGTTCCAGCGCCTTGGCTGCCCCCGCCATCGCCCGCTCGGCGGCGTCACGATCCAGCGGCTGGTCGCCGCCGCGGCCGAACACGCTCGGGAAATGTTCCGGCAGGATCTTCCCGAGAACCAGGTTGCAGTCCGTCACCGTCAGCGGTCCGCCGTGGCGATAGCAGGCCGGCCCCGGATCAGCCCCCGCCGACTGCGGCCCCACGCGCAGCCGCGCCCCGTCGAAGCGGCAGATCGAGCCGCCGCCCGCCGCCACCGTGTGCACCGCCGCCATCGGCGCCCGCAGCCGCACCCCGGCCACCACCGTCTCGGAGATCCGCTCCAGTTCGCCCGCGTAGTGCGACACGTCGGTGGACGTGCCGCCCATGTCGAAGCCGATCACCCGCTCGAACCCGGCCTGCGTCGCGGTCTTCGACATGCCGACCACGCCGCCGGCCGGCCCTGACAGCACCGCGTCCTTGCCGCGGAAGGCGCGCGCCTCCGCCAGCCCGCCGCTGGACTGCATGAACAGCAGCCGCGTGGCCGGCCCCAGCTCCTCCGCCACCCGGTCCACGTAGCGGCGCAGGATCGGCGACAGGTAGGCGTCGACCACCGCCGTGTCGCCGCGAGAGACCAGCTTGATCAGCGGCGCGACCTCGTGGCTGACCGAGACCTGGGCGAAACCGATCTCCCGCGCCATCGCCCCCACCCGCGCCTCGTGGTCGGTGAAGCGCCAGCCGTGCATCAAGACGATCGCCACCGCCCGGAAGCCCGCGTCGAACGCCGCCTGCAGCCCACGCCGGGCGGCGGCCTCGTCCAGCGGCCGCAGCACCTCGCCCTCGGCGGTCACTCGCTCGTCGACCTCGATCACGCTGGAATACAGCGGCTCCGGCAGGACGATGCGGCGGGCGAAGATGTCGGGCCGGCTCTGCCAGCCGATGCGCAGGGCGTCGGCGTGGCCGGTGGTGATCGCCAGCACGGTCGGCTCGCCCTTGCGCTCCAGCAGGGCGTTGGTGGCCACCGTGGTGCCCATCTTCACCGCGTCGACCCGCGCCGACGCGAGGTTCTCGCCCTCGTCGGCCAGGATGCGGCGCACGGCCTCGGTGGCGGCGTCGCGATAGCGGCCGGGGTTGTCCGACAGCAGCTTCTCGACGATCAGCCGGCCGTCAGGCGCTCGGGCGACCACGTCGGTGAAGGTGCCGCCGCGGTCGATCCAGAACTCCCAGCCCGGCTCGCTCATCCGCGTCTCGCCGCCGCGACGGTCGCCCGCGCCAGGGCGGCGGTGGAGTCGATCAGCGGCACGTCGAGGTCGCCCTCGGCCAGCACCAGCGGAACCTCCGTGCAGGCGGCGACGATCGCCTCGGCCCCCTCGCGGCGCAGCTGCGCCGCGAGCGCCGCCATGCCCTCCCGCACCTCGGCGGAGAGGTTTCCCGCCTTGACCCGCCAGACCAGCGCCATGAACCGATCGCGGGCCGCGCCCTCGATCTCCAAACTTTCGACGCCGCGGGCCGCGAACGCTCGCGGGTAGAGCCGCGCGTCCAAGCAGCCGTCGGCCGCCAGCAGGCCGACCCGCCGCGCGCCCGGCGCCCGCGCCAGCGTCTCGGCCACGGCCGCCTCGACGATGGACACGAACGGCAGGTCGGTCGCCGCCCGCACTTCCTCTTCAAAGGCGTGGGCGGTGTTGCAGGGCATGGCCAGCAGTTCGGCCCCGGCCCGCTTCAGCCCCCGCGCCATCTGCGCCAGCCGCGGTCCCGGCGACGGTCCCGTCCCGGCGATGCCGGCGTGCCGATCCGGCAAGGTCGGGTCGCAGTCGACCACGATCCGCGGATGGTCCTGGTCGCGCGTCGCGCCGCTGGCGACCAGCAGCTTCCTCAGAAAGTCCACCGTCGCCGCCGGCCCCATGCCGCCCAGCACGCCGATGGTGAGGAAGCCGTCCCTCATCGCCGCCGCAGCACGTCCTGATAGGCGTACAGCGCCGGCGCCCCGCCGGTGTGGACGAACAGCACCCGCTCGTCCGCCGCAATCTGGCCGGAGCGCGCCAGGCCGATCAGCCCGGCCATGGCCTTGCCGGTGTAGACCGGGTCCAGCAGCACCGCCTCCAGCGTGGCCAGCATGCGCACCGCCTCGACCATCTCCTCGGTGGCGATGGAGTAGCCGCCGCCGACCCAGCGATCGAGCGCGGTCACCGTCTCCCGCGCCGGGGCGCCGACGCCCAGCTTGTCGGCCACGGCCAGCGCCAGGGTGTGGACGTTCAGCTCCTGCTCGGCCTGCGGCCGACGGACGTTGATCCCGGTCAGCGTGGTCCCGGCGTTGGCCGCCTCCAACCCCACCAGCAGGCCCGCGTGGGTTCCGGCGCTGCCGCTGGCGCAGACCACCCGGTCGAAGCCGACGCCCAGGTCCAGGCTCTGCGCCACGATCTCCCGCGCGCAGACCACGTAGCCCATCGAGCCCAGCGCGTTGGAGCCGCCGCCGGGAATGGCGTAACCGCGCCGCCCCTCGGCCGTCAGCGCCTCGGCCTCCCGCTGCATCTCCGCGCCGAGGTCGGTCCCCAACTCCACCATGCGAGTCGTCTCGACGCCCAGCAGGTCGAATAAAAAGGCGTTGCCGGTGCCGCGCGGATCGTAGGTGCCCGCCACCCGCTGCTCGATGATCAGCCGGCAGGCCAGCCCCTCCTTCGCGGCGGCGGCCGCGGTCAGGCGGCAATGGTTGGACTGCGGCGCGCCGACGGTGATCAGGGTGTCGGCGCCCTGGGCCAGGGCCTCGGCGACCAGGAACTCCAGCTTGCGGGTCTTGTTGCCGCCGCCGGCCAGGCCCGTCAGGTCGTCGCGCTTGATCCAGATCTCAGGACCGCCCAACGCCGCCGTCAGCCGCGGCAGGAACTCGATGGGTGTGGGACCGGGCGTGTAGCGGCGGCGGGGCAGACGGGCGAGGCGCATGGCCGCCTCTGTCGCGGACCTTCGCGTGCGGTGCAAACGGAAACGGCCGAGGCTCCCCCGCCTCGGCCGTCCGTCACACCCCCGTGTCGAACGGCGTCATCGCCGCTTTTTCGCCACCGCGCAACGGAACCGATTGTCGCACCCCCCTCGCGGCGCCGCCTTTGAGTCCGCGCCGCCTTCGTGGTTCAACCGGCCCCCGCCTCATCAGGAGCCGTTCGGTGCCCTCGACCGCCCTCGCCGACCCGGCCCCCGTCCGCTCCGCGCTCGATCTCATCGGCCACACGCCGATGGTGGAGCTGACCCGGGTCGACACCGGCCCCTGCCGGCTGTTCGTCAAGCTGGAGAGCCAGAATCCCGGCGGCTCCATCAAGGACCGCATCGCCCTCTCCATGATCGAGGCCGCCGAACGCGACGGCTTCCTGAAGCCCGGCGACACCATCGTCGAGGCCACCGCCGGCAACACCGGCCTCGGCCTGGCGCAGGTGGGCGTGCTGAAGGGCTACAAGCTGCTGCTGGTCGTCCCCGACAAGATGGCGCGGGAGAAGGTTCAGCACCTGCGCGCGCTGGGCGTCGACGTCCGCTCCACGCGCTCCGACGTCGGCAAGGGCCACCCGGAATACTATCAGGACCTGGCCGCCCGCCTGGCCCAGTCGATTCCCGGCGGCTATTTCGTCAACCAGTTCGTCAACCCCGCCAACCCGCTGGCGCACGAGACCACCACGGGGCCGGAGATCTTTGACCAGATGGGCGGCGACGTGGACGCCGTGGTGGTCGGCGTCGGCTCGGGCGGCACGCTCACCGGGCTTGGTCGCTACTTCCAGCGGGTCTCCCCAAAGACCAGGATGATCCTGGCCGACCCGGTCGGCTCCATCCTGAAACACTACGTCGACACCGGTGAACTGATCGAGGCCGGCAGCTGGGCGGTGGAAGGCATCGGCGAGGACTTCATCCCTGAGGTCGCCGACATGAGCCTGGTGGCCCAGGCCTACTCCATCCCCGACCGCGAGAGCATGGACACCGCCCGTCTGCTGCTGGCCCAGGAGGGCCTGCTGGCCGGCTCCTCGTCCGGCACCCTGCTGGCCGCCGCCCTGCGCTACTGCCGCGAGCAGACCGAACCCAAGCGGGTGGTCACCTTCGTCTGCGACACCGGCTCGCGCTATCTCAGCAAGGTCTACAACGACGCCTGGCTGACCGAGCAGGGCTTCAGCGGGCGGGAGCTGCACGGCGATCTGCGCGACCTGATCACCCGCCGGCCCGAGGGCGGCGCCCTGATCGGCATCGGTCCCGACGACACCCTGCTGACCGCCTATAAGCGCATGCGCGACAACGACGTCTCGCAGCTGCCGGTGTTCGAGGGCGAGCGGCTGGTCGGCATCCTGGACGACACCGACATCGTCCACGTCATGGACACCGACGCCATCAGCCGCACCGACCGCTTCGCCAAGCCGGTCCGATCGGCCATGACCACCCAGCTGCACACCATGAGCCCCCGCCAGCGCATCGAGGACCTGGTGCCGGTGTTCGACGGCGGAGAGGTGGCCATCGTCTACGACGGCGACACCTTCCTCGGCCTGATCACCCCCGTCGACCTGCTGAACTACCTGCGGCTCAATCCGTGAAGCGCTGTTGAGGTGGTGCAAGAGATGCACTATCCTCCGCCATGGTGACGCTGCACCGCGACGCGGGATGGAGGATCGCGTGTACTCCCGTGAGCATGGCGTTCCGCACTTCCACCTCATAGGCTCGGACTACCGTTGCCCGATCGCGATCCAGACGTTGGAGGTTCTGGAAGGCGAGCCACCGCGGCGAGCGTTGCGGGAAGCGCTGAGCTGGGCGGCCTCGCATCATGCATTGCTGCATTCGGCATGGAAGGTCGGACGATCATGAGAAGCCTGGAGCGCACTCGGGTCATCGAGCGGGTGTCCGCCGAGGCCCCTGGCATGCTGCGTGTGAAGTGGCGTGACGGCCCGGAGGTCGACGTCGACCTGTCGCGCGACATCGGCCGGTTGAACGCCCTGCGGTCGCTGCGAAACCCGGCGGTCTTCGCGAGGGCCGTCGTCGGAGAATGGGGCCACAGCGTCGAATGGCCGGACGACGTCGAGATCGGGTCCGGCAGCCTCTGGCGGGACACCCTGTCCGCAATCGGTCGCGACGACACGCGGGGCTTTCTCGAATGGCGCCTCGAAAACGGGTTGTCGCTGTCCGCCGCCGCCGAAGCGCTCGGCGTCTCGCGACGGGCGGTGGCCTACTATTCCAACGGCGACCGGCCGGTGCCCAGGCCGATTCAGTTGGCCTGCCGCGGCTGGGAGGCGCTGCAGGCCGCCGCCTGAACTGCGGCTTCGCAATCTGTAGGACTATTTACCCCGACGCCTTTAGCGTATAGGGTCTCCCTCGAAGCCGGGACGGCTAGCGCAATGAGACGCTTGAGACTGTTTTTTTCCGCCGAACCGTCTCGAAGGCGGACCGTGAGACCCGCATGACCGACGCCCCCCGCCCCAACCGCCTCGCCTTCGCCACCCGCGCCGTTCACGCCGGGCAGTCGCCGGACCCGACCACCGGGGCGGTGATGCAGCCGATTTACGCTACGTCCACCTACGCCCAGTCGAGCCCGGGCGTGCACAAGGGCTGGGTCTATGCGCGGGGCGCCAACCCCACCCGCGAGGCCTTCGAGCGCTGCATCGCCGACCTGGAGAGCGGGGCCCACGGCTACGCCTTCGCCTCCGGGCTGGCGTCGATCGCCACCCTGCTGGAGCTGCTGTCGCCGGGCGACCACGTGATCTGCGGCGACGATCTCTACGGCGGCTCCTACCGGTTGTTCGAGCGGGTCCGCCGCCGCTCGGCCGGGCTGGACTTCAGCTATGTCGACCTCGGCGACCTCGACGCGGTGCGCGCGGCGCTGAAGCCCAACACCAGGATGCTGTGGGTGGAGACGCCCACCAACCCGATGCTCAAGCTCGCCGACCTCGCCGCCCTGGCTGAGATCGCCCGCGGGCGCGGGCTGATCAGCGTCGCCGACAACACCTTCGCCTCGCCGGTGATCCAGCGGCCGCTGGAGTTCGGTTTCGACGCGGTGATGCACTCCACCACCAAGTATCTGAACGGCCACTCCGACGTGATCGGCGGCTGCGTGGTGATGCCGGAGGGCTCGCGCCTGGCGCAGGACCTGCGCAACCTGCAGAACTGGACCGGGGCGATCGCCGGGCCGTTCGACGCCTTCCTGGCCCTGCGCGGCCTGAAGACCCTGCACCTGCGCGTGCGGCAGGCGAGCGACAACGCCCTGCAGATCGCCCGCTGGCTGGAGG
>Ga0136611_10000189_pt1 | contig 37220 bp, 35 predicted proteins | sample AntDrymUQ2232306_2_FD_106645 | JGI IMG/M metagenome (GOLD analysis project Ga0136611, IMG submission 106645) | Polar desert sand microbial communities from Dry Valleys, Antarctica - metaG UQ223 (23.06) | ecosystem: Environmental > Terrestrial > Soil > Desert | place: Antarctica: Dry Valley...
ACTCACGCGCGGGCCGAGGTCGGTGAACTGCCCTTTGGACGAGAACCCAATGCGACCGTTGTTTTCGGCGATGCACGAGACATCGGGGGCGGTGCCGCCAACGATCGCGGTGGTGAGCTTCTGGGCGAACTCGGCATGCGGCGTCGGTTCCACGGAGACTGTGACGTGCGGATGCTGCCGGGCGAAGTCGGTGCCGAGTTCCTTGTAGGGCTCAATAAGATAGGCGTCCCAATGCCACACGCTCAGCGTCAGCGGGGCTTTTGCCTTGGGAGTATCCTGTGCGGCACCCGAGCCGCCCGGCATGGCACACGCGGCGAGCAGGGCGGGCACACCGGTCGCCGCCGCGACCGCACCGGCGCGCACGAGACCACGGCGGCTGAGCGATCTGGGCTTGGGACGTGGTCTCTGGTCGGTCATAGGTTCTCATCCTCCATTGAGTGGTGTGCGCCAGCCAAGCCGCTCGTCGTTGGCTCGGCTTCAGGCAGAACTGCATCGCGCAACCTGCCCTTTGTGCGTTCCAACAAGCGACCTGGACTAACCAACCGGCATATCATTGCGCTACACTGGCCTTGTGTCAAGTAGTTGGACTGCCCAAACACCGACAAGGGCCGTCACTGACCGCGAGGTGACACTGGTAGACCGTCTTACCGCGACGCTGACGGAGCGCATCGCGAACGGCACGTGGTCGGTGGGTAGCCGCCTGCCGGGCGAACGCGAGTTGGCGAGTGACTTCGAGACAAGCCGCGTCACCATCCGACAGGCGCTTCGCTCCCTCGAGGCGCAAGGATTGCTCGAAGTCCATGGACGCGCGGGCGTGTTCGTGCGAACGCCATCGGCGGGGCAGGTGAGCGACGCGCTGGGGCGCTACTTTGCGCTGGGTCCACAGCCGCTCACGGTGCGCGATCTCCTAGAAGTGCGTCTGCTGGAGATCGACGTAGCGGGGTACGCGGCCGAGCGGCGCACGCAGGAGGACTTGCGCGAGATCGCGCGGGCGCTGGCCGACGGGGCGATCACCCTGGCACCAGCGGTGGGCGAGGCGCCGGCGCACGACGAGATCGCCGCGTGGTCGCGTACCGACGTGGAGTTCCACGCCGCGATTGCGCGGGCGACGCACAACCCGCTCTTTGCGATCATCTACGAGGCGTTGCACAACGTGTTCCTGGAGCAGCGAATGCGCACCGTCGGCGCGCTTCCCGGCACGAGGCAGCTCAGCTTCCGCCACCACCAGGAGATCTTCGACCGGATCTGCGTCAGCGACGCGGCGGGGGCCCGCCAAGCAATGCAAGCGCATCTGGCAGAGGCACGCGAGACGCTGCTGCTCTACACCGAAACCGACAGCGAGCTCTCGGTGCCGGTCCCGCCAGCCCGCTGAAGCCGGATCCATGAATCGACGGAGCAATACCCGCCCCACGGAGCGCGAGGATGGCAGCCGCGCGCGAGGGGCGGAGCAACACACTAGCGAGGAAGGCGCGACCATGAGCAGCGAGAACAAGGCGGCACGCGCGGAGGTGGTCCGGCTGGCAGGGCCGGTATTCGAGTGGACCCTGGGTGGCGGCCACGGAGGGGACGAGGCGGACGTGTCGGTATGGCCCACAGCGCTCTCGGTGACGAGTCCAAGCGGACGGCGACTCACAGTGCCGGCGTTCCGGGCTGGGCATCGCTGGAGTGCGCGCCTTTGGGCGGATGAGCCCGGCACTTGGCAGTGGCGCACCGGGGCCGCCGACGGCGCTGCGTCTAGCCAAGGGGGTGCTGATGGGTGCGCTCACGGCATAGCAATGGAGGGCGGGATTGAGAACAGCCCAGAGGAAGGCTCGCGCTGGTGCGAGAGCCCGCTACGCACGGGGGCCATGGGGCGGCACTTCGAGACCCGTGACGGCCGGCCATTCTTCTATCTCGGCGACACGGCCTGGTTTGTCACGTTCAAGGGCACCGAACCAGACTGGGAGCGCTACCTCGACGAGCGGGCGGCGCAGGGCTACAGCGCTGTGCAGATCCACCTGTTGCCTTTCAAGTGGGACGAGCCGGACCCAGAGGGGAACCTGCCGTTCGTGGATGAAGACGTGGCGCGTCCCAACGAACCGTACTTCGCCCGCGTGGACCGCTTCTGCGCGCTCGCCGCGGCCCGGGGCCTTTACGTGATGATGGCGCTTATGTGGGGCGGAAACCGGCGGGACCTCGCGGCGAGCCACTTCTCGGCCGAGCAGGCGGTGGCGTTCGCGCGCTACGCAGTGGCGCGCTACGCGGCGTTTCCTATGCTCTGGAGCCTCTCGGGCGATGCGCCATATGTCGAGGATCTGGAGAAGTGGGAGGCGGTGGGCGCCGCCGTCGAGGCGACCGACCCGCACCATCACCCGACGACAAACCATCTGCCGCCAACAATGAACTGGCGATTCCTGCACCACGCATCGGCGTGGCACGACTTCCATATGCTGCAGACGGGGCACCGGCGCGGCAACACGGCGGACATCGCGGCGCTTCCGGCGGCGTACTGGATGTCGCCGCCGGCCAAGCCGGTGGTGAACGGCGAACCTTGGTACGAGGGGCATCCCGAGATGGAGGGTTGGGGAGAGCGATTTCAACGCTGGCGTCGTGAGGGCGGGACCGGCGAGCGGCCGGCGTACGGCGCGCCGTTCACGGCCTTCGACGCGCGCTACGCATTCTGGACCAGCGTACTCGGCGGCGCCACGATGGGCCACGGATACGGCGCGCAGGGATTGTGGAACTGGAAGCGCGCAGGCGATTCCGAGGACCATCTGGGAGGGCCGCAGATCGGGCCAACATGGGAGGAGGGGCTGGCGCTCGCGGGCGGACGCGAGTGCGGTATTGGCGCTCAGCTACTGCGCGCGGTGCCGTGGTGGAAGCTTGAACCATGCCCGGAGCGGGTGGAGGTCACGGGTGGCCCGCCGCATGCGGAAGGAAGCCCCCTAAAGCCGGCGTGCGCACGCGCGGCGGGAGAAGCGTGGGTCGCGTATGTGCCGGCCGTGCCCGGTCCCGAAGGGCGCGTGACGCTTAAGGGGCTTGAGGACGGCGACTGGAGCGCCACGTGGATCGATCCGCGCACGGGCGCACGGCACGACGCGGGTCGTGCCCGCGCCGCGCTAGACGGCTGCTGGCGCACGCCGCCGACGCCGCACGATGATGACTGGGTCCTGGTGCTCGTCAGATAACCACCTAGCAATTCACGATGGCGACACTGCCACGGGCAATGAGAACGCTATTTTCATCCTAGATAACCCGCCAGACGCCCGACCGCCCGAACAGGCGTTGCTCCGCGTTACCCAAGCTGCAGCACGATCACCTCATGATCGCGCACGCCCGGCACCACCACGCTCGCACCTCAGCGAGAACACCGAGCATGAGCGTATTGACCTGGGCAATCGCAACGCCGGGCGGGTGTGGCCTGGCGTACTTCTCCACCACCTCTAACCACGCGCCCATCTGCCACCTCGGATCCCTCATGTAGTCCATAGCGCGCATGGACTTGCGCGGTGCAATCACGGACGTCGACTTGGTGTATTCAATCAGGTGTTCCGGCTGGTAGAAGAACTGCATCAAGTCCCACACCATGTCCGAGTTCTTGGTCTGCGAACCAAGGCAGAACCAGTTTGTCGGTGATCACTACCCGCGGCTGGTACCCACACCCGTCGACCACGCGACGCAGAACGGTCTCCGCCGCCTCCTGGTTGCGCCGCGCCTGGACCAAGATGGCCAGCACTCCCCCCTCCTGGTCGACGGCCCGCCACCGCCAGTGCTTGTGCCCGTTGCTCTTGAGCTGCATCTCGTCACAATGCCACGTGTCACCCGGGCGGGGGCGCCGCCGGCGAACCCCATCGGCGAAGCACTGCCCAAACGTGCGACACCACCGGCGGATGGTCTCGTAACTCACCGCGATCCCGCGCTCCGCCAGCAACTCTTCGACGTCCCGGTAGCTCAGGAGGACGCGGTAGCTCAGGAGGAAGCGGTAGTACAGCCATACGGCATGGCTGATGATCTCCCCGGGAAAACGATGGCGCTTGTACAAAGCGGACGGCTGGCGCATCGCGGAGTCCTACGGCACGACCCTGCCAACGTGCTAGTGAGTTACTGTGACAGTCCCCCTTTTGACGGCCCGCTTTACTTGCGCGCCCGCCGGGTCCACAATTGCCGCATGGTGATTCAGCAAGCGCCTGCCGCGCCGGCGGCCCCCACTGCGCCAGCACAGGCCGCTCCAAACGCCCGGCTGCGGCTTCTCAAGCCGGAAGAGATCGCGTCGTACCACGAGCAGGGGTACGTGGTGGTGCCCGGCGTCTTCCCTGCGGCCGAGCTGGAGGAGATGGACCAGGAGATCGACCGGTTGCTGGATCAGCCCGGTAACGACGCCGGCGGCGTCCACCCCACGTGGATCTTCAAGATCCATCAGAAGTCTGAGATGGCCGCCCGCTTCGCGGAGGACGAGCGGCTGCAGGCGCTGGTGGCGGACGTGGTGCATCCCGGGCTCGCCATCCATTCCACCAAGCTGGTGCCCAAGCCGCCGCACTCCAACGACGTCTGTCACTGGCACCAGGACGAGGCCTTCTACTTCCGCCCGGATGACCCGGACACGGTGAGCCGGACGCGCATGTCCGTGTGGGTGCCCCTCCAGGACGCACACGAGAAGAACGGCGGTCTGTGGGTGGTGCCCGGCAGCCACCGCTGGGGGATCGATCCCTACCACATGGTGGACACCGGCCAGTGCCGGAAGGTGATCGACCGCGAGGCGTACGCTAACGAGCACGCAGTGCCGCTGCGCGTCTCCGCCGGCAGCGTGGTGCTGTTCAGCGCCTGGACGTGGCACCACTCTAAGAACAACGAGACCGACCGCGTGCGCCGCGCCTTCATCGTCTCCTACCAGGAAGCCACCGTCCCCAAGGGCGCCGGCGACCAGTGGAAGGTCCTCCGCCCGGCACCGCCAATGCTAGGCTAAGAGCATCTCTCCTGTGGATCTCTCCGCGCTTGCCGCCATTGCTCTACCCGACCCGGGCGGCGCGCCGCGACGGATTGGCGACTTCTGGACCGATCAGCCGGCGCTTATCGCCTTCATCCGGCACTACGGCTGACTGCTCTGCCGCGAACGCGTGGCGCAGTTGCGTGACGCTCATCCCGCGATACAGCGGCTCGGCGCCGTGTTGGTCGTGATAGGTACTGGCAATCCAGAGGCAACCGCGACGTTTGCGCGCGAGCTGCATTTGCCTTTTCTACTACTTGCCGATGTCGACGGTGACGCCGCCCGCGCCGCCGGCCTCGTGGAAGGCTCAGCGGCCCAGATTGCCGGCATTGCACCCGTGCGAAGCGCCTTTCGCGCCTGGCGGAGCGGGCACCGCCAGCACCGTACCGGACCGCGACCGAGGCAACTTGGCGCCACCTTCGTCATCGCTCCCGGCTCAATCGTCCTCTACGCTCACCTGGACCGGGACGTCGGGGACCACGCTCCTCTGGCCCGGGTGATGGCCGCCCTGGCTTGAGTGTGCGCTGCCCGACCAAGGTCACCATCGCTGTGACTTCAAGATCCGTGCACCCACACGCGCGTACGCGTGCCTGAATCACATGGGACCGGCGGAGGTGAAGGAAGCATCCGAGACCATGAACTTTCGGCAACAGCTTCTGGTAGGAGCCCGGAAGGCTATGATCGGCGGTAGGTATGGACTACCGGGTGTTTGGGCGGACGGGACTGCCGGTCTCGACGATGTCGATGGGGTGCAACCGGCTGGGCGACCCCGGAGTAGACAGAGCGGTCTGGCCGCCGGTGGTGGAACGAGCGATCGAGCTAGGGGTGACCTTCTTCGATACGGCGATGGCGTACAACGACGGGCGAAGCGAGCGGGTGCTCGGCGAGGTGTCGACGCGACATGGAGGACGTGGGGCGGGGGAACGACCGCTGGTGATCTCCACGAAGGTGGGGATGCAGTCGGACGCCTCAGCCGGCGTAAAGGACTTTTCGGCGAAGACCATCTTGAGCGAGGTGGACGTGCAGCTGAAGCGACTCCAGCGTGATGCGCTTGACGTGTACCTGCTGCACAGTCCGACCGCGGCGCAGGTGGACGAGGGGGACTGGCCGGTGGCCTTCGAACGGCTGAAGGCGGATGGGCGCGTGAAGTGGGCCGGGATCTCGACGAGCGATCACGCTTCCGGAGTCGCGGCCATCCAGAAGGGCGTGGACGTGCTACAGATCCAGTACGACCTGCTCTTCCCGACGGCGGAGGACGAATTGTTGCCGGCGGCGCGGGCACACGACGTCGGGGTTATGGTGCGCACCCCACTGGCGCGAGGGCTCCTGACCGGCAAGTTTGCCCCCGGTCAGCCGCTTTCACCTGACCAGCAGTGGCGCCGGCCGCGCGGGGATCAGCTGTTGCTCCGCCTAGCGCGGATAGAGGCGCTCCGATTTCTCGAGCGCCCTGGCCAGACTCTGGGCCAGGCGGCGCTGCGGTTCGTGGTGAGCCACCCTGGTGTCCACTGTGCGGCCCCCGGCGCTCGCACCATTGAGCGGCTCGAAGCCAACTGCGCCGCAGGCGGTGGTGTCCTCACAGAGGACGAGCTCGCCCGCATCAAAGAACTTCAGGCTCAGTGGCGCCGCGAGGGCCTGTGGTAGCTTCGCGCCTGCTGGCACTCGTAGGCATCCGCGAGGTTTCGCGGGCGGCGGTGCGCTCAATCCGGGGGTGACAGATTCGGGTTCCAGACGATCTCCCAGAGGTGGTCGTCTGGATCCAGAAAGTAGGCGGCGTAGCCGCCATAGAAGGTGGCTGCAGCGGGCTTCACGATCTTCGCGCCGGCCCGTCTGGCCTCTTCCAGCAGAACGTCGACTTCTTCCCTGCTGCTCACGTTGTGACCGATGGAGAATGCGCTTGCAGATGCTGGTGCAGACGCCAGCTGGAGAGGGAGGCCGGTGTCGCGAGCGATGCTGGTTGTCGGCCAAAGGGCGAGCAGCAGACCGTGTTGCAGCTTGAAGAAGACGACGGCGCCGTACTCGAACTCCTGGCCGATAATGCCTTCGGTGGCCAGACCGAGCCCGTCCCGATAGAACGCGAGCGACCTCTCCAGATCGGCCACACCCAAAGTTAAGACGGAGATCCTCGGCTTCATCAGGCGGGGATGGGTTCGTGGGCCTTGAGGAACCGGCGGGCGTGCTCCACAACGTGGTCGATGTGCTCCGGTGAATCTTTCCAGGGATAGATGGTCACTTCGGCGTTTTGAGCGAGGCGGGCCACTTCCATCGCGACCTGGTAGGGGTGGGCCGGCACGTTGTCGGGCGCGATCAGCAGCGGCGTCTGGATGGAGCGCACGAACTCGCGCGACACGGTAAACACGAAGTCTGCGCGGTCGGTGTACATGCTGGTGAGAAAGGCATGCACCTGGTCCATCGTGACGTCGGGCCGCTTCGCGCACAGGGCGGGCCCCCATCCCTTGATGTTGTTCTGGTAGAAGAGGTCCGGGAGCTCCGGCCGGTAACCGCTGGGCTGCATCATCACGGCCGCGACGATGCGGTCGGGAACCAGCCGAATGAGGTTGTGGATCATCGGGCCGCCAATGCAGAAGCCCATCACGAGGAACTCGCGGATGCCGAGGTGGTCCATCATTCCGAGCTGGTCGCCGGTGTAGGCGTCCCACGGGCGATCGACTTCCAGCGGGCCGCTGGACTGGCCGGGGAGCGCGTTGCGCAAGTCGGCACAAATACAGCGAAAGTCGTCCTTGTACGTCTCCATCGGGTTGAAGGGCGATGCGGTCTGCCAGGAGGAGAGGGCGGAGTTGAGCCCGCCGCCCGGGATGAGCAGCAGAGGGAAGCCGGAACCGATCTCCTCATAGTGGATGCGAGCGGGTCCTCTTTCGTAGTACGGCATGGCAGCGCTCCTCTTTATGCGCGTCGCCACCGGTACGGCAGGGAGGCCGAGGCTGCGCCGATGGGGACCAGCTTCCTCGCTACTTCGCGCGGCTGGCGACGAAGATGGGGATGCGGCGCTCGGTCTTGCGCTGGTAGTCGGCATAGGGCGGATAGGCGGCCACGGCGCGCTCCCACCAGCGGGCACGCGCCTCACCCTTGATCTCGCGCACGTGCACGGGGAAGTGCTCGGCCCCGTCCTGGACGATCACCTCGTTGGGATTGGCGCGGAGATTGTGGGCCCAAACTGGATGCTGTGGCGCGCCACCCTTCGAGCCGACCAGGGCGTATTCGCCCTCGTGCTCGACACGCATCAGGGCGATCTTGCGTACCGCGCCGGACTTGTTTCCGCGCATGGTCACCACGATGATCGGCAGGCCGGTGTCGCGCAGCGTGTTGGCCTGTTGGCCGCCGGAGCGCTCAAAGGCCGCCACCTGGTCGCGCACCCATTGGGCAGTGCTTGGGACGTATTCACCTTCCAGCATGGTCAACGCTGTTGTAGCAGTTTGGTGGATCCAGCGGAGAGGCGGTCTGCGTGGTGCGGTTTTGTTGCGCGGAAGTGGGGGCGAGCGGCGGTGGTTGATAGGTTGCAGCGCGAGCTCCTCCCAGCGGCGGAGCATCGCTGCTCGAACTACCTCAACAATGGCATCGAGCGCGACCACCAGCACCTCAAACAGGGGCGACGTCCGATGCGCGGCTTGAAGCGCCTGCACGCCGCCGACACGGTCACCCGCGACCATGCCCTCGCGCAAAACCTGCGCAACGGCTTCTCTTCGCTCACCGCCGGGGTGCCGCGCCAGCTCCCGTCAGCTCCGCCTCGCCGCCGCGTGGCCGGAGCTGCTCCGCGCGATCTAGGCCACTACGGTGGCTTTAGGCCCCCCGCCGCGGCAGGTGGCGAACAGCGAACATGTCACCACCAACACTGCCCGACCTATCCCCACTTTCGCGCAACAGAACCGGCAACAGTCGCTTGAATTGGACACGCGCCAAATCTCTCGGTATTGGAACTATGGCGGCGGCTCCATGCCGTTCTTGATGGCGCTGATTGGCCTTGTGTTGGGCGGCGCGCTGGCGCTGCTCACCGTGGTATTGGCCATGTGGCGCGGACGGCGCGCTGGCGCGCGGATGGCCAGCACACCATCTGCTGAATCTCCGGTTACGCTTGGATAACCCCCAGCTGTACTCTCACCTGTACTCCAGGCGCATGGTCGCCTGGACCTTCTAAGCCCTTATCTCACCCGGAAACCTGGAGCCTCCTACTGCAATGAATGCCCCGTGCACTGTGAAGCACGCCGCGCGAAGCCACATAGCCGCACGCCTATGGACCGCCGGCACCGTGACCGTCTTACTGGCTGGCTTGGTGGTCAGCAGCACCTCAGCCGCCCAAGCGCTGACCAGAGAAGTTCGCACCCGAGCCCTGTTGGCAACGCCCCAGCTCTATCTCTTGGATGCGAAGGGCCAGGTGCAGGGAACCTGCTCCGGCAGCTTCATTCATCCCGCAGGCTACATCGTCACCAATTTTCATTGCGTGGGAATAAAGGGTGAGGACGACTCTGGCCAGGGTTTGCGTCCTGGGCAGCTCTACCACCCCAAGGGTTGGATCGCCGTGGCGCCGGTTACAGATCCCAAGGAAGCTCCGAAACCCGCCTACTTGGCCCAATTCCTCGCCGGCACACCCGAATTCGACATCGCGGTAGTGAAGATTTTTGGCACGCTGGACCCAAAAGTAAAGCTACCCAACCGGCTACCCATCAGCACCATTAAACTGGGCGACTCCGATCTCATGGAGCAGGGAGACACGCTAAATCTGGTGGGCTATCCCGGAATCAGCGGGAAGGCGATTACGCTGTCCACTGGGCAGATCAACTCGCTGGACGACCAGAACCGTGATGGCCAGATGGACGCGTTCGTTCACAATGCCTCCTCCAGTGGCGGCAGCAGCGGCGGACCCGGCCTCAATGACGATGGTGAGCAGATCGGCGTCCACTATGGCTCGGTATCGGACCCCAACTCCGCGGCGCGCTTTGCACGCATGACGATGATCAACATCGCTCTGCCGTATATCCAGCGTGCCATTGGGCTGGCAGGTGCCCAGGTGGGTCAGGTTCCGGAGCCTGGCCCGCAAACCGCCCCGACGCTGCCTGGCACCTCCGCCACGCCGCCGCGTGGCACCACGCCGGCTGCACCTGCGCCCGCACCGCCGGCCCCGCCAGCGCCGAGCGGTACGATGCCAACCGCTCCACGTGGCTCCACCACCACACGGCCCGCGTCACCCGCGTCACCCGCGTCACCGGCGCCTTCCGCTGACCCAACCTCTCTGGTGGGCACCATTGTGGACGCGGACACCAAGCGCCCTGTGGGCAGCGCAGCATTCTTGGTCCTGCAGCCAGGTGTAAGCGTCGCCATGTTTGATGCAGCAACCGGCAAAGCGGAGGAAGCCATGGTTTTGGCACTGGCCACAACCGATACCAAGGGGATGTTCCAGACACCGGCGGTCTTCGAGCCCGGCGCGGCCTATCAATTGGTGGTGGGAGCGAACGGGTACGACCGGCGCTCCCTCACGCTCACCGTTCGCGCCGATGCGGCCGGGGTGCTGGAGCTGCAGCCCATCGCCATCAAGCGTAAGTGACGAAAAGTGAGCATGAGCGTGAGCCAAACAGTCACTAGCCCAGCGATGGGGACACAGCAGCTCCACCAGGCGGCTCAGGTGGAGTGCTGTGTCTGCCATAGGCAATTGACGGCGGATCAGACGAATATGCTAGGCGGGCGCGCCTTCTGCGCGACGCACTTCGCGCACGTGACGCACGAGAGGCGCTCTGCCACGGCGCCGCTGTTTATAGAAATTGGCGCGCTGGTGCTGTTCGCCGGCGCGGCCTCATTACTTGCAGCGCTGCCGGCAGAAGCGATCCAAGGATCCTCCCATGTCCTGATCGGCGTGCTGCTGGCTCTCGTGCCGGCCGCCATTTGGTTGGTGGCTTTCTACCGGCAGGATCGCCTAGAGCCGGAACCCAAGCGCTATGTGCTGGGCGTCTTTGTGCTGGCGGCCGGGTTGGCAGCGGCGGTGGGTCAGCCCCTCTTGCGGACGGTCTTTGACGTGCAGTCCTGGATCTATGACGGCCCGGTAAACGGCATCCTCGGCTCCGTCTTCCTGATTGGGATGCTGCAAGAGTTTCTCAAGTACGCCGCTGTGCGCTACACCGTCTACAACACGGCGGAGTTTGACGAGCGCGTGGATGGGATCATCTACGGAGCGGCGGCAGGGCTGGGGTATGCCACCGCACTCAATCTGGCCTACGTTGTCAGCCACGATGGCGTCCACCTCGGCGCCGGCGCCATTCAGGTGGCCGTGACCGCGCTGGCGCACGCCAGCTTCTCCGCCGTGGTTGGGTACTTCCTGGGCCGCGCGAAGTTCGAGCGCCGAAGCATGCTCTGGCTCCCAGCGGGGCTGCTGCTGGCGTCGGTGCTGGACGGCGCAGTGAGCTTCGCCCTGCGCGAGGTGCCGATGCTGACCGGCCTGGACTACCGCCCGTGGTACGGCCTGGTGCTTGCGGCGATAGTGGCCTCCGGCACATTCGCGGCGGTGTATGCCTTGATCCATCGCATAAACATGGCAACGTTCGCGGCGCAGAGAGGCTAAGACCAATGGCATCAGCAACACCCACCATGTCCGGACGCGGGGCACGTGGAGGATTGGGACACGAATGGGCCGTATGGCTGACGGTAACAGCCAGCATACTTGTTGGCCTGCTGCTCCAAGCAGTTGCGCTGGGGCGCACCGAAACGGCCAGCAGTGGCGGCGTTGCCGGTGTATCGCTCTCCTATCCCGCGCGCTGGGTACCCGTACCCGTTCCCGACGCGACGTTTGCGGCGGCGGACCTTAATAACGGCGGTCCCTTTGGCGCGCGTGTCAGCGTAAGCGAGGTGCCGGTGGCACAGCTGATCCAGCGCGTCAGTAATGACCGTGAACCGCTCGCGCTGGCGACCAGTTGGACACTTGTGCGCGGGGAGGCGATAGTCGGCTATCGCTTGCTGGGTCTGCGCGAGGAGTTGGTACAGGGCCGTCCGGCGGCGGTGGTGGAGTACGCCTACCTAGCCGACGCGCCCGGTGGACCTGCCTCCGGCGCGCTGCCCGCGGTCATGCGCGCCACCGATGTCTTGATTCCCGTTGGAGCGCAGGTACACCTTCTCACGTTTGCGGCGCAGCCACAAGAGTACGAGCGGTTGACCCACGCCCAGTTCCCTCGCCCAAGCAGCACGTACGCGTCTGTGCTACGTAGCTGGCGCCTTCCTGACTAGCCGGAGCCAGGGGTAGCCCATCATGGCGGCGGATGCACGCACTCGCCGCCTCATGGGCGAGAGCGCAATCACAGGCGCGCTCTTCGCAATGCTGGCCATCTCAGCGCTTGTGCTCGCATGGCCATGGCGCCCCGTGCCTCCCCCCGGTGGAACTGCGCTGGACCGGTATGCGCCGCTGCGACAAGGCGACGCGCGCTTGGTGGCGCAGTATGACGCCGAGGGGCAGTTGACCACCTGGAGCAGTGATAACGTGGTACTGCTGCGTGGGGTACGCGCCTTGACCACCGATCTGCGCCATGCAACGCGCACGGCGCTCGTGCGGTTCTACGAAAAGCCAGAGAACGCGCGTCTCACCGGCAGCGACCTCTCTCAGGCAACAGCGCTGCAGATTGTCGTTGAGCGTGAACGCACGCTCGGCGGCGATGGTGTGGCGCTGAGCCGCACCGCAACCTATGTGCGTGAGCCTCGTGGGGATCTCCTGTTTGGCACGTACGACGCCGCGTCTGGTGTGGAGCTCGTCTTCGACCCACCCATGCTCATTTTGCCATCTGACCTGAATTCCGGCGTCACCTGGGAGCGTGAGGGACGCGCAGGCGGCGTCACGTATCGCTTCCGTGGGAGTGTGGGCGACTCCGGCCCCCATGAAACGCCGTTGCAACGCTTCGACGATTGCTTGCGCGTTGAGACGCGCCTTCAGGTATTCGCCCCTGACAGTGGCTCATCCACGCCCGGCACAGTGCCGCAGGTCTTGGAGGACACGCTCAGGCATACCTGGTACTGCGCTGGCGCCGGCGCGGTGGACGGACGGCGGGTAGACCCTGCCGGTGCCTTCCTGGACCGCCGCGTGCTAGCCGGGCGGCGTGCAGACGAGCCCCGCGCCGCCGCGCTGGCGGCTGCGCTGCCACCGCCCCGCGTGCCGGCTATCAGCCGGAGCCCGGAACCGGCTGGCATGACGCTAACGGCGCTTGATCCCGCCTGGGATCTGACGCGCTTTGGCCGCGCAGACGTGGATCTTTACTCCAGTTACACCACCTTCCAGCCCCAATGGATACCCAGCGATCCGCCGGCAGTGTTGGTGGCGGGATATGACGGTGAACTGATCGCCTTCGCCGCCGAGGGTCCACCGGGCACGGTGCTATGGCGGTTCCGCCCTGCCGGCACCATTTACGGCACGCCCGGCTTCGATCCGAGCACTGGGCGCCTGTACTTCGGGGCGAGTGACAAGCATCTTTACGCCCTTGATGCGCGTGGCCTGTTCCTCTGGGCAGTGAAGACCGGCGACAATGTGGCCAGCCGCCCTCTTGTTACGCGCGGCACCGTTGTCTTTGGCAGCGAAGACCGGCTCGTCTATGGCTTGGACGCCGAAACCGGCGCGCCGCGCTGGGCGCCGGTGGAGACGGATGCCGCCGTGGTGTCTTGGCCCGCGCTGGTAGACGGTTTGGTGGTAATTGGCTCAGATGACGGCACGGTCTACGCCATTGACCCGGTAGACGGCACCGTCCCTTGGCGCTACACCACGGAGAAGGCGGTCGAGGCTCCCGTTGTCGCGGACGGTGGCAACGCTCTCGTGGCGAGCCGTGACGGTACGTTGTCGTCTTTGAACGTCGCAGCGTGCCGGCACAGTGAACCGTGCAGGCCGGTGTGGACTGCCCAGCTCGGTGCAACCCTGCGCAGTGCGCCTGTCGTCGTAGAAGATCGCATCTACGTTATGGACACCGATGGACGCATCACCGCGGTGGAGCACACCGGTGGTCGGCGGCTCTGGACCACCGTAGAGAGTGGCTACGCTGGCCCGCCGCTCCCGGTGGCCGGTGGGGTCGTGCTTGGTGGCAATGACGGCACCCTTCATCATATAGCGCTAGACGGCAAACGCACCGTCACATGGACCATCCGAGCTGACGTGCCAGGAGGTGCGCAGGGAAAGCACTTTCGGTTCGGGCCGGCGGCGGGGGGTGGTGCTCTGTGGGTAGGTGATAGTGCTGGGACGCTGTGGCGCCTTGGCCCAACCCTTCCCGGCCCGCACATCCTCTCCGCCGCCTGGGTCACATCCACCACGCTGCCGCCGCTGCGCCAGCAATACGGCATCCACAGCCCGGTTGCGCCCTATGTCGGAAAAGCACTGGCAGTAGATGCTGGCCGCTACCTTTACTCCGTTGACCCTGCCACCGGTCAGGCAATCTCGCTCGGCCGCGCCGGTGGTGAAGGAACGCTTTCAAACATCGATCCGGTGGTTGACGGGGACCGCCTCCTCACCATCGCCGGTGGGGCTATCACCGCAACCGATCTCGTAGCAGGACGCTCTCTGTGGACCGTTGCCGGGCAGGGCATTCAGGTGCGTCCGCCAGTTGTCGCTGGCTCCCCGTCATCGCCGGCGCCAAGCAACACAGTGCTGTGGGTCACGGCTGCACCCAATGCGGCAGACGCTGAGGGAGGCACGCTCTCCGCCTTGGACGCTGTCACCGGCATAGTGCGCTGGCAGCAGCCGCTCGCTCCCGCCACAATCCCAGGCGGCGTGGTGAGCGGCCGGGACGCGGCGTACACCAGCGCACCCCCGGCCGCCTTTGACCTCACTACCGGTGATCTGCTCTGGCGTGCAGAGACCGGCTCAATGAGTGGCTTAGGCGGTCCCGCGTTACGTGCGGGAGGCAGCACGCTCTTTACTGGACTCATCGAGAAGGAGAGCGACACCGGAAGCATCATCGCGCTGGATGCCGCAAGCGGCGCGCTGCGCTGGCGCGCTGCGCTCGGTGATGATCCGCTGAGTCCAACCGAGGCGCTATGGCTGAGTGGGGACACGGTGATTGTGCCCACCCTACGCGGACGCATTGTGGCGCTGGACGCGGCGACCGGTGCGCTGCGCTGGACGCACAATCCAGCGACCGCGCGCTGGGGTTCTGTCACTGTGAGCGACGAACGCGTCTGGTATGCGCGGGACGACTCGCGCTTGGTGGGACTCGATGTTGTCACCGGCAACCCGGTGGCGCACTTCGCTGGCGTTGATGCCCACCTTGGTATTCACCCGGCAACTGGGTACCGGCCGGCAGTCATTGGCGGCCGTGTGATCATGCCAATGAGCGCGTTCCTGCTTGGTGTGGCGGTGACGCCCGCTGCACCGGCAGATGGAAGCGAGCCGTGATCCGCCTGACACCGGCGATACGGCGGCTTCGGCCAGGGCGCGCCTCCTTGGCAGCGCTCCTGGGGTTGGCCATGGCACTCACCGTCGCGCCGGTACGCGAGTTCGTCTGGCCGGACCTTCGTGAGGGGATGGTTCAGCTGGGTGGATTGTCTCGTGGAGCGCGAAGCCTAGCCGTATTGGGTTTCGCGCTCCTGCTCTTGATGGTGGCGAGCGTGGTGTTCAACGATGTCTGGCGGGCACTCTTCGCGCTGACGCCAATGCAGGCGGGCAACAGGCTTGGGTTGATTGGCAGAGGCGGTCTTGTGCCGGAGCCGGTGCTGCCGCTGACGCTCTTTGTCCTGGCAGTGGCCTGGAGTTTCATCCTGGCCGGGGCACTGCACAGCCACCCTTTGATCCGTGTACTGGCGCTGGGAGTCTTCCTGGCCGGCTTCCTCCCATGGGCGGGCCGCTGGCTAGGCGTTTTCGGAACGAGCACTCTGGCGCTGGGCGCCGTGGCAGCGGCGCTGGCGGGGGTTCCGGCTATGTTTGCCATCCGCTGGCGAGCGCAGGCGCGGCCGGCGGCGGAATTCGTCGTCTTCCTTCTACTCCTCACGGTGATGCTCGGCGTTTCCCAGGCGCAAGGAGTGGCGCTGTTGCGCGCCAGCGGCGCGCCTCTGCTTCTGGCACACGTCGAGATACACCTCTTCTCACTACAGGGGCTGGTGTTGCCGCTGCTGTTCTATGTGGGCGTGGACATCGCCCACTTCACCCGTCAGGCATCCGGTTGGGCGGTGTCGCTTACGGTAACCAGACTCCCGCGCTGGGCGCCGGCGCTGCTCCTGGTGGTGTTCTTCGCACACCGGCTCTATGCCGTGCTGATGAAGGTTCTGGAGCAACTGGAGCGCAGTAACGGTACGACGCTGGCGGCCGCTTACTCTGGTGCCCTTGGGGAACTCATCTGCGTGGCGGGGGTGTGGTGGCTTGTGCAGCGCCTTGCGGGTGATACTGCATCTCCATCAACAGGCGACGTTGCCACCGCGGCTGACACGTACGGATTCAAGCTCGTGCTCGCATTTGGGGCGAGCAGCCTGCTGGGGATTGTCCTTGCCGGCGTTGCGCTGGCCGTTTTCACGATTGCGGGAACACTGGCCGGAGACATGGTGACAGGCCAGCGCCTGACCACCCCAATCATTGGCCTGGTGAGCGCCATGAGCGACGGCTTCGGGATGGCAACGTGGCGCATCGTCCTGGGAATCCTGGCGCTGGCGGCGGCCACCTACCTGGCCCGCCGGAAGCGGAGCGGGCCCGCGCTCTACCTGGGCATCTTTGGCGCATTGCAGTGCTGGTGGGAGCTCACCAAGGCGGGAGGGGTGCTGGGAGCGCTCTCCTGGCGCGGGGCGGAGCCAGTTGACTTCTGGTGGGTCATGGCGCTCTGTGCCATTGGCGTAATGTGGCTTGTGCGGCGAGTGATGACCGCCGCTCGCGTGAACCGCTTGCTGTTCCTGCTCACGATCACGTGGCTGCTCCGTCAGACGGACTTCATCGAGAACCCGTTCAACCCGGTGGCCGGTCTGGCAGGGTTCACGGGCGCCGGCTTCCTCGCCTTTGTCCTGCTGTGGGACGCACTGACCGCCGGCTCCTGGGCCAACGAGGACACACCCGCCCTGCCCCGCGTCGGACGCATTTTTCTCTACTTGGGCTATGTTCTTTTCACCGTGGCTCTCGTACATTGGGCGCTCAGCACGCGTGATTTAGAGGCGCTCGAGCGCTTCACCGGCGGCACTGCGTTGGTGGGGCTAGATCGCTTCGGACGCCCGTTGCTGTACGGCATCTTTGCCGCAACCATCGCACTGCCTGCACACGGCGGCCTAGATGTCGCTGAGCCATTCCACGTGGCTGCCGGACCTTCAAAATCCCTCAACGTGCATCAGAACCGGTGACTACCGCCTGCCGTCGTCGCAGCCTCCAGCGCGTCAAACGCTCCACAATAGCGCCACTCGCACCGCACAGCGGCGCACTCCCCACGCAGTCCTTCCACGGCCGGTAGCATGGGGATGATCCGCTAGGAGGGAGTCTGCGACATCGTCTGTGGTTGGTACGGTGCACGCCTTATGCCTGTGGGACGGCATTGACAAGTTGGTAAAGAGGTGAGGGCGTAAGGGCGTGTGGTGGTGACGCGACCGCGGTGTTCACGCGGCGGGCGCCAGTCGCGCCGCGTCCCGCCACTGCTGGAACCGCTCAGTTCTGATCTGACGGTAGTGCTGGGCAGAGAGGAGGTGGCGGCGCGGGCGGAAGTGGTTGTGCACGATGCTGAAGGGCTCGAGGAAGTGCTGCGCGTGCTCCGGCGACGTGAAGCGCTGGAGCACGCGCTCCCGTTTTCGTACCGGCGGGTGCGAGTTCTTCCGCCGGCGCCGCAACGTGCTTCTGGTCGGTCCAACGGGCGTCGGGAAGACCCATTTGGCGCACGCGCTCGCCCACGAGGCCGCCCGCCAGGGCTTCGACATCCTCTGTACCACCGCGCACAAGATGCTCACGCAGCTCCACGCGGGACGCGCAGATGGCACCCACGAGCGTCGCCTGGCGTACTACTTGCGCCCACCGCTGCTCGTGGTCGACGACTTCGGGTTGAAACCGCTCCCATCGCAGGGCGCGGCCGACTTCTATGACGTCATCAACGAGCGCTACGAGCGAGCGTCTATTGTACTCACGAGTAACCGCGCGCCCGACGAGTGGCACGAGCTCTTTGGCGACCCGCTCCTGGCGAGCGCCGGGTTGGACCGCCTCGCCCACGGCGCCACCGTGCTCACCATTACTGGCAGGAGCTACCGCCTCGGCGCGCCCAGCGACGCCGTAGCCGCCGCTGACGCGACGAAGAAACGCAAAATCGGAAAGGAGGTGATGCCCTCCGCCACAGCGTGAGACCCGCGGCGCCAGCCGCTCAGGACTCGATCGTCCTCCGTCACCAGCACCACTTCTCGCGGTGCACCTTGGCCGAAGACGCTCGGTGCACCTTGGCCGAAAGTTGACACGCGCCGCGTACGCCACCTACCACAGCGGCAGTAGGGACCACACTGGGGACACGCTGACCGCCGCCACCCCACCTTCACAGTCTCCCAGGAACTGCCGTCCCGCAGGTCGAACCGTGAGCACGCTTCCGCGTCACCGATCCCGCCCGGCTTGACGTGTGCGCGCGCACGCGAAGGGGCACCCGCCAGGGGCAGATTACTGAACGGAGAGCCGGCGAACGACGAGTGGCCGCACCTCGGCGATGCGTTCGAAGTCGCTGTCGACAGTGACGACGCCCATCCCATGGTGCAGCGCGACCTCGGCGATGAGCAGATCGGGGATCGGGGTACGGTGCCACATGCCATGATGGTGCGCCAGGTCCGCCTGGAGCCGCAGCGCCCGGTCCAGGAGGTCGACCGGAGCGACAACCGTGCCGAAGCTGGCGCGCAGCTCCGCCTTCAGCGCGTCGTAGTCGTCCGCGGACCGGGCCGAGTACAGCTGCTCCAACTCGCCAATCGGGCACACGAACAGCTGCCCAGCGAGGTCGGCGAGCTCCGCGGCCACCCCCGGATGCACCGCGTGGACGGCCGCGCTCTTGTCAAGCACCCAGCCAGCGAGCCGGCGGGGAGTCACCGCCACATGTCGTCCGACGCGAGCACCTGGAGGTCCGCGCGCGCGTCGAGTTGCTCGAAGTAGCGGCGCTGCCGCGCGCGGGCTTCGCCCTGCGCCGCCTCGGCCGACTCGGCAAGCCGGCGCAGGGCCTCCTCCACCGTCGCCCGCGTGGTGCTGCCCCCGAGTACCCGCCTCGCCCGCACCAACAGCGCCTCATCCAGCTCGATCGTCGTCCGCCGCTTCATGCATACATACTAGCAGTATCATGCGTACACATACCCGACTCCCACCAGCCGATCGAGGCGCCCCTTGGTCCCGCCGACCCACGCACCCGGCGGCCGGGCGCCAAGCGCCAGGGGATCTCGGCTGTCGAGGGGACGGGCAACTTCCCCGACGGCATCCCCTCGTCTTCGGCGGGCTCCCGTGCGTCTGCGTCTGCCACGCTGCCCGTGAATCGCTAGCTGGCCAGGGCGTTGTACGTCCAGGGGGCGTTGCGCCAGTTCTGGACTGCCTGGTCCGCGTGCCCGGCGCGGACGTACTTCGCCACACTGGCGCGAAAGTCTCGGTAGGCGAACGATCCCGAGAGCCGCACCACGTACCCTTCGGCCGCTTCAGCGCCAAACATCGCGGCGCGATCAAAGCACGCTCGGACCGCGTGCTCGACCCATGGGCCGCGATAGAGTGCCGGCATCACGTGCAGGCCAAGCACCGAGGCGTATTGCTCGGTCTCCTCCCAAGCAAGACACGTCATGCCGTCCCAAATCGAGAACACGATGAAATAGCTCGGGAGATCAGCGTACCCGATAGCATGGCGAGCGGTGAGGTTCTCGCCGCAGATGCGCCAGGTAGGCGGGATCTCGTGGCGGATTTGGGCGTGCAGGTTCTTGAGCCAGTCCTGACTGGGATGGCTCCGACCTTCCAGGGAGCGGGCGTGGTAGTGGTCGTCGTAGAGCGAGGCATTCTCGCCGTCGAGCTTGGGCGTCACCACCACCTCGCGCCCGTCGAAGCAGGAGACGTCATCCAGCACGCGATCGTCATCGGTCGCGCCGGGACTCCACGGGAGATGGTAGGTACGCGGATACTTGACGTGTTTCACAAACTGCGCCAGCGCGCCGCCCTCGCGCAGCACTTTCTGCACGGAGGGGTCGGTGAACAGCTCCCCTGGGACACGCCTGCCATCTTGGAGGATGACGTTCCCCCACTTGTCGTAGCGATGGTCGTGGTAGAGGTGAGGCGGTAGGAGTGGCTTGGTGATGCCGCACCGCTCGCGTACGTCTTCGACGGTGACCTCGGTCCGCTCGCAGCGCAGATGGCAGGGCTCGCAGACGCTGGCGCCGTTGTCGAGATAATAGCCGCCGTCAGGGAAGAGGCGCCGCTCCATGATGTGGTGCGCGTCGGCCGCGGCCGCACCGCACAAGACGCAGCGTCGCCTATCGCGGGCGAAGGTCGCCTCGCGGAAGGTGTCGCGGTCAAGCAGCGTGCGCCCGTCCATGAGATGGAAGTTACTTTGAACTGTGGGCCTCCGTCAACATGGCGTATCCGCTCACTGCCGCAGACGGGCCGAACAGGCACTCACCCACTGGTGTTCCCGAAGGTGGCTCAAGCTGCGAGCTGGTGGGAGCAAAGATCCAGTGGGGGCGGTCCCGCTACCGGCGACCCAGGATCTGCGAGGCCAATCGTGGGGCGGCGGCAGCACGAACAGTGGCGCTAACGGATTGGGCTGGTCGCGCGCCGTATGTCGGGGTGACCGGCGTGACACGGGAAGAGGATGCGGCCGGACTTGCGGCGCTATTCCGTGACGTTGGGCTTGTGCCCGGACGCGGGAGCGGCATCACGAGACACGTGGGCATGGTTGGCCTGCTCGTGTCCGATGCCGCGCTGCGCGGGGAGGAGCCACGCAGCCCCAGGTACCTGCGCCGCGCACTGCTGGGCCGAGGCGGTTGGTTTCCTCGTCCAATTGGGCACGTCGGTCACCGCAGCTGCAGCACGCGCTGGACCGCCGGCGTCCCGTAGACGGCGGCGCTGGCGAGCACTGTGAGGTTGTGCAGCACGTCCACCTCGGCCGCGCAGTGGGTGTGGCCGCACAGGACGAGCATCCGACGGCCGGGGAACGCGAGGGCGGCTTCGGTGAGCGCCTCGCCCACCACGCGCGAGCTGAAGTGGAGTTGCGTCGGCAGACGCGGCCCCTGGGCACGCGGTGGTACATCGACGAGACGTAGGTGCGCGTGGGTGGCAGGTGGGCCTACCTCTACCGCGCAGTGGATGAGGCGGGCAGGTCGTGGACGTCCTGCTGCGGGACCAGCGCGATCTCGCCAGCGCCAGGGCGTTTCTCCAGCAGGCGCGGCGCCGCGTACGCCACCTGCCACAGCGGCAGTAGGGACCACACTGACCGCCGCCACCCCACCTCAACTTCACAGTCTCTAGCCCTTCACTCCACCGTATATCTCCGCAGCGCCTCCCGGTCAATCTCAATGCCGATGCCCGGGCGGTCCGGGATGGCCACCCAGCCGTCCACCGACTTCAGCGGCTCCGTCAGAAGATGATCGCGCAGCGGGTTCTGCACGTTGATGACCTCGCAGTACGGGGGCGGCGCGAACCGTGTCATTGGGCAATCAGGAATGACCGCCAGCAGTTGGAGGGACGCCCCCATGGCCACCGGCGTTCCGCCGATGTGCGTCACGCACGGTACATACCACGTCTCTGCCAGCGTAATGATCTTCTTGGCCTCCGTGACCCCGCCGCACCGGCCCACGTCCGGCTGCACAATGTCCGCGGCCCGGCGAGTGATCAGATCACGGAAGCCGTACTTGGTGAACTCGGCCTCGCCACCGGCAATCGCCAGGTCCAGCATGCGGCACAGCTCAGCAGACCCCTCCACGTCCTCCGGTGAGAGCGGCTCCTCCAGCCAGTACACGTCCAGGTCTTGGAGGCGCCGCCCCAGTTGAATGGCGCTGGTGAGGTTGTACGCCCGGCTGGCGTCAGTCATCAACACAACGTCATCGCCAACCTCACGCCGTACCGCCGCCACGCGCTTCACGTCCTCCTTCACGCCCAACCCCAGCTTCACCTTCATGGCGGTGAAGCCCTGCGCCTTGAAGCGATGGGCTTCCTCCACCGCCACGCGGACATGATCCGCGTCTTCCGTGAAGTAGAAGCCGGTGGCGTACGCCGGAACGCGCTCCCGTACTTTCCCACCTAACAGCTTGTAGACGGGAAGCCCAACCGCTTTGCCTTTGACGTCCCACAAGGCGGTATCGATAGCGCTGATGGCGCTGATCATCACGCCCTTAGCGCCGTGGTCCTTCACGCGGTGATACAGCTCTCCCCACAACACCTCCGTGTCAAGCGGATCACGCCCAATGACCAGCTCCGCCAGCTGGAGGATCCCCGCCCGGCACGGTCCCACCGGGCCCCTGCAATGTCCCCATCCAATGATGCCCTCGTCACTTACGACCTCCACCAAGAGTGAGCGCGCCCGCGTGAACCAGACGCGCGCCGAACCCCACGGCTTGTCGTAGTCAAAGCCCAAAACGTGCGTCCGAATCTCCACCACTTTCATGAAACGCCTCCTTTCCCGCACGCGTCCCAAAAAATCGCTTGACGCGCTGCGAGACAGGGCCTATAGTGGCGAAATTGGAAACGCTTACAGAAAATATGCAATCGCTCGATCATGTGGTTGAGGCGAGCGTTGCCGCGCGGATAGACGGCGCCCCTACTGGGCGCGCCACCATCAGTGACGTCGCCGCCCGGGCAGGTGTTTCCATCGCCACTGTCTCACGTGTGACGAATGGCGCAGACACCGTGCATCCCAAGACGGCGCACCGGGTACGGGTGGCGATGAAGCACCTCAGCTATGAGCCACACAGCGCTGGCCGCAGCCTGGCCTCGCGCAAGTCGGGCAGTATCGGCGCGCTCCTCCTGACGCCCGCGGGCGCGTCCACTGAAGACGTGTTTTTTCTGGAGCTGTTGCGCGGGCTTGAGTCGGCTGTGGAACGCGCCGGCCTGTCGCTCATCGTTTCCGTCCGCTCTCGCGATGACGGTGCTGATGCGGGCGCGCTCCGTTTGCTCACCGGGGGCCGGACCGATGGGCTCGTCATCGCCGGTGGGCCGTTACCCGCAGCGGTGCGGGCGGAACTGGCGCGCACTACCCAACCTGTCGTCCTGTTTGGCCCGCAGGAGGGTCTCTCACAGGCCGCTACTCAAGACGCCCGGAAGGCTCAGAGCGCGCGGAATCCCCGCGCCGCCGGGCCTGGCAGCGCTCTATGGTCGGTAGTGGCGGACAGCCGTCGGGGGACCGAAGACGCGGTGACCCACCTCATTGAGATCGGGCGCCGCCGGATTGCGCACATCGGAGGGCCGCTGGAGAACACCACCGCGGCCTGGAAGCGGGAAGGCTTCCTTACCGCGCACGCGCGCGCCGGCGCCTTCCATGACTCGCTCCTGCACGTGGTGGCACCCGCGCTCCACTCCAGAGACGGTGGCTTTCGCGCCGCGGAAACGCTGATGGACTCCGGCGTCGCGTTTGACGCCATCTATGCCAACGACGATCTCCTCGCGCTCGGTGCGATCGGCGCGTTGCACCGGCGCGGCATGCAGGTGCCGCAGGATGTGGCGGTGGCCGGCTATGGCGACATAGCGGAAGCGCGCTTTGCGACACCGGCGCTGACGTCTGTCCATGTGGACTTCGCCCAGCAGGGCTGGTTGGCCGGCACCGTCTTAGTCCAAGCAATAGATGGCACCGCGCCGCCGGCCGTCCAAGTCAAGTTGGACACCACGTTGGTGGTCCGGGCGAGCAGCGCCGGCTAACCCCAACCACCACTCACTCGCCACCAGACACACGGAGCACAGTCAACATTCGCAGCGCAGAAAGATCGCACTCGGCAGGGAGCTCACGGCAGTAGGTTGCTTAGGCAACAGAAAAGAGGAGTCAGTTTGGTCATGGGAACACTTGCCACTCAGGGCACGGCTGCAGCGGGGGCTGCACCGGCGCCAAAGATCACCAGGCGGATCACCCAGGGGCGCACGCGGCGGGCAACCGTCCTCGGTCTCGGCAGGCTTAGCGCCCTGGCGCTGCCGGCCACGGGAGTCCTCGCAGCGTGCAACACCACGTCCTCTCCCGGCGGAGGCGGCGCATCCACCCTTCAGTTCAAGGAGCCGGTCACGCTGGACTATCAGCATCGCTGGGACGGCGTGCGCGAGCCGCTCATGCAAGAAGCGGTGGACACGTTTGCCAAAGTGCAGCCCAACATCAAGATCAACAATCAGATGGTCATCACCAGCGCCCCGGGCAACGCCGGTGGCATGCCGGTGGAGAAGATCATTGCCCAGATCTCGGCGGGCACTCCGCCGGACGTAGTGATGCTCCAGTCTCCCATCACCAACGTCTGGGCCCAGCAAAGCCTGGTCCAGAAACTGGATGACCTGGCCAAGCGAGACAAGTTCGTGCCGGAGCAGGTCTTCTACCCATCGCTCGCCAAGTTGGGCCAGCTCAAAGGTAGTCAATACGGACTGCCCATTGTCACCGCAGGCAGCTGGTCCTATCTGTTCCAAAACGCTGAGTCCTTCCAGGCCGCGGGCCTAGACTACAAGAAGACGCCGCAAAGCTGGGAGGAGTTGGTCACCTTCTCCACGCGGCTGACACAGAAGCAAGGCAGCGGCTTCTCAAAGATTGGCTTCAACCTCCCGTACGGTGGCGCCACCAACTTCATCCACTGGCTGCCGCTCAATGACGGCAAACTGCTCTCGGACGACGCCACCAAGGTGGCCTTTGACACACCGCAGGGTCTTGAAACGCTGGAGTGGATGCTGGACTCCACCAACCGCGTGTACGGCAGCCGCGCGGCGCTGGAGGCGTATCTGGCTGAGATCGGCGCTGATGGCGCGGCCGGCGTCAGCCGGGGTATCGACGCTGCGCAATATCAGGGCAAGATCGGGATGTGGACCCAATCGGTCGCCTTCTTCTACATCATCAAAACGGAGGCAACCAATTTCAATGCTGCCTTTCAGTACGGCGCCGGTCTGATCCCGCACAACACCAAGAACCCGCGCGCCAAGCAGTCCGTGCTGGACGACACCGTCTGGGTCTATGACATTCCGCAAGGGTCCAAGAAGACCGATGCTGCCTGGGAATGGATCAAGTACATCACCGCCGGAGAAGGCAACCGGCGCTTCAACCTCACGCAGTTCCGTCCATCTCCGGTAGTCAAGTACAACGACGATCCAGAGTTCTCCAAGAACAATCCGCACTGGGACGTGGTCAAGAAGCAGCTCAGCCTCTCACAGCCGCTGCCGCAGACTCCCGGCTGGGCCAAGGTCAATACTTCCCTCACCAACATGGTGCGGCGCGTCCTCTCCGGTCAGGTCTCGCCCAAGGAAGCGCTCGCCGCGGCCGCCCAGGAGGGCCAGTTGGCCCTGGATGAAGTGCGCCGTTAGGGTGACGCGCGCTTCCCACTTCCCGAGTGGGAACCATCGGCCAGAGCGACAGAGTGCACTTGGCATAGACGCGAAGGACGACCCACCTCTCGCTCGTACGCCACGCTCAGCCCCGATAGGACAGGGATGCACTGCAGCATGAGCGTGACAGCGCCCAGTCACGACCTGAAGGGCGCCAGAACTCTGTACGCCTCAAGCAACCCGTTGGTAGCCGTGGTGGAGCCCGCCCAAGACCGCACGCGCCCTCACCTCGCCGATCGTGGCTGGGCTGCGCGCGGCGGGAAGCGGCGGCTCAAGTGCCAGACTGCGGTGCGGCCGCTCGGTGGTGTAGTAGGCCACGTACTCCGCAAGCACGCTGCGCAGGTGCCGCTCTTTGGCCAGTGCTAGCCGCCCGCCATCAGCTCGTCAATCGCCGCGCGCACTGTCCGCTCGTTCTCCAAGTCCAGGTGAGACATCGCCCCGTTCAGAATCAAGATCGGCTCCCGCTTCAGCAGCGCCCGCGCAATCGCCAGCCGCTGGCGCTGCCCGCCTGAAAGCGCCACTCCCCGCTCCCCTGCCACCGTCTCATACCCATTCGGCAGCGTCAGAATGAATTCATGCGCACACGCCTTCATCGCCCTTCGTGCGTGATGACCGCATCGATCGCCGCCGGAGCGCTGGCGGGCGCGGCGGTACTGGCGACCGCGAAGCGCCAACGGCATTGATGTCTGCAACTCGTCCCACAATCGGGCCGCCTAGCGGGTGCTTGTGACACGCCGGCGCAGGCCGTCCCCCAGGAGATTTACCGCGAGCACGGTGACAAAGATCATGAGACCGGGAAAGAGCATCAGGTGTGGCGCCTCCAGGAAGTACGCCTTGCCATCAGCCAGCATCAGGCCCCATTCTGGCGTGGGTGGCTGTGCGCCCATCCCAAGGAATGAGAGGCCGGACAGCGTCATGAGCAGGGACCCGACATCCATGGTTGCCATTACCAGTACCGGCCCAAAGGTGTGCGGTAACACCTCACGGACGGCGATGCGCCCGGGCGATGCGCCAATTGCGCGGGCGGCAAGCACAAACGGCTCCTGCCGAACTTGAAGAACGATGCCGCGGGTAACGCGCGCGTAACCAACCCACCAGAACGCCGTGGCGGCAAGCACAACCGTCATGAGTGCGGGACCGAACAGCGCCGCTACAACGAGCCCCAGAACAAAGGATGGAAAGGCGAGCACCACGTCCACGAGGCGCATTATGGCGCTGTCCAGTAAGCCCCCGGAGTAACCTGCCAGCAGGCCCAGCGTTACCCCAACGGTAGTCGCTAGTGTCAGCGCAACGCCCGCCGCCGCGAGAGACGTGCGCCCACCGTGGAGCGCGCGCGACCACTGATCCCTTCCCTGGCGATCGGTGCCAAAAGGATGCGCGACGCTCGGTCCCTGGAGCCGCTCGGCCGGCCGCTGTTCTGCCGGGTCGAACGGAGAGAGCAGCGGCGCCGCTATCGTGCCCAACACGATGCACACCAGAAGTATGGCGCCCGTGAAGATGCTGGCGGACGCTGGGCCGCGGAGGCGCGCCGCCAAGGACTGGCGTCGCTCAAACGCCGCCAGGTTAGCCGGCGCTGGGCGTACGGAGGCGAGGGTCCAGGAGGCCATACAGTAGGTCCACGACGAGGTTGCCCAGCACGACGGTACTTGTGGCGAAGAGCACGTAGCCCTGCACCACGGGATAGTCGCGCGCAAGGATCGAATCGAGAAGGTACTTGCCGATGCCGGGCCAGGCGAAGATCGACTCCACGATCACGGCACCACCGAGCAGCTCGCTGAGACTAATCCCCAGCAGCGTGACCGTTGGAATGAGCGCCAGCCGCGCCACGTGGCGCCTCAGTACCACCCTTTCTGGGAGGCCCTTAGACCGTGCGACGGTGACGTGCGCACGCCCATATTGCTCTACCAGGCTGGTGCGGAACACACGCAAAACAGACGGTGTGATCGCAAGACCAAGGGTCAGCGCCGGCAGCACTAGTCGCCGCGGTCCGGGAGGACCGGAGACGGAGACCCAGCCCAGCTGCACCGCGAAGATCCAAAGCAGGATCAGCCCCAGCCAATAACTTGGGACAGCGACCAGGAGTGTGGCCAGCGCCGCGGAGAGGCGGTCCACTACGCCTCCTGGATGGCGTGCCGACAGTGCCCCTAGACCGAGTGAGAGCACGATTTGAACGGCGAACGCGCCGCCAGCCAGCGCCAGCGTGGCCGGCAGCCGCTGGGTCATCTCCGTCAGGATAGGACGGCGCGACCGGAACGAGGTGCCCAGGTCGCCACGCGCGAGGCGCCCAAGCCAGGCGCCGTACTGTTCTGTCCATGGGCGGTCAAGCCCGAGCTCCTGGCGCAGGACCGCCCGCTGTTCTTGAGTTGCGCCCTCTTGCGAGCCGCCGCGCGTGGCGCCGAACATGATGGCCACCGGATCACCCGGTGCGGCGCGGATAAGCAGAAAGGTCAGCGTAAACGCCACCCCAAGCACGGGCAACGCGACGAAGAGACGCTGAAGGGCGTAACGAAGCAATGGACGCTCAAACTGGCGACGGGCTCAGGAACGGAGGTGTGCTGGGCGACCCCTGAAGGGCTCCGGCAAACCCCCGCGCGATCAACGCGATCAAGCTGAAACCCACAACTCCTGATGCACCTCGTATTGCCAGTCCAGGAAATGCACGATGTAGTTGTGTACCTTGGTGCTGACCGCGTTGAGGCGTGCCCGACTGGAGATAGGAATAAACGGCACCATGTCCGCCTGGCGCTGGTTGACGTGGAGCGCCTGCAGGCGCCGGTCCTCCGGTTCTACCAGGGTAGCGAAGCCGGCGAGAAGGTCATTCATGACAGGGTCGTTGAACTTCATGTAGTTCAGATCTCCGTCGGCTGACACATGGCGGGCTAGCACGGACTCGGGATCGCCATCGGTGCCCCATCCCTCAACGAAGATGTCCCAGTCTCCCTGGCTGCGCTTGGACTCAATAAGGCCATAATCGGGCGATCCCAGCACTTCCACCTGCGCGCCGGCCTTGGCCCACTGCGCCTGCATCGTCTCGGCCATGGGCTTGCCGCCGCCCCACCAGAGCAGACGGAACTTGAGGGGCTGGCCGTCCTTCATCCGGATCCGGCCGCCAGCCGGTAAGCGCCAGCCGGCCTGGTCCAGGAGTGAGCCGGCGAGTGCCAGATCCTGCTTGGTGTACCCCACGCGCCGCGCCTCGGGATACGCCAGGTTGGTCCCCAGCCATGAGGGCGCCGTTCGCGCACGACCATCAAACGCGAGCGTGACAATCTCGTCGCGGTCGAGCGACCACGCCAACGCCTGACGCACACGTACGTCATTAAACGGCGCCTTCTGTATGTTGAGGTACGCCGCCGCCGCGTCGGTGGTGGGAATAGTGACCAAGCGCATCGTCCGGCCGCGTTGGATGCGCGGCGCGGCCTCCGGGGTCACCTCACGCACCACATGTGCCTCACCCGAAAGCGCGGCGAGCGAGCGAGCGTCCGGGTCACTGACTTCATCCATGCGCACGCGCGCCACGCGCGGACGCTGTCCCCAATACTGCTCATTGCGCTCCAGCAGCAGTTGGACGCGTGGCTTGAACTCCTTGATCTTGAAGAAGCCCGTATAGTCGGCTGCGGACACGTCAAAGGCATTGTCCTTCGGCCCAAACGAATCGGCGTTGTGGATCATGAGCCACTCGTCGGTCAGGATGAGCGGCAGGCCGGGGATCGGGCGGTCGGCGGAGAAACGCACCGTCCACTCGTCCTCGGCATCAATCCGAATGTTCTTCAGCAGGTTGGCGCCGTAGGTCGAAAGCGTCCGCGTGCGCTCCAGGCTCTTGACTACCTCTGCCGCGTTCACGGCCTTGCCGCTCCAGAACTTGACCTCTGGGCGTAATCCGATGCGCCACACCGATGGTCCAGAACTGATGAACCATAGAGCGATGTCCACGTCTACCTCGCCCTGGGAAGTCATCTTGAGCAGTCCCTCGGCCGCGCCCACGCTGCGGAGATAGCCAGACGAGTATTCATGGACCGGGTCCAGCCCGTAGGGCGTCTCATAGGTGACGATGCGCAACTCGTCCACCAGTGGCGACTGCGCAGCTGCTCCGCGCGGCAAGCCCAACAACCCGGTGGCCGCCACGACGCCCTGCAGCACCGCTCGCCGCACGCTGCGGTCGTCGAAAGGTCGCGGGCCTGCTACATCACTGGTAGAAATCATCCGCTGTCTCACGTTGCATGGATCCTTTTGTTCAGCGTATTTGTACTGCAATCTATTCGCAATAGCCTGCGGATACTAGATCATGCTGCCGGCGATACGCAACGTAGTGGGACCACCCTGCGCGCGTCCTATCTATGGAGGAGACTGTTGCGTTGGGGTGGGCGGGTGGTGACGCGTAGCGCCGGTGGTCGCTGATCCGGCATGGCAAACGCGCCCCGGTGCTGCTGGCGAATGTTGCTGAAGGATGATGGAAGATCAGGGCCAGGCCAGCGGTACCGCTGCCGCGCGAGGTCATCATGATGGCCGGCGCCGTCCCTGCCTAACGGTTCGGCGACTTTGCCAGCAGTATCAAATGTGTGCCAGGACCACTTCTATTCCGGAGCTTACACAGCGCCACCGCTCCGTGGACGCACCACCACCGGTCCCTTGCCGTGGCCCCAGGTCTCTTGCCCTCCCGCCCGTGGCCCCTTCTCTGACCCGCTCGCCACAGCCTTGCACCACATCGACACCGGCGCCCGTTCCCGTCACCGACTAATTTGAAACTGACTCATATGTCGCTCAGGGCGAAGAGTTTGCCGAGCTTCGCCACGCGGGGCCGCAGACGGTCCTACAAAAGGAACGAGGCCCCAGGGGCTGCCCTACGTAGTTTCCTTGGCAGGAGTTCGTTGGCCCAAACCGACATTACGAGGAGCACAAGATTCTCCAGCTAGAACTGGACCGGCGGCGGTTCGAGGTTCGCCAGACGTGTCTAGTGGGGGCCATTGGTGTGTTACAAATCCTCACAGCCATTGGCGCCGTTCGCCATTTCAGTCTTCGTTCAGTGCGGTTGTACCTATGGGCCTCGGAAGAGCAATATGGGCAAACTGACACCGTCTCTTGCGGCTGAGACGGAGGCGCTGAGGGACGCATACGCCGCACTCAACCGGAACGATATTCCGGCAATGGTCAACGCATTTGACCCGCAGATCGAGTGGACCGAACCGGCCGAGTATCCGGGAGGCGGGACCTATCAGGGGCACGCGGGAGTAATGGCACACCTGTCGCAGGCGCGCGCGACTTGGGCCGAAGGAAGTTGCGAGCCGGAGCGGTTCATTGTCGTCGGCGACAAGATCGTTGTGTTCTTGTATGTGCGAGTGAGACTGAACCACAACGTAGAATGGATCGAAGGGCGTCACGCGGCTGTCTACACCTTCCGTAACGGCAAGGCCATTCAGATGCGCATATTCGACGACGAGCGGCAGGCTCTTGAATGGGCTGGAGTCAAAGCCTCAGATGCAAACTGACCCACTACCCAACGGTGGGGCCGTTTCTGCACAACAAGCCCGATCGCTGCACAAAAAGTAAGTCGCAGGGACTGCCTACTACTTACTGTGCAAAGCCATGGGCGAACAGGCGAGAAGTTGACCTGGTTACTCGATCACCTCGTCCGTAATTGGGCCGCCGCTGGACGTTCCATTGACTTTGGCGGTCTTACCCATCGTCATTTCCTCTCGGACGTTAGCTGAAGTTAACGGGCGCCGGCGGATTCGAGCAGGCGTGCGATCTGGGTGTGACCTTTGCGGCGCGCGTGAGTGAGGGGGGTGACGCGCTGGCCGTCGCTGAGGGTGGGGCTGGCGCCGGCTTCGAGCAGCAGGCGCACGCATTCGGTGTGGCGCGGGCCGCCGTCGCCCAAGATGATGGCTTCCAGGAGGGCGGTCCACCCGAGCCGGTTGACGTGGTCAACTTCGTGACGGAGGTCGGTCTGGAGGAGCTCGCGGATGATCTCGTGGTGGCCACGGTCGGCGGCGCGGATGAGGCCGGTGCCGTTGTAGCTGTCCTTGCTGCGCACGTCTGCGCCGCTCGCGATGGTGAGCCTGAGCAGCTCCAATCCGCCGTCAGCCGTGGGGATCAAGAAAGCACTTTGTTGTGTTGCGTCCTTGCGATTGACGTCTGAGCCAGCATCTATAAGTGGTCTGGCGAGGTCCACGCGGTTGCGATAGGCAGCGGCGATCAGAGCGGTCACGCCCCGTTCGTCGGCCGTGTGCACGCTGGCCCCCTCACGCAGGAGACGTTGCAGCTCACCGAAATCGCCTCGATCCGCAGCGCCAATCAGCGCCCGGTCGCGGACGGCGTCACGGGCCGGATCTGAGAGGGATGCGGACGGTGCGGAACCGGCTGGAGGAGTGGCAGGAGTCAGTGCTGGGGTCATGGCGGGAGTGGGAACTGGGGTCGGCACTGGCGGAGCTGGTGTCTCGGGCACGGGAGCTCGCTGTGACTGAGGGGTGGGGTCAGACGCAGCTTCGGGCGCCGGACGGCATCCGGCGACAGCGGCACTCAGAACGAGAAATGTGCGACGCCGCGTCGGAAGCACCGTCATCGTAATGGTCCTTGGGAACGGGAGGAGATCAGAGGATGGCGGCGAGGGCTGCCTCGGCGACTTCTTGATCCTGCTGGGCACTGCCACCGCCGACACCGATGCCGCCGACCACGGAGCCGCCTGCCGAGATTGGGTAGCCACCGCCAAGGAAGGTGACGTTCGGAAAGTTCGGGAGTGAGGCGACGCGGGTGGGATCGGCGGCGTTACGCTCGGCCAGAATGTGCGTTGGGGTGCGGAAGGCGGCCGAAGTGAATGCCTTTGCCTGTACAAGCTCGATGCTGGCGAGGCTGTTGCCGTCCATGCGGGCGAACGCTTTGAGCACACCGCTCTCGTCCATGATGCAGATTGCCATGGGGACACCGAGCTCGCGCGCCTTGCTTTCAGCCGCGGCGACCAACGCCTGCGCGCCCGCCAGGGAGATGCCTTGCTTGGTCACAACTACTTCGGGCCGGGCAGATTGCGCTGAGGCCGTGCCCCCAAGCGCCCCGGCGGCGAGCGCTGCGGCTGCCACGCTGCCCAGGCGCAGCGCTGAGAATCGCGTCTGCTTCAGCGCACCAATGTCGATGTCTTGAAGAGTCTTGGGCGCTGCTGCGTCTTGTTGTTTCATCACGATACTGCTCCTGTGGTGGTGATAGTGGTAGTGGCCAGTCTCCCATCGTCAGGAGCTTGTTCACCATGTTCAGTGATACCACACAGCAGGTACAATCGCAAGAGCAAGATGGCGGTTAGGAGCACACGTGCGCGTGAGGCAGGAGACGGCGCGGATGACGTGCGAGTGGGGATGCGCGTGCATGTGGCGAGAGAGCGCGCCGCGCTGACGCTGCGGGAGCTGGGGCGGCGTTCGGGACTCTCGCCCAGCTTCCTCAGTCAGCTCGAGCGGGATCAAGTCAGTCCATCTATTAGCTCGCTCAAGCAGATTGCGAACGCGCTGGGGGTGCGCGTGGCAGACCTTCTGGCCGAGCCGGAGTCGGGCGACGGTGTGGTGGTGCGCCGGTCAGCGCGGCCAGTGTGGCGCCTGGCGCACGCGCGGTACGAGCAGCTCGCGCCTGCGGTGTCAACCGAGACGCGCCAACTGCAACCTCAGCTCATCACATTCGACATTGGGGGCAGCTTGGGGGACCACCCGGTGTCGCACGATGGAGAGGAGTTTGGTTTTGTGTTGAGCGGCCGGGTGGAATGTGCTATCGGAGAGGACGTCTTCCTGCTCGATCCGGGCGACAGCGTGTGCTTCGACGCGAGGAAGCCCCACCGCACCCGCAATGCGTCGGAGGGCGAGTCCGCGTATCTGCTGGTGGTGACACCGCCATCCTTCTGAGTGTCCCACCCCTCTGGTTGATCGCCATCCGGCCAGGATCAGGCAGTAATCGTCAGGAAGTGCGGTGACAATTAGGCGGTGTGGAAGGTCCTGCCGGGGAGAGGGCAGGGTCCGAGACTGGTACCGACGTCTCAGTGGCGGTCGGAGCGGGCACGGGAGTGGCGGTTGGAACCAGAACCGGAATTGGGGACGCTCTGCTGAGCACTGAGAACGCATGGGGACCAGGGAATGGTGGTGAGGTTGCCTAGACTAGCCGGCTTCCGTATTGCCTCCGGCGATGCGTTGGTCTTACTGCCTCGCGCTATTTGATGGTGAGGCCGCAACCTCCCGCGGCGGTGTCGATCTGATCCTTGCAGGTCAGGAAGATGTTTGGCTTCTGGGTGCCTTCGGTGAATATCTCGGTCAGCGTATCGCCGATCACCTTGTTGGCTTCCGCAGCACAGAGGAATTGCGTCCATGCGCGTCAGACGGCGTGCGCTCTCGGCGTACTCGTTGTACGTCCAGGTGGCGTCTGGCTCCTTGACACCCGCCTTCCGGGAGACGTTCTTGTTGTAGTAAAGCACCCCCACAGGGTCTTTCGGTCCTTCAAGACCGCCGATCTGGCCGTGCGCCCGGTCTACCATTACAAGGATAAGCGCGTACGCGCTCATCTGTTCCTGTGTCTGCGGGAGGCCTACGTCCAGTGGCACCTGCAGCACGCCTGGGCGCCGCTGCTCTTTCGGGAGGAAGCGCCGCCAGTGCGCCTTGATCCGGTGGCGAAGGCCCAGCGCTCCCCCAGGGCACAGGCCAAAGACCAGACCAAGCAGACGCCCGACGGCCTGCCGGTGCACAGCTTCCATACGCTGCTCGCCGAGCTGGTGACGCTAACCAAGAACTCCTGTGTGCCTGCGGGAGTGGCCCCCGGTGACGACCGCGCCACCTTCACCCTGCTCGCCACGCCTACCGCGCTCCAGACTGAAGCCTTCACACTCCTCGGGCTCAGTCCCAGCACGTTGTAGCCAGAACGTCGCCGCTGAAACCGCCCTCACTACTCTGGTAGAAGGCGCCCACGGCCCACGGTGCTGGAAGTTCGGTCTAAAGAACGTGTCGAGCTCGACGTAGCAGTTGTCGCCTGCCTATGTGGTTGCTCTGCTCGCCAGCCTCGCCAGTCTCATGTCGTTAGTCGCGGCCCTCGGCTAGCGCCGCGCGCAGCGCGCCCAGCGCTTCGCCGGCGCCAACCTCGACGCGGCAGGCGGCGCGCCGGGCGGCGGCGAGCGGGTCGAAGTAGGCCAGGGTTTGCGCCATCGCCGGGGCACGTGCCGGATACGTGCGCAGATAGTCGTTGAACTCTTCCAGCGGGTACTCCGCTGTCGCCGGCAGTGTCTCGGCCAGGCGATAGAGGAGCTGTGGCGCGGCGCGGACCGAGGTGAGCGCGCGGCCGCGTAGCATGGCAACGAACAGTGCCAGGTCGTTGCCGGCGACGACAACGTCCGTGCGATCGATTTCGTCCTCCCCTCGGGTGAGCACCGCGTCGATCGCGCGGCACGCGTCGGCGACAATGCCGCGCCAGACGTATGTCTTGGGCGACTCGATGCCGTCGGTGAGCAGCCCCGGAAAGGCGGCAGCGTACGGCCGATCACTCAGCCGCTGGCCGCGATGGCACAGCGCCAGCACGGCGCGCTTGCTCGTCCAGCGCCGCTCCAGCCCGCCCACCGGCACGCCGACGACGCTGGCGTAGCCCGGGAGCCGTACCTCCACGCCGGGCGGCTTGCCCGTCGGCGTGCCCTCTGTTCGTCCATCGGCGTACGACGCGGGAACGGCGTAGTAGGCGAACAGACGATACGGCCCGATGCTGGTGAAGCGCAGCCCATAGACGCGCACCTCCGCCGACGAGCGCAGCGGGATCAGCTCGATCTCCGGCGCCACCTCGGTGCTATCCAGCTCGGCCGCGACCGTCGCCCAGTAGGTGTCGAAGTCAGCCGGCTCCGGCATGTGCGGCAATGCGGGGGCGCCCGACGCAGCGGCTGTCATTTCTGTCCGATCACTCCCCAGCGCGCTGAACGTCAAGATGGCGGCGCATCCAGGCTTCTATCTTCGGCGCGTGCTCCGCCCTTCCCGCGCTGTGTCCTTCGCCGGGGTAGGCACACAGCTCCTTCTCCGCGGCGCCAATCGCCTGGAAGACGGCGTAACCTGTCTCCGGCGGACAGGTGGGATCGACGAGGCCGATGTTGACCAGCGTGGGACAGCGCACCCGCGGCGCCATGTTGATCCCATCGTAGAAGTCCAGCGTACGCAGCGCTGCCTCGCGGCGCTCGGGGTACGTACGCAGGTAGTCGTTGATCTCCTCGTAGGGATAGGTGTGCGTCAAGTTGATGGCGTCGTGCATGCCGCACAGGTACGGCGCGCCGGGGCATGCTGCCTTCACCTCTCGCCGCCAGGCGGCGGTGACGACGGTCAGCCCGCCGCCCTGACTGCTCCCCGTCACGCCGATTCGCTCGGGATCGACCTCCGGCCGGCTGAGCAAGAAGTCGATCGAGCGCCAGGCATCACAATAGAAGCCGCGATAGCCGTAGGTCTGGTGATCCGCCAGGTTGTGCGTCAACAAGCCCGGATAGCCTGGGTTGAAGACGGCGTTGGAGCGCAGCTTGCCGCGCGGCGCCACCACGACGCAGGCGAACCCAGCGCGCGCCCATTCCTTGCCGGTGCCCAACGGCGGCTCGCTGACGTAGCCGGGCGTGAAGGCGATCGCCGGGTGCCGGCCGTTTCGGCCGCGCCCCGGCGCCCGAGGGACGCAGTACCAGCAGGCGATGCGCAGCCCCTCCCAGCTGGTGTAGTGACCCTCGTAGACGTCGACGTCGGGCGTGGAACGCAGCGGTACCGGCTGGACCTCCGGCACCAGCGGGATGCCCTGCAGCCGGTCCCACGTCTCCTGCCAGAAGGCGTCATAGTTTTCCGGCGTGCGCACCGATGTGCCGTAGCCAGCCGGGTCGGAACGGTCATACGGCCGCCCCTCGCGGTCAATCGCGCCGGCGCGTGACGCCGGAAACAGCTGTGCCGCCTCTGCCGCTTCTGCGGCCTGTGACGTGACCATTGCGCTAGTTATGCCATTTGAGGCGTGCCGGCGACGTTCCGTGTGCGCCGGGGTGCTGCTCAGACGTGTCGACGCTGCTCTGACCGTGCCGGCCGTCAGACGGCGGCGAGCGCGGGGGTGCGCGCCGGCTGGGCGAGTCGGGTCAACACCTGTGTGAGCCTGGAGGCCACCTGCTCCGCCTCACCCGGCTCCAGATTCTGGGGATTGATGGTGACCGCTTCTTTGGCTACGCTCGGCACAATACTCGGCTCGCCGTCCCGCAGGCGTGTTGCGAGATCCGCCGCCGAGAATCCGGCGCGCTCGGCGTCGACTATCACGCTGACCTGTGGGATGGTGCGGTACGAGAGGCGCTCGACGCGTACGCCTTCGAGGTTGCCGGCCCGGTGCAGTGTGTCCAGCACGGTCTGCGCGTACGTCTCCCACGTACGCAAGTCGGCCTCGTGGTCGCGCGCGACGTACAGCTCGACGGCCTTCAGCAGGCCCATGATCTCTTCTTTGCCCACCTTCATCGGCCGCCCGACAGATGCGTTGGGGTTCTGGTTGAGGCGGCAAGCGTCCACCAGCGCGTGCGACCCGAGCACCAGTCCGGACGCTTGCGGGCCGCGCAGCCCCTTGCCACCCGAGAACACCACCAGGTCTGCTCCCAGCTCGCTGAAGCGGCGCAGATTCTCCGCCGGCGGCAGCTCGGCCGCGGCGTCGACGATCACTGGCACCTTGCGCGCGTGGGAGATAGACACCAGCTCCGCCAGACTGGTGCGCGTGGGGAAGCGCGCGTTCCCGGGCAGCTCGCCGCCGCAGAACGTCACGGCGGCGGTACGGTCGCCGATCGCGGCGGCGAACTCGTCCGGTGTGGCACCGTCTGACCTTCCGATCTCCACCAGGCGTGGACCGGCGTTGCGAAACCCCTGG
>Ga0136611_10000190_pt1 | contig 37193 bp, 35 predicted proteins | sample AntDrymUQ2232306_2_FD_106645 | JGI IMG/M metagenome (GOLD analysis project Ga0136611, IMG submission 106645) | Polar desert sand microbial communities from Dry Valleys, Antarctica - metaG UQ223 (23.06) | ecosystem: Environmental > Terrestrial > Soil > Desert | place: Antarctica: Dry Valley...
CGATCGCGCCGAGCTCGGCGCGATCGAACCCGGTCGTGCCGACGACGCACGGGACCCCCGCTTCGAGACAGCGGGCGACGTTCGCCAGCACCGCGTCCGGGCGCGTGAAGTCGACGGCCGCGTCCGCGTCGGCCACCTCGTCGACGAACTCGTGCCCTGCGCCCTCCAGACCCGGCGCCAGCGCCGAGCCGACCTTTCCGTTTCGCCCGAGCAGAAGAACTTTCATGCCTCCCTCGCCTTCGGCTCGGTCGCGTGGGGGAAACCCGGTTTCCCCCACGAGCCCCCTGCGCGTCGCCGCCGATGAAAAGCATCGACGCGTTCCGTCGGGGGAACCCGTCGGTTCCCCCGTACCCCCTCCTGGCATGACGTCGTCATGCGGCGGCGCGGCCGACGAGGGCGGGATTAACCCGCTGCACAGCGGCCTTGAAGCGCGCCTCGCTCGGCCCGATCCCGGCCGCCGAGAGGCGGTCGAGCCGAAGTAGGTCGGCGGCGAGAGCGGCGACGTCGTCGGTGCTCACCGCGTCGACCCGCGCGATCAGCTCGTCCAACTCGAGAAGCTCGGTCCCGGTCACGAGTGACTTCCCGAGCCGGCTCATCCGGCTCGACGTCGACTCGAGCGAGAGCAGCATCCGCCCCTTCAGATTCTCCTTGGCGCGCTCCAGCTCACCGTCCCGCACGTTGCCCGCGGCGACGTCGCTGAGCTCGCGCGCGGCGATCTCCAGGCATTCGACGAGGTTCTCCTCGCGCGTTCCCACGTAGAGCCCGATCTGGCCGGCGTCCGAGTACTGGGAGGCGTAGCTGTAGATCGCGTAGGCCATCCCCCGCTTCTCGCGGATCTCCTGGAAGAGCCGCGAGGAGGCCGAGCCGCCGAGGATCGAGTCGAGGAGAGAAGCCGCGAAGCGGCGCTCGTCCTGGCGCGAGATCCCCGGCGCAGCGAGGCAGACGTGGTACTGCTCGGTCGCCTTGCGCTGGAACCGGAACTGCGGCGGCGCCGGGCGGCCGATCGGCTTGCGCGCCCTTGGAACCGAGGGCACCGTGGCCGGGATCCGCGCCTCGAGCAGCTCGACGAGCCGCTCGTGATCGACATTCCCGGCCGCCGAGATCACCATGTTGTCGGCCGTGTAGGCGGCGCGGTGGTAGGACTGGAGCGCTTTCCGGCCGACACTCGCGATCACCTCTGCGCGCCCGATCACCGGCCGGCCGAGCGGGTGAGAGCCGAAGACTGCCTCCGCGACGACGTCGTGGACGAGGTCCTGCGGGTTGTCCTCGACCATCGCGATCTCCTCGAGCACGACCTCGCGCTCGGAGTCGACCTCGGCGAAGGCGGGCTCGTAGACCATCCCGGCCATAACGTCGAGCGCCGTCTCGAGGCGGTCGTCCGGGATCCGCGCGTAGACCATCGTCGTCTCGCGCGAGGTGGCGGCGTTCAACTCGCCGCCGAGCCCGTCGAAGATCTCCGCCACTTCTTGCGCCGAGTGCTTCGCGGTGCCCTTGAAGAGGAGGTGCTCGATGAAGTGCGAGAGGCCTGCCCGCCCCTCGGTCTCGTCCCGCGAGCCGGCCCCGATCCAGAAGCCGAGCGAGACCGAGCGGACACTCGGAACCCGCTCGCTGATCACCCGCTCGCCCGTGGAGAGGCGAGAGATTTCGTAGTCCTGCACGCGGCGATCCTACCCGGGTGCCGGGAGGAGACCGTGCTAGCGTCACGGGCCAGGCGTGGTCACCGAGCACATCCGCTACCGAGTGCTCGGCCCGCTCGAGGTCGGCGAGGCCGCGCCCTCCTCCGCACGACCGGCGGCCTGCCGTTCGAGACGAGCGTGGACGACACGGTCCTCGAATTCGTTCGCGGCCTGGCGGGCGGCCGCTTTCGTCCTTCCTCGCCACTGTCGCTCCGGCGACGAGGCCCGAGGTGCTCGCGGTCGCCCGCGGTCTCCTCGAGCTCGGCTTCCTGGTTCCCGCGGAATAGCGGAATAGAGAGGGGCGGCTTTCGCCGCGCAACTCCGTCCGCGCAGAAGACAATCCGCCGAGCGGATTCCCTTCGCACAAGACCCCTAAAGCGAGGGGGCGGCTCTCGCCGCCCCCTCGGGTCATTCGCTAGCTGCGAGTCCGGCTAGTCGCGGCGCGGGCCGCGGCTGCGGCCACGGTCGCCGTCGCGGCGGGGACGCTCCTCCTCCGGGGGCCGCGGCGGGGCCGACTTGGCCCGCTCGATCAGCTCCTCGGGGGAGACCATGGCACCGTCCTCGTGCTTGTTCACGAGCTTGAGGCCGACGCGGCCACGGGCCTTGTCGACCTCCTGCACGATCACGTCGACGATGTCGCCGCGCGCCATCACGTCCTCGATGTGAGCGACGCGACCCGGGCCGACGTTCGAGACGTGGAGCAGACCGTCGGTGCCCTTCTTCAGCTCGACGAACGCGCCGAACTGGGTCGTCTTCACGACCTTGCCGGTGAAGGTGTCCCCCACCTCGGGCTCCTTGGTCAGCGCCGTGATCGCGGAGATCGCAGCGTCGGCCTTGGTGCCTTCGGTCGCGTAGACGAGGATCGTGCCGTCCTCCTCGATGTCGATCTGGACGTCGAAGTCGGACTCGAGCGAGCGAATCGTCTCGCCGCCCTTGCCGATCACCATGCCGATGAACTCGGGGTTGATCTGGACGGACGAGATCCGCGGTGCGTGCTCCGCCAGGTTCTCACGAGATTCCGGGATCGCCTCGAGCATGCTGTCGAGGATCGAGTTCCGGGCCCGCTTGGCCTGCTCGAGGGCGTTCCGCATGATCTCCTGCGTGACACCCGTGATCTTGATGTCCATCTGGAGCGCGGTGATTCCATCCCTGGTGCCGGCGACCTTGAAGTCCATGTCGCCCAGGTGATCCTCCGCGCCCTGGATGTCGGTGAGGATGACGTAGTCGTCGCCCTCCTTGACGAGGCCCATCGCGATGCCGGAAACCGGCGCCTTGATCGGCACACCGGCATCCATCAGCGCGAGCGTCGAGCCGCAGACCGAGCCCATCGACGACGAGCCGTTCGACTCGAGCGTCTCCGAGACGATCCGGATCGTGTACGGGAAGTCCTCGACCTCGGGCAGGATCGCCTCGAGGGCCCGCTGGGCCAGAGCGCCGTGACCAATGTCGCGCCGCTTCGGGCCGCGCATGAAGCCCGTCTCCCCGACCGAGTAGGGCGGGAAGTTGTAGTGGTGCATGAACCGGCGATCCGTCTCGAGCGAGAGGTCGTCGATCCGTTGGCCTTCCTTCGCCGTTCCGAGCGTGAGCAGGCTCAGCACCTGCGTCTGCCCGCGCTGGAAGAGCCCCGAGCCGTGAGCCCGGGGGCTGACGGTGACGTTGCACTCGATCGCGCGGATCTCCTCTGTGCCACGGCCGTCCGGGCGCCGCTTGTCGACCGCGATCTTCTTGCGGACGAGGTCCTTGTACACGGCCTCGGCGGCCTTCTTGACGTAGCCCTTGGTCAGGCTGTCCTTCACCTGGGGGGCATCGCCATCGACGGTGGCGGGGCCGACCGGGAAGGGCAGTTCGACGCCGTCCACGATCCGCTCGAAGAGCAGGTGGCGCTTGGCCGACTTCAGCTCCTTCGAGTCCTGCTCCGCGTCCGTCAGTGCCCGCAGGTCCGACTCGAATTGCTCGCGCACAGGACCTTCGACGGCCACGAGGCGCTGCTTCTCGAGCAGCATCGCGAGGCCCGCGCGAACCTGCATCTGGCGCTCGATGTCCGACTCGGTCGAGTCCATCGAGGTGGCGCCGGCGATCTCGATCAAGAGGTCGTCCGTGACGGCGGCACCCTCGCGGAGGCCGTCCTGCTGGATCCGCTCCCAGATCGTGTGCCCGTGCGAGCTCTCGATCTCGGCGGTGACCTCGTTGTCGAGCCACTTGGCCTTGCCTGCCTGGCGGCGGAGATCCTCCTGCGCCTCGCAGAGCTTCTTGATCTCGTCGTGGGCGAGCTCGAGGGCCTCGAGCAGCAGCTCGTCCGGGACCTCGTCTGCACCGGCCTCGACCATCGTCAGGCCGTCCTTCGTGCCGACGACGATCAGGTCGAGCGAGGACTCCTCGAAGTTCTCCTGGTGGGTCGGGTTGAGGATCCACTCGCCGTCGATGCGGCCGACGCGCACGGCCCCAACCGGGCCGAAGAACGGCATCGGCGAGAGCATCAGCGCGGCCGAGGCCCCGTTGATGCAGAGGATGTCGTGCGGGATGACCATGTCCGCGGAGAGGACGGTGCAGATCACCTGGACCTCGTTGCGGAAGCCCTTCGGCCAGAGCGGCCGGATCGGGCGGTCGATCATGCGAGCCGTCAGCGTCGCGCGCTCGGTGGCCTTCCCCTCGCGCTTGAAGAAGCCGCCGGGAATCTTGCCGGCCGCGTAGGCCCGCTCCTCGACGTCGATCGTGAGCGGGAAGAAGTCGGCGCCCTCGCGGGCCTCCGTCCGTCCCACCGCGGTGGCGAGCACCATCGTGTCGCCGGAACGCATCACGACAGCCCCATCCGCCTGCTTGGCGAGCTTGCCGGTCTCGAAGATCATCTCCTTGCCGCCAATCTCGACGGTGACCGAGGCAATGCGCTCGGTAGTAATACTCATCTCTGTCTTTCCTCCACTCTGCTTTGGTGGAGAGTGGAAGATTGGGCCAGCGCCGCGCCATCTGACTGGTGGCGGCGAGGCTCGCCCAAGCTTCCACTCTCCGTACGGAGAGCATTCGGCGGGCGGCTAGCGCCGCAGGCCGAGCTCCTTGATGAGGGCCCTGTAGCCCTCGAGGTCGTGCTTCTGCAGGTAGTTCAGGAACCGGCGCCGCCGGCCCACGAGCTTCAGCAATCCCCGCCGCGAGTAGTGATCCTTCGGGTGGGTGCGCAGGTGCTCGGTGAGGTCGTTGACGCGCCTCGTCAGCATCGCGATCTGCACCTCGGGGGAACCGGTGTCGGTTCCGTTCCGGCCGTGCTGATCGATCAGCTCCTGCTTGACTTCCTTGGTGAGGGCCATGTGGCCTCCTTCGCTGTGACTCGCTGTGGGTTCTCCGGAGTCCCCGCGCGGCGTGAAGGAAGTCACGGCCGGCCGAGATCTCGGTCGCGTCTAGTGTAGCGGCGCATGCTCGCCGCCGCCGTCGCAGCAGGCCATCCCGCCACCGTCGCGGCAGGGATCGAGATCCTCGAAAAAGGCGGCAGCGCCGCGGACGCGGCGGTCGCAGCGTGTCTCGCGAGTTGCGTCGCGGAGACCGTGATGACCGGCCTTCTCGGCGGAGGCCACGCGATTCACTGGAACGGGCGCGAGGCGGTCAATCTCGACTGCTTCGTCACTGTTCCGACCGGTTCGGGCAACGATCCGGTCGACCTCGCAGTTCCCTTCGGTGAGGAGATCGTCCACTATGCGGTCGGGGCGGGAACGTGTGGGGTGCCGGGGCTTCCCGCGGGCCTCGACGCGCTGTGGAGGCGCTACGGGCAGCTTCCCTGGCCGCGCCTCGTCGAGCCGGCGCTCGCGCTGGCGCGGAGCGGCGTGACGATGCCGCCCGCGCACGCAGCCTGCCTCGCGATGCTCGAATCGGTCTTCACGCTCAGTCCCGAGGGCAAGGCGATCTATGCGCCGGGCGGACGGCTGCTGGAGAGCGGCGAGGTGCTCGCTCAGCCCGGTCTAGCTGCCACGCTCGAGGCGCTGGCGGCTGAGGGCGCGGGGAGCGTCTACCGCGGCTCACTGGCGGATGCGTTGCTCGGGATCCCGGGAGTCGGCGTCACGAGGGACGACCTGATCCGGTACGAGGCGCTGTGGTCGGAGCCCCTGACCGCCGAGCTTGCCGGACACGAGTTGCTCACGCGTGGCGGGCTCTCGGGCATCGCGGAGTCGCTCGAGCGGCTCCCGCGCCTCGGTGGCCTCGACGAGCCGGATCGCGTGCTCGCGCTGCTGGCCGCGCTCGACGGCGCGGGCGCGGACGGCCACACCACCAATCTCGCCGTCGTCGACGGGGACGGGAACGCCTGTGTCGTGACGACGAGCCTCGGGCTGGGCGCGGGAGACTTCCTGCCCGGCTACGACCTGCACCTGAACAGCATGCTCGGCGAAGTCGACCTCCACCACGTTCCGCTCGTCGGCGGAGCTCGGATGGAGAGCATGATGGCGCCGAGCCTCGCGTTCGACGGCGCGGGACTCGCGCTCGCGATCGGGGCGGCGGGCGGAACCCGACTCCGGACTGCGCTCGTCGGGGTCGCCGCCGCAGTGCTCGACGAGGGGCTTGAGCCCACGGAGGCGGTCGAGCGGCCACGCGTCCACCCCGTCGCCCAGACGGTGCATGCCGAGCCGGGCGTCAGCGAGGAGGCGCTCTCACGGCTCGAGGCGCAAGGCCGCACGGTGCGCCGCTGGCCTGCGCTGCACCACTACTTCGGCGGGGTCAGCCTCGTTGGGCGAGCCGGCGCTGCAGGCGATCCGCGGCGGAGCGGGCATGCGGCGCGGGCCCTTTGACCACGGTCGGCAGCCAACCGACGTAGCCGCAGTCCGGACACCCCGGATTGCTCGCCATGGTGCCCCGGTCGCGCGGCTTGGCGTAGACGGTGGCGCAGTCGAGGCACCGAACCGATTCGAGAGCGAGCGCCTCCATACCGACTCAGATGCGCATTCGACCGAAAACTTGCGGCATGCCGACTCGTCGTCCATTCAGCCGCGCTGGATTCCTCCGGGGCGGCTCGCCGACCTCGTTCGCTCGACATCCCGCGCGATCTGAGCGATCAACTCGGGCTCATTCGCGAAGACCTCTTCGTCCCGGAGTCGCTCCCAGAGCTCGACGACGAGCCGCTGGCCGTAGAGGTCGCCGTCGAAGTCGAGCAGGTACGGCTCGATCCGCCGTTCGTTGCCCCCGTAGTGCGGATTCGTCCCGATCGAGATCGCCGCCCGATGCTCGCGCGCCGCCCCCGCGTAGATGCCGTAGCGCGGCACGAGCAGAGCCGGATCGAGGGCGAGATTCGCGGTCGGATAGCCGAGCGTTCCCCCCCGCTGATCACCGGGGACGACGGTTCCGTCGAGCTCGAACGGCCGCCCGAGCTGCACCGCTGCTCCCACCAGGTCGCCCTCGTGGACGAGCCTGCGGATCTCCGACGACGAGACGCCGCCGAGGAGCGGAACCCGGACGACGCGATGCCCGAGGCCATCGAGCATCGCGAGATCGCCTCGTCGGCGCCGGCCGAAGCGAAAGTCCTCACCTGCGACCACGACTTCGACGCCTGCGAGCTGCTCGGCGGCGAATGTCTCCGGTTCGAGCGCCGCCGTCTCCAGGGTGAACGGGAGCACCGTCACCTCGGCTGCCCCGAGCTCGAGCAACAACTCGACGCGTCGCTCCAACGTCGAGATCAGCTCAACCAGGTTCCCCTGCACGACCGTGCGCGGGTGCGGATCGAAGGTGAGCACCCGGACGGGAAGCCCCGTCGCGAGCGCGGCCTCGAGGACCGAGCGATGGCCCCGGTGGACTCCGTCGAACATCCCGATCGCGACCGCGGTCACTGCCGTTCTCGCTCCGGCGCCGGCGAAGCCGGCTCCTGCGCGCCCGGCGGCTCCGTCGAGCCTACGCCGCCAATCCTGGCCAGCGCCCGCTCGGGCGGGATGATCCGCTCCTCGTTGGCCTCGACGACCGAGAACGGGCCGACCTCGGTGCGCCGGAGCGTCGTGCAGTGGCCGCCGAGCGCCTCGGCGATCGCCCGCACGTACGTGCCGGAGCTGACCAGAAGATCCAGTCGAACCGAGTCGTGCGTATACGCGATGACCTCGAGCGCGTCGACACGCGAGCGGCGCAGCGGCATCTCGACAGCGATTCCTCTGCGATGCAGGCGGTAGGCGCGCTCACCGTCGATCTTGACCGCAGAGGCGGCCGGGATCGGCAGCTCGATCTCACCCCGGAGGCCCTCGAGCAGCCGCTCGAGCTCGGACTCCGGCGGAGGCTCGTGTCGCTCTGCGAGCTCGCCCTCCGGATCGCCCGTGCTCGTCGTCGCCGTCAGGTCGACGTCCGTGAGGTACCGCTTAGGGAGACCAACGAACGATCCAGCCAGTTTTGTCGAGCGGCCGGAGAGCAAGAGCAACAATCCTGTAGCGAAAGGGTCAAGAGTTCCCCCATGACCCATCTTCGTCCGGGTTCGAGCACGGACGCGGTTCACGATCGCGAACGACGACGGGCCCGCGGGCTTGTCGACGAGGATGATCCCGCTCGGCTCGAGGCCCTTCGGGGGCATCAGCTGCGGGCTTCGCCGAACGACCGCACGAGGAACTCGGTGATCTCCTCGATCGAAGCGTCGCTCGAAAAGCCGGCCGCCTGCGGATGGCCGCCGCCGCCGGATTTGCGCGCGATCGCGGAGACATCCAGCTCGTCGTGCGAGGCGCGCAGCGAGATCCGCCGGGCCGGGCTGCCGCCGCGCGGGGGCTCGCGGATCAGCGCCGCCATCTCGGCGCCCTCGACCGCTCGAAGGTAGTCGATGATCCCCTCCGAGTACGGCTCGACCGCCCCCACCTCGGCGAAGTCCCCCCGGAGGAGGAACGAGACGACGAGCCCGCCGCCCGCGTAGACCGCCGCTCGGTCGAGCGCACGCGAGAGGAGCTTCAGCTTCGCGAACTGGACGTTCTCGTAGACGTCCTGGAAGACCTTGTGCACGTCGGCGCCGGCCTCGACGAGCTCGGCAGCGAGCCGGAGCGCCTTCGGGGTCGTGTTCGAGTACTGGAAGCGGCCGGTGTCCGTGACGAGAGCGACGTAGAGCGGCTCGGCGAGCTCTGGGGTGAGCTCGATCTCGAGCTCCGCGAAGATGTCGCGCAGCACCTCCCCGGTCGAGGACGCCTCCGGGACGACGAGGTTCAGGTCGCCGAAGCGCGAGTTGTCGTGGTGATGATCGACGTTGACCGTGAACGGCGCGACGTGCAGCACGGCCGGGTCGGCCCCGATCCGGCTCTCGTTCGCGCAGTCCACCGCGACGAGTGTGCGCTCGGCGACATCTTCGGGTAGCGCGCGCACGAGCGCGTCGAAGGGCAGGAAGCCGTACTCGCCCGGCAACGGCGCGGGGTTTCCCAGGAACATGACGCTGTCCTTGCCGAGTTGGGTCAGCGCCGTGTGCGTTGCGAGGAGCGAGCCGAGCGCATCGCCGTCCGGGTTCTCGTGGGTGGTGACGACGAAGCGGTCGCGGGAACGAAGCGCCTCGACGACAGCGACGAGATCAGCGTTGGGCGTCGTCATCGGGCCGGATCTCCTCCCGCTCGGGCGAAAGCGGCGCGAGCTCGTCGATCAGCGCCGACATCCGCACTCCGTGCTCGACCGAAGGGTCGTACTCGAACGCGAGCTGCGGCGTCCGCTTCAGTCGAAGCTCTCGCGAGATTCGGGCCTGGAGCACGCCCTGCGCGGCCTCGAGGCCGGCCATGCTCTTCTGCTGCTTCTTGTCGTTTCCGAAGACACTGACGTAGACGCGAGCATGGCGAAGGTCCGGCGAGGTGACGACGCCAGTAACCGTGACGAAGCCGATCCGGGGATCCTTGAGCTCGAGCAAAGCCTCGGACAGAACCTGACGGACCGACTCGTTCACCCTCCGCATCCGCTCGGCCATCGCCCTAACTTATCGGTGAGCGGCGCGTCCCGGGTTGGCAGTGGGACGCCGTCTCCTCGTCGCCGGACTCGTCGCGCTCGCCCTCGCCGGGGCCGCCCTCGCCACCCGCGACGAGCGCGGCGCGCGCTTCGAGGTGCTCGGTCATGCGGCCGCCCCCGGCGGCTACAGCGGTGACGTCGACCTTCATCGCGGTCATGCCTACCTCTCGAGCCACAAGGGAGCGAGCGCCTGCCCCGCTCAGGGAGTCCGTGTCTTCTCGCTCGCGAACCCGCGCCTGCCGAAGCGCGTTGCGACCTTTGGCCGGATCGCCGGCACGTGGACCGAGAAGACGATCGTCCGGCACGTCGAGACTGCGAGCTTCCGCGGGGAGCTCGCCGTCACGAGTCTCCAGGGATGCGGTGAGGGCTCGTTTCAGGGGTTTGCGCTCTACGACGTCACGCGTCCGGCGCGGCCGCGAGAGCTGGCACGCGTTCGAACCGACCCGCGTGGCTCCCACGAGATCTGGCTCCAGCCCGTCGGCCGGCGAGCGTACGTCTACACCGCGATCGTCGCGTCGGAAATCCGGAGCTCACCCGACGGAAAGACGCCGGGCAAGCCCGACTTCCGGATCATGGAAGTCACGGATCCTCGCAAGCCGGTCGAGGTCGGCGGCTGGGGCGCGTGGCAGGAGCTCGGGATCCCTCCTTTCGCCGATCCGACCAAACGGCTCGAGGGCAACTTCGTCCACTCGGTCACCGGCGACGGGACGCGCGCATATCTCTCCTACTGGGATCTCGGCACGGTCGTCCTCGACGTCTCGAGGCCGGCCGCGCCTCGCTACCTGGGACGCACCCGGGGCGAGGTAGACAACACGCACTCGGCGTGGCTCGGACGGAACGGACTGCTCGTCGAGACGCACGAGACCGTAGGGGGAACTGCCACGCTCTACCGGCGCACGGCCGGCGATCCGGTTCGCCTGAGCACGTTCCGGCTTCCCGATGCGGTGATCCGGCAGGGTCACCGCGTTCGCGGCATCGCGCCTGTCTCGGGCCTGGACCTGACCGACAGCGTCCACGACGCGAAGCTGCGAGGCGACCTGGCGCTCTTCTCCTGGTATGGCCAGGGCGTCGTCGCCGCGGACATCTCGGATCCACGTCGGCCGCGCTTTCTCGCGCGCTTCCTCGCCCGGCCAGAGGCCGATCCCGAGAAGCTCCTCTGCCCGGGCAACCGCTGCGTCGCCGTCTGGGGTGTCGACGTCGAGGGCGAGACGATCGTCGCGTCCGACCTGATCGGCGGGCTCTGGGTGCTCAGGCTTCGTCGAGGCTGACGACGTCGCGCTCCACGAGTGCGAGCTCCCACTCGCGTGAGGCGAGGTAGCGCTCGGCGTCCGCGAGCAGTCGCTCGGCCTCTCCGTGCTCACGGGTTACGAGCGCGAGCGTGATCCGCGCCCTCTGCCAGACGTCGTGGTGATCGACCTCGGCGACTGACGCACCGAAGCGGTTCGCAAGCTGCGCCTTCGCCGAACGCAGGTGCATCCGCTTCTCCTTCAGCGAGTGCGCTTCCGGGAAATGGAGATCCACCGAGAGGATTCCGACCCAGCCGGACGCCACCCCTCTCAGAGTACCCGACCCACTTACGCCCTCTCGCTCAATCCTCGCCATTAACGGCCGAACACTCGACCATGCTCTCCATCGCGAAGTTCGCCGGTGTCGTCGCAGCCTTCGTGGTCGCCGTCTCGGCTGTCGTCTGGACGGCCGTCGGCGACGAGCGGCGGGCCGGCCAGCGTGCATTCGAAGAGGTCGAGGCCGCCGACACGATGCACGCCGCCGTGCTGGCGCGTGAGAGTGCGCTCCGGGGCTATGCCCAGACGAGACGAGCGAGCTTCCTAGAGCCCTACGACGAGGCGACGGCCACCTTCGCGACCGCCGCCGACCAGTCCCGGCGCTTCGCCCGCGGCGATGCCGACGAGCTCGAGGCGATCGATGAGCAGCAACGACTCGCCGACCGCTGGGCGGGGAGCGCGAACGATGCGATCATCCGTCTGCGCAACCGCAGGCAGGTCACGGCGGAGTCTGCGCTCGTCCGCAGTGACCTGGTCGCACGTATCACCGCTGCGAACGAGATCCTGCGCGCCGAGATCTCGGCCGAGAACGACGCGGCGCACCAGGACGTTCTCAAGCGCGCCCTCGTGCTGATCGCGCTTCTCACCGCCTCGTTCGCGACGGCCGCCGGACTCCTTGCGCGCAGGCTCCGCCGGCGCGACGAGCAGGGCCGCAGCCTCGCCGAGCGCTACCACGCCTCCCAGCGCGAGTTCGCCGAGACACTGCAGGTGACCGAGACCGAGGTCGAGGCCCACGCGCTCGTCAAACGCCATCTCGAGCGCTCGCTCCCCGGCGCTGACGTGGTCGTCCTCAACCGGAACAACAGCCAGAACCGGCTCGAGGCGACCACCCCCGTGGCCGAAGGCTCGCCCCTCGCGCTCAAGCTCGTTGATTCGGCCCCGAACTCGTGTCTCGCAGTGCGGCTCGGGAAGCTGCATGCGCAGTCCGTCGAGCACGAGCCCCTGCTCGCCTGCGGGCTCTGCGGCGATCTCGCGCGCTCGACCTGCGTGCCCTCGCTCGTCGGAGGCGAGGTGATCGGCTCGGTGCTCGTCGACCACCGGGAGGCGCTCGTCAGGCGTGAGATCGACCGGATCGTCGAGTCCGTCAGTCAGGCGGCGCCCGTCCTCGCCAACCTGCGCAACCTGGCGGTCGCCGAGGTCCGGGCTTCCACGGACGGCCTGACCGGGCTCCCGAACGCTCGCACGGTCCGCGAGGACCTAAAGCGGATGGTCGCCCAGGCGACTCGCTCGAAGCTGCCGCTCGCCGCGGTCCTCTGCGACCTCGACCACTTCAAGCAGATCAACGACGTCTACGGGCACGGCAAGGGCGACGAGGCCCTCGCGGCCGCCGCCGCGACAATGCGAAGCGCGCTCCGCGAGAGCGACCTCGTCGGTCGGTACGGCGGCGAGGAGTTCCTGATCCTGTTGCCGGACACCGACCTTGAGGGCGGCCTCGTGCTCGCCGAGAAGCTCCGCGCCGAGATCGCGCGGATCGAGATCGCGGGCGTCGACCGGTTGATCACGGCGAGCTTCGGCGTCGCCGCGTTCCCCGCGGATGCCCCGGACGGCGACATGCTCGTCCGGATGGCCGACCGGGCGCTCTACGGAGCGAAGGCGCGCGGGCGCAACTGCGTCGTCGCCTCCGGCGAGCTGCTCGTCCCCGAGGCCGCGCTCTAGCCAGTCGTCGCTGCGGGCGCCGTCGGCGCCTCGTCAAGCGACGTCCGCTCGACCTGCCGAACCTCGTAGGCCTCGAGGACGTCGCCTTCCTTGACGTCGTTGAAGCCGTCGAGCAGGATGCCGCACTCGAAGCCGTCCGCGACCTCGCGGGCGTCTTCCTTGAAGCGCCTCAGCTGGGTGATCGTCGTGTCGTAGATCACGGTGCCGTCCCGGACGACGCGAACCTGGCTGTTCCGCTTGACGACGCCGGAGGTGACCATGCAGCCTGCGATCGTTCCGAGCCGTGAGACCTTGAAGAGCGCGCGCACCTCGGCCTCGCCCGTGATCTCCTCGGTCTGGACGGCGGAGAGCATGCCGACGAGCGCCTGCTCGATGTCCTCGGTCAGCTGGTAGATCACCCGATAGGTGCGGATGTCGACGCCCTCGCGCTCGGCGAGCTGGCGCGCCTCCACGTTCGGGCGGACGTTGAAGCCGACGACGAGCGCCTGCGAGGTGGCGGCGAGCATGATGTCGCCCTCGGTGATCCCGCCGACGCCCTGGTGGATCACGTTCACGCGCACCTCGGGATGCTGGATCTTCGCGAGCTCGGAGACCGCCGCTTCCACGGAGCCACCTACGTCGCCCTTGAGGATCAGGTTGAGATCCTGGATCGCACCTTCCTGGAGCTGCGAGAACAGGCTCTCGAGCGAGACGCCGGACTTCGAGCGTTGCGCGTGCTGCTCGGTGCGCAGGCGCTGGCCGCGGCGCTGGGCGAGCGTGCGCGCCTCGCGCTCGTTCTCGACCACGCGGGCGAGCTCACCGGCCGGCGGCGGCGTGTCGAAGCCGAGGATCTCGACGGGCGTACCCGGCCGCGCGTCCTCGACCTTCTCGCCGCGGTAGTCGTGGAGCGCGCGCACCTTGCCGTGCGCGTCCCCGGCGACGATCGCGTCGCCGACGCGCAGGGTGCCGCGCTGGACGAGCATGGTCGCGACCGGGCCGCGGCCGACGTCGAGCCGGGATTCGATGATCGGACCAGACGCCTCGGCGGAGGGGTTCGCGGTCAGCTCGAGCTCGGCGTCCGCGACGAGCAGGATCCGCTCGAGCAGGTCGTCGAGATTCAGCTTCTGCTTCGCGGAGACGTAGGAAAACTGGGTGGTGCCGCCCCAGTCCTCGGGCTGCAGGCCCTCGGCGGCGAGATCGGACTTGACCCGATCCGGGTTCGCGTCGGGCAGGTCGACCTTGTTGACCGCGACGACGATCGGCACCTCGGCTGCCTTCGCGTGCGAGATCGACTCGCGTGTCTGCGGCATCACGGAGTCGTCGGCGGCGACGACGAGGACGGCGATGTCCGTCACCTTCGCGCCGCGGGCACGCATGGCGGTGAACGCCTCGTGGCCCGGAGTGTCGAGGAACGTGACCTTGCGGCCGTTCACGTCGACCTGGTAGGCACCGATGTGCTGCGTGATCCCGCCGGCCTCGGTCGCAACGACGGACGTCTCGCGAATCGCGTCGAGCAGTGAGGTCTTGCCGTGGTCGACGTGGCCCATGATCGTGACGACCGGCGGGCGCGCCATCAGATCCTCCTCGGCGTCCTCGAAGATCTCCGGCAGCTCTTCCTCGTCGGCGGCGTGCTTGATCGTGATCTCGCGGTCGACCTCCGCCGCGATCAGCTCGACCTCTTCGTCGGAGAGCGACTGCGTGATCTGAACCATGTTCCCGAGGCCCATCATGATCTTGATGATCTGCGCGGCGGTGATCCCGAGCGCCTGGGAAAAATCGCGGACGGTGACGCCCGACGGAACCGTCACGGGCCCGGTGGGCGGAACGATCTCCTGCTTCTCGCGCTTGGGGGCGGCGTCGCGGCGGTCGCGCGCCTGGCGCGGGTTCGGCCGGTTACCGCTGTCGATCACGACGCGACGCTTCCGTCCAGGCGCGCCCTGGCGCGGCCGGATCGGGCGGTTCGGCTTGTTGGGGCCTCCTGCGTCAGTCATTCAGCGTCCAGTGTAGAGACGAGCGAGATCCGGATCGATCCGGACGTTCCGCCGGAGGACTCGATTGAAGCCGCGACCCGCCAGCGCCCGCTCCCAGCACGCGAGCCGCGGACACGTGTACGCGCCGCGCCCCGGCTCCTGCCGACCGGGAACGAGGTGCCCCTCCCGCGCGGTGAAGCGCAGGAGCTCCGGCTGCGGCGCCTTGCGCCCGCAGCCGACACACGTCCGGACGGGCGGTATCATGCTCCAGGAGTCTCGTCCTCCTGCACCGCTTCGGTGTTCGCGCCGGTCTCCTCAGCGGACGGCGCGATCGGCGGCTTGCCCTCCGTCGGGCTCTCGGCCTCGACCTCGGCGGCGGCCTCGACCTCGGCCTCGATCTCCTCGGGGCTCAGCGACACCTCGACGGGCACCTCGTCCGCCTCGGTACCGACCAGGGCCTGATGGGCGGGAACGCCGCAGTACTTGGAGCCCGGCAGCGCCGTGTTCGGGCACCGCTTGCCGTTCGCGAGCACCGCGCCGCAGCGGCCGGTGTACTCCTCGCCGTCCGCGCCCTCGCCGCCGTACGCTGCCTCGGCCTCGGCGCGGGCGAACTCCTCGTCGGACTGGATGTCCACCTTCCAGCCGGTCAGGCGGGCAGCGAGGCGGGCGTTCAGGCCCTCCTTGCCGATCGCGAGCGCGAGCTGGTCGTTCGGTACGACGACGGTCGCTTCCTTGGTCTCGTCGTCGATGTAGACCTCGCGGACGCGCGCCGGGGAGAGTGCCTTCGCGACGAAGCGGGCGGGCTCGTTGTTCCACGGGATGATGTCGATCTTCTCGCCGCGGAGCTCGGAAACGACCATCCGGACGCGCGAGCCGCGGGGGCCGACGCACGCGCCCACCGGGTCGACGCCCTGGGCGTGCGACTCGACGGCGATCTTCGTCCGGTAGCCGGGCTCGCGGGCGACGCCGCGGATCTCGACGAGGCCGTCGGCGATCTCGGGCACTTCAAGCTCGAAGAGGGTCTTGATCAGCTCCGGGTCGCGACGAGAGAGGATCACCTGGGGGCCCTTCGTACCGGAGCGGACCTCGGTGATCACGGCCTTGATCCTGGAGCCCTGCTCGTAGCGCTCGCCGTCGACCTGCTCCGAGCGTGGCAGGAGCGCCTCGACCTTGCCGAGGTCGACGAGCACGTTGTTGCGGTCGCCGGCCTGCTGGACGATCCCGGTCACGACCTCGCCCTGGCGGTCGACGTACTCCTCGTACATCATCGCCCGCTCGGCCTCGCGGATCCGCTGCTGGATGACCTGCTTGGCGGTCTGCGCGGCGATGCGACCGAAGTTGTCGGGAGTGACGTCGGCGCGCACGATCTGCTCCTCGGGAACCTGCGACCAGTCGAGGTCCAGGTCGTCCTCGTCGATCAGCGTGTGCTGCTTCTCACCGGTCTCGGCCTCGAGCGCCTCGAGCTCGTCGAGCTTCGCCTCCATCGCCTCTTCGAGCAGGCGGGCCTCGAGGTCGACGGGGATCTCGATCGAGAAGACGCGGAACTCGCCCTCGTCGTCGAGCTCGACGACTGCGTGGCGGGTCGACCCGGGAGTCTTCTTGTATGCGGCGAGGAGCGCGTCCTCGAGGGCATTGACGAGCGTGTCGCTCTCGATGCCCTTCTCGCGCTCGATCGTGCGGACTGCTTCCAGGATTTCCTGAGACATGTCGTCCTACTCTCTATTTCTCGACGTCGGTGTAAACCAGGTTGCCGCGCACGATCTCCTCGTACGGAATCTCCAGGGACTCCTCACCGGCGCGGACGGTGACCGTGCGCTCACCTGCGGTCAGGACCTCACCCTGCACGTTCCGCTTCCGATCCTCGGTCCGCAGGCTGACGGTGCGCCCGACGGCGCTCCGAAAGTGCGCCTGGGTGCGAAGCGGACGCTCGATCCCGGGCGAGGAGACGTCGATCGCGTACTCCTGCAGGAGCGGGCGAAGGACGTCGGTGACGCGGACACAGAGAGCGTGATCGACGCCTTCCGGATGGTCGACGAAGACCGTGAAGCGGTCGGGCGCGTTCAGCTCGACCGCGAGCACCTCGAGACCGGGCAGGGCCGTCTCAACCTCTCTTCCGATCTGCGTCTGCAGCGTCCTCTCCTTCTCGTGCGTCGGGCCCATCAGCGGTATCTCCTCACAAAAAATGGGCGCCGCGCGCCCATTTCGTCCAGCAGAAAAATGGTGCGAGAAGTGTAGCAAGCGGCTCGCCTCAGAGAACGATCGTGACAGGCCCGTCGTTCACGAGCTCGACCTCCATGCTGGCCCCGAACACGCCCGTCTCGACCGGAATCCCGAGGCCGCGGAGCGCGGTGCAGAAGCGCTCGACGAGCGGCTCCGCCTGCTCGGGGGGAGCGGCCGCCGTGAAGCTCGGCCGGTTCCCCTTCCGCGTGTCCGCGAGGAGCGTGAACTGGCTGACGACGAGCGCCGCGCCGCCGGTGTCGAGGAGAGAGCGGTCGAGACTCCCCTCGTCGGTCGCGAAGATCCGCAGTCGGGCGACCTTGGCCGCGAGTCGGTCGACCCCAGTCGCGTCGTCGCCGGTCTCGATCCCGATCAGGACGACCAGACCGGCCTCGACTGCACCTCGGACAGCACCCTCGACCCGCACGGATGCGCGGGAAACTCGCTGCAAAACGACTCTCATGTCACTTGCGACTATGACCGATAGACGGATTTGTGGAAGCCGCACTCCTATCCACCGCCCCTGCCCGCAGAGCTGCTTGCGAACGAGAGCCGCCCGCAACTCGGCTCGCTCCTCCTTCGGGACGGGATTCTCTCCGTCGAACAGCTCGAGTGGGCGCTCGCGGAGAAGGAGGCGAACGGCAAGCGGCTCGGTGAGATCGTCGTCGAGCACGGCCTCGTCTCGGGAAGCATGCTCGCCCAGGCGCTCGCCGAGCAGCACGCGCTCGCCGACCTCGATCTCGCCCGTGCAGACCTCGATCCCGCCGCCGTCGGCCTCCTCCCGGAGAAGCTCGCCCGCCGTCTGGAAGCCCTGCCGGTCCGCTTCGTCGCCGACGACGTCGTCCAGGTCGCGGTCGCCGATCCGACGGAGGACGACGCTCCGCTCGATTTCGGTGTCATCGACGACCTCCGCGACGGCAGCGCCACCGGGGCCCCCGCGATCAAGCTCGCGAACCAGCTGATCGCCCGGGCGATCGAGGATGGCGCCTCAGATCTCCACTTCGAGCCACAGCAGGACCGGATGCTCGTCCGCGCCCGGATCGACGGCGTCATGCGCGAGTTCGCGCAGGTCCCGAAGGGACTCGTCCCCGCGGTCACGAGCCGGCTCAAGATCATGGGCGAGCTCGACATCGCCGACCGCCGCTCGCCCAGGACGGCCGGATCTCGATCCGCTACGGCGGCGCGCCGATCGACCTCCGGATCGCAGTCCTCCCCACGACCTACGGGGAGCAGATCGTGCTCCGGATCCTCCACCGCGCCTCCGGCCGGCTCGGCCTCGCCGAGCTCGGGATGAGCCCCGAGGCAGAGGCGATCTTCGCCCGCGCGATCAAGCAGCCCTACGGCGCGGTCCTCGTCGTCGGCCCGACGGGCAGCGGCAAGACGACCACGCTCTATGCCGCGCTCGAGCTGCTGAACGACCACGACCGGGTGTTGTCGACGATCGAGGATCCGGTCGAGTACCAGATCGCCGGCGTCAACCAGATCGAGGTGAATCCGCGCGCCGGCCTCTCGTTCGCCCGCGGCCTCCGGACGATCCTCCGCTCCGACCCCGACGTCCTCCTCGTCGTCGAGGTGCGCGACGAGGAGACGGCCCGGATCGCGATCCAGGCCGCGATGACAGGGCACCTCGTCCTGACGACGCTGCACACCCACAACGCAGCGAGCTCGATCGCCCGACTCCGCGACATGGGCGTCGAGCAGTCGCTGCTCGCGACATCGATCAACTGCATCGTCGCCCAGCGACTCGCCCGCCGGCTCTGCGCCCAGTGCAGCGAGGCCTACGTGCCCGAGCGGGCCGCGCTCGTGGACATGGGTGTCGAGACGCTGGGTCTCGAAGGAACGACGCTCCACCGCGCCCGTGGCTGCGCGAACTGCTCTGGCACGGGCTACGACGGCCGCGTCGCGCTCTACGAGGTGATGCCGATCGTGGGCCGGATCCGGCGCCTGATCGAGTCCTCGACGGAGGAGATCTTCGCCGCGGCGGTCGAGGCCGGAATGATCACCCTGCGCGAGGACGGCATTCGCCTGTGCCGCGCGGGCGTCTCCTCGCTCGACGAGATTCGCCGGGTCACCGGCGACCGGCTCATGTAACGCGACTGACGGCCGATGACCGGCGGGAATGGAAGCAGCCCGTCAACCGTGGCCCGCCGTCGGCGCCCTTCTCCTCCGGGACGGGGTGCTCACGGTCGAGCAGCTCGAAGCCGCTCTCGACGAGAAGAACCGGTCGACGAAGCGTCTCGGCGAGATCCTCGTCGACCGCGGCTACGTCACTCCCACCCAGGTTTCCCGCGTCCTTGCCGAGCAGCACGAGTTGCCGTTCGTCGACCTCGTCCGTGAGCAGGTCGATGTCGGTGCAGCCGGCCTCTTGCCCGAATCGCTCGCCGTCCGGTACGGCGCGATCCCCGTTCGGTTCCTCGGCGACGGCTCGATCCTCGTCGCGGTCGGTGACCCCACGAACGTCGTGGTCGCAGACGACCTGCGAATCGCCCTCGGGATGCCGGTTCGCGTGGCCGCAGCCTCGCCGGACATGATCGCCTCGGCGATCGCCCGCATCTACGGCAACGAGCTCACGGTCGAGATCGAGGACGACAGCGTCGAGGACGAGACGGGGGCGATCGTGATCGACATGCGCGAGGCCGCCTCGATCTCGCCGGCGATCAAGCACGTCAACTCGATGATCAGCCGCGCGCTCGAGCTCCGTGCCTCCGATCTCCACTTCACGCCCCAGCAGCGCCGCCTCGTCGTCCGCGTGCGGGTCGACGGAGTGATGCGCGAGCTCGGCACGCTCCCGAAGTCGCTTCAGCCGGCGATCACGAGTCGGCTCAAGGTGATGGCCGAGCTCGACATCGCCGAGAAGCGCGCACCGCAGGACGGCCGGATCGCAGTCCGCGTCGGCGAGCGCTCGGTCGACCTGCGGGTCGCCGTCCTCCCCACGACCTACGGGGAGAAGGTGACCCTCCGGATCATGGCCTCGGGCGAGCAGGCCTCGACCCTCGGCGACCTGGGGATGAGCGACGCCGCAACCGAGACCTTCGCCCGCGCTGTGGGTCAGCCGTTCGGCGCGGTTCTCGTCGTCGGCCCGACCGGTAGCGGCAAGTCGACCACGCTCCACGCCGCGCTCGGGATCCTGAACGACTCCGAGCGCCAGATCACGACGATCGAGGATCCGGTCGAGTACCTCGTCGCCGGTGCAGATCAGATCGAGGTCAACCCGCGCGCCGGACTCACGTTCGCGAGCGGGCTCCGCACGATCCTTCGTTCCGATCCGGACGTGATCCTCGTCGGAGAGATTCGCGACGAGGAAACCGCCCAGATCGCCTTCCAGGCCGCGATGACCGGACACGTCGTCCTCAGCTCGCTCCATGCCCAGAACGCGGCCAGCGCGATCGCGCGGCTCCGGGACATGGGCGTCGACCCCGGCCTGATCGCGACGTCGCTCAGCTGCATCGTGGCCCAGCGCCTCGCCCGGAAGCTGTGCCAGCACTGCCGCGAGTCCTACTGGCCGGACACGGAGGAGCTCGCCGACGTCGGCCTGCCGGCGTTCGAGCACGGCAAGACGTGGCTGTACCGCGCCGCCGGGTGCGAGGCCTGTTCGACGACCGGCTACAGCGGCCGCGTCGGGCTCTTCGAAGTGATGCCGATCCGCGGCGAGCTCCGGGGCCTCGTCGAGCGCTCGACCGAGGAGATCTTCGCCGCCGCAGTCGCCGCCGGGATGGTCACGATGCGCCAGGACGGGATCCGGCTCGCACTCGCGGGCATCACCTCGCTCGCCGAGGTTCGCCGCATCACCGGCGAACGCATGACCTAGGAGCCTGCGGCTTCCTCGTCCGGCGGCTCGAGATCCATGATCCGATCCGCATACCGCTCCGAGTCGGGATTCATCGAGCTGGCGAGCTTGTAGTGCCCGTTCGCCTCCGCGACCTTTCCCTGCTTCTCCAGCGAGCGACCCAATGCGTAGTGGGCATAGTCGTCGGTCGCGGAGAGCTCGAGCACCGCCCGGAACTCGGCCTCGGCCTCGCTCCACCGTTGGATTCGGAAGTACGCGATCCCGAGCGCCTCCCGGATCGACGCCTTGTCCGGCTCCAGGCGCTTCGCCTTCTCGAGAGCGACCGTCGCCTGCGCCGCCATCCCGCTCTTCAGGTGCCCGCGTCCCTGCTGGTAGAGGTCGTACGCGTCACTCACAGGCCTGCAAGATAAGGGAAGTTCTCTCGGAGCAGGTCGCCTGGCGTGGTCAGATCCCGGGTCGGGCCGATCTCGAGCGCCACCACCCTCTCCCCGGCGTCGATCGCTCGCTGGAACGCCGTCGCGAGCTCGTACGGGGCGGCCCCGGGCCGCGTTTCGACGATCGCCGCGACGGCGTGTCCGACCGCCCAGAGAGGGGCTCCCGCCCACTCGCTGCCGGGAACCTGGAGGGTCCGGACGAGACCCGCGTCGATTGCGACCCCGTTGCGCTTCGGCTCGTCGTCGCTCCACCGGCGAACGGCGAGCGCGCCAGCCGCGGCAGAGGCCGTGAAGCCCTCGGCGAAGCGGGCGAGCTCGCCCGGGGCAAAGACGGTGTCGGCGCCGAGCACGAGATAGGGCGCCTCCGCCTCAGCAGCCACGACCGCGTCAGCGGAGCCGTCCGGTCGGGTCTGCCGCACCGTCGTCACGCTCAACCCCCAGCCTGAGCCGTCGCCGACGAACGCCTCCACCTGTTCGGCGAGATGCCCGGTCACGACGGTCACGTGGGGGCAGCGTGCGACCGCGAGCTCCCGGAGTACGGCTGCGAGGACGGGCGTACCCGCGATCGGGAGGAGCGGCTTCGGATGGACGTCTGTCAGCGGCCGGAGGCGACTGCCGACTCCGGCTGCGATCACGACTGCGCGCAGCGTCACGCCCGCAGAGACCGGAGGGCGACGAAGCCCCGCAGGCGCTGGAGGCGTGTCAGCCCGCGCCGCACCCGACGGAGAAGCTGACGCAGTTCCCGGCGCGAGCGGGCGGCGGCCTCGGCGGCTTCACCCGGCGGCCCGAACCGGGCGGCTCCGAGGGCGCTCGCAAAGGGCCGCCCGTCGACGCCGAGCTCCGCGCGGACGAGGGCGTGCAAGTCCTCCCCGGTGGCGCTCGCCTGAACCTCGAGCCCCTGGTCGGCGAGAAAGTCGACCAGCTCGCGACGAGCCGCCCCGGCGATCCCGCGCGGATCGCGCCGGAGATAGCGCGAGCGGCGCCAGCCGAGCTTGGCGAGCCCGACCGCGGCACCTCCGATGAGAAGGAGCGCGAGCAGCGCCCAGATCGTGCTCGTCCCACCCGGAGCCGAGATCGGCCGTCCTTCCGCCTGCCGGTTCTTGAGCGCGTCGAGCCGGGCGAGCTCGCCTGCGCCGCCCGGGTCGGGCCCTCCGGAAACGCCCGTGACGTTCCGGCCGAAGAGATCGGCGACGTCGCCGGCGTTGAACGCGGGCGAGGAGGAGCTGTAGTCGGCGCCGAGCTCACCGCGGCCCGGAGTCGGGTCGAACGAGAGCCAGCCGAAGCGCGGGAACCAGACCTCGACCCAGGTATGGGCGTTGTGATCCGTGACGGTCCAGATCCCGTTCGCGTAGTCACCGCTGGTGAAACCGGCCGCAACGCGCGCCGGAATTCCGAGGAAGCGGAGCATGAGCGCCATCGAGCCGGCGAACTGCTGGCAGTAGCCGAGCTTCGAACGGTCGACGAAGTCCGCCAGCGCGGGAACCCCGCTCGGCGGGCGTGGCGGCTGCTCCTCGTACCCGAATCCGCCGGTCGTCCGCAGCCAGGCCTCGATCGCGACCGCGGCGCCGTAGGGGCCGCGGGCGCCTTCCGCGAGCCGTGCCGCCTGACGGTAAAGACCCTCGTAGGGCCAGATCGCAAGCTGGCGCTCGTCCCGGAAGAGCGCGGCAACGGCCGCCGCGCGGCCGGGGGCGCCGAACGGAGCGACCCGAGTTCGCTCGATCTCGAGGAAGCGATCGAGCTCGCGGGGGTAGTCGGGACCCGAGCGCGCGAGCTGGGCGGGCTTCGGTCGTGGCGCGTAGCTGTAGACGTCATAGGTCTGGCCACGCTGGAGCGCCGCCCGCCGGCGCACGATCCCGCCGCTGAGGAAGAAGACGCGGCCGAGGGAGGCTGCCTCCAGGATCACGGGCTCGGTTGCCGCGACGAGATGGTCGTCGGCCAGCGCGACGACCTCCACCTGCTGCCGGATCAGATTCTTCGGATTGCGTGCAGCCGCGGGGACGAGCGGGCCTCCCGGGAGCGGGCCCGCCGCCACGTCGATCCGGAGCGGCGCGAGGTTCTCGATCCAGCGGTCCTGGGTGAACTGGTCGAGCGTCGTCGCACGCCAGTAAAGACTCCGCTGTGGCCCTCGGATCCGCAGCACCGTCGTCTCCTCGCTGGGGAAGTCGATCCCGCCGTAGTCGGCGTCCCAGACGTAGTCCACGGCGACGGGATCGCTCCGGGACGTCGTCGGATCCCAGGTCTGCCACGCGAGGACGCCGTCCTTCGCAATCGCAGCGGAGCTCGAGAGACCGAGTGCGGCGACCACGACCACGAACCCGGCAGCGACGGCAGGAGTCGGTCTGGCGAGCCGGAGAGAGGCGAGCGCCCAGAGCGCGGCGGTCAGGATCAGGGCGCCGTAGGCGATGCTCTGAGAGGGAAGGAGCGTGGCGGGCCAGCCCGCTCCGGCAAGGAGGACGAGCACCGCGAGGAGAGGCCGCCGCGAGGCAATCGCGAGCCCGAGGACGAGGCAGAACGCGAAGACCGCGAGCACGAGCACGCTGTGCATTCCGGGCTGCTCGGCGCCGGAGAACGGGACGCGCACGTCGTAGTACTCGGCGAAGCCCGCGTCGAAGCGGTCGACCACGTGCCCGAAGAACCCGGGCCGCGGGCCGCCGTCTGGTTGCCAGGAGCCGAACGCGATCCAGAGCGCGACGAGCGCAACCCACGGGACTGCGACGAGGCGAGCGGCGAGCGTGGGCAGAAGAGCGGGAACGAGCGCGAGAAGGACGACCCAGAGAGCATCCGCGCCGCCCGCGCGCGGATCTTCGAGCCGCAGCCAGGCCAGCGCGACGAGCGCGGCGGGGACCGCGTAGGCGAGGAGCGTCCTACCCATGGTCTCGCCTCGCCGTCGCTCCTCCGCCGAGGGCGGCGCGGAGATCGTCTCCGGCGCGCACGACCGCAATCGGGACACCGACGGCCTGGAGCCGGAGCAACTCGGGCTCGACGCCCGTCGGCCGGCCGACGAAGCTGGCGGAGTCGACCCAGACGAGCGAGACACCATGACTCGTCTGGGCGCGCTGTGCGAGCTTGCGCGAGAGCGCCGCGGTCAGCCGGGCGGTGACGACGACGAGCTCGAGCGACCGTGCCGCCGCCCCACCCTCGCGGGCGAGGAGCTCGACGAGCGGCCGCCCGGCGACGGGCTCGACGGCGGCGAGTGCCTGCAGAGCGGCAAGCCAGTCCCCCTCGAGTGAGGCGACCGGGACGTGCACCGGCGGGGAGCCGTTGACGGCGAGGACGCAGCGCCGCCCGCGGGCCGCATGCGTGCGCAGGATCGAGCCGGCCGCGCGCACCTGGACGTCGAAGCTCTCCCCCGCGACGGCGGTCACGTCGGTGTCGAGGACGACGGCGATCTCGTCGCGCGGCGAGTCCTCGAGCTCCTTGACCATCAGCTGGCCCCGTCGGGCAGTCGAGGCCCAGTGCACCTTGCGCAGCGACTCTCCCTGCTCGTACTCGCGCACCGAGTGGAGATCGAAGCCCGACGGGCGGCGGAGCAGGAGCCTCCGCCCGTCCTGCGCGTGGGCTCCGCTCTCGGAGAAGAGGCCCGTGAGCTCGACGAGGCGGGGATAGACGACGAGCGCGCCGCCGTCGACGACGTCCACCTCGCTCCGGGCGAGCCCGAACGGATCCTCGATCGCGGCGATCGTGCGCTCGGGGACGTAGCGCCCGCGCGGGACTCGCTCGAGCACGTAGGTGCCGCGGTGGAACCGGCCGTCGCGCCTGAGTGGCGTGCTCCGCGAACCCAGACGGAGCATCTCCTCGCGAATCTCGAGCGAGGGTGGCGGGACGGGCGCACTCGGCTTCGCCTCGATCGTGACCCAGACGTCCTCACCCTCGACGTGGGCGCCGCGACCCGCGCGCCGCCGGATCGTGATCTGCCCCACGGCCAGGCGCACCCAGGCCCGGGCGGCGAGCGGAGCGAGCACGAGCCCTGTCGCTGCCGGGTACAGCACCTTGGCGCCGAAGAGCCACGCAACGGCGTAGGTGAGCAGGCCGAGCGCGAGCGTGAGCTTGCCGCGGCCCGTCACGCGCTACGGCTCAAACGGGAACGGGGGTCTGCTCGACGGCCTCGCCGACGATCTCTTCGGCGGTCAGCCCGGCGGAGCGGGCCTCCGGAGCGAGGATCAGCCGGTGCGCGAGCACGGGCGCTGCGATCGCCTTGACGTCGTCGGGAAGCACGTAGTCGCGGCCCTCCGCGAGCGCTCTGGCCTTGGCGACGCGAAGCAGCGCGATCCCGGAGCGCGGGCTGGCCCCGAGCGCGAGGCGGGAGCTGCCGCGGGTGTGGCGGAGGAGCGCCACGACGTAGCGGTTCAGGCTCTCCTCGACGAAGATCGAACGAGCCTCGTCGATCGCTGCGAGGAGCTCCTCCGCGCCGGCGACGGGCGTCAGCGACTCGAGCGGTGGTTCGGTCGTCTGCTCGGCGAGCATCTTCGCCTCTTCCGCGAGCGCCGGATAGCCGAGCGAGAGGCGCATCGTGAAGCGGTCGAGTTGCGCCTCGGGGAGCGGATAGGTGCCTTCGTACTCGATCGGATTCTGGGTCGCGAGCACCATGAAGGGCCGCTCGAGCGGGTGGCTCTCGCCATCGATCGTGACCTGGATCTCCTGCATCGCCTCGAGGAGCGCGGACTGGGTCTTCGGCGAGGCGCGGTTGATCTCGTCGACGAGCAGGACGTTTGCGAACACGGGGCCGGCGCGGAACTCGAAGGTGTTCGCGCGCTGGTCGAAGACGTTGACGCCGGTCACGTCCGACGGAAGCAGATCGGGCGTGAACTGCAGGCGCGAGAAGTCGAGGTCGACCGAGCGGGCGAGCGCCTTCGCGAGCATCGTCTTCCCGACCCCGGGGAAGTCCTCGATGATCAGATGCCCTTCGGCGACGAGGCAGAGGACGCAGAGGCGCAGGGTCTCGGCCGGCGCGTGTACGACCCGGGCCACGTTCGCAGCGACGCGGTCGAGTGTCGCGGCCGACGTCTTTAGCGCCGCCGGATCCCTACGGGCTTCCACGGCGCTCCTCCAGCAGGCGCTCGACCTCGTCGAGCACGGCGGCGGCGATGACCGGCTTCGGCGCGCGCGGAACCTCGCGCTCGCCCGCGCGCGTCAGGAGCACGACCTCGTTCTCGTCGGCGTCGAATCCGATTCCGTCCTTGCTCACGTCGTTGTAGACGACGAGATCGACGTTCTTGCTGTCGAGCATCGAGCGTTTGCGCTCGAGCCCGGCCGTTCCCGCCTCGGCGCCGAACCCGACGAGCACCTGCCCGTTGCGGTCACCTGCTCCGAGCCCGGCTAGCACGTCGACCGTCGGCTGGAGGGTGACGAGCCACGGCTCGGCATCCTTCGGGCGCTTGCCCGCGAGCGGCTCGACCGGACGGTAGTCGGCGACCGCCGCTGCCATCACGACGACGTCGGCCGCCGGAGCGAGGCGGGCCGCCTCGCGCTCGACGTCGGCGGCGGTCGGCGCGTCCACGACCTCGACGCCGGCCGAGACGGGGACGGCGAGGTTCGACGCGAGCAGGGTGACGCGGGCCCCCCGCCGGCGCGCCTCGGCGGCCAGGGCGACGCCCATCCGGCCCGAAGAGCGGTTTCCCAGGAAGCGGACGGTGTCGAGCGGCTCTCGCGTTCCCCCGGCGCTCACAAGGACGTGCCTTCCGGAGAGGCTGCCGCCCACGACTCCCCGCAGCGACTCCTCGAGCGCCGCCGCTAACTCGACCGGCTCGGCCATCCGCCCCGCCCCGATCTCGCCCTCGGCGAGCTCGCCCTCCCCCGGGCCGACGATGACCGCGCCCCGATCCCGCAGCGTCGCGATGTTCGCCTGCGTGGCGGGGTGCTCCCACATCCGCGTGTTCATCGCGGGTGCGACGAGCAACGGCCCGCGATGGGCGAGCGCAGCCTCGGTGAGGACGTTGTCGGCGAGCCCGTGCGCGAGCTTGGCGAGGGTGTTCGCGGTCAGGGGGGCGATCAGGAGGGCGTCGGCCCGCTCGAGGTGCGGATAGGGATCCTCGCTGCGCGACTTTCGCGCGAGCGCGAAGAAGGTCTCAGCGCTGACGAAGCGCTCGGCTCCGCGTGTCGGCAGCGGCAGCACGTCGTGACCGGCCTTGACGAGCAGCCGTACGAGCTCGCAGGCCTTGTAGGCCGCGATACCGCCGGTGATCCCGAGCAGAATGCGTGCCACGCCGACATTGTGCCCGCGAAAGGCGCCAGTGGGCGGCGGCGCGGCTAGCGGAGGGGCCGCGAGGCGGCGAAATTGGCCTTCGCATCGCCCCCGGCGCCCGTGAAGGCGCCGCCGGCATAGAGCTTGCCGCGGAAGACGGCCAGTTCCTGCGTGTCGCCGACCCACGGTCCGCCCCCGGCTCCATTCGAGCCGACCGGTTGCCAGCGGCTGCCGTTGAAGGACGCAACGACGTCGCCGGTCGGCTTCCCGTCGGCGTTCTGCCACGACCCGGCGGCGAAGAGGAGCGAGCCGGACGTCGTGAGCGCGTTGATGTAGCTCGTCGCGGGGAAGTAGCCGTTCGTGCCCGCGCCGTTGGCGCCCACAGCGCTATACGCGGCGCCGTTCCATTTCACGAGGTGGTCGGCCTGGGCGATCCCGCCGATGTTGAGCCCGTCGGAGCTGACGTACACCTCCATTCCCTTGGCGTGGAGGCCGCGGACGATCCCACCGATGGGCGCCGTGCCGAGCCCTTGCCAAAAGCCCTTGTACGACGCGACGCCGTCGGCCGTCGCCACGCCGTCGAGGTTCGTGAACGTGCCCCCGGCGTAGAGCGTCCCGTCCGTGGTCGCGGTCAGGGCGTAAATTGCGCCCGAGAAGTCGCCGTCCTTGTCGACCGTGACGCTCGGTGTGCCGGTGGCCAGATCGCAGGCGATCAGGTAGTCCGCGCGCGCGTCGGCGTTCGCGTTCTGGAAGGTGCCCCCGACGTACAGGGTCGAGCCGACCACCTGGAGAGCGAGCACCTGGAGCCCGCCCTTGAAGGCCGGTTGCTCGGTGGTGTTGCAGAACGGCTTCCAGCTGACGCCGTCGAAGACCGCAAGGTAGTCGGCGGCGGCCTTCCCGCCGGCGTTGACAAAGTTGCCGCCTGCGTAGACCTTGCCGGCGTGGGTCGCGATCGCGAAGACCGCTCCGGTCCCGAGCGGCGTCTTGCCGAGGGCGCTCCATTTGGTGCCGTTCCACTTCGCGATCCGGTCCGCGGCGGGGATCCCGCCGGCGTTCGTGAAGCTCCCCCCGACGTAGAGCGCGCCTTTTGCGCCGTGCAGGGCGGTGACGTGGCCGTTGAGGGCCGAACCGGGAGGCTTGGCGCTGTTCGTCCCGAGCCGGTTCCAGCCACCGCCGGCGGTCGCGAGCCCGTGGGCGGTCAGCGGCAGAGACGCGCCGGCGAAGAGCAAGAGGACGAGCAGCGAGCGCCGCATAGCGGCTCCTTTGAGGTGGAACTCAGCTACTTCTTGTAGGCGTACTTGATCTTGTCCTGGGCGACTTCTTCCAGGGACATGGTCAAGTAGTTCTTCGAGCGCGACTCGACGAGGGGCGGCGGCGCTTCCTCGAAGCCCATGCCCTCGCCCAACTGATGGTGGTAGTTGTTGATCTGCCTGGCACGCTTCGCGGCGACGATGACGAGCGCATAGCGCGAGTCGACTCCGCCGTGCTCGGTGTCCAGAAGCTGATCGATGCGAGGATGGATCATTGCCCCGCCATCGTAGCTGCCGCGGAGCTGACCCGTGGGCGGGGTGGGTAGGGACGTGGGATGCACCAAGCAGCGTGATCGAATCGAACGGTGCCAAGGCTGGTTGCCCTGGTATCGGGCGAGGCAGGCGATGCGCAGCGTGCAGACCGCGTCCGTGCGTGCCACGCCTGCGGGTTAGCTCCGCACTGGCGCGAGCTCCCGCTCGACGAGAGCGGCCAGAGCCTCGGTCGCGCGCTCGACATCGTCGTTCCGGATCATGTACCGGAAGCGGTGGGCCTGCTCGAGTTGCCAGCGCGCGAGCTCGATCCGCTCGCCGATCTCGCCCGAGCTCTCCGTCGCGCGCGCCCGCAGCCGCCGCTCGAGCTCGGCGACATCAGCGGCGATGAAGAGCGTCACGTTGCCCTCGACCAGATCCTGGACGCGCAGGGCGCCGTCGATCTCGAGCTCGAGCACGCACACGCGGCCCTCCTCGGAGATTCGGTCGATCTCGGTTGCGAGCGTCCCGTAGCGGCCACCCACGAATTCGACGTGCTCCAGGAACTCCCCCGCGCGGGTCCGGCGGACGAACTCGCGCTCGCCGAGGAACCAGTACTCGCGGCCGTCGACCTCACCGGGTCGCTGCTGCCTGGTGGTCGCCGAGACCGCGACCTCGAGCTCGGGCAGCCGGTCGAGCAAGCGCTTGATCAGCGTCCCCTTGCCGGCCCCCGAGGGACCGGTGATCACGAAGACGGGCAGGGACTTACTTGTTGAAGAGGCCAATGAGCTCGGCCCGCTGACGCTCCGAGAGGCCGCCCACCGTCTTCGACTGGCTGATCCGGCAGTGATTGAGCAGCCGGGCCGCCTTCACGCGACCGAACTTCGGCACCGCCATGAGCATGTCGAAGACCTTCGCAGTGGACACGTACTCGGGTGGATCGAGCAGAATCGACTCGATCTGAACCTCGCCGTCCTTGAGATCCTTCTTCAACTTTGCCCGTCTGACGCGGATGTCGTTGGCCCTCTTCAAGGCCTCCATGCGCTGGTCGAGTGACCGCAGAGGAGCCTGGGCTTGCGTCTTTGACGTCACCATGAGCGCGGGATACTAGCAGCCTTGGCGGCGCCGTCAAAGTTGTCCGTTTTTGGCATTTTCCAGGTCTTTTTCAGACTCTGTTGCCAGATCCGGATACGCTCATTTGCAGGGAGGAATGGGCTAGGCGGTGCGCGTCGAGCGGATGTCCAAGGTTTCGCGAGGCCGACTCGGCGGCGAGTTCGGCGCGGATCCGGACGGGTCCGTCAGGGTCTGAGAAGAGGATCGTGCCGAGGGAAACGGCACTCGCCCCGGCGGCGATCAACTCGAGCGCGTCGAGCCCGGAGCGGACGCCGCCCATCCCCACGATCGGCAACTCGACCGCCCGGGCGCACGCGTAGACGGCTGCGAGCGCGACCGGTTTCAGGGCCGGCCCCGAGTACCCGCCTCCCCCGGTCCCGAGCGTCGGCCGGAGGCTCCCGTCGAGCGCGAGCCCACGGAGGGTGTTCACGAGCGAGAGCCCATCTGCCCCGGCGGCCTCGACAGCGCGGGCGTGCTCGGCGATGTCCCAGGCCGCCGGTGAGAGCTTGGCGTAGAGCGGCAGGCCGGTCGCCTCACGGCAGGCCGCGACGATCGCCGCCGCCCCTTCCGGGGCCTCGTCCACGTTGGGGCACGAGAGGTTGAGCTCGATCGTCACGTCGGTGAGCGCCGCGCAGGTCTCGGCGTACTCGTGGGCCGAGAAACCGCCGACGGAGACCCAGAGAGGCACGCCGAGCGTGCGCAACCGAGGCAGCACCTGGCGCAGGAAGAGGTCTCGTCCGGGATTGGCGAGCCCGATCGAGTTCAGCATCCCGCTCTCGGTCTCCGCAATCCGAATGGGTGGGTTTCCCTCGCGCGGCTCCGGGGTGATCGTCTTCGTCACGAACGCGTCGAGGGAGCGGGCGACGTCGGGCGCGGTCAGGGCGTCGAGGCACCCGGAGGCGTTCAGGATCATCAAGCGGCCTTCCCGAGGACGGGCCCGTCGACGCACAGCCGCCTGAGCTCGCCGTGGATCTCGACCGCGCAGCCGTAGCAGGCGCCGTACCCGCAGGCCATCGGCGCCTCCCAGGCGAGCTGCGCGTCAGGAGCCAGCCCGCGGAGCGCGGAGAGCATCGGCTCGGGACCGCAGGCGAGGACGTCGTGGCGACCCTCGGGAAGAAGCGCCGTCACGTAGGTCGGCTCGATGCACACCTCCGCGTTGGGGACGAGCGCCGCTGCTTCGGCGTGCCATTCGCTGCGGAAGCCGAGGATCGCCGGCGGCCCGCCGAGCCGCTTCGAGAGGTAGGGCAAGGGCGCGATCCCGATCCCGCCTCCGACGAGGAGGGGCCGCGTGACCTCGAGCTCGAAGCCGTTTCCCAGCGGCCCGAGCACGTGGAGCGCGTCGCCGCGATCGAGCCCGCACAGGGCCTGTGTCCCAGGCCCGATCGGATCGATCAGGAAGGCGAGCTCGCCGGCCGCTTCGAGGCACAGGCTCATCGGCCGCGGAAGAACGCGGCCGGGCGCCTCGAGCATGAAGAACTGGCCGGGATCTCCTCTGTCGAGCCCGCCCCGGTCGAGGCGAAGCAGGGTGTACGGGCCGACGGTTTCCGAGCCCGCGACCCTACGCAGCTCGCGTCTCATCGTCCTCCGCCTCGGATGTGCCGTCGTCCGGGACCCCGACGCGCTCGAGTCGTTCCTGCAACGAGCAAGCGATCTCGGCGCGCCCGTGCGCGATCGCATCGCCCGCGAGGCGAGCGGCGGCGAGCGTCGTGATGCACGGGACCCGGGCGGCGATCGCCGCCTCGCGAATCCGGGCGCCATCGAGCCGAGCCCCGGATCCCTGCGGGGTGTTGACGACGAGGTCGCAGCGGCGGCCCCGAATCAGATCGACCACGCTCTCTCCCGCCCCCACCTCCGAGACCTTGCCGACGGGCTCGACCTCGAGCCCGGCCGCGACCAGCACGCGCGCTGTCCCGGAGGTCGCGGCGAGTCGGAATCCGAGTCCTGCCAGCTGGGCCGCGACCGCGACCGCGCCGAGCTTGTCCGCGTCCCGCACGGAGAGAAAGACGGTGCCACCACTCGGGAGCGGCCGCCCGGCGGCGCGCTCAGCCTTGGCGAATGCGGTGGGCAGGTCGTCGGCGCTCGCCATCACCTCGCCCGTCGAGCGCATCTCGGGTCCGAGCACCGGATCGGAGCCGGGGAACCGGGCGAAGGGGAGCACGGCCGCCTTCACGCTCACGTGGGCGGGTCGGCGCTCCGCGGGCAGATCGAGCTCGTGCAGGCGCGCCCCGGCCGCGAGCCGAGCGGCCGCGTCGACGAGGTTGACCCCGGTCGCCTTCGAAGCGAACGGGACGGTTCGGGAGGCGCGGGGATTGACCTCGAGCACGTGCAGCTCGCCGTCCGCGAGCGCGAGCTGGACGTTCAGAAGCCCCACGACGCCGAGCGCCGGGCCGAGCTTCCGGACGACGCGGCAGACCTCGCCGTAGGCGTCCTCGTCGAGCGACGGGGCCGGGAGCACGCAGGAAGAGTCGCCGGAGTGGACGCCCGCCTCCTCGACATGCTCCATCACGGCACCGACGTAGACGGAGACTCCGTCGCAGAGGGCATCGACGTCGATCTCGAGCGCGTCCTCGAGGAACCGGTCGACCAGAACTTCGCCCGTGACGCGCGTCATCGCCTCACGCACCTGGTCGGCGTCGTCGCAGACCCGCATCGCGCGGCCGCCGAGCACATAGCTCGGGCGGACGAGCACCGGATAGCCGACCCGTTCGGCGACCGCGACCGCCGCGTCTCCGTCGGCCGCGATCCCCCAGTCCGGGCAGCGGACGCCGAGCTCCGAGAGCAGCGCCCCGAAGCGCTCGCGGTCCTCGGCGAGGTCGATCGCCTCGACAGGGGTGCCGAGGAGCTTGAACCCGGCCGCCTCGATCGCCCCGGCGAGCTTGAGCGGGGTCTGCCCGCCAAACTGGGTCACGACGCCGACCGGGCGCTCACGCTCGAGCACCGGCAGGACGTAGGCCTCCGTCAGGGGCTCGAAGTAGAGGCGGTCGGAGGTGTCGTAGTCGGTCGAGACCGTCTCCGGGTTGCAGTTGATCATCACGGCCTCGTACCCCTGCGCCCGGAAGCTCTGGACGGCGTGCACGCAGCAGTAGTCGAACTCGATTCCCTGGCCGATCCGGTTCGGGCCGGAGCCGAGGATGACGACGCGAGGCTTGCTCCCGATCGGGGGTGCTTCGTCGGCCTCCCCGGTCGTCGAGTAGTAGTAGTTGGAGGCGGCCTCCACCTCGCCCGCGCAGGAGTCGACGCGTCGGTAGACCCGCTTCCCGGCCGGCAGCCCGTCGACCCGAAGCGCCTCGAGCTCCCGACGGAACCAGGGATGGATCCCCTCCGGGAGGTCTTCGAGCGTGCGCCAGGGAGTGACAGCGCCTGCATCGAGCTCCCGGCTCACGAACGCCTTCCAGAACGCCTCCTGGAACGTCCGACCGATCCCCATCGTCTCGCCGACCGACTTCATCTGGGTCCCGAGCGTCGTGTCCGCGCCGGGGAACTTCTCGAACGCGAAGCGCGGCACCTTGACGACGACGTAGTCGAGCGTCGGCTCGAAGCTGGCGGGCGTCGTCTTCGTCAGGTCGTTCGGGATCTCGTCGAGCGTGTAGCCGACCGCGAGCTTGGCCGCGACCTTCGCGATCGGATAGCCGGTCGCCTTCGAGGCGAGCGCGGAGGAGCGAGAGACCCGCGGGTTCATCTCGATCACCCGGAGCTCGCCCGTGTCGCGGTTGCGCGCGAACTGGACGTTCGAGCCGCCCGTCTCGACCCCGACCGCGCGGACGACGGCAGCCGCCGCGTCGCGCAGCTCCTGATAGGCCTCGTCGGGAAGCGTCATTTGCGGCGCCACCGTGACCGAGTCGCCGGTGTGCACTCCCATCGGGTCGAGGTTCTCGATCGAGCAGACGATCACGACGTTGTCGCGGCGGTCGCGGATCACCTCGAGCTCGAACTCGTCCCAGCCCTTGACGGACTCCTCGACGAGGACTTGACCGATCGGTGACTCGGCGAGACCGATCGCGACCTGGCGGCGCAGGTCTGCCTCCGTCTCCACGAAGCCGCCGCCATGCCCGCCGAGCGTGAACGCCGGTCGCACGACGGCGGGCACCGCGATCCCGTCGAGCTGGTCGACGGAGGTGACGGCGTGCGAGTCGGGGACGAGGAGCCCGCAGCTCTGGACGGCGTCCCGGAAGAGCAGCCGATCCTCGGCTCGCTTGATCACGTCGACGTTCGCGCCGAGGAGCTCGATCCCGAGCGCGTCCAGGATCCCCTCCTCCGCGAGCTGGATCGCGAGGTTGAGCGCGGTCTGGCCGCCGAGGGTCGGGAGGAGCGCGTCGGGACGCTCTCGGCCCAGGACGTCGGCGACGCCCTCGAGGTCGAGTGGCTCCAGGTAGGTGCGGTCGGCGAAGCCGGGATCGGTCATGATCGTGGCCGGGTTCGAATTGACGACGATCGTCCGAAATCCGTCCTCGCGCAAGACCTTCAGCGCCTGGCAGCCCGCGTAGTCGAACTCACAGGCCTGTCCGATCACGATCGGGCCGGACCCGATCAGGCAGATCGAGCGGATGTCGGTGCGCTTAGGCATCTCGTACCTCCGCCAGCCAGCGCTCGAGGATGGGCCAGGCGTCGTGTGGGCCCGGTCCGGCCTCCGGGTGGAACTGAACCGAGCGAGCGCGGAGCTCGGGGAAGTCGAAGCCCTCGACCGTCCCGTCGTAGAGGGAGACGTACGTCGCCTCCCTCGCGTCCGTCGGAGCGACCGCGAAGCCGTGGTTCTGGCTCGTCACGAGCACGCGGCCGGTCTTCCGTTCCAGCACCGGATGGTTGGCGCCGCGGTGGCCGAACGGGAGCTTGTAGGTCTCGTGCCCCGTCGCGAGCCCGAGCAGCTGGTGGCCGAGGCAGATCCCGAGCACCGGGACACGGCCGAGCAGGCGCTCGATCTCGGTCACCTCGGCAGCCAACGGCTCCGGGTCGCCGGGGCCGTTCGTGAGCAGGACGGCGTCGAAGGCGTCGAGCTCGTCGGCATCGACCGAATGCGGGTACACGGTCACGTGCGCGCCAGCACCGGCGAGCCGCCGCAGGATCGAGCGCTTGCAGCCGTAGTCGACGACGGCGACCCGGGTCGCGCCGGCGTCGCAGTAGACGTAGGGCTCGGGCGAGGACACCTGCGCCACGAGCGCGGCTCCCGTCATCGCGGGGTGCAGGCGCACCTGCTCGAGCGCCTCTGCTTCCGCCAGGCCGCCCGAGACCGCGACGGCCCGCATGGCGCCGCCCTCGCGCAGGCGCAGGACGAGCGAGCGCGTGTCGAGCCCGCTGATCCCGACGATTCCGTGCTCGGCCAGCCACCCGGTCCACTCGGGCCCGCGCGCCTCCCGCATCACCACCGCCTTCGCGTGGGCGCCGGTCGACTCTGAGCGCCCCGCGGCGACCCCGTAGTTGCCGATCATCGGCGCGGTGAAGCAGATGAGCTGCTCCGCGAAGCTCGGGTCGGTGACCGTCTCCTGGTACCCCGTCATCGCGGTCGTGAAGACCGCCTCACCGAACGCGACTCCCTCGGCGCCGACCGAGTCGCCGTGGAAGACGGTGCCGTCCTCGAGTGCGAGATAGGCGCTCACCCGTGCACCCGGCGGCCGTCGGCAACCGTCGTCACGACCCGGCCCCGCAGCCTCTGGTCGAGCAGCCACGAGTTGGCCGAGCGAGAGCGAAAGCCGACCTCGGTTACCGTCCACTCCTCCTCGAGGTCGAGGAGGACGAGGTTCGCGCGGGCGCCGACCTCGACCTTCGGCTCGGGCAGCCCGAACGCGCGGGCCGGCCCTCCGGACAGGCGCTCGAGCAGCGTCTCCAGCGAGAGCAGCCCCGGCTCGACGAGATGGGTATTCAGGGCGGCGAAGCTCGTCTCGAGCCCGGTGACGCCGAACGGGGCCGCCTCGAAGGGTGCGTCCTTCTCCTCGCGCGAATGCGGTGCGTGGTCCGTTGCGATGCAGGTGATCGTCGCGTCGCGGAGGGCGTCGATCAGCGCCTCGCGGTCGTGGGCGGTGCCGAGGGGCGGGTTCATCTTCGTGTTCGGGTCGAGCGAGCGGACGGCTTCGTCGGTGAGGACGAGGTGGTGCGGCGTCACTTCCGCCGTCACGTTCGCCCCATCGGAGCGCGCGCGTCGGAGGGCGGCGACGGACTCGTGCGCGGAGAGGTGCATCAGGTGCAGCGACTTTGCCTCGTAGGACGCGAGCGCGAGGTCGCGCTCGACCATCACGCTCTCGGCGATCGAGGGCCACCCGGCGATCCCGAGCTCGGCGGAGAGCTGCCCGTCGTGCATGTGGCCCGAGCAGGAGAGGGTCGGCTCCTCGCAGTGGAGCGCGAGCGGCCGGCCGGCGACCTCGGAGTACTGGAGCGCCCGCCAGAGAAGCGCGGCCGAGACGACCGGATGGCCGTCGTCCGTGAACCCAACGGCGCCTGCGTCGGCGAGCTCGCCCATTTCCGTCAGCTCCTCGCCGCGCTGGCCCTTCGAGATCGAGGCCATGAACCCGACGGGGACGAGGGCGTCCCGGCGAGCCGTCTCGAGCAGCGAGCCGAGGACGGCGGCCGAGTCGACGACCGGGTCGGTGTTCGGAATCGCGAGGATCGCGCAGTAGCCGCCGGCGGCCGCTGCGGCGGTCCCGCTCGCAATCGTCTCCTCGTCCTCCCGCCCCGGAGTGCGCAGGTGGACGTGGGGATCGACGAAGGCCGGCGCGAGCACCCGGTGGGTGGCACCGGCGGGCTCGATTCGGACGATCGTGCCGTTCTCGACGGTGACCGCGACCGGGTCGCCGCCGAGCAGCCGTCCCTCGAGCACGAGCGAGTCGCTGTAGCCGTTCCGGGAGACGAGCATCAGGCGACGCTCGCGATCCGCAGCGCCGGACGGTCGGCGGTGAGGAGGTCGTGCAGGACGGCCATCCGGACGACGAGGCCCGATCGCACCTGCTGCTCGATCAGCGAATCGGGAGAGTCGGCGACGCGGGAATCGAGCTCGACCCCCCGGTTCATCGGCCCGGGATGCATCACCTTCTGCCCCGGGCGGAGCCGCTCAGGCGTCACGCCCCAGCGTGCGGTGTACTCGCGCAGGCTCGGGACGTAGGCGGATTCCATCCGCTCCCGCTGCATCCGGAGGACGTAGACGACGTCGGCGGCCGCGATCGTCTCGATCTCCGTCGAGCGCTCGCATCCCGGCCACCCTCGGGAGGGAGCCTCGAGGCTCC
>Ga0136611_10000191_pt1 | contig 37176 bp, 31 predicted proteins | sample AntDrymUQ2232306_2_FD_106645 | JGI IMG/M metagenome (GOLD analysis project Ga0136611, IMG submission 106645) | Polar desert sand microbial communities from Dry Valleys, Antarctica - metaG UQ223 (23.06) | ecosystem: Environmental > Terrestrial > Soil > Desert | place: Antarctica: Dry Valley...
CGGCCTCTCGATGGACTACGAGGTATTCTTGCTCTCCCGCATCAAGGAGCAGTACGACCGGACGGGCGATAACACGGGCTCGGTCGCGCTGGGCCTCCAGCGCACAGGCGCGATCATCACGAGTGCGGCGCTGCTGTTGATGATCGTCATCGGCGCGTTCTCGACGAGCGGCATCGTGTTCATCAAGATGATCGGCGTTGGCATGTTCATCGCGATCTTCGTCGATGCCACGGTCGTGCGCGGCCTGCTGGTGCCCGCAACCATGCGGCTGATGGGCAACGCGAAGTGGTGGGCCCCCCGCCCGCTGCGCTGGGTGTACGAGCGCTTCGGCCTCAATGAGATGGAGACGCCATACGCCAAATAGCTCCCCAATACCTCCGGGAACGCAGGCTACGAAGTAAGCGAGGCGCCATGGACGGGGATGCCGTGAGACGGCTTCCCCGTCATCCCCTCATACCGATACGACCTGGAGGTGGCACGCATTCCGGAGGATGCAGGTCTCCAGGCACACCTCAGCTACCAGCCGCCAACGCCGAGGTGGAGCCTCCCAGAACGCCAGGCGGGCAACTGCTGTGCCGCGTCAGGGGGTGAACGCCGCCGCGAGGATCGGGCCGTCGATGCGCCGCTCTTCCCTGAGCCACCGGTAGCGGAGGTCGCCCTTCAGCAGGACCCATCCCAGCCGCTCGTAGAAGCCGACACGCTGTTCGCCCGTCCATAACACGCCGAACCCGTAGCTACGCGCCCGCGCATCCTCCATCCAACCCTCAACGACCCGCGAGCCGTACCCACGCTGCCGGTGTGCCTCGTCCACGGCAACCCCGTCGAGCGCAGCAATTCGATGCGGCGCCCCGTTCACCGTGATCTCCCGGCCCTCCAGCGCACACGCGCCGAGCAGCGAGCCGTCATCCCCGAGCAGCATCGTGTATGCGACCGTCGTCCCGACGCGCTCGGGGTCGTGCTCCTGTGCCTCGTTCGGGTCCGGCGGCCAGGTGCGCCCCCACAGCGCCTCGCACGCCGCGCGCTCAGCGTCGGACATCTCCGCTGCGTCCCGAATCACCAGCCGGGTGCGTTCCTCGCTCATGGGCGGATCACCGTGCCGTCGAGGCGGCGAACGGGCGGCCACGCACCGTTGAGTGGGTGATCCGGGAAGGGATAGCGTGCTGCTTGCGCCTCGTCCAGGTCGATGCCGAGACCGGGCAGGTCATTGCTCCACAGGTAGCCATCGCGCAACTCCGGACAGCCAGGGAACACCTCGCGCGTGCGCTCCCCGAAATCGTGCTGCTCCTGTATGCCGAAGTTGTGACACGCCAGGTCGAGCTGCAAGTTCGCGGCGTGCCCAACCGGGGAGACATCTCCCGGTCCGTGCCAGGCGGTGCGCACGCCAAAAAGCTCGCAATATGCCGCGAGCTTTCGCGCCGGGCTGAGGCCGCCGATGTCGGAGATGTGGACGCGAATAAAGTCGATGAGCCGGTCGCGGATGAGGGGGATGTACTCCGAGGGGTTCACGAAGAGTTCCCCCATCGCGATCGGAATCGCCGTCTGCTGCCGCATGAGGTGGAAGTACTCGACATCCTCGGGCGCGAACGGGTCTTCCAGGAAGTACAGGTGGTACTGCTCCAACTCCCTGGCCAGGCCGATTGCCTGGATCGGGAGAACGCGCTCATGGATATCGTGCAGCAACTCCACTTCATCGCCGAGCGCGCCGCGCAGGTGCTCGAACAAGCGGGGTACCGCCCGGCAGTATGCCGTGGGTTCCCACGGCGCGCTCCCGAGCCCAAGAGGCTGCGGGGATGGCTCGGCCGTCGCCGGAGTGATCTGGGCGCCATACGTCGAGTAGCCGGGCACCGAGACCTGGCAGCGGACGTGGCGATAGCCCTGCTCAACGTAGCGGCGGACCTGCTCCTCTACTGCGTGCGCGTCGTGACCCGAGGCGTGGGCGTACAGCGCAGCTGCCTTGCGGCACTTGCCGCCAAAGAGCTGATAGACGGGCATCCCGGCGCGCTTGCCGAGGATATCCCAGAGCGCCATGTCCACTCCCGAAAGCGCGTTGTTGAGCACGGGACCGGAGCGCCAGTACGAGCTCACGTACGCCGTCTGCCAGATGTCCTCGATGTCCGCCGGATCACGCCCCAGCAGAAATGGCTCGAGGTACTCCTCGATGGCCGTGACGACCGGGAGCGGCCGCTGCGTGAACGTCGCGCACCCGAGACCGTATAACCCTGGCTCGCTGGTCTCCACCTTGACGACGACGAGACGGATACCATCCGGCGCCGTGCAGATGGCGCGGACCTGCGTGATCCGCAGCGCCGGCATTCCCCCGGTGGGCTGCCACGCGGGCGGAACCGCAGGCTGCGCTGACTCGGTATGCGTGGGTTGGGACACGGCGCAGCCTCCTTGCAGTGGGATGTCGGTTGGATCGTCAGTCTATCAAATAGGAGAAATACAGCGTCCGCTGGTTGGCGCCCGCCAACCGCCTCGGCGCATCCAGTACCTTTTAGCCATTCCACGCTCGCCCAGGTTGCGGTACGTTATGAGGAGCGGGAGCAAGACGGGGCAGGGATTCCTGGAGGGTGGCAGGTTGGTGGCAGACGAGCGCCATTATAGCGAAGGGACAGGCACAAGGCATTTCGACCTTGCTGAAACGCTGCGCCGCCTCGCGCTCACCGCGTCGCACAGCCTGAAGTTCTCCGTCGTCACGGTCTCGGTGTGCCGGATGGACGGCATATACGAGGTGATGGCTGACACCGGGGATCAGAGCATGATCGGCGGTAGGGTTACGCGCGATTATTACGACGTGCTGCTCGATGACGAATACCGCGTGTCGAACTCCTACCTGATAACGCCCGAGTTTACACGGAAGCTCATGCAACTGTATCCCGAAGACTGGCGGGTTCCCGACATTGCGCCGGTCACCGAGCCAGGCGCCTGGGACCCCCTGCATATGCTGATCGTGCCAATTCGCGGCGTCGATGGCGATTTGATCGGGCTGTTCTCCGTGGATTGCCCGCTCGATGGCAGGGTCCCCGGCCTGGCGGTGATCGCCGACCTGGAGACGTTCGCACATCACGCCGCGCTCACGGTCGAGAACGCCCGGCTCTTCGAGCGTCTGGCGGCCGAGACGGCAACCTTGCGCGAGAGCGAGGAGCGCTTCCGCATCCTGTTTGAACGCTCGCCAGACGCAATCACGCTCACTGACCCGCATTGCACCGAGGTCTTCCATCCCATCAGGGACTGTAACAGTGCGGCGTGCCGTATGAACGGATACAGCCGCGCGGAGTTGATCGGTCGGTCCATCGATGTGCTGCATCCCAATCCCAGCGACGAGCTCGAAATCGCGGCGTCCCTGGCGAAGCTTCGCCACGAAGGGGTAATCCACATGGACACCATCCATCGCCGCAAGGACGGGACGATCTTCCCGATCGAGTGCTCGATCTCCATGATCACGCTGGGTGGCAGGGAACTCGTCATGGGCATCGACCGTGACATCACGGACCGCAAGATACTCGCAGCACGCTTGGAGCATCAGGCCTTCCACGACCCCCTCACGGACCTGTCGAACCGTGCGCTCTTCCTCAACCGACTGCGGCACGCGCAGCTGCGGGCCGCCCTGCAACAAACGAGCGTGATGGTGCTCTTCCTCGACCTCGATGGTTTCAAGTACATCAACGACGGCTTTGGTCACGCGATGGGCGACCGTTTGCTCATCGCGGTCGCGAAGCGACTCGTCGCCTGCTCGCGGCCCAACGACACCGTCGCACGCCTGGGTGGCGACGAGTTCGCAATGCTGATCGAGGGGTCGGTAGACGTGTCGATCGCCACCGGGATCGCGGAAAGAATCATACAGCACCTCGAAGCGCCGTTCTCCATAGAGGGTCACGAGATGACCGTCAGCGCGAGCATTGGGATTGCGGTGGGCGACGCGGATCGTGCCGCGTCTGCGGACCTCCTGCGCGAGGCTGACATCGCGATGTACCGGGCAAAAAACGGGGGCAAGGGACGGCATGAGATATTCGAAACACACATGGGCTTCCGAGCCGTGGAGCGTGCCGGCCTCGAAAACGACCTGCGCCGTGCGCTGGGACGCGGTGAGTTTACCGTGTATTACCAGCCAAAGATGGAGCTTGCCACCGGCAGAGTCCAGGAACTGGAGGCGCTGGTGCGATGGGAGCATCCGGAGCGGGGGTTGATTGCGCCCGGAGAGTTCATACCGCTGGCGGAGGAGACGGGGCTCATTCTGCCGCTGGGGCGGTGGGTGCTTGAGGAGGCGTGCCGACAGGGCCGGTGGTGGCAACAGCGGTACCTATCCTGTGCCGAACTTGTCATAGGGGTTAACCTCTCCGCACGCCAGCTCCAGGACGGCAACCTGATGGCAGATATCGCACGCGTGCTACAGGTATCCGGCCTGCCACCGCAGACGCTGCAGATGGAGATAACGGAGAGCGTGGTAATGGAGGATGCGTCGGCCACCATCGAGACCCTGCGAAGGCTCAAGGCGCTGGGTGTGCGACTCGCGATCGATGACTTCGGCACTGGCTACTCCTCCCTTTCCTACCTCAAGCGCTTTCCCGTAGATGTGCTCAAGATCGACAAGTCCTTCGTGGACGGACTCGGGGAAGACCCGGAGGACACGGCGATCGTGCAGGCGATTATCACCCTGGCACACTCGCTCGGCATGGACGTCACTGCGGAAGGCGTGGAGACTATCGAGCAGTCCAACCAGCTACAAGTGCTCGGTTGCAGGCTCGGGCAGGGCTATCTTTTTGCGCGCCCGCTGCCCGCCTGTGCACTTGAGAGGATGCTCGAACCACGCAACCGGTCGCACTCGCTGCGCCTGCTGGCGGGCGCCTAATCCTCGGTCGGCGTGGTCCCAACGGCGGAACTCGCCCCCCATACCGTCCCCAGTTCCAGGGTGAAGCCAGGCAACTCCGGGTCTGCGGATACCTGCGCCGGGTCGTCGAGGATCTGAACCGTGGCGCCCGGCTGGTAGACGTACACCCGCCGCGCTTGGGGATCGAGGAGCCAACCCAACCGGACGCCGTTCTCGATGTACTCATCCATCTTGGCCTGCAATTCGACGATAGTATCGCTCGCGGATCGCAACTCCACCACAAAATCGGGGCACAATGGCAAGAAGCCGCGACTTCGCTCATCTCGACTGAAGGCAACGAGGCGCGATTGTACAAGCCAGGAAGCATCAGGAGAGCGAATGGCACCATTCGGTAATCTGAAGCCGACGGAGGAATCGTACGCCGTGCCAGTGCCATCCTGCCAGGACCAGATCGTGAGCAGCGTCGTGAGGGCGGCATTTTGACTACCAGTCTCTTCTGCTGTCGGTGGCATTATCTCCAGGTCCCCCTCCGCCGTTCGCTCGATGTGCAGATCCCGATTCAATCGGCTAAGCGCGAAGAATTGCCGATCATCGAGATGGAGGGCGGGCGCCAGACGCACGACAATAGACGACTGCGGTGGGCGGACGATCGTTTCGACCATAATGTAAGAAACCTCCAGATGATACGAAAGTATATCATGGGGCCGTCACGCAGCCGCCCTCGTCACGGCCTGACGCTGCGACTCTCTTCGACATCGACTGGCTCGTAGTTGCTGCGGTACTGGCCCGTGGTTGCCACACCCACGCCGTTGTATACTCCCCGCAATGGACCCAGCACCCGAAGGGGAAACAACGGTGACCGAGACGACACACACGCAGACCGACTACGCGGCGGTGAACAATGGACAGCTCTGGTACGAGACCGCAGGCACGGGTCACCCGCTTATCCTGCTGCACGGCGGGTTGGTGGACAGCGGGCTGTGGGATCCACAGTTCCCGGTGTTCGCCCAGCGCTACCAGACGATTCGCTACGACCTGCGGGGGCATGGCCGATCCTCCGATGCGGGGCCGGCGCCCTACTCCCACATCGAGGACCTGCACGCCCTGCTTGGTGTGCTGGAGACACCGCAGGCACACATACTCGGCCTCTCCCGAAGCGGCGCTATCGTCGTGGACTCCGCGCTCGCGCACCCGGAGATCGTTACGGCGCTCCTTCCCGTGGCTGCGGGCTTGAGCGGGTTTGAGTACACAGTGGAACCGGAGATCGAGCAACGATTCGTGGACGAGGAGGCGGCGTTGGAGCGAGGCTCCGTGGATGAAGCCGTCGAGATATCGCTGCAAGTCTGGACCGACGGCGTCCAACGCACGCCCGAACAAGTAGACCCAGCGGTGCGCGAGCGCGTCCGCCAGATGACTACCGCGCTCTACACCCGCGGTGATCCGCCAGCACCCATCCGCGTCGATCGGCCAGCCGCAGCCAGGCTCGGCGAGATCCAGATCCCGACGCTCGTGATCGTCGGCGACCAGGATTTACTCAAAGTTCGGGAGGTAGCAGACGCGCTCGCGGCGGGAATCCCCGGCGCGCGCAAGGCGGTCATCCCCAATTCTGCCCACCATCTGAACCTTGAACAGCCGGAGGAGTTCAACCGCATCGTACTCGACTTCCTCGCCGAGCAGCCGTGAGGGAGTATCCCGGCAGGCGATTGCGCGGTCTTGCGCCGGGCGGTGGTGGCTATACTGATGGTCAGTGCATTGGGACACCGAGAAAGGACACACAGCGATGACCATCCACACCCTTGAGCCTGACGAGCGCACCTTGCATGGCGTCTTCTCCCGTGACTTCGAGCCGGTGCTCACGATAGACTCCGGCGACACCGTACGGTTCCGCACGCTCGACGCCCGCTGGAGCCTGGAACCCACGACCGAGGTGGAAACGCCGGCGGCCACGTTCCCGCTCGCGGGAGAACGCCGGGGCGACGGTCACGCGCTCACCGGTCCGGTCTTCGTGCGCGGCGCACAGCCCGGCCATACCCTCCAGATCGACATCGGATCGCTGCGTCCCGGCGCGTGGGGGTGGACGTTCGCGGGAGGGACCGATGGCCTGTACGCGGAGCAGTATCGAAAGCTCGGCCTCGAAGACCGAACCGCGCTGCTCGCGTGGACGCTTGATGCCGACGAAATGACCGGCCAGGACCAGCTTGGGCACACAGTCGCGCTACGGCCATTCATGGGTGTGATGGGCATGCCCCCGGCGCAATCGGGCACACACTCCACGCGGCCACCGCGAACGTGCGGCGGCAACATCGACTGCAAGGAACTGGTGACCGGTACAACCCTTTACCTCCCCGTCGAGGTCGAGGGGGCGCTTTTTTCAACGGGCGACGGCCACGCCGCCCAGGGCGATGGCGAGGTCTCCGGCATGGCGATTGAGTGCCCGATGGACGCTGCCGAGCTCACGCTCACCCTCCGGGAGGACATGTCCCTGAGCACCCCGCGCGCAGAGACCCCTGCTGGCTGGCTGACGTTTGGCTTTCATGAGGACCTCCATGAGGCAGGGTCTGTGGCGCTCTCCGCGATGCTTGATCTTATGGGAGAACGGCTGGGTCTGGATCGCCCAGAAGCACTCGCGCTCGCGAGCGTCGTCGTGGACCTGCGAATCACCCAGATCGTGAACGGTGTACGCGGCATCCACGCTTTCCTTGCGCACGACGCGGTGGAACAGGATACACAATCCCTGCTTCGGTCCCGGCTGCCCTTGTGAGCCCGCACGACCAACCACGGACCCGGCGCGCTTCGACAGACGGGAGGGTTGGGAAAGCGTTCAACCGAACCTGTATGTCGTATGCAATCCGCTTGAGCCCTGCTGTATGTCATCCCGAACGGAGTGAGGGATCCGCAACCCAGACCACGGATTCCTCGCACGATCGGAATGACAGATGTACTACCGATCAGCCGGAGTTAGTATCAGCCCACCCCCGAAAGGATCGTGACTGTGGATGGCCGCGCTTCGCTACCCCTCTGGAATACGTCCCTGTACGACGAGAGCCACTCCTTTGTGTGGCAGCGGGGCGAGGAGCTGGTAGATCTCCTCTCCCCACAACCCGGCGAGCGAGTGCTCGACCTCGGCTGCGGCACCGGCCATCTGACGGCGCGCATCGCGGAGACGGGCGCGACAGTAGTGGGGATAGACAGCGACCCCGGCATGATCGAAGCAGCGCGCCGCCATTACCCACACCTCGCCTTCGAGGTCGCGGATGGCACGGCGTTCGAGGTTTCCCGGCCATACGATGCGGTGTTCTCCAACGCCGCCCTCCACTGGATGCGACCGCCCGAGCGGGTTGCCGAGTGTATCCACCGGGCACTGCGTCCGGGTGGGCGCCTCATCGCGGAGTTCGGCGGGCAAGGCAACGTCGAGCGGATACGGTCCGCGCTCGTCGCGGCGCTACAGGAAGCGGGGGTTTCATGGGATTCGGTGCGCGATCCCTGGTACTTCCCCAGCGTCAGTGAATACGCCACGCTGCTGGATGGGCGTGGACTCAGCGTCTGTTACGCCGCGCTCTTTCCACGCCCCACACTGCTCGATGGCGGGGAGGAGGGCATGGACAACTGGCTTCGCATGTTCGGCGGCGCGTACCTGAACGCTGTGGCCCCTGACCGTCGCGCGGCGGTCATCGCTGTGGTCCGGGACCGTCTCCGTTCCCACCTTTTCCGTGACGGAACCTGGCACGCGGACTACCGCCGGCTGCGCATCGTCGCCGTCCGGTAGCCCGAGCTGTGAACGAGACACCGCGCCTGTTACCCGCTCGGGCTGTCCACTCGGTCAGCGGATGCAGACGCGGGCACTTCGATGGCCGACGTTACGGCCGCTGGTTGCGTCGTGCGCGCGGCCTCACTCCCGCCGCGCGCCAACGCCATCGCAATGATGATTGCGATAATCACGCCGACGATCACCAGGATGACGGGTATGTTCTTCCTGACCATACCTGCTCTCCTTCCCTATCGTACCGCTCGCGAACTTGTGTACCCGCGTTTCGCGGCCTGAAGACCTGCCCTGCCTGCGACGAGCAGCGCGGGAGCGTACCGGGGCTGCAGGTACGCCCCAAGAGTCTCGACGACGTGCGGGGTCCCGACGAGCACCGACCGGCTCCACGCACGCAGCGCGCCTCCGGGCGGGGGGTCGAACCGCTCCAGCGGGAGCCATGCCCCCTGCCGCTTGCTGTGAATGAGCACCCGCCCCCCGGCTTCGGTGATGATCGGCGCGCCGCCCGCAATGTCCCAGATCTTCGGCCCGCGAAACGCCGCCAGGTCCAGGGTGCCCGCCGCGACAACCCCCATTTCATACGCGATCGAGCCGAGCGAGCGGGTCTCGCCAATGCCGGCCCGCAGCTCCTTGCTCGTTGTGAATGAACCCTGATACCCAACCGGCAGGGCGACAATCGCCCCGCGCTTCCCCTCCGGCTTCGGACGGACGTGGATCCGCTCTCCGTCGCGGTACGCCCCCCCACCTCGGCGTGCCCACAGCAACTCGCCGGTCATCGGGAAGAGAATCACCCCCACCACGGGACGCCGACGGAACAGCACACCGATGGAGATGGCATACAGGGGCAGGCCCGTCACGTAGTTGAGCGTCCCGTCCACGGGGTCGATGATCCACTCATACTCGTGTGTCCCCTTCGGGTCCTGTCCCTCCTCCCCAAGCACCGCGTGGCCAGGGAAGCGGGCAGCGACCTCGCCCGTCAGGTACGCCTCGACCGCGCGATCCACCTCCGTCACCGGGTCGGCCTGCCGGGCATCCTTGTACTCCACCTTCAGGTTCCCGCGCTTCTCCAAAACGATCTCGCCTGCAGCAGCGATCCACTCACGCGCTGCAGCCTCAAGAGCGACGAGCGTTTGGTCGTCCGGGTACGCCGCAGCGGCAACGGCGCCGCTTTCCGTAGCTGTTGTGTCGATGATTCGCCTCCTGAGGTGGGGGATCGTGTGTATCCGCATCATACTCAACGCGCGCGCACCTGTGGGCTGGCGGAATCGTCAGCCCACCATGCCTGTACCCGATTGCCCCTCGCCGCACTACGACGAGGACGGTGGTAAACTGGAACAGTTCTAAAGTACAAAGCGTTGCAGGCATCCACGCGCCCGACCCCCAGGAGACCCAGCATGCACGACACCACCAGCCAGATCCACAATCAGAAGCTCATCGCGGCGCTCGAAGCCAACTGGCAGACCGAGATGGAGGGGGCCGTGACGTACCGCACGCTCGCGGACCTGGAGAGCGATCCTCGTCGCACCGCAGTGCTGCACAAGCTCGCCGGGGCCGAGGAGCGGCACGCTGAGCGCTGGGCCGGGCGTATACGGGAACTAGGCGGAACACCGCCGTCCGACAGCAATCACACAGTCCCGCGCGACGTGATCACGACCGCCCGCGCGCAGGGGCTCGACGCCGCCCTGCAGCGCATCGAGGCGGTCGAGGAGGAGCACATCGAGGCGTATCAGGCACAGGCACGCTCCCTGGACGACGCGCCAAGCGCAAGGATCATCGAGGACCTCGTGCGCGATGAGGCCTCCCATGCGCAGACCTTGCGCGCCCTGACCGCCCCCGGTATGGTCTCCGGCTCTCCCTCCCGGTCCGGTCGGATGGTCCGCACCCACGCGCGCAGAGATGCGCAGGCGCGGCTCGACGGCATCCTCCAGCAGGAGAAGTGGCACGTCACCACAGGCAAGTGGATTGGCGACGCGATCTATGGGGTGAACGACGGCCTGACCGCGGTTTTCGGCATCGTGTCGGGCGTCGCGGGCTACTCAGCGACCGGCAACTTCGTGGTCGTCGCTGGCATGGCGGGGATGCTCGCCTCGGCGCTCTCGATGGGCGCGAGCGGCTACCTTGCCAGCAAGTCGGAGCGCGAGGTGATTGAGGCCGAGGTCTCCCGCGAGCGGCGAGAGGTGGAGGAGGATCCGGAGGAGGAAGCGGAGGAGCTTGCGCTTTTCTACCAGCTCAAGGGCTTCTCCGAGGAGGAGTCGGTGGCGATGGCACGCAGGCTCGCGGAGCAGCCCGAGCAGTTCCTCCGCGTGATGGCGCAGGAGGAGTTGAACCTCTCGACCGATCAGCTCCCCAGTCCGAACCGCGCCGCGTTCTCCGCGACCGTTTCCACCGCCGTCGGCGCGCTCATCCCCGTGCTGCCGTTCGTGTTCCTCGCTGGCACGACCGCGCTGGTCGTCTCGGCGATCGTGAGCATCCTGGCGCACTTCGCGGTCGGCGCGGCGAAGAGTTTGGTGACGCTTCGGTCGTGGTGGATCTCCGGCTTGGAGATGACCGCCGTCGCGGTGATCGTCGCGGTGGCGACATACGTCCTCGGCGCGCTCTTCGCGCTCAGCTAAACAGGGGTACGAGCGCGCCGCAAACCGAGGCACGTACCGCCCAGCTCCTGCCCGACTCTTACCCGTGGACAAGCGCCACTACAACCGGGTGCTCGCCCAGCATTGCATGGCGCCTGTTCGGTGGCGCGTACGCCAGCGTCGGCGGCAGGCGTACCTCCCAGAAACCGTGGCAAGACCCACAATTGCTTGCATAGGATATAATGGTGCTTTATCGCGATACTGCGAATGCAACGGGCAGAGGTTTCGAAGACGCATTCCACTCGACGACGGAGGTGGCAATCAGTCTCTTGAACAAGGTAACGATACTCTACGGTCGATAAGACTTGCCCTGCACGCTCACTGTTGCGTACTCTTTAGGGTAGCCCGTGGTATAAAGTGGTGAATCACCAACGCATGTGGCGAACGCAGCCGGAGATCCTTGCGAAGAATCATCGTCGGGAGACGCGCTTCGAAGCTCCCGAATGACTGCGGGCAGGTGCCTTGTGCAGTTGTACGACACACGCGGGCTGCGGACCCGATAGATGCGGCAAACTGGATCACGCTGGAAAGGGAACGGTGCATGCGGCGGAATGGTACGGCGGCAACAAAGAACCGTCTCCGCATCGTACCATCGCCTTCCCGAAAGATGGTGAGGTAGCCAGATCGGACACACGATGGCAAGCGAGCGATACCCACCCGGCCCAACCAAGAGGCTCTCTGGTGAGAGCACGAGTGCATCCCGGCGAGATTCCACCAGCCTGCTTCTGCAGATGGCTCGGGAGTATGGCGATGTCGTGGCATTCAAACTCGGACGACAGGATGTCGTGCTGCTCAACCATCCCGATTACGTCAAAGACGTGCTGGTGACGCGGCACAAACAGTTCATCAAGGGTGCTCCGTTACAGCGCGCGAAGCGGCTCCTCGGCGAGGGTCTGCTAACCAGTGAGGGAGACTATCACCTGCAGCAGCGTAGACTCGCCCAGCCCGCTTTCCACCGCGCGCGCATAGCGGCGTTTGCGCAGGCCATTTCGGAGCACGCGGCGCGCACGGGAAGCCGGTGGCGGGATGGTGCCACGGTAGACATGGCCGATGAGATGATGCGCCTGACGCTGGGGGTGGTGAGTAAGACGCTCTTCGACGCCGACCTGGAAGCTGAGGCCGATGAACTGGCGCAGGCATTCGCGGAGGCCCTGGAATACTACAACCTCGTCATGTGGACGCCGGAGGCCACGGAGCGCTTCGCTCGCGTTCGCCACCAATTGGATACTCTGGTGTACCGCCTCGTCGACGAGCGCCAGCAGAGCGGTTGGGACCGCGGCGACCTGCTCTCCATGTTGCTCGCGGGAGACAACATGACGAATGAGCAACTGCGTGACGAGTTGATGACAATCTTCGTCGCGGGACACGAGACCGTCGCAAATGCGCTGACGTGGACGTGGTATCTCCTGTCCCAGCACCCGGAGGCGGAAGCCCAGATGCATGGCGAACTCCGCGCAGTGCTAGGGGGAAGACAACCCGACTATAATGACCTGGGGCGCCTGACGTACACCCGCCAGGTCTTCTCGGAGAGTATGCGCCTGTACCCGCCCGGGTGGGTAATCGGTCGCACCGCGCTGTCTGACTACGAGGTCGGCGGCTACATCGTGCCCGCCGGAACGGTCGTCCTCGTTAGCCAGTACGTCATGCACCGAGACCCGCGCTACTATCCCGATCCCGAGCGCTTCGACCCCGGCAGATGGACCGAAGAAGCTGTGTCGAGCAGGCCCAAGTATGCGTACTTCCCATTCGGTGGCGGCATCAGGCAATGCATAGGGGAAAGCATGGCGTGGATGGAGGGGGTCCTGGTGATGGCAACCCTGGCCCAGGATTGGCGCTCGCGCCTCTTGGACGGGCATCCCGTCGAGACCAGACCGCTCGTCACCTTGCGGCCCCGACATGGTATGAAGATGACACTGAAAAGGCGCGCCGAGCCGTGTCTCGCCGGGTGATGCCGACGCGTAGCCTGCCCTGGTTGGACGACCGGGAAACAGAGCACGACGTCGACTCAATCAGCACCACTTTCGCAAAACCCGGTACCTTTAGCATATGGTGGAAACGGGTGGCCTGTCGTAGGATCGTACTTGGAGAAGATATGTTGCAAGGGTCGAGAGGTGATTTCGAGACGGCGCCAACCCTGGTTTGGTGGGACGGGCGTCCCGGAGGCCTTACCGACCATGCTGGCTCTCGCTGGACAGAGGAACTACGGGCATGCATTTCACCCTGCACGGGAAGCGCGCTGAGCGTATGATGAATATATCGGATCACTTCGACCACCGACTGCGGCAGGCATCCCTGATTCTCTATACCGTGTCCACGCTTTTGGTGATAGTGGCCGCCAACGTTCCGGGATGGAACGACCGCTTCGAGCGGGTGAGCCTGAACGTGCTCTCTCTGTCCGGTCTGCTGTGTCTTCTGGCGGTGAAGCGTTTCCCCTGGCACCACTTCCACCGCAACCTGTTCCTGATCATGACGGTCAGTTCCGCGGGCATAGTGGCGCTGGTGGTGCACTTCACGGGTGGTTCCAAGAGTCCGTTTAACGCGTACTTCTTCCTGATGGTCATCTTCTGCGCCCTCTATTACACCAGGGCCATAGCGGTAGCCGCCGGCGCGCTTATTACCGTGGTGAGTCTGCTACCGCTGGCCGACCCCGACTCGTCCTCAAGCGCCGTTCTGTTCCACGTCGTTCTGGCGGTTAGCTACATCGCCGCGGTCTGGGCAGGTACGATCATGGCCGCAGAGTTGGTCTCCCGGGAGCGTGTTCGGCAGCGGCTCGAAGCGGACCTCACGGAGATACGCGAGTTGCGCGACGGCCTGGCCCGGCGCACCGCACAACTCGAAGTGGTGCACGATGTCGGCAAGGCAATAGCGGCTGTCCTCGCCCCGGAAGCATTGTACCGGACCCTGGTACACTCGATGTACACGAGTGCCCGCTTTGGTGGGGTTTCCGTCTTCGTGCCCACGGAAACAGACGCGAAGCTGGAACTCGTCGCAGCCGTGAGCGGGCACGGCTCTCCGGACGCATTCGACGCCGAGCCAATGGCGTCGAATGTACCGGATGTTGTCACGCGCGCCGCTGCCACGCATCAGCCGTCATACAGCACTCAAGCCAGGCATGGCACGCCTTCTCTGGTCCGGCCGGAACTGGCCGTGCCCATCGTCGCAGGTCAGGAGTTGCTGGGCGTCCTGGCAGTATCCGCGAGCAACTCGCGCAGCTTCGATGCGACGGACGCCACGACGCTCGAAGCCGTGGCCGACTACGCCGCCACGGCGCTGCAAAATGCCCACGCGCACGTGCTCCTCACACGGGAAGCTACCACGGATGCGCTGACAGGACTGCGAAACCACAGAGGGCTGATCGAGCGGATGGATTCCGAGATCGAGCGGGCGGAGCGGTTCGGGCACGCGCTTTCCCTGCTGTACTTCGACATCGACCGGTTCAAGGACATCAACGACACCTATGGCCATGAGGTCGGCGATGCCGTGTTGCAGCAGATCACAAGGCTCGCCCTTTCTGTTCTGCGCTCCATAGACACCCTGGGCCGGTATGGCGGCGAGGAGTTCGTGGTCTTGCTGCCGGAAACCGACGCCGACGCCGCGTTGCAGGCCGCGGAACGGCTGCGGCAGGCAGTTACGGACCATGCGTTCGCGGTCGACTTGGAGATCGAGTTACAGACAACTGTGAGCATCGGCGTCGCCAACTACCCCGCCGATGGCGCCTCGCGCAGGACACTCTTGCGTTCCGCCGATGGTGCGCTGTATCGAGCCAAGAGGCTGGGGCGGAATCAGGTCCGCACCGCGATCGAACACGAGACGCCGAAGGAGCCGGCTAGACGCTTCGACGCGGTCGCCGGAGAGAGGCTATCGGGCGGATTGAGATAGCAGTTGATGATCGAAGACGTACACCGGTAGAGTAGATCGAATCCTGGTAGGCAGTGCGGGTATGGGCAGGTGCAGGGTCGCCCTGCGAGATTCAACACTACGGGAGAAAAACCTCCGCGCACTTACTGCGGTAAGCGTAAGCATTGATCCCGACGGCAGAGGCTTGGCTGTTTGCGTTACACGGGCGTTCAATTGAACGCCCCTGCACCTGGCCCCGCGTCAACGGCTGACTGGAGGTTCGCTTCTTCCACTCGCCCGTCCTGACTTACCGCCCGAAACTGGCATGCCCACCAGTTCCCTGTGGATACAGTAAGATTGTGAGCAGGACGTAGGCAGCGCCTGGCCCGCAGTAGACCGTTGAGCATGCCAGGGAACCGTCGAACGGCGTCCAGGCTTGTGCCTGGACGCCGTTCGCATCAGTGGCAGCGGCTCAGCGCGAAACCCGCCAGGTCGTCCAGATATCCCTCGACCTCCGGAGGGAGAGTAGACTGGTCCGCTTTCCAGGATTGCCAGCACTCGCCGAAAGAGGGAATCGTGGGTGCGAGGGCGAGGAGAAGGCCCAATTCATCCTCAGCAAAGTCGTTCTCCTGGAACGACCACGAAGCCTGCATTCCACCGTCAGGGCTTGTACACTCGACTGCTGGGGGCATTATGAACCTCTTTCGATATGCGGGTTGATATGACTTGCCAAGAAAATACCATGCAATACTAACCCGCCCGGGAGCTGGATACAGCAAACTCCCATAGTACCTTTGGGGTAAGTTTTCCGAACTCCGCGCCTTCACGGGTCAGGGGTGGCTGATGATCTCGTAGACGTTCCCATTGGGGCCACGAAAATGATTCCAACTTGCCGTCACCGAACGCTGAATGGGTCCGAGAAACTCGGTTCCCGCAGCTTCCATCCGCGCCCGCGCGTCATCCACGTCATCGACCAAAAAGCCCACCACCGGTCCTGACGGGAAGAAGCTATGGAAGGTGTCCTCCGGGCGCCACACCTCCATGCCCGTTCCGTCCGGAAACTGGAATCCCGTCACATCGCGCTCCTCCCGGACGACCTCCAGCCCCATCGTGTCCCGGAACAGGCGCACGGTCTCCTCGAACTCGCTGGCACGAATCCCCAGCCACCCTAAGCCTTTCACCTTCATTGTTGCTCCTCCACGTAGTTGTGTCATACTACCGCCTCGACCTTCCTATCCGCTAGACTGCCAGAGACCATTCGGATGATCGTTTCAGGAGCACGCATCGCCATGACCGACTGTTGCAGCACTTCGACACAGACCGCCGAGCTTTGCGCGTGTGACGAGGGCATCGATCTCCTCGACGACGCGCCCTCCGCCAGCGCCATACAGATCCATCCGTTCACCCGGCGGGAGGTGCTCAAGTATATGGGGGGGTTCGTCCTGACTGGCTTCCTCGCGGCGTGCGGCCAGACGGCTTCTGCTCCCGGCACAAGAGATGGCGCAACAGTGCAAGCCGGAAAAAACGGCGGAAAGCTGCAGAAGCTCGATCTCGCGTTCTGCTCGCAGGTGCTCTGCGTCTTGCCGTTCGAGGTCGCGAAGCAGCAGGGCTACTTCGAGGAAGCGGGCTACGACGTGAACCTGGTCTATATGAAGGGTGGCACCCAGGCCATAACCGCGCTGCTCTCCAAGGGTGTCGATTTTGTGGGCACTCCCATGGACCTGGTGGTGCGCTCCGTGGACGAGGGCAAGGACGTTCGCATGGTCGCCTCAACGTCGCGCCTGCCGTTCTTCGCCCTCGTCACTGCGCCGCAGCAGGCGGAGGCGATCACGTCGGTCGCGGGCCTGGCGGGCAAGCGGGTCGGCGTCGGGAACCTGGGCACGACCGACGACCTGCTGCTCCGAACCCTGGCAGTGAAGAACAAGATTGATCCTGAGGAGATCGAGAGTGTGGCGCTCGGCCCCAACCTCGCCGACACTTTGCTGCGTGGCGAGGTGGATGCCGGCATGGTCCAGGAGCCGGCGTTGACGCTCGTGACCGAGAAGGGCGGACGGTTGCTCGCGAACTTCATGGACCTCAAGGAGACAACAGAAACGCTAGGCGGCGCCTACCAGTTCATGGGACTCAACACCCGCCCTGACGTTATCGAGGAGCAGCCTGATACACTCCGGGCGCTCGCACGCGCGCTCGTCCGGGCGAACGCGTGGATCCTGGAGCATTCCGGCGCCGACATAGTAAAGGCCGCGCCAGAGGAGCTCGTTGCCGGCGGCAATACGGAAGTGTTCGCCAAAGCGCTCGACCGGTACAAGCAGAGCCTGTATCCCGGGGACGGCATCATAGAGGAAGCAAACGTCCGCCGCGTGGTCGACGCACAGCGCGCGGCTGGGCTCATCGACGAAGGCAAGGAGATAGACCTGAGCAGCCTCTTTACGAACGAGTTCATCGAGTCGCAGGGGTAACATGACCTCCAGCACACGGCAAGACACCCGAGCACGGAACGTGGCCGCCCCGCCGCGCATACTCTTCGAGAACGTCTCGAAGGACTTCCGCACCCGTGTCGGTGTCCCATATACGGCAATCGAGGCGGTGAGTTTCGAGGTGCCTGCTGGCTCCTTCACGGCGATCGTCGGTCCGTCGGGCTGCGGCAAAAGCACGCTGTTGCGCCTGCTGGCGGGGCTGGACGCGCCGACCACCGGGCAGGTTCTGGTAGACGGCGAACCCGTTCGCGGCCTGCGACCGGAGCGGGCGGGCTTCCTGTTCCAGCAGGACGCGCTTCTGCCGTGGAACACGGTGTATGACAACGTCGCGCTCGGCCTGCGGCTGCGCCGGCTCCCTGCTGACGAGATCCGGGACACGGTCGAGGAGTGGCTGCGCCGGGTGAACCTGCTCGACTTCCGCGATCGCTATCCGGCGCAACTCTCGGGCGGTATGCGCAAGCGCGTGTCCATAGCGCAGACGCTCGCCACTGATCCTCCCATGCTGTTGATGGACGAGCCGTTCACCGCGCTGGACGTGCAAACCCGCCACCTGATGGAGATGGACCTTCTGGAGTTGGCGGGCGAGGGCGAGCGAACGGTCGTCTTCGTCACCCATGATCTAGACGAGGCCGCAGCGCTCTCGGATTCGGTCGTCGTGCTTTCCGCCGGGCCGAGGAGTCACGTGAAGTCGCAGACCGCGGTGGAGATCGCCCGCCCGCGCGACCTGCTGGCGATTCGTGCGAACCCGCGCTTCGGGGAAGTGACGAGCCATCTCTGGGACCAGTTGTACGAGGAGGTCAACCGCTCCTATGGCCGGTAACGAATCCGCCCTGGGAACGACGACAGAAACCGGGACGAGGGCGCCGCAGCGCGGGCCGCGCTCATTTCGCCCCGGCATCGGGGTCGCGCGCTGGCTCGTGCTCCTCGCTCTGCTCGCGCTGTGGCAGCTTGGGGTGGAAGCAGGCGCGATAGACCCGTACTTCTACAGCTCCCCGAGGGAGATTGGGCAAACGCTGATCGAGCTGTTCAGTGGGGGGCGAATCTGGGAGCATCTGGTGGCAACCTTGCAGGCGGCGGTTCTGGGTCTGCTCATAGGCTTCGTCCTGGGATCGCTCCTCGGGTGGCTGGCGGCGCGGTATCGGTGGGTCGCCGAGTTTGTGGAGCCCGTGATGACGCTGCTCAACAGCGTCCCGCGCATCGTTGTCACACCCATGATCATCCTGTGGCTGGGTATCGGCCTGGAATCGAAGATCGCCGCGGCGTTCCTGCTCGTGTTCGTCGTGATCTTCTTCTCGGTGTACACCGGTATCCGGCAGGTGAACCGCGACCTCGTCGACCGCGTGCGGATTCTTGGCGGGAACGAGCGCGATATCCTGCGCCATGTGTACGTGCCGTCTGTGGCGGCGTACGTGTTCTCCAGCCTGCGCCTGACGGTTGGGTTCGCGTTCACGGGCGCGATCGTCGGGGAGTACATGGCGTCCAGCCGGGGGTTGGGCTATCTGTTGAACTTCGCGCAGAACAGCCAGAACGCGGCGTTGATGCTCTCGACCGTCGTCATCATCATGGTGGTCATCATGGGCATATTCGCACTGCTCAGTCGGGTGGAGCGCCGGGCAATGGTCTGGAGAGACGAGCACTAATACGCAATCCGGTTGCATGCATGATTTCTCCTTCAGGCCCTGTAGAGCCACGACAAAGCCACGGCGTATATCCGGGTTTCGTACATTATCCCGCTTTCAGAAATGACCGCGCGACCGAAACAGGCCGCCGTACGGGCGCTCAATTGAATGCCCTGCCGAACGCCCCGTGCCAGACCGGCGTCTAGCGCTGAACCAGATCGACACGAACGTCCAGCAGAAAGCTGGCTTCGTGCAGGAGCCGGGCTGCAAGCTGCTCACCACCGTTCCGCAGCAGGTGTATCTCCGAAAGCCGGAGGAGGGTCGCGCCCTCAAGGACGCGCACGAGGTTGCGATCCAGATCGACATCGTGCGCGCGATAGCAGGCGGCGAACGCATCCGCAACCACGGCGAGGCATGGAGCTGCCTCGGGCTGCTGCAGGGAGAGCAGCGTCAGATGCGCCGTGAAGTTCGCGACATCGACGGCAGGCTCCGACATCGCGGCATCATCGAAGTCCAGGACGGCAAGCCGCTGACCATCCCAGAGTAGCTGGTCGTGATAGAAGTCACGGTGCACCGGCCGCCAACGCCAGCGCATCGTGCCGGGATCGGCATCATGCACCGCCGTGAGACAGCGACGGGCAAGCGGTGCGAGATCTGGACAGGTAGCGGCCAGGCGCTCGACCCGCTCGGCAAGGGTCCTCAGTTCCTTTGTGCTATCGTGCCGCCGACGCAGCTCCAGCCCGCTTGTATGGAGGGCAGAGAGGGCAGCGGCTATGTGCTGTGCCGGGCGGTCGTCGCCTTGCAACAGCGCGTAGACGACCGGTTGCCCTGGCGCCTCCCGCTGCAACAGCAGCTTGAGGTCAGCCAAGTACGCCACGGGCTCGGGCACCCGGACCTGTGCGCCGCATGCCCGGTTCGCGGTGATGGAGGAGATCGTTTCGTACACTTGCGGCCCGCGCGCGCTCGCAAACGTCTTTCCATAGAGTCGCTCTCGGCGCGCGTTAACGGAGGCGCCGACCTCTACGTCATACCGAAGGATGCAGCGCCGACCGGGCTTGTGACGCACAACTTCCACGCCGATCACCGCAACAGGTTCCTTGTACACCTCGCTCTCTAGCCGCGCGGAGATAGCGTCCATGTCCAGCAGGTCCGCCACTTGCGGCAGCATGGGATCGACGGCCGCCAGCACGACCGGTGCGCGCCCGATGCCGGACTCCTGAAGCCGCTGCCCGGCGAGGCGCACGAGCCGCTCCATCCCCTCGTCCCAGCGAGGCTCCAACCGACGGAAGGGTCCGCTGGCGAGCTTCAGCAGGGCTGCCGCCTCCCACGCAAGCACCTGCTCCTCCGGCACGGGCCGAAGCGCGGTGTAGGCATGGAGGAACGCCGCGCGTATGCCATCGAGCTGCTCTCCACCATTGCCGGCCGTGAGATGCGCCAGGTAGTTGCCAACATCCTGCAAGACCGCACCCGAGCACACCTCATCGAAGTCGAGCAGAACGACTCCATCCGCACCCACCAACGCCTGATCGTCGTAGAAATCGCCGTGAACAACGCCCTGCGTGGCATTTGCGGTGTCGAGAGCGATGATGATCTTCGTGGCGAGTTCACGCACCGATTCCGCGATCTGCGGAACGAGCTGTCCCACCGAACGCGCCGCAGCGAGCACCGAATCCGCCTCGCGAACGGCGGGACGGTGGAGCCGAACGCCGGTCGTGTGCAGATGTGCCAGGGCTTCCGCGACCGGTCCCATCCACCCGTTGTACTCCGCCGTGCCCCGCAGGACCGCCAGGGGCGCCCCGCGCGCCTCGGGGTGAACAAGCATTCGCAAATCGGGCAGGTAGGTGACGGGCACTGGCGTGACGACTCCAGCTGTGGCCAGTGCGTGGCCGATCGAAAACAGCGCAGCCCCGCGGTCGTCCGTCTGAAGCTTGCCATAGAGCGCCCCGTGCCGAAGCTCGTAGCGCAGCAGCGCCTTGCGGCCGGGCTTGTAGCGTATCAGCTCGGGCGTACCCCGCACCTCCTCGCCCAGCAGTCGGCGCATCTTGGAGCGTGAGGCTGCGCGCACGAGCGCCGGCAGCCGGGAATCAACCGGGTACAACTGCACCACCGCGCCGATTTGCGGCAGATACGCCGCCCGCTCCGTCGGCGCACCAGGGTGTCGGCGTGCCGCGCGCGCGACAAGGTGGCCCAGGGAGCGCCTGCACCACAGGGTCCGCGCGCCTCCATGCGCATAGAGCATCGCGTGCGCGAGCGTTTCGATGCGTTGGCCAGTCTCCGCATCGCGCAGAGCTAGCCGATACAGCACCCGGCAGCTCGTGCCTGGCTTGTAGCGGACGCATTGTGGCCGGCACGCCTCCAGGAGCAGGGCGCCGCTTGCACAGTCCGGCAGCGATAACCGCAGCAACTCGGTCATCTGCTGCTCGTCGAGCGCCGCCCGCACACCGGGCAACCCGTGATCTTCGGGCAGTACGGGGATCATACGTACGCCTGGGCCGGATCGCCACGACCCACCAGCCGTGTGTCGAACTGCCGATCGTACAATGCTCGATACCGCCCACCAACAGCCAGCAGATCCTCATGCGTGCCGGACTCCACTACGCGGCCCTCATCGAGGACGAGGATGAGGTCGGCGCGGCGAACCGTTGCGAGCCGGTGGGCGATGACGAGCGCGGTCCGTCCTTCGAGCAGCCGGTCGAGCGCCTCCATCACCAGGCTCTCCGACTCCGCGTCCAGCCCGGTCGTCGGTTCATCGAGCAGGACGATCGGCGCGTCCTTGACAAGGGCGCGAGCGATCGCGAGGCGCTGGCGTTGCCCGCCCGAGAGCGTCACCCCGCGCTCACCCACGCTCGTGTCGTACCCTTCGGGAAGCGACACTATGTGGTCGTGTATCCGCGCAGCGCGCGCCGCAGCCTCCAGATCCACGACCGTCGCCTCGGGCTTGCCGTACAGGATATTCTCCCGGATCGTGCCGCTGAAGAGCATCCCATCCTGCGGCACGACGGCGATCTGGTCGCGCAGCGATTTGAGCGTGTAGTCGCGCACGTCTCGCCCATCCACCTCCACCACACCCGAGGATGGATCCCACAGGCGTGGGACGAGTCCGAGCAGCGTGGACTTGCCAGCGCCGGTTGGGCCGACGAGCGCGACCGTCTGCCCCGGAGCAATCTCGAAATCAATGTCGCGCAGCACGGGTCGGCCTGGTTTGTACTCAAACGTCATGTCCCGAAATCGGAGCGCACCCTTGAAAGCGCCGCTGCTTCTGGGCGCCACAACCCAGCCGTCCCACACGTCGGACGCCTGGTCCAGAACATTGGTGATGCACTCCACACAACTATCGGCCTTCGTTGCTCGCTCCGCCACGCGCGAGATGCGCCGTAGCGGGCGGTAGAAGCTCTGCATGTACGAGACGAACACGATCAGCTCGCCTGGCGTGAGCCGCCCCGCGATCACCTGCAACGCCCCTAGCCAGAGGGTGACGGCGGTGCCCCCCGCGAGCGAGAGCTCGACCGCGCGGTTGAGTTGCGCCTCCAGCCGCGTGGCCTTCAGCCCACTGCGCAGGCTGCGCTTGTTCAGCCCGCGCAGTCGTTCATCCTCCTGGTCTTCCCGCGCGAAGAGTTGCACGATGTGTATCCCGTTGAGCGCCTGGTGAAGACGTGATGCCAGCTCGCCCTCGCGCTTGCGTTGCTTGCGGGTGGCATCGCGGATCCGGCCCGAATACACGGTAACAAGCGTGAACACGACCGGGATCACAACCACGGATGCGAGAGCGAGCCGCCACTCCATCCAGAACATCACTGATACGAAGCCGACGAGTACGACCACCTCCGAGATGAACGAGAGCAGCGATGCCACCAGCAACTCCCGCAGCATATTGACGTCACCAGTCAAGCGGGTTAGCAGGTCTCCCGTGCTGCTTTTCGCATGGAAGCTCAACGAGAGTCGCTGCATATGAGCGAACAGGCGTCGCCGGATATCGAGGACGACCTGCTGTCCCACGCGGGATGCGAGGACGTTCTGGTAATAGTAGAATACGCCGCGCACCAGCGCGAACACCAGAATTGCTATCGTCGTTACGACGAGGAGCGCGGTCCGGTCGCCCCCGAGCACACGGTTTAGCGTGGGCACGGGCGTCCGCAGCGGGATGCCACCGAGGACGTTGTCAAAGATGATCTTCAGCGGCCACGGCTCCGCGAGCCGCATAGCCGTGTAACCGATCGAGCAGCCCAAGGCCCCCAGCAGCGATCTGCGGTGGCCAAGTAGCTCGCGCCGGAACCGGTATGTCGTCCCCAGCGAGGACCGTAGTCCGCGGAACTGTCCGCCCAGGTGGCGCAGAGCAGTTGCCATTTACGCGACGCCCATCAGCGCGTGGGGCAGGCGGCGTGCCGTATTGACCACCGACCGCGCGTTCCCGAGCCACGTGTGATGCTCACCGACGTACTCGCGTGCGGCTCGTCCCAGCGATGCCAGGAGGGCGGGATCTGCCATCACGGTCGCGATGGCGTCCGCGAGGGTGCCCTCGTCCCCTGGCGGATACAGCAGCCCGGTGGCGCCGTGCCGAACACAGCCGGAAATCTGCCCGATGTCCGCAGCCACAACGGCCTTCCCGGCGGCCATGTATTCGAAGAGCTTGAGCGGTGAGAAGTAAAAGCCCTCGGAGGCGTCGTATGGAACAACGGCGCAGTCCATTGCGGCGACGTACGCCGGTATTCTTTCATGGGGCACCGCACCGGTAAACGTCGTGGCATCCGCCAGTCCCTCCCGCATTGCCAGCCGCTCAAGCATCGCCCGCTCCGGTCCGTCGCCAACGATCAGAATGTGCGGTCGGATGCCCCGTGCGTATAACACGGACGCCGCACGCAGGAACGTCGCGGTGCCATGCCACGCCTTTAGCGTGCCCACGAACCCCACAGTGAACTGCCCCCCGATGCCCAGTGCCTTGCGCATGTTTTCCCGCTCCTTGCGGCCCGCGTCGAACCGGTCCACATCCACACCGTTCGGCAAGACCGTCATGCTGGCGGGATCTGCGCCCTCGTCCACGAGCCACCGAGCAAGCTCCCCGGAGACCGCAAACAGGTGATCGGCCGACCGCAACACGGTGCGCTCCATTTGCCGGGCCACCTCCTTGTACGCTAGCTGCCGGTGCGCGGCCTGCTCCAGGCTCAACGGCGCGTTCACCTCCAGGAGGTGCGGGATGCGGAGCGCGGTGGCAAGCGCGCCGCCTGCGGTTCCCAGCAGTGAGTACCGTTCGTACAGCACATCAGGGGCGAACGCGTGCAACTCGGGCAGGATCCTGCACGGGAGCGAGGAGGTGTAGAGCAGCGACCGCGTCTCCCGAGCAACCCCTTCCCCCGCCTCGGGGTCAGCGCGCAGCAGCTTGCAGGTCGTCCGGTCGCGGATGTCGAGCGGCACTTCGTGGACCGGGACGCCAAAGCCCGCTGGCGCCGCGCCGCCCCGCCGGGGCGAGATGATCCGCACCTCGTGTCCGAGGGAGAGCAGGGCCCGGCTCAACTCTCGCACATGGACGGACGCGCCCTTGCTTCCATGAATAGGTATGCCAAAGTCGGTAGAGAGGTAGACTATGCGCATCGGATACTCGCTTGCTCCAAGAGCGTCCGGAGTTCGGCCACGTTCTGGGACAGATCGAAGCGTTGTTCCACCGTGCCGCGTCCCGCGAGCGCGAGCGCACGGGCGCAGACTGGATCGTCGAGCAGACTCTGAATCGCCGAGGCGAGTGCTTCGGGGTCACGCTCGGGCACGAGCAGGCCCGTTCGCTTATGGTCCACGAGTTCCGGGATGCCAGTGACGGGGGTGGAGACGACGGGCACGCCCAGCGCCATTGCCTCGATCAGGACAGTCGGCAGGCCATCGCGGTTGCCGTCAGCGCCCACCACACAGGGGGCAACAAAGACCGACGCACGAGGATACACCGCAAGCAGTTCCTCCCGCGACATTGGCCCCGCGAGCGTCACACAGTCTTCCAGTTCCAGCCGGGCGATGAGCGATCGGAGCTTGCGCTCTTCCGATCCCTTGCCGACGATCACACAGCGGAAGCCCGTGTCAGCGCGACGCAGCACGGCGCACGCGTGGATGAGGTCGTCGAGTCCCTTCTTCTCGACCAGCCGGCCAACGGCGAGCACGAGAGGAGGATCCTCGGGCGCGGTTGCACGAGGAGCGAATCGCGCCAGGTCCAGGCCGTTATAAATGCGCACCACGCGCTCACCACCGTGCAGCGCACTCAGGTGCTCCCGATTGTACTCGCTCACCGTCACGGCAAAACGTGCTGCGTTCAACTTGCGCTCAAGAACATCTGTCCTCACGCTATCGGAGTAGATGTCCTTCGCGTGGGCGGTGAAGCTATACGGGAGCCCCATCAGCCGATGCAGAGAGAGGGCCACTGAGGTTGCGCTCGTGGCGAAATGCGCATGTGCGTGGTGAATCCCCTCGCGCCTGATGTACGGTGCGAAGTACCCAGCCTGCAAGAAGCGCTTCAGAGCGCCCATGCGCCGCCGCTTCAGCACCCCCCACAACAGCCGAACATAGCGCGCGTGGTCCCAGCGCCAGACCTCGCGGTGGGCATGGAAGAACGCGCGTGGTGCGAGCAGCGGCGACTCCGGCGCATACGTCACCCTGGCTCGGACGCGGGAGATGTCCGCGTGGAACCGCCCATCATCCGGCTTCTTGAGCGAGAAGATTCGAACTTCGACCCCCTGTTGTTCCAGCTCGAGTATCTCGTTCAATATGAACGTTTCTGAAAAGCGTGGGTACATCTTCAGGATGTACGCCACAGGAGGCCGGCGCGTGCCGTGTCCTCGTCGGAGTGTCTCCGGTGGTGGCGCATCGGTGGCGCGCACCGCCTGCACCCGGTCGGCTGGGCCCAGAACATCTGTCATGAGGCGAGCACCGATACGGCCACCGGCTGATCGAGGCGCGACGGCTGTGCCACGTCGATGAGCGCGCTGGCTGCGCGGCGGGCGCCGTCAAAGTCGAGCGCCGCCTCGGTTCGCCCGAGAACCGCCGCCCGCGACTCGCCCAGCGCCGTGCCGATCTCCCGCCCAAGGGTGTCGCCATCGAACTGATCGGGTTCAACGACCCGAAGCAGTCCGAGCCGGGCGAACGCGCGGGCGCGGATCAACTGCTCCGTGCGCGGCACGCACACCGTGGGGCAGCCACGGGAAAGCACCTCAGCGAGTGTGTTGTAACCACCCATACAAACCACTGCATCCACGAGATCGAACCAGCGGGCCACGCCGGGCACGAAGGCATTGAAGGCGACGCCCGCATCGGTGGCCAGTTTTTCTAGTGCTGCTCGCTCCCCTGCTGAAGCCCTCGGCCCCGCAACGACCACACCGTCCCACGGCGCACCAACCGCAGCCCTGATAAAGTTCGAAAGCATCGAGAAGCCATCTTCCCCACCTCCGGCGGTCGCGAGTACGACCGGGCGGGTGCGCTGGGAGCCGGTGAGGGCCAGAGGGTAATCGGAACTGGGGGCCGTGGGGTTGTGGGGATTCAGGACGTAGCCGCAAAAGTGGGTGCGCTCGGCCAGCGCAGCGCTGAACTGGTACTCCTGTACGGGATCCAGCACCGCGCGCTGCCCATAGACGATCACCCGCGCGTAATACGCTTCAATACGAGCGCGCAGACCATGCGCGTCCCACTCCCTGCGCACGGTCGCTGGATCATCGAGGATATCGCGCAAGCCCAGCACCGCCCGACCGCCCGACCGCTTCAGCGTTTCCAGGGCGCCGACCAACTCGCCGCCTGCGCCGAGCGGGTGCTTGTCGGCAAGTATCAAATCCGGGCAATAGGAGCGGGCGGTTGTCGTCAGGAGGTCCGCGCGCAACCGCCAAATATCCGCAGAAGGGATCTGGAGGCGGCGGGCGGCGTACCGCTCGTTTGCCACCTTGCGCAGACCCGGCAACTTGAGCACTTCTACCTGTGGGGACACGCCGAGACTGTTCACCTCATCAGCGCCGGTCGCCAGCAGTACGGAGGCGTCTGGCGCCGCGTCCACGAGCGCGGCGGCGATTGCGAGGTTTCGGCGCACATGGCCTAGTCCCTGGCCATCGTGGGAATATAGCAGGAACCGCATCTTATCCCGTACCCAGTATATAAATCCGCCGCATGTGTCTTCTCCCCCGCCTCTTTATTGAATCCGCTTGCGCGCTGGCATCGTTCGGCCATTCGGACCGGGCGTATACCACGACCGTCGTGCGGGTTCTGCGCCCGACTCTCGGACCAGCGCACGCGTTCCCCAGATACCCGTATGCGTTAATAGTGTTTAACCTTGCGAGTTACGCATGATCTCAGTATGGGGGCGCAACATTAGACACAGGTGAGCGGCTCATTAGAGATCCCCTAATCCGATTCTAAGCGTCTGTTAATGAACTGAACCTATGGTGGTTACAACGAGCGCCATCAAGAGAGGCGGGCCAGCTTCACAACAGACGGAGCGTATCGACGTGACCTTGATCCGAGTACAGATCCAGTGTCTTCACCGTTTCCACTCCGTGTGGTCCCTGCTGCGCACCAGCCATGGGCGAGCAGGCGCGTCAGGCACCAAGGGGGCAGCCACCTGCCTCGACAGCGAGCCGCCGGTGGCCGCCACACGGTGGTGTGTATGGATGGGATTGAGCAATCTGGACTTTTGCACTGGGGCGCCCCGCTCTTGCGGGCTGCGAGTTCGGGTCAATTGCTCCCAGGAGCCGGTGCATTAGCGAGGCGGGCAACCGTCACCTGGGAAACCGGCAACCGACGTCACTGCGACAGGATGTTCGAGATCTCTTGGAGCGTCGCCTGCCATGCGCCGGACAGATGGATGGACTGTCCGAGTATGGGCAGGAACAGCGCTGCGTTGTTGATCGTGAAACGCCTTCGCACCCTGGCATCGACCGGCCACGTGGGCATGCGCTCGATCTCCCAGTAGCGTTCTGTCATGTGAGCAAGCTGCTCCTTGAACGCGTTGCGCTCGTCGGCGCTCTCGGCGTCCGTCAACTTCTGTTGCAGCGATTGCACTCGATGACTCAGTTGATCAGCCTGAGCAACGAGGGTTCGTTTCTGTCGCTGCATTTCCTGGTGAAAGGCGCGCATCGGGGCGATGAACGCCAGGTTCTCAAACGCGAGCACAATGACCAGGGGGGCCATGTACGGCGTTCGCCACTCGGCATAGCGATCAAACGCCGGTATGAGGAGCCACCAGATGGCCAGGAACGCCGCCGGAAGCGCGAGCAACATCGCCTGAAAGAAGTACAGGTCGCCGACTGGCCGTAGCCCGGCGGCCCCATCGAGGTGGCCCGGCTCCACTTCCAGCGTGATGCCGTGTTTGCGCAGCAGGCCGCCCAGCCTCCCGTGCAGCGCTGCGCGGCCGATCTGTCGGCCAGCGATGTATCCGGCGAGCGCTTCCAGTAGCACCAGGCCCGAGAGGGCAAAGGCGTTTCGGCCATAGGCCACGATAAACGCCGCCGTGATCGCGCCCGCGACGACGATGCCGCCGCGCGCCTGCCACACCCGTGCTTCGCTTGCCAGAGCCTTCTGGAACTGGTCCAACTGCTCTGGGCTGACCTTGAGCACTTCCCTGTCTGCTAGCCGGTCGAGTGTCTCGGTCAGCTTGTCGGGCAGCAGGAGCGCCAGACGCAGCCCGACAAAGAAGGTAACTGCGCCGAAGATAAGCATCGGGTCCCAGGCGGTGAGGTCGCTCCCATACAGCCAGAGTTCGTTGATCCCAAGCACCACGAGGAGCAGCCCAAGCGCGATGAGGAAGTGGTCCGCGAACCAACGCTCAAACGCGAGGATGGAGTGCTCGGACCAGCGCTGGAGTCCGTGCTTGAAGCGGTCCGCTCCTCGGGTTTGCAGCGGCGGTGCATGGTGTGCATCCATCGAGGGTGTCTCGTCAGTCTCAGCCTGCGGCTTCGGGGTCAGGTCACGAATGATAGCGGCGCTCGTGCCTGGATCATAGCACGTCTTTCGGGATCGCGGCCTCGTCTCGTGCCGCCCACCGGATAGTCATTCCTGGTTAGTACAAGAGAAAACCCGCGTCCCGCCTGTGATTTCTCGCACTGGGGGGCGCGGGCCGGGTGGTGGGCGGTACTGGACTCGAATCAGTTCAGCTGCCTGTCAGCCCGTGCTACCACCTGCCAAATGCCGGTAAACCTGCCGAGTTTAGCGCATACTTCTGATCGCTCCTGCTGCCCAATACCGCCGACTGTTGCGCCGGTTGCAGTAACTTTGCAGTACTCCAACCCGCCGCTCGTTCTCCCACACCCGTAAGAGCAAGACCTCGGAGCCGAGCCGTGTGGCCAACTCCTCGATCTGCGGAACGATAGCCTCACCCCGCGCGGACCCATCCAGTGGGACCAACACCCGGGCGTACGTCTCACGCTCCTCCGGTGTACACTGCGGACGCGGCCAGCTCTGCGCCTGGATACTTCCCCTGCAAGCCGCAATGGCATGCATGGCCGTGTCCGATCAGGACTGCGGCTCGGCAGGATGCACGATTGCGGTTGGTGCTTGTCTGCCCTTGACCTCGCTTCGATGGTCCTTGCCGTGCCGGGAGAACTCGGATATCGCCTTCAGCCCTCCCTCGAACCACTCGTCGAGCTGCCGTCGCGCGATGTTCACGTGCAGCACCTCGTCCGCCCAGTCAAAATCCTGGAGCGTGGTCATCAGCGGATGCCCCGCCATGTCGCGCGCGAACTCCCACTCCTGTCGCTTGCCCGGCGGGTACCGCATGTTCTTCCCCTCGACCTCGAGGCCGAGCACGGCGTACTGCTCCAGCGGCGGCGCCTCCAGCGCGTAGATCGCCTCGTAGTCGCGCATCGGAATCGCGGTCCTGTGCCCGTAGGTTTGTTCGATGGCCCCTTCCCCGAACAGCGAGTGGCGCATCTCGTCCCAGAGGTGTCGGGAGATGTCGAGGTAGAACTCCCACGGCATTCCCTCCGTCTCGAACAGCACGATCGCGAGCCCTTCGGCAACGTTGATCTCCGACAATCGCAGGCCCATCATGTAGTCGAGGTGCTCCGGTACCTCCTCCAGAGGCGGGGCGACGTAGTCCCAGACTCGCGAGAGGCTCTCGTCGCGGGTGAGTGTGTGCGGTATGCGGTATGACTTAGCCGAACGCTGTCCTACCAGCGGACTGCCGTGCGTCACCATACCATCGAGGCCACCCGCCGCCGCGAGGTACCCACGCAGCTTCCGCTCCCATGCCTCCGCCATGTCCCGGTCCTCCTTCGAGGGCGTCAGGTCGTCCAATGCGGCTCGGAGCAGCCGCTCGTGCTCGGCCTCGTCCGTCAATATATGTTGCACTGCCCTCACGCTGCCGTAGTCGGCAAGGTGATTGGTTGTGGCGAGGTAGCCCTCGTAGGCGTCCCGCAGTTCGGGCTTGAGGATGAGGGCAACTGCAGCCAGGAATGGATAGCAGTCGGGGAGATGCTCGGCCTCGTCGAAGAGCGCTTCGAGGCTCGCGTCTGGAGCGTTCTCGAGCTTGCTCCTGTTTGTGCGCATCTCCAGCACACGGCGACGCAGCAGGTCGGCGTGCAGCGCGTCCTCGTACTGGAGCCGGGCGAGCAGCGCTTTGAGATCGCGCTCGGCGACGGTCACGATCCGGGAAGCAAGCAGCCGCATCAGTCGCCGCTCGACGTACGCCAGCCGGCGCAGCCTCTCAACCGCCTCCGCGACGGACAGGCCGGGCTCCTTCGTTCGATGAAGTCCCGCATACCGATAGCTACTCTCGGGCATGTGCATCTCCTGTCATCTGTCGCTGCCTGGGCAAACGGTGGTCCAGCTGTGCGAGGACCGGGATGCGCGGGTAGGCGCCCAGACCGGTGACGGCGTAGGAGGCCACCTTGCATCCAAGTCTCGCGGCCTCGACCAGAGGCCTGCCGGTCACAATCCCCGCGATGAAGCCGGCGACGAACGCATCCCCCGCCCCAGTGCAGTCGACCGCCGCAACCGTCTCCGCTGGGATGTACTCGATCCCGTCCCCAACGCGAAGGCAGCAGCCCCGCTCCCCCAGCGTCAGAATCACCGTGCCACGCGTCCGGGCATCCAGGACCTCCAGGATCCGTTCCGGATCGTCGGTCCCTACGAGTTGCCGGCCCTCATGGCCGCTGAGCACGAAGTAATCGGTCACTGAGAGCACCGTCGTTAGAGCATCGAGACTGGTCTTGTCCGGCACGGGGCAAGTGTTCAGCACGGTCACGGCGCCGTGGTCGTGCGCTCGCCGGAAGAGCGCAGTGAGCGCGTCTTGTGTGAACTGCGGCAGCACGAACACGCTGCCGGCGGACACGACGCGCACTCCCTCCAGCCAGGCGTCGGGCACGGTGTCCAAGTCGAAGCAGCTGTTTGAGCCGTTGACGAACAGAACGGTCCGCTCGCCCGAGGGAGACACGGCGATCACCGAGGTGCCCGTGCTAGTTGTGGGGTGCTTCAGCAGCGCCCCGAGGCCGACGCCTTGGGCAGCCAGCGTCCGCCGAAAGCTCGCGCCCACCGCGTCCGCGCCGCTGTACCCCGCCAGGTCAACGGCGATACCTAGCCGGGCGAGGGCCATCGCGACGTTGCCGCCGTTGCCGCTCAGGGCGAAGTCGATATGGTCGATGTGCTGCAGCTCTCCGGGTGCCGGGAGCGAGGCGACCGGTCGGCACAGCACGTCGAACTGTAGATTGCCGAAGCACAGGACATCCGCCATCATGTCCTCCAAGCTCAGGGGCATCATAGCAGACGGTCGAGGCCCGGCACGAGCGAGGCGCTTCGCTCTACCCGACGAGCGGCACGGTGCGCTTCTCACGGGCGCTCAGTACCGCGCTGTCGACGATCTGCTGGCCGATCCGGGAGATATCCGGGGATAGCGGACCACGCACCGCCTCCCCGGACCGGATGCAGTGGACCAGGTACTGGACCGGGTCCTGGTGTGGCGCGTGCAGCTCATCCACCGGCATCTCCTGACCCGCTGGACGGTCTCGCGTCTGAATTCGGACCACGGGCTGGTAGTCGTAGGAGCTGATGGTGCCCTCGGTGCCGACGATGACGAAGCCGCACCGGGGCTGGGGTTGGAACGTCCAGGGGTCGGTGAACGTGCCCCAGCGCGTCTCGAACTTGGAAAGCCCCTGCTCGTAGCGAGCTACCGTGACGCTGTGCTCGTCGACCTCAAGCCCCTCGGGCTCGTCGACCACCGCTGTCACCTCGATCGGCGCTCTGCCATCCATGAACCAGGTGCCGAGCGTCGTGCCGTAGCCGAGATAGTCCAGCAACGAGCCCCCACCTTTCTCCTTCTGGTACCACCAGCTGGATCGCTTCTGCTCCACTCCGGGCAGCGTCTCAACCTTGCCGACGGTATGCCGGAGCGGTCCGCGATTGCCGTCATAGTAGTGAATCTCGAGCACGTCGCCGATCGCTCGCTCGTCCAGCAGGCGCTTCGTCGTCACGTGCGGCGGATACCAGGCGAGCGGCCAGTTGATTGCGAGGAGCTTGCCGGTGCCCTGCATCGTGGCGATCATCCGGTCGGCGGCGGCGAGCGTGTCGGCGAACGGCTTCTCCAGCAGGATGTGCGCACCGTACGGCGCCACGTTCTCGACCCATGCCGCGTGATCGGCGGTTGCCGGGCATAGCAGGACGAGATCGGGTCGCGTCTCCTCAAGGCATTGCCGGTAGTCGGTATAGACTCGGTCGGCTGGGATCGCGAAGCTGCGAACAGCCGTCTCCATGCGCGAACGATCCTCGTCACAGATGGCGACGATCTCCGCGTCCGGGTGCTCGTGCGCCATCCGCAGGTTGTCCCCCATGTGCATATGGTCGAAGTTGACTCCGGCGATCCTGATCTTGCTCACAGACTGCCCCTCCTCATCGCTCTGCATTATCATACGCTCGACAAACGGCGGACCTCACCCGGCGCCTTGGGCAAGCTATCACGCGCACTGGCGATCGCTGCGAACGTAAGCTCCAGGCTCCGCAGGTTACCGCGCGCTCCATGCAGCGGCTCGCGGTCCTCCTCGATCGCGCAAAGCAGCTCCGCCATCGCGCCATGGAAGCCCTCCCGGAACCACGTACCCTCCAGCGCGGGCGTGGCGTAGCCTTCGGCCGTGTAGATCTCAACCGACTGCTCCGACAAGCTCGGGCCGATGCTGACGGCGCTGCCCCTGGTGCCGGCGAGGAAGGTGCGGTCCTGCTGTCCGTACGCAACCGTGGCGTCGAAGGAGAGCGTTGCCTGCGCGCCATCGTATTCTATCACCGTGTGGGCGAGCATCGGCGGTCGAGCCCGTTGACCAGTGGCGTGGGAGCTGGCAGCGTATACGCTCCGCGCCGGCCGAGTCGCGAAAAAAACCGTGACGATGTCGAACCAGTGGATGGCAAAGTCGTACAAGACGAGGTCGTGGATCTCCTCGAAGGCTGTTCCGAGCACCCAGGAGTGATCCCAGTGCACGGTGAGAACCGCACTCGTCAGTTCGCCGAGCAGCCCACTAGCCACCACGTGCCGGAGGTAGGAGAAGTGAGGTGCCCAGCGGCCGTTCTGGTTCACCGCCAGCGTCACGCCCCGGCGGTCCGCCAGCTCGACCAGCCGCTCGCCGAGATCGAGATCCAGCACAAAGGGCTTCTGGCTCAGCACATGCTTGCCGGCGATCAGCGCGGCCTCGATGAGCGGTGCGCGGTCCGCGGGATGTGGGGTGAGGTCGACCACCTGGATGTCATCGCGACGTAGCAGGTCTCGGTAGTCGGTGTAGACCGCGGCGTTCGGGAAGTAGCCTGCCTGTCGGTCACGAGCCTTGTGCTCGTTCCGGTCACAGAGCGCGACGACGTCGTAGCCGGCGCGCCCGTAGGCGGCCAGGTGGTGTGCCGAGATGCCGCCGCAGCCGACGACGCCGATCGGGGGGTGGTAGGTGTGCGGGCCGTGGGGGAGGTAGTCGAGCGCCGGGGCTTCGATCCGCGGCGATGCCGATACCTCTGACAGCCCGTAGTCCTCATCTGGTGCCTCGTCGCGGGTGTGGGTCGGCTGTGTTTCCTGGCTCACCTGGTGATCTCCTCGCTGGTCGCAGTGTCCGGGACGGCTGATTGTGTCCTGTTTGGTACCTCGTACCCTCAGCGGTCCGGGAGTCGGTAGAAGCGGCGGGCATTGTCCGACCACAGCTTGCGGCTCGCTGCAGGGGAGAGGTGTGCGGTCAGGCTGTCCAGGGTCTCTATCCAGCGACGGTACGACGACGAATGCAAGAGCACCGGCCAGTCGCCCCCGAACACCACACGGTCCTCCCCAAACGACTCAAGCACATGCGAGACATACGGCTCGAGATCTCCGGGTGTCCATCTGTGGTGCTCGGCCTCCGTGACCAAACCGCTCACCTTGCAGTAGACGTTCGGCAACGAGGCGAGCTCCCCTATCTGCTCCCACCACGGATCGAGCACGCGTCCCCCGATGCTCGGCTTCCCGATGTGGTCGAGGATGAAGCTGGTGCCGGGACACCGGCGGACCATCTCGATCGTGCTCGCGAGCTGCTGGTGCCGGATGCAGAGGTCGCACGAGAGGTCATACTCGGGCAGTATCTGCACGCCACGCACGAAATCCGGGAGCAGGCAGAAGTCTGCTTCGGGCTCGCTCTGGACGATCCGGCGAACGCCCTTGACCAGGGGGCTGATCGCGACCAGCGCCTCGAGGTATGCGCGGGCGAGTTCGCCGTACTCGATCGGCGCCCACGGGACGATCCCCCGCAGACGCGGCTCCTCGGGCGCCCGCTGAGCCGCCCAACTCGCCTCCAGCAGCGCGTACGGTGGCTCGACGTCCACCTGCAGGTACACCATCGCACCGATGTCGACCCCCGCGGTGTGCTCGCGGTACTCGGCGAGGTCGTAACGCCGATTGAGCAGGGTGTCGCCATTGAGCCAGGTCATGCGGAAGCGATCCGGTTGCCACAGGTGCACGTGCGCATCAACGACGGGAAAACTGGGCATCCGGCACCTCCATACCTTGCGATTCCGTGGCCGCCCCCACGTCGTGGCTCGCCCGATCCTACGAGCCTATGGGCGACAGTATACCCGCCCACCATGCAGGAAAGGGCTCCGGGCCGGCACGATGGGCCGGATCGAGAAGGCGGCCAGGGCGAGCTGAGCGTACACCGCAAGTGGGCGCAATGTCGGCCGCGTCCACCGGCATCGCGAGCGACGGCATAGCGCTGATGCTGGCGTTCAGTTGGTGCCCGGAGCGGCGGGTTATTCACGAGACCTCTGACCCACTTGCCGCAGGGCCGCCGCGGCGCGACCTGGCAGGTCATCGCGAAGGTCGTGAGGAAGATGAGCGGGTACGTGTGCGGGCAACTCGCGCTCAACGTCATCGTCGGGCTGTGTGCCTTGCGGGCGTGTTCCTCCTGGTGGCGCTCGCGCTCATCGCGGGCAGAACAAGCCTCGAGTACCCGCACCGTCAGCGACCAGCCGCCGCAGACATATACCGAATGCGGGTGTCCAGTAAACCGCCTCCACGGCATCCCGGCAGTGCGGGCGCACCGTGGCCCCATGGTACAACATCCCCGAAATGGTACGCTGCGCGCAGATCGGGCGGTATGCTGATAGAGGCGGGGTGCAAATGCGGACACGCACGCGGGGTGGGGCAGGGATCGGCGGGCTGGCGAGGCGCACGATCCAGGGTTTCCACGAGGACGACATGGGGACGTACGCCGCGGCGCTGGCGTACAACACGCTGTTCGCGCTCTTCCCGTTCGCCATCTTCCTCGTGGCGCTCCTCGGCTTCCTCCGCGTCCCGGGCCTCTTTGACCTGGTGCTCGATCAGGCGCGATCGATGCTGCCCGATCAGGCGGCGGGCCAGGTGATCGACCAGGTCCGCGACCGACGCCGGGGAGGGCCGCTCTCGCTCGGCATCCTCGCCGCCCTCTGGTTCGCCTCCGCGGGCGTGCGGTCGCTGATGAACGCCCTCGACGTGGCGTACAGGGTGCCGAGGCGTCGCCCGGCGCGGGAGTTCTACCCGCTCTCGATCCTCTACACGATTGGGCTGGCCGCGATGGTAATCGTCGCTACCGGGCTGATGCTCATCGGTCCGCGGGCGGCAGAGTGGCTCGCGGGCCGGGTGGGCCTCGCCAGGGAGGTCGTGTGGGCGTGGACCTGGCTGCGCCTGCCCGCCGCGACCGGGCTGGTAATGCTCGCCGTCGCGATCGCATACCACGCCCTGCCGAACACGGAGCAGCCGTTCCGGCTCGTCACCCCCGGCAGCGTGCTCTCGGTCCTGGTCTGGGTGGCGGCCTCGGCGGAGTTCTCCTCCTACGTGTCCAGCCTCAGCAGGTACGGCGCCACCTATGGCAGCCTGGGCGCGGTCGTCGCGCTGCTCTTCTATCTCTTCATCTCGTCCGCGGTGCTGCTGATGGGCGCCGAGCTCAATGCGCAGGTCTACCGCGCCCGCGGCGGGGAGGATTCGGGCAAGCGCGATTCATCGCAATCGGGTCCTATGGGAGGGGACATGGCACCTGGGGCAAGGTAGAGTCGGCGTTTTCGCTCACAACCCGCCTCATCGGCGTCGTCCGGATCTGGCCGGCGTCAGCCGGGATGTCCTCGTCCAAGGCCGCTACTCCCTTGCGGCGATCCCCGCCAGGCTAGGTGTGCGCTTCATCAGCTTGCCGTACTGGTCGTATGGGAGCATCCCTTCAGCAGCAGGATCACCTCGGGCGGGACGGCGTACAGGTAGTAGTTGTCCTTGGCGTACCGCATGATAACGTGCCCGCCGTCGTAGCGGCAACCGGCGATAAGAGAGTCGGAGGGAATCCCCTCCAGCTCGTCGCCTGGTGCGTGACCTTCTGCGCCTTGCTCAAGGATTCACAACTAACGCCTCGGCCCAACGCTCCAGGTACGCCGTGGCAGCAGCCGCCCTCGTGCGATTCCCTACGGTGTGGTGGCCTGGGTAGGAGCTGCCATCGGGATGACCCGGTCCTCCTGGGTTGTGGTGTCCTGCACCGCCACCTCGTAGCCCTCGCGCATTGGCGGCGTGGTGAGGAGGTGTCGCACCTTGTCCACCTGTTCCTGATAGTAGCCGCTCGCTTCGTTGGCC